>WNFD01001330.1_pt1 | contig 24912 bp, 18 predicted proteins | sample 5400491 | NCBI WGS metagenome assembly WNFD01 (sample SAMN13153343, study PRJNA577476) | soil metagenome | isolation source: 120 cm saprolite under Douglas fir tree site 2 hole 2 replicate 2 | place: USA:California | collected 2015-04-18
GCAACCTGTTCGGCCGCGTGCTCGGCTGCCTGCACCACTGCCTGATCACCGGCCAGCACTACGACGAAGCCACCGCATTCCCCGCCACCGCCAAAAAACTTGCCCGCACAGCTTGACAACTTAACTGCATCGGATGTCTTCACCCAGCCAGAGCCGCACAAGGGCACCCTCACACGCCGGGGGCCTGCCCGGCCAGGACCCGTCCGTCCCGATGAAGGGCACCTTCCCCATGCGGCCCGAACTACAGCAGTGGTCCATTCACGTAGTCAGGTGTCGGTGAATGGACCATTGCTGTAGTTACGCAGGCCCGTCCGGCGGAGCCGTGGCGCCCGGGACAACGATGTCACATAAGGAAGCTGCTGACAGAGCCGCACAAGGGCACCCTCACAGGACCACACCCCCCGCCCGCGACGCCCTGCAACCTGTCAAGGGCACCTTCACCCAGCCAGGACTACACCAAGCCACATTCATCAGAAGTCGGCGTCGCTACTCATGCCCGGCGGGGACACGGGCCGGAGGGCCGTAGCCGGCGAAGCCGTTCTGAAAAAAGCTCGTCAGCGGCGATGGCCGGAATCGGTCACATGTCCGGCCGAGGGTTGATCGCCGCGTAGGGCGGGGCAAGCATGAGTGCGAGAGGACGGAGCGGCATATGGACATGGAGACGGGACCCCGGCAGGTCTCCCGGCGCGGCGCTCTCGGGCTGTTCGGCGCGGCGGCCACGGCGGCCTGGGGGGCGGGCAGTGCCGTCGCCGGGCCAGCCGCCGCGAGCGACACCGGTTCCGGCTCCGCCCCCGCTGACCAGGCCCTCGCCGACCAGCAGGGCGGCGCGGTCCAGCTTCTCCTGAACGGCTCTCCGGCAGCGGCAGGGACCTATGGTTTCCCTTCCCCGGTGGACACCGTCGTACTCGACAACGGGCTGATCCGGTTTACGTTCAGCCGCGACGATGCGGCCGGCGGGATCGTCACGGGCTGGCCGGACGTCTCCATCACCGCCAGCTCGGTCATCGTCAGCGGCACCGAGCTTGCCCGCAACCTCAACGGCATCGCGCCGCGCGATCCCGACCGGCAGCACTCGTTCTACATCGACGCGAGCGGCGGGAAGACCCGGCTGGTTTGCTCGCAGATCAAGGTGCTGCGTGTCGGCCCGGACCTGGCCGAGGTGGCTTTCGCCGACACGACGAGTTCGCCGTTAAGTCACGAGCACCATCTCATCATGCGGCGGGGCAGGCGCGGCCTCTACGGCTACGACATCCTGACAGCCGTCGCAAGTGCAGGCATCAATGAGGTCCGGATGAATACCCGCTGGGACCGGGGCATCTTCGACCACACCTTCAACTGGGAGCGGGGCTCAGGCCAGCAGCCCACCTACGCGTATTTGCAGACGCAGACGCCTGTCCAGGACGACACGTGGCAGATCGATGGCATCAACAACCCCGGCCTGCCCTGGCCGGACAGCAACTCGGGCAATCTGCCGCCCGGCACCGTATACAGCAAATACAACTGGAGTCTCTATCACCGCGAGAACCCGATGTTCGGCCATTACGGTCATGGCTTCGGGGCATGGCTCACGCCGCTGGGCGGCATCACCGACCGGACGCTGACCGCCTTCTACGGCGTCGGGCCGAATCATCAGGATCTCGCGGTCCATCAGGACGCGCTGATCCTCAACTACTTTGGCGCCAACCATTATGGCCTGCCTGGCTACCCGCTGAGCAGCGGCTACACGAGGCTGTACGGGCCGTGGTACACGTACATCACGTCCGGCGACCCGGACAAGCCAGGCGAAATGATCGCCGAGGCCGCCGCCATCGCCCGCGCGGAGATCGCCGAGAACCTGTCAGGCTCCCGGTGGATCAGTGATCCGCTCTATCCGGTGCCGGAGCGGCGTACCACCGTCACCGGCCGCCTGAAGATCGCCGACGGGCGTCCGGCCGACGGCTTCTGGGTCCTGCTCTCCGTCCAGGCCGCCACCGACGTGTACTCCATCCACGAGCCGGCCTATTACGTGAAAACGGATGCCGAAGGGAACTTCAGCCTGCCGGGGATTCCGCCCGCCTGGCTGCCGGGCACCGCGACCCCGGGCACCTATACCCTGTATATCTTTGCCGGCAAGGGGTCCATCACCGACCAGTACGTGCGGTCCGGCATCACGGTGAGCGGGGCGCGGCAGGATCTCGGCACCATCACGTGGGCGCCAGCGAACCGGACGACGTTCCTGTGGCAGATCGGCGGCGCCGACCGCATGGGTGGTGAGTTCGCGCTCGCCGCGAGCCCCGCCGGCTGGTCGAACCCGCGCAGCTTCGAGAAGGCGTCCCGTGTGCCCGGCAACCTGACTTTCACCATCGGAAGCAGCTGGGAACCCGAGGACTGGTATTACGCCCAGACAACCGGAGGAACCTGGACGATCACCTTCCGCCTCGGCCGGGCGTACACGGGCACCGGCTTCTTCACGGTTTCGAGTTCGATGCAGCAGGGCCACCCGCCGACGATCGCGATCAACGGCTCGACCGCCGGCATAACCGGTGCCCTGCCAGCCAGCAACGACTCCACGATCGGCCGGCAGGCGGACAGGAGCGGCTTCCCGCGCCTGGCCGTGCTTTCATTCCCCGCGTCGCTTCTTCAGGCTGGGGTCAACGCGGTGACGCTCACCCGGGACGCCGGCGTCCCGGCCGGGAACGGCCTGGGCTGGGACGCCTTCGTGATGGAGGTGGACGAGCCGGCCGCGCCCGCGCCCGCCCGGCTCGATGGCGAGATCGTCGGCGTCTCCGGCCCGCCGGACGCCACCGTCTGGACGCTGCGGATCACGAACAGGGGCGCGGGAGAGGCCAACGACGTGCGCCTTGACGGTGTCAGGCTCAGCAGTGACATCGTCGCGGACGGGCGTCGCCGGCCGACCGGAGCGGTGGTGACGAGCCGCGATCCGGACAGGTTCCCTGTGCCGGTGACCGGGAGCCTCCCGCCCGGTGCCTCGGCCACGGTGGATGTGGAGGTCGACGTGACCGGAGCGCAGGACACATCCAGGCCCGGCGTGGTGATCCCATTCAGCGCCAACGGCGGCCGGGCACGCGGAGTGATCAGGCATCCATAGATGGCACGCATCAGGGGGCGAGTTCGGCGACCCTGGTGAACTCGATCCGGCCTCAGCCGAGGTCCAGGTGCACCACCGCCGTGCCGTGCGCCACGGGCAGCTTGAGCATGATTCCGCCGAACGGGCCGCTGGTGAGCGTCCAGCCCCGCCCGCTGGCACGGAGCGCGTTCGCATCCGGTGCCCGCGCCAGCGGACGGCCGTCCGCGGTGACCGCCCGCGGCGCCGCCGTGGCAAGCACGAGTACCTGAACCTCCGCCGGGGCGTCGCGCAGCCGCAGCGTCACCTGACCGCCAGCATCGGACCCGGTCAGCTGGCCGGCGTCCGGGCCGCCTGAAGCAGGCATCGCCTGACTGGTCCCTGCGCCAGGGGCGTACATCCAGCCGGAGAGGCCCGGCTTGGACAGGTCGTCGGTGCCCCAGCCGTTGGCCCACACCTCCGGCGTGCGCCCGTTGAATCCGATGGCCGTGCCCGCCCGCAGGTAGAGCGGGAACTCGTCAAGGCTGGTCTCCCTGGTGATCGTCCGCCCGCCGGACACGACCTGCCCGCTGTACAGGTCAACCCAGCGTCCCGCGGGCAGGTACACGCTGACCGGCGTGGGCTGGCCGGCCGCGCCGTCCGCCGCCGCCCGGTCCGCGGTAACCGGCGCGGCGAGCAGGTCGGGGCCCACCATGAACTCCTGATCCTGCGCCCAGGCCGCCTGATCCAGGGGGTACTGGTAGCCGACGGCCCGCAGGATAGGCACGCCGGTCCGCGCGGCCTGCCCGGCCAGGCCGTACAGGTAAGGGAACAGCTCGTAGTGCAGCACTACGGCGTCCCTGAACGCGTCCACAGTGGCCGCCGGGTACAACCACGGCGTCGCGTTGAGTCCCGCGCCGCCGACCTCGAAGACCGGGCTGACCGCGCTGAACTGCGCCCACCGGGTAAACAGCGCGGCCGTCGGGCTAGAGGTCGCGTTCGCGGGCGGATCCGGGTCGATGCCGCCGGTGTCCGAGCCCCAGGCGAAGTCACCGGTCAGCGACTCGCTGATGCCGTAGCGCAGCTCGGCGCGCAGGCCGGCGAAGGTCTGGTAGGTGTCACTCCCCCACATGCCGTGCGCCGCGGCCGCCGTCCCTGGCACTCCGGCCCGCACCAGGGTCTCGAAGTCATTGCCGTCGACGGCGCGCAGCGCCGCGGTCACCGCCGACTGGTACAGCCCGGGATAGCGCAGGTACAGCGAGGCCTCGGAGCCCCCTGCGAGCTGAGCGGCCTGCAGCCGGAACTCCTCGCCCCTGTCCTCCTTGGCCATGTCCACGCCCAGGCCGAAGAGCTTCGTCAGCTCAGCCACGTAATTCCGCCGCGCCGCCGGGATGGTGAAGTCGATGTAGTTCGTCCCCGGGATGAGCCAGCCGTTCTTCGCCCACACGTCGTTGATCCCGGCGCACGGCCCGCCGCCCTGTGACGCGCTCGGCGAGCTGACCTCCGGACCCACCCACAGCCCGAACTTCACGCCCTCCGCGTGGATCGTATTGATCATGGCCTGCGGGTCGGGGAAGAACACCGGGTCGAACTCGTTGCTGCCCACGCAGGCGCTTCCGTTGACCCTGGCGGTGTTGCCCGGCGGCTGCCGCTGCCACGGGTTGTCCACGAAGATCGTGCCGATCGGGATGCCGAGCCGCCTGAACTCGGCCACGTCGGCGAGCACCTGCGCCTGGCCGCTGTTCACGTCCCGCCATTTCATCAGACCGAACTCACCGGGCGGCGGCAGGCTGGGCAGCCCGGTCCGCTGGTAGTAACCGGTGGTGACCTGGGCCGGCGAGCCGGCGAACACGTCGTAGCTCAGCTCGCTGCCGCGCACGCAGACCTGCACCCGGTCCGGCTGCGCGGTCGCCGCGACCGGGCACGGCAGGGACGCGGACGCGCCGGCCGGGACGCTCGGCGTCCGCGCGCAGGTAGGTCCGTCGGCAGCCGGCGTCGCGCCGGGAAACGCGAAACGGCCGACCTGGCTGGTGTCCGCGTAGATTCCGTAGCCCGCCGAGCTGAGGTAGAACGGCGCGGCACTCTGCTCCTGGTTCTGGCAGTAGTCCCCCGCCTCGCTGCCTTCCTTGCCAGGGCTCCAGCCCCTGATGAGCCCGCGCAGGTCTACCTGCGCGGCGGAGCTGCCGCCAAGGTAATGCTCGCCCGGCCCGGCCGTCAGGGCCTCGAAGACCGTGGTCACCCCCGATGCCGGGCGCAGTGACCAGTGCACCCGGATGCCCTGTGCGGCATGCGTGACGACCACCGCGGCGGTGCGGCCGGGATCGTCCGTCCCGACCGTGTACGACATACCGCCCGGCACAGGCTGCCGCGTGATCAGGCTGGTGAGCTGGTGATACGTTGCCCCCTGGTCGCTGGAGGCGGACCCGCCCACCTGGTAGGCGAGACGGCCGCCAGGCCCGTCGACGGTACCGCCCGCCTCGCCGGTGACCGGCTGCCCGCCATTGAGGAACACTAGGCCGAACGGGTTCGCGGTGACAGCCCAGCCGGGTCGCGCCTGGTCGCCCGCGGCGGGGGTGAGCTGGCCGGCGGCAGCGGTGGCCGCGCCCCCTCCCGCCGCGGCCAGCAGGCCGAGCCCGAGGCTCGCCGCCAGCGTCACGAGCCGCCGGCACGGGGCAGGCCGACACGGGGCAGGCCGTCTCGCCGTCGTCATGTCCCGATCGTCGCCGCGCCGCGCCGGGGGTTCAACAGTCCGGCGCGCAAGTGACCGGAAGCGGCCATTTCGGCTCGGGACGCTAGGCAACAGCGGCCTGGCTCCGTAGTTTTGAAACGAATCAATGCCCCAGGAGGTTGTACATGCCGGCAACTCGTGGATACGCCCGCGGAAGGCCGGCCCGACGGGCCACAGCCGCCATTCTTCCCGCGGCACTCCTTCCGGCGGCGCTCCTGGTCGCGGCCGGCGGCCAGCCAGCCGCGGGTCACCCGCTCGCCCCGGTCAGCCTCCTCGTTGACGAGCAGCCCCGGCCGCTCGACGTGACGGGGACGCCGGAGTTCGGCTGGCTGCCGCGGGACACCGGCGGCGACGAGATCCAGGCCGGATACGAGATCAGGGTCACGGACGCGCTGAGCCGCCGGCCGCTGTGGGACAGCGGCGAGGTGCGGTCAGCCCAGGAGGCGTCCGTGCCCTACCGCGGGCCAGCCCTGGCCGACGGGCGTGCGTACCAGTGGACCGTCCGCACCTGGAACCGCGAGGACAAGCAGGGCGGCTATGCTCAGCCCGCCACGTTCGACACCGGGATCGGCGACAGCGAATGGTCCGGCGCCGAGTGGATCAGGCGGGCGACCACGGGAAACGACTCGGTCATCGACTACACCCTCGCGCGCGACCAGTTCACGCTGAACGATCACAGCCCGGTGGCACGAGCCCGCGTCTACATCTCCGCAGAAGGCCAGTGGCAGCTGCACGTCAACGGCGGCATCGTCGATACCCAGGACAACTACCAGAGCCCTGGCGAGAGCTACTACGACGTCGAGGACATCACCAGCTATGCCCGGCAAGCCCAGCGCGCCCGCGGCCCAGCCGGCAGCACGGCAAGTAGGGCAGCGGGCAGCACAGGGGCCGGGCAGCTCGCGATCGGCGTCAAGTACGGCGCGTGGCCGGCCACCGAGGGCAACGGCCGCCCGGAGGGACCCGTGCCACGGCGCAGCACGCTGACTGCCCCGGCGGCCGCGGGCGCGACAAGCGTGACGGTCGCCAGCGCAACCGGGTACGGAGCCGGCGAGAACCTCGCGCTCGGCACGCCAGGCGCGCCCGGCTTCGAGGTCGCCACGATCAGTGCCATCAGTGGCGCCGTCATCACCTTCCGTTCGGGCCTATCAAACGCCCAGCCAGCCGGGACCGCCGTCGCTTCAGAGAACGGTCCTACCGGGTTGCTCGTGAAGGTCGTCGTGGACCATGCCGACGGCGCGGCGGAAACATTCGTGTCCAGCGGCGACTGGCAGGTCACCAAGGACACCGGAGAGGTGAACTCCGTCGCGCAGCGCCGCACCGGCCAGGACGCCGGAACGTACATCGAGTACCTGGACGCGGGGCAGGCGCTCACCGGCTGGGACCAGGTGAACTACGCGTACACCAGTGCCTGGGCCGGCGCGACGGTCCTGGGAACCGCGCCGCTGGCCGAGCCGTCGAGCTGCTCGAACTACCTGAGCGGGTCATCGCCGTGCGGGTTCAGCCACCTCGTCCCGCAGCAGTCCTCGCTCGCCTACCAGGTCGTGCATCCGGTCTCCGTGACCACGCTGCCCGCTGACGGCTCGGTGATCGCGGACTTCGGCACCGACCTCATCGGCGTGCCCGCCGTGCGCTTCGGCCACGGAACCGCCGGCCAGCAGGTGACGCTGACCGGCAGCTACCGGCTGGATCACAGCACCCTCGCCGCCGCGACCGCGCCTGGTGCCACGACGATCGAGGTGACCAGCGTGGCCGGATTCCAGCCGGGCGACCCGGTCACCGTGGACGCGCCGGCGGACGGGTACGGCGCGGGTGATCCGCAGACGGATACCGTGGCAGCCGTCGGCACCGCGGGCGCGGCGGGGACCGGCATCACGCTGCGCGCTCCGCTCCGCCGGGCGCATGCCAGCGGCGTCTGGGTCCAGGGCAGCCGGGCGGGCACCTCGGCGCTCGACACCCAGGGCACCAACCTGACCTTCTACGACACGCAGTCAAGCGGACCGCAGACGACGGACTTCTATGTCGCCGAGGGGTTCCGCTACCTGCAGATCACGAACGCTGGCGAACGGCTGACGCCGCCGGAGATCTGGGTGGTGGCGCAGCACGAGGACGCGCCAGCGGGGCACGCCGCCACGTTCCGCAGCAGCGACCCGACGCTCGACGCGGTGTTCGGCCTGATGCGGCGCTCCGCGCTGCAGGCCGGGCAGATGGAGTTCCAGGATTCGCCGGACCGCCAGGCCGGGCAGTTCCTCGGCGACGCGGTCGATGAGTCGCTCGCGACGACCAGCTCCCTCGACGAGCGGGCGCTGACCCGCGAGGCGATCGGTAATTTCATCTTCTCCCAGCAGCGCTACTGGCTGTCCGCCCCGCCCGGCCCCGGATCACAGTACGGCGACCTGAACGCCACCTACCCGACCGGCGACGGCAAGCGTGACATCCCCGACTACGCCGAGATGTTCCCCGAGTGGGTCTGGGACTACTACCTGGAGTCCGGCGACACGGCGACCCTGGCGCGGGCCTACCCGACAATCCGCAACGTGGCCAGCTACGTCACCGACAGCATCGCGACGTCCGGGCCGGCCGCCGGGCTTGTCTACCAGCTCGCCGGGGGCACAAGCTCCGCCTACCGCTACGGGATCATCGACTGGCCGCCGACCGACAGGTACGACACCACGGTGCTTAACGCGGGCGCGGACACGGTCGTCAACATGCGCGCCGCCGAGGTGTTCCGCGCCGCTGCCGACGCCGCTCGCGTCCTTGGCGACACCGCCGGGGCCGCGACATACACGACCGATACCGCCGCCCTGATCCAGGCCATCAACACCAGGCTGATCGAGCCCGGCGGCCTCTACGACGACGGCCTCACCCCGGCGGCCGGCAACCCGCAGATCGGCAACGCTTCCGAGCACGACCAGAGCTTCGCCGTCGCCTACGGCGTCGCGCCCCCGTCCTCGCTGCCCGCGCTTGGTGCCTACATCGCGGGCCAGGGCATGAAGCAGGGCGCGATGGATCTCGGCCAGCTCGAGCAGGCGCTGATCGGCACCGGTCAGTCCGGGGCCCTCGTCTCGCTGCTGACCAATCCCGCCGCCGACGGCCCGGCGAAGATCCTGGCCGAGGGCGGGACCACGATGTGGGAACAGTGGGATCCGGGCTGCGGTGCGCCCGGCGGCGCTCCCGGCGACTCGACGGCGAGCTGCGTAGGCACCGGAATCAGCCAGGGCAGCTCGGACAGCTTCTCTCATGGCTGGGGCTCGGTGGGCATCACCGGCATCCTCGACGGCCTGCTCGGCATCACCGTGACCGCGCCCGCCGCGACCACCGTCCAGATCGCGCCGCCAGCCTCGGGCCTGGCGCACGCGGACGGCACGGAGTGGACGGAGAGCGGGCCAGTACATGTGGCCTGGACACGCACGGGGACCGGGGTGACGCTCGACGTCGACGTGCCCGACAACGTGCGGGCCACGATCGTCCTGCCCGGCCCGGACCTGCCCGGCCCGGACCTGGCTGGTACCGCCCGGTACGCGGCGACCGGGCCGGGCGCGCCGCGCTTCCTCGGCACCCAGGCCATGCGCGAGCGCCAGGGCGGCCAGTCGCTATTCTCCACAGGCTCCGGCCACTCCCACTTCGCACTCTCCTCCGCCTAACCCCTCACCCAGGGACCCGCCCAACGTGCATCACGTGGACGGCCACGTCGGTGATCTCATAGAGGACCCTGTAGTTGTCAAGGCGTAACCGCCGGAAGTTAGTGGTGCCGAGTGCGCTGCTCTCTGCAGGGCACGGATCGGCAGAGAGCGCGGCAACCGCACCAGCAATCCGCTTGGCACCGTCAGGGTCGGATGCGCGCAGCCGCCGGTACGCTGTCATCCCCGCGGGCAGCCAGACGACGGCGTAGATCACGCCTCTCCCGGGCCGACAACCTCGGCGTCGAGTGCTGCCATAAATTCTTCGTGCGGGAGACCTGGCTCATTCCGGGCCTTGACAGCCTCGCACCGGGCGATGTCGGCAGCGTCCTGCGTGCGCTGAAGGTCGTCAAGCTCGTCGATCGAGAGGAGTACGGCCGCAGGCTCACCCTGCTCCGTCAAGAGCACCACACGCTCCTGACCGCGCCGGGCACGGGCGACAAGCTCGCCGAGGTGCTCCCCTGCGTAGGGCAACGGGGACGTGAAAGCCACCATGCGGCCCAATCCTACAGAGAAAGCAGATCAGCGCTCGGCACGACACGCTGCTACCAGACGACTGGCTAAACGCCCGCTCGCGTGATCGGCTGGGCGGTCGGTCACGCGTCGCGGAGGCGGAGCAGCAGGCCGCCTGTCAGGAGTGCCCCCGCGGCCCAGGCGGCGAGCACGCCGAGGCCCTGCCATGGGCTGAGGGGCAGGCTGCGCAGGCCGATGGTGGCCTGGATGTCGAGCCCGGCGTTCATCGGCGCGATCTGCTCCAGGTGCCGGTGCCAGTGCGGGTCGGTGACCACCTGGGTGATGATCGGGAAGAGATACAGCAGGCCGAGCACCACGCCGATGGCCACCGCGGAGTCTCGCACGGCGGTGGCGACGCCGAGGCTGAGCAACGCGATCAGGGCGAGGTAGAGGACAGACCCGGCGGCGGCGCGCAGCACCGGCCCGTTGCCAAGGGACAGCGCCTGGTAGCCGTGCGCCGCGGTGAAGCCGTTGCCGGGCAGGAGGAGCCGCCCGGCCAGCACGGAGCCGAGCACGGCGACGGTCCCTGCCGCCAGCACCAGGCCGGTGACGACGGCTGCCTTGGCTGCCAGCACGGTGGACCGGCGGGGCATCGCGGCGAAGGTGACACGGATCATGCCGGTGCTGTACTCGCCGCTGACCGCGAGCACGGCCAGGATGGCGACGACCGCCTGGCCGAAGTCGACCCCGGTGAGGCTGACCTTGGCGGGGTCCTGGCCGCAGCCCGCGTACGGGCATTTCACCGCGGCGGCCGCCGCGGCGCCCAGCCCCGCGGTCAGCGCGACGGTGGCGAGCAGCAGCCAGCTCGTGCCCGGCACCGTGCGCAGCTTCGTCCACTCCGCGTGCAGTGCCGTCCGCATGCTCGTCCACTGCTCGTGCGGCCAGTGCTTATGCGGCGCCGTCCGCATGCCCGTCCGCTGCGCGCGCAATGCTTCCGTCAGATTCACCTGCCTCGCGGGCGGGGCCTGACTCATGCGTCCCTCCTGCGGAGCAGGACGACGGCCAGGCACAGGGCGAGTGCTGCCCATCCGCACAGCACCGCGAAGCCGACCCACGGCGCGAGCGGGTAGTAGCCGGATAGAGGCGAGTAGAGGGCGGTGACCTGCGAGTACTGCGGCACGGGCTGCTGGAGGGCGAAGGCGGCGGCCGGGGTGATCCGCAGCAGCCAGTCCGAGGCGCCGAGTGGCAGGACGGAGGCGACCGCCAGGAAGTACGGGAGCACGATCGTGACGATGACGATGACGACCGTCGCGGCGCTGCGGCGAATCGCGGTGCCGACGGCGAGGGTGAGGACGGCGGTCACGGCGAGCAGCGCCGCCGTGCCGATGATCACGCGCAGCTCGGTCGGCCACGGCACCGGGAACATGTAGTAGCCGCGGGCATGCGTTATCGCGGCGCCGGAGATCACCGCGGCGGCAGCGGCGGCCAGGCCGGCCACGAAGGCAACCGAGCCGATCACGATCGCCTTCGCCGCCAGCACCCGGCCCCGCCGCGGGCTCGCCATCAGCGTGGTGCGGATCAGGCTCCGCCGGTATTCGGCGGTGATGAACATCGTCGCGACCACGGCGATCGCGATCAGCCCAGCGAATGTGCCCGTGAGGTAGTCGGTTACAGTGGCGGCGGGGTCCGCCGACCCGCCGTGCCCGGCCGCGATCGGCGCGATGTCGCCGGACCCGGTCACGGTGATCCGGCCACCGGCCTGGTGATATCCGCCTATCCCCGACGCGTCTACGGCTCCGATGTAGTCCCCGGTCCACGTGCCGCCCGGCCACACACCGGACCGGCTGAGCTGATCGAAGACAGCGGTGGCCTGGGTGGGGCCGCCGCCTGTCTGGTTGGTTCCGCCGCCGAAGGACTGGGTCACCGGGTTGTAGCCGGGGGAGGTGGCGAACAGCCCGGCCTGGACCGTGGACGACAGCCTGGCCAGGTGAACGGTGCCGGTCTGGGTCCAATGGGTGCCGTCTGTGGAGTCATAGCCGGTGAGCGTGTCACCGTCACGGGTCAGCCGCAGCCAGTGCGGGGACGCCGCGGAGACGACGCCTGCCTGGCCAGCCGTGTCACCGGTGTAGTCCCACTGCATCCGCACCCCGTGGTCCGAGGTGACCATCATCGCCGCGTACGCGGATCCCTGACTGGTGCCGTCCTTGATGATGATCCCGGCCTTGGCCCACGACTCGAGGCCGGGCCGTGTGTCGCCCGGGCCGGGGCCGGTCTGCTGGCCGTTCGCGGGCGGGAGCAGGCCAGTCAGCGAGGTGACCCGGACGGTGATGCTGCCGTTCCCTGCGAGCGGCTGGCGCACGAAGTAGAAGCTGTCGCTCACCGGCTCGCCGCCCGGTCCCACCGGGAAAACGGGCATGCAGGCCGCGCCGGTCCGGGCCGGGCCGCCGCCCACATGCTGGCAGGAACTGCTGGTGCCTCCGGCGGCGAACAGCCCGATCAGGACCGACACCAGGACCGCGACGATCATGCCGGTGATCCAGCCGCGGACGGTGCGGAACTTGGTCCACTCCGCGCGCAGCAGTTGCGCGAACCCGTCGCGGCCGGGCCGGACCGGGGACTGGTAGGGCGCGATGGCGGTCACGACGCGGCCTCCGCGCGGAATTCCACCGCGTCGCGGGTGAGTTCCATGTATGCCTCTTCCAGCGTCGCGCGGTGCGCCGACACCTCCGAGAATGGCACGGCGCTCTCGCCGAGCAGCGCCACGATCTTCTCCGCCGCCAGCCCGGAGATGGTAAGCGTGTCCGGGCCGGTGGCAGCGACGGTGGCCCCCGCGCGCGTCAGCACCGTCATCGCCTGCGTGCGCGCGCTGGTGCGCAGCGTGACCCGCCCGCCGGACGCAGCCGCGAGCAGCTCCGCCACGCTTGTGTCCGCGATGACCTTGCCGCGCCCGACCACCACCAGATGGTCCGCAGTGTCCTGCAGCTCGCTCATCAGGTGGCTGGACACCAGGATGGCGCGGCCCTGCCGGGCCAGTGCCCGCAGGAACCCGCGCATCCACACGATGCCCTCCGGATCCATCCCATTGAACGGCTCGTCCATCATCAGCACCGGCGGGTCCCCCAGCAGCGCCGCCGCGATCCCCAGCCGCTGCCGCATCCCCAGGGAGAAACCACCTGCCTTCCGCCGGACCGCCGACCGCAGGCCGGACTGCTCAATGACCTCGTCGACCCGCTTCGCGGTCAGGCCCTGGGAGTGGGCCAGCCACAGCAGGTGGTTGCGGGCGGACCGGCTGGGCTGCAGCGCGGCGGCGTCAAGCAGCGCCCCGACGTGGCTCAGCGGATGCCGCAGCGACCGGTACGGCCGACCGCCGATCAGCGCGCTGCCCGCATCGGGCGCGTCCAGGCCCAGGATCACCCGCATCGTGGTGGACTTCCCCGCGCCGTTGGGCCCGACGAAACCGGTGACCTGCCCCGGCCGGACGGTGAACGACATCCCGTCCAGCGCCAGCGCCGGCCCGAACCGCTTGCGCAGCCCGTTCACTTCGATCGTTGCTTCCATGCCAGGCAGACTAGGGAGCGAAGGCGGTCGCGGTCGTCCCGCCGGGGAGCCGTCTTCGCCGCCGCTGGCACGGGGGACATCCGCCCGCCGCGCATCCCTCTCGCGGGGGATGGCGGGATTCCTGGCCAGGGGGACGCCAGCGCGCCAGCGGACGACGACAATGATCTGCATGGGCCTCATGGCCGAATCGCGCACCAGCCGGGCCGGATGGGCCGCCAGGCGGCGGATCATCACGGCCCCGCATCCGCCTGCCCTGGCCGGGGCGGTGCTAGGGCTGCTCGCGGTGCTCGAGGCGATCGCACGGCTCAGAATGGGGGCGGTCCGCCGGGTTGGACAGTCGTCCGTATCGACTAGGCAGGCCGTGGTCGCTGGTGCGGGCTCGCATTCGATCGCGCATTCGATCATGCAGACCACGGGCGCGCCCATAAGCGTGCAATTCGTCCTGGTGCTCTGCCTGCTCTGCCTGTCCACTACGCTGCCGCTGGCTTTCCTGAGCCCGACCGCGGCGGCCGTGACGGTCTCCGCGTCGAGCGTGCTGTCGCTCACGCTGTTCCAGATGCTGACCGTCGCGGGCCTGGGGGCGCAGCTGATCGCCGGGTACCGGCTGGGCCACAGTGGTTCAAAGCACAGTGATTCAAAGCACGGCGGCCCGCAGCTCCTGGCCGTGCTGCTCGCCGTGCCGTTCCTTGTCCTTGCGCTCACCGGTTCCGAGGTTTCTGAGACACGGGTTCTCACGGTGCTGCTGGCCTCGCTTGCTCCGGCGGCAGCCCTGGCCGGGATCGCACAGCGCGCGCGCAGCGAGGCCCTCGCGCGTGGCGCTGCCCAGGAGCTCATCGCAGGCACCTTGTTCGAGCACACGGCGCGCGGGGAACGGGCGCGGATCGCCCGCGAGCTGCACGATGTCGTCGCCCACCACATTTCCATGGTCGCCGTGCAGGCGGAGACGGCCCGGCTGACCACTCCGGGAATGCCCGCCGCGGGAGCGCAGCGGCTGTCGGAGATCGGCGACACCGCACGGGCCGGCCTGACCGAGATGCGGCGGCTGCTCGGCGTATTGCGTGAAGACGCCCAGGCCGCCAGCCCTGGCCAGCCCAGCCCTGGCCAGCCCAGCCCCGGTCAGCCCAGCCCCGGTCAGCCCAGCCCCGGTCAGCGGCGTGCGGAGCGGCAGCCGCAGCCCGGTCTGTGGCAGCTCAACGAACTGCTCGACGCGGCGCGGGACGCCTCGGGCGCGGGCACCCGCCTCATCGTCTCCGGCCCGATGGCCCCGCTCGACCCAGGCGTCGAGCTCGCCGCCTACCGGATCGTCCAGGAAGCCCTCACCAATTCGCGGCGGCACGCGCCAGGCGCCGCCGTCGACGTAGAGCTGCGCTACACCGATGCAGTCCTGCAGGTGCGCATTCGCGACAACGGCCCGGGGCCTCCTTCCGCATTGCCGACCCCGCCGTCGGCCGGCAGCACCGTCGGCCGCGCGGCCAGTGATTGGGCGGCCGGTGATCTGGCGGCCGGGCATGGGCTGCTCGGTATGCACGAGCGAGCCACGGCAGTCGGCGGCACGCTGCAAACCGGCCCCGCGCCCGGCGGCGGCTTCCTCGTCGAGGCAAGCCTGCCCGCGAGGGCCGAGGCGGCCGGATGAATTCTCCGATGCCGCCAATCCGGATCATCGTGGCCGACGACCATCAGGTGGTACGGACCGGATTCGCCGCGCTGCTCGACACGCAGCCGGACTTCACGGTCGTCGGCACGGCCACCGACGGGGCAGAGGCGGTGCGGATCTGCCGCGAGCTGAGCCCCGACGTCGTCCTCATGGACGTCCGCATGCCAGGCATGGACGGCATCGAAGCCACGGGGCAGCTCGCCGACTCCGGCCAGAGCGACTCCGGCCAGGGCGACTCCGGGCCGCGCATCCTCATCCTCACGACCTTCGACCTGGACGAGTACGTTTACGACGCGCTGTGCGCCGGTGCCAGCGGCTTCCTGCTCAAGGACGTCACCGCGGAGCGGCTCTTCGACGCGGTGCGAGTCATCGCCGCCGGCGAGGCGCTGCTCGCGCCGACCGTCACCCGCCGCCTCATCAGCGAGTTCGCCAGGCAGCGCCCCCGGCCGGACGCTACGCCGGTGGTCGCACTCGCCACCCTCACCCCGCGCGAGACGCAGGTCCTCCGGCTGGTCGCCGAGGGCCTGTCCAACCCGGAGATAGCGATCCGGCTTGTGGTCACCGAGGAAACGATAAAGACGCACGTGAGCCGTGTGCTCAGCAAACTCGGGCTGCGCGACCGCACCCAGGCGGTCGTCACCGCCTACGAATCAGGCCTGGTCGTACCCCGCTCCCGCGATCCAGGATAGTCCCGGCGCATCCCCGCCGAGAACAGCCTGTCGGCGTTGTCGTCGGGACACCCCATGGATGGGTGTTTGTTGGCGGGGATGCCGTCGAGCACAAGCAGTGTGCCGGATCGCGAGGTGGCGGGCTTTGCTCCAGGCGTGGTCACCAGCGCGGCGTCCCCACGAATGAGTGGTGCGGGGGCCTTGGGGGTCCGGCCCAGGCAAGCGCGGCGGGGCGACGGCGGCACGGGGGCCGTCGCCCCTGTCCGCGCGGGGCGGTGAGCGCGCCGGAGGGAATTCACCCCAACCCAGTGTGTCCTGTTGAGGGGACCCAGGACTCGTACGCGGTCCGCGTATAGTCGCGGGTCGGCGGTCACGGATGTCCGGGAACCGATGCTCATTTGATCATCGCTGGCTGGTCTGACGTCAGGCCAGCCTCGCGACCGCCAGTGCCTGCAGGCCGGCGTCCGAGCCGGGCACTCGCGCGACCAGCGCGTCGCGTGCCACCATGAGTTCGCGCGCCCGGGGTGTCGGCTCGCCGCATTGCAGCCAGTAGGTGCGCCGTTCCCCCGCTGTCCGGGTGAGAGCCGCGCCGAGCGGCAGGTCCCAGCTCGCGGACCAGCCGCAGACGAGCAGTACCCGGTCCAGCCAGGCGTCGATGACCGGATGGTAGGTGTGCAGTCCGCTAGAGGTCTGGCGGATTCGCAGGTCCAGGTAGTCGCCGTGGAGCTTCACCACCATCGGCTCCCCCGGGTCCGGGTCTCCGGCCATGTCGGCCAGTTCGTGTGCCACCCGCGGCGTGAGCCCGGCCTCGGCCAGAGCCTGCTCGAGCAGGCGGTCAAAGTTGGTGGTGAGGAACGGCCCGAGCAGTCCCTGAGCGGCCATGACGGCCAGCGCCCGGTGCGCGGGAGTCGGCTCGGTGCCCTCGAACAGGTTCCGGGGCGAAGACGTCGGCTCCCATGATCAGGAACAGCTGGGCCCGCTCACCATGCAGGCTGCGCAGTTCGCGCAGCGTGTCGATGCTGTAACTTGGGCCCGGCCGGTCGATCTCTATCCGGCTGACGCTCAGGCGCGGCTCATCCATGGCGGCCAGAGCCGCCATGGCGTACCGATGCTCACCGGAGGCGCGGGGGCGTGCCTTGAGGCACGGATCGCCGACCGGGACCAGCAGAATATGGTCGAACGCGAGGATCCGGGCGACCGCCGCCGCCTTCGACAGGTGGGCGTTGTGAATCGGGTCGAATGTTCCGCCCAGGACACCCAGCCGCATGCGGTAGTCATCGATCCCCAGATTGTCGAGCGCGATCAGCTTGCAGAGCAAGGAGTTATGTTCCTGGCTGGGACAGATACCGCGTGATGGCACCCACCGCTCCCGATCGTGAGCAGCGACAAGAGCGAGCTGGTCAGGATCGCCGGAATCCTCGACGACACCGACGCAGCCTCAGGCGAGGGCGGTGCGCGACGCCCTGGCCGCATACCCCGTGCGCGCCTAGGATTCTGCAGGTGCGGGAAACACTTCGGCGGTCGGGTGGTGGTAGCGGTCGGCGGCGTACAGGCAGGCCAGTCCGGTGCCATGGACGGTCTCGGTATTCGGCGTGCCGCCAGGAGGGGCGGCCGGATCGCAGGTGTCCCCGGATTCCTTGTCCGGGCACCTGTCCGACGCCGTGGCCGCCTTCGAGCGGCTGCCGCACAAACGCCTGGTGCTGCTCGGTCGGCCAGGCTCGGGCAAATCCGTGTTCGCCCTGACGCTCCTGCTCAGCCTGTTAGACAAGCGGGCGCCGTCCGGGCTGGTTCCGGTGCTCTTCCCGCTCGTCTCCTGGGACCCGTCCGCGCTCAGCCTGCGTGACTGGATGAGCCAGTACCTGGACGAGAACTACCACCTCGACAAGGCCGGCCCGCTCGGTTCCTCCGTACACCAGCGCCTCGTCCGGACCGATCGCCTGCTGCCGATACTCGACGGCCTAGACGAGATCCCGGCGCACCTGCGGCCGACAGGCATTTCTCAGATCAACAACAGCCTCGACCTCGGCCAGCAACTGGTGCTCACCTGCCGCGAGGAAGAATTCCGGGATGCGGTCGAACGCAACGACGTCGTGACACTCGCCGCCGTCGTACAACTGCTGCCGCTGGACTGCGCGACCGTCACCGGTTACCTGACGAGGACCACCCCCGCGCGCCGGGCTCACGCTTGGGCGCCGGTCGCTGACTACCTGGAGGCCCACCCGCTGTCCGCGCTCGCGCAGGTTCTCAGCACGCCGCTGATGGTCTCGCTGGCCCGGGTGATCTACGGCGACAACCCGCGGGAGCCCGCCGAACTCCTCGGCGCGAACTTCTCCGACCCGGGCAGCATCGCCGAGCACCTGCTCAACGAACTCATTCCAGCGGTGTATCCGGACGTGCCGCCGCGTCGCGGCGGCACGTCCACGCGCTGGCAGGCGCCTGACGTGATGGAGTGGCTGACGTTCCTCGCGACCTGTCTCGGCCAGGCGAGCAGCGGAGAGCTGGCCTGGTGGCAGCTGGAGAACGCCGTACCGAGGGTCATCCTCGAAGCCGCGGGCGGAGTACTCGGCGGGCTGGCCGTGGCGATAACCTTCGGCCCCGCCGTCGGCCTCACCTTCGCGGTGCTTGTGACCATCGCGGGGGTCGCCACCCGCTCGCGATCCCCTGACCCTTGAAGCCTGGCTGGCCGGGCGCGTCGATGAGTGGCTGTCATCTCGGCCGCTGGGACGCATCGTCGCCATGACGATCGGCACCCGGGACAAGGTTCCGGCCGCCCGCCGGCTGGCCCTCACCGCCGGACGGCTGCTGGCGGTGCTCACCGGCATGACCACGGGACTGGCCGTCGTCCCTTCCGGTGGCCTGTGGCACGGCATCGCGGACGGCGTGGCCGCTGCCCTCGCCGTCGGACTAGCGGCCGGGTTCTTCATGATCTCACCGCGGACGACCCCCAGCGAGGTCCATTTCGAGACCCGGGCGAGCCTGCGGGCCTTCCTCAGGCACATGGCTATCGGCCTACTCACCGGACTCGGTGCGGGCGTCACTGTCGGGGTGCTTGTCAGCTCCTCTTTCGGCATCGTCGTCGGCCTGGCGTTCGGGGCCGCGCTCGGGCTCATCGACGGACTCAACGTGTGGCTGGACGTGCCGACCGACGTCACCCGGGCGCTGAGTCCCCGCTCGACCCGTCGAGCCGACCGGCTGGCCGCGATCGCGCGAAGCGTGACGGTGTCCCTTACGGTAGGCGTTCCCACCGGCATTGCGTTCGGCTCCGCCGACGGCCTGCGCAGTGGCGTCATTCACGGACTGACGTTCGGCCTCGTCTACGGGCTCGGCGACCGGTACGTCGGCCTCGGAGCGACAGTGTGGGGACGCTACCTGGTGGCGAAGACCTGGCTGGCGCTGCGGCGCCAGGTGCCCTGGCGGCTGATGGCCTTCCTCGATGACGCACACCGTCACGGCGTGCTCCGGCGGGCAGGACCGGTCTACCAGTTCAGGCACGCCAGCCTGCAGGAGCACCTCGTCGCGCAGGCGCAGTCCGCACTGGTGGTACCTTCAGTGGTCGCCTGATCGCTCCTCGGCCTGGCCCCTGGCCAGCGTGCGGGCAACGGCCTCGGCGAGGCGTGCCGCCATCGCCACGCAGTTGTAGTCAACGTTCTCCGGCACGTCCGAATCGAGATGGTAGTTGGGCAGCAGCCGCCGGTCGTCGATGGAGACCACGGTGGCGGTCCGGTATCCGCGCTTGCTTGGGACTGATCCGTCAGTGCTGTTGCGGGACCGGAACCCGCGCAGCAGCGGCACGCCCGCTGCCGCCGCGCAGTCGGCGACCAGATCCTTGAACTCGCGGTCGTAGGGGCGCATCCTGATCGGGCCCTCGGCCTCCAGCAGGATCAGCTGCCCGGATCCGACCGTATCGAGATTGAGGAACCAGGTCCCGTCCGCTGGCAGCGTGCCGCGATAGCGTCCGGCGAACGCCCGTATGCCCTCCTGCAAAGCTTCCTCCGCACCGGCCGACACGATGACGACCCGGAGTCCCGACAACGGATCCTTACGGAGGGCTTGGGCCAGCGCGAGCGCCGCGGCGACTCCGCTGAGATTGTCGTTCGCGCCAGGCACTGCCGGTCTCCGCCCGATGTCGGCCATCGCGGCCACCGACCCCGCGGCGAGGACGAAGCCGGTCCGCCGCATCAGTGAGCTGTTGAGGAGGCTGCCAAGCGAGACCAGAGCCGGACCGGCCACGACGGGCCACCACAATGGCGGATTGGTCTTCACCCTGGCGAGGAGCCCGGGATGGTGTGCGGCGAACCACTCATGAATGGTCTGGTCGAAGACGAGACCCGACGGGGCGGCGTCGTGGTGCACCGTGACGCACAACGTCCGGCGCGCGGTACGGTCGCCAGTCTCCGCGACGACGTTCACCGTCGTACGCGGGCGCATCAGCAGTCTCCTGCCGATCATGGACTCGCCGGATATGTCGTCAGCGATGCCCAGGGCGGCCAGCGCGCCGCCGAGCACACCAAACGCGCGCTTGCCCCGGCCGCCCGCGATCGCCGCTGCCACAGCCGCCGCACTCATCAGGCCGATCGGCCACGCGTAGGAACTGAAGGCCGCCTCTTCCCAGGCGACCGCGTGGCAGCCCCGGTCCGTGAGTTCCTGGCGGATACGGCTAGCGGCCGCCCGCTCCCCTGCCGACGTCGGCAGCCGCGGGATGCGAGCAAGGTCTCGCACGATGCGATGGAGATCCTGCTGGTCCGGGCTTGTCGACTGCGGGGACCGCGCATCCAGCATCCCGCCAAGCTACTTCCGCCGGATCCGGCACCGCAATCCCCGCGCGAGACCGCACAGGCTTCAGCTTTCATAGATCGCCACCTCCTCATCCCGGGAGCGGCGAACCGAGATGATCCTGATCTTCTCCTGCCGGTAGGTCACCACGGCCGGGACTCCTCCGTGAGGTCGGAGCTGATCACCACGCTCCCGTTAGGCTCCGAAAAAGTTGTTCTGCGGCAACGCTGAGATTCAGGGGAACCGTTGCGCAGGCTGATGGTCCCGGATGCGTACGTTGTGCTGGTCGCGGTCCTGAAACGTTTCATATCATAGGCGTGCGGCAGCGTTCAGGCGGAGCCAAGGCGTCGGAGCAGTCGTTCGCCCTGCCGCCGGGCGACGCGGCTCTGGTCTTCTCCGGCGGCGATGGCTTGCGGGCGGGCCGGTTTGACACGTTCCAAGATCTGCCACGACACTGGCAGTCAGGTCAGGGAGGATGCCGGTGAACGGGCCCGTCAGCATCAAGGAAGTCGCCGCGCACGCGGGCGTCTCTGTCGCCACCGTCTCCAACGTGCTCAACCGGCCGGACATCGTGGCCAAGCCGACTCGCAGCCGCGTGCACGCGGCGATCAAGGCCCTCGGCTTCGTCAGGAACGAATCGGCGCGGCAGCTCCGTGCCGGGCGCAGCCGCACGATCGGGCTTGTCGTCCTTGACGTGGCGAACCCCTTCTTCACCGACGTCGCACGCGGAGTCGAGGACGAGGCAAGCAAGTCCGGCCTCGCCGTCATCCTGTGCAACAGCGACGACCAGCAGCAGAAGGAGACGCGCTACCTCGAACTGCTCGAGGAGCACCGGGTGCAGGGCATCCTGATCACCCCGGTGGCCGGCGCGGACGAGCGCCTTGCCCGGCTACAGCGGCGGGGTACCCCGGTCGTCCTCGTCGACAGCAGGTCGCCGTCCCGCGGGCAGTGCTCGGTGTCCGTCGATGACGTGCTCGGCGGCGATCTCGCCGTGTCCCACCTGCTCGCGGCGGGTCACGAGCGGATCGCGTACGTCGCCGGGCAGATCAGCATCCGGCAGGTAGCCGACCGCCACGAGGGCGCCCTCAGGGCGCTGCGGCGGTCCGGCGGCACCGCCGGCAGCCTGAGGGTGATCGAGACCGACGCGCTGAACGTCTCCGCCGGGCAGCGGGCCGGCGTGACGATCGCACGGCTCCCCGCGCGGTCCCGGCCAACGGCGGCGTTCTGCGCTAACGACCTGATCGCGCTCGGGCTGCTGCAGGAGATGACGCGGCGCCGGATCCAGGTTCCCGAAGACATCGCCATCGTGGGTTACGACGACATCGAGTTCGCCGCCGCGGCCGCGGTACCGCTGTCCTCGGTCCGCCAGCCCCGCCAGCAGCTCGGGCACTCGGCCGCGCAGCTCCTGCTCGAGGAGGCCGTCGGCGACCCGGCGCACAAGCACCGCCAGGTGATCTTCGAGCCCGAGTTCGTGGCCCGCCAGTCCAGCCAGGCGCCCGATGAGGCACGCCGCGAGGCACGCCGGCCACGGCGCTCCGCGGCGGCCGCCGACGCGAGCGTACGGTAAGGCCGTGCGGATCGCCCTGTTCGTGACGTGCCTGGCTGACACGCTCTTCCCTGGCGTGGGCCGCGCGACGGTGCGGCTGCTCGAACGGCTCGGTCACCGCGTCGAGTTCCCCGCGGCGCAGACGTGCTGCGGGCAGATGCACGTCAACACGGGCTATGCGCGGGACGCGCTGCCGCTTGTCCGCCATTATGTCGAGGTCTTCGAGGGCTATGAGGTGATCGTGGCCCCGTCCGGCTCGTGCGTCGGCTCGGTGCGTCACCAGCATGCGATGGTGGCCAGGCGGTGCGGGGACGAGAAGCTGGCGCGGCGCGCGGAGGCGGTGGCCGCGCGGACGTTCGAGCTGTCGCAGCTGCTTGTGGACGTGCTCGGGACGGAGGACGTCGGCGCGTATTACCCGCACCGGGTGACCTACCATCCGACCTGCCATTCGCTGCGGCTGCTCCGGGTCGGTGACCGGCCGCTGCGGCTGCTGCGCCAGGTCCAGGGCCTGGACCTGGTGGAGCTGCCCGATGCGGAGGTGTGCTGCGGGTTCGGCGGGACGTTCGCGCTGAAGAACGCCGATGTCTCGACGGCGATGCTGGCCGACAAGATGGCTCACATCCTCGGCACCAGGGCGGAGGCGTGCACGGCCGGGGACAGCTCCTGCCTGATGCACATCGGCGGTGGCCTGTCCCGGCTGCGGGCCGGCGTGCGCACGGTTCACCTCGCGGAGATCCTCGCGTCGGCCAGGGCGGCCGGGTGACCACGTTCCTCGGCATGCCGGTGGCCCCTCGCGGCGTCGGGCACCTGCGCGAGCTCGAGCCGTTCCCCGCCGCGGCCCGCCGGGCGCTCGCGGACACCCAGCTGCGGGCCAACCTGGGCAGGGCGACCGCGACGATCCGCGCGAAGCGGGCGGCGGTGGTCGCGGAGCTGCCGGACTGGGAGGACCTGCGCGAGGCGGGCCGCGCGATCAAGACGGAGGTCATGTCGCACCTGGACCGCTACCTGCTCCAGCTCGAAGCACAGGTCACCGCGCGCGGCGGCGTCGTGCACTGGGCCAGGGACTCCGGCGACGCCAACCGCATCATCATCGGCCTGGTCCGCGGCACCGGCGCCGACGAGGTCGTCAAGGTCAAGTCTATGGTCACCGACGAGACCGGGCTGAACGACGCGCTGGCGGGTGCGGGCATCGCGGCGCATGAGACCGACCTGGCCGAGCTGATCGTCCAGCTCGGCCACGACAGGCCCTCCCACATCCTGGTCCCCGCGATCCACCGCAACCGCGCGGAAATCCGCGAGATCTTCCTGCGCGAGATGGGCGACGCCGACCCGGCGCTGACCGACGACCCTGCCGCGCTTGCCGAGGCCGCCCGGCTCCACCTGCGGCGCAAGTTCCTCTCCGCCCGGGTCGGCATCAGCGGCGCCAACTTCGCCGTCGCGGAGACCGGCACCCTGTGCGTCGTCGAATCCGAGGGCAACGGCCGCATGTGCCTGACCCTGCCGGACACCCTGATCACCGTCATGGGGATCGAGAAGGTGATACCGGCCTGGGCCGACCTCGGCGTGTTCCTGCAGCTGCTGCCCCGCTCATCGACCGGCGAGCGGATGAACCCCTACACCTCGATGTGGACCGGGGTGACCCCCGGCGACGGCCCGCGGCAGTTCCACCTGGTGCTGCTCGACAACGGGCGGACCGCCGCGCTCGCCGACGAGACCGGCAGGGCGGCCCTGCACTGCATCCGCTGCTCGGCCTGCCTGAACGTCTGCCCCGTCTACGAGCGCACCGGCGGCCACGCGTACGGCTCTGTCTACCCGGGCCCGATCGGCGCCGTTCTGTCACCCCAGCTCACCGGCGTGGAGGACAACGCCTCCCTGCCCTACGCCTCCACGCTGTGCGGCGCCTGCTACGAGGCATGCCCGGTGAAGATCGACATTCCGTCGCTGCTCGTCCACCTGCGTGCCCGCCACGTCGACGAGACCCGCCGCGACAAGCACCTCCCCCGCCCCGAGGCGATCACGATGGCCGCCGCGGCCTGGGTGATGGCCAGCCCCGCCCGCTACGCCGCCGCCCAGCGCGCCGGGAAGCCCGCCCGGGCGCTCGGCCGCCGCGGCCGCATCGCGGCGCTGCCGCCCCCGCTGTCCGCCTGGACAAGCGCCCGCGACGCCCCCCTCCCCGCACAGCAGACCTTCAGGCAATGGTGGAAGCACGATCACAAAGAGCGGCAGTGAACCTCCGTATACTTCGAAGATTTTTATGCCGAACGGGAGCGGGGTGACAGTGCCACCGCCCGGCACGGAGCCCTGCCGGGGTGACGCCAGGGGCGAGGAGCGTGGTGACGGCGAACCGCAACGGGCACGGAGTCCTGCCGGGGTGACACCGCGAACGGGCCCCGCGGGCGGAGTCACACGTGGTGGTGTTCGGCTCTCCTGACGGCCTGGGGTTACGCGGCGATCAGTGTCTGCTCAGCCGTGTCGAACCGCGAGCGGAACTCCTCCGCGCCAGATTTCTTCGACGGGCCCGCGGCAATCCGAACCGGGCGAAGCTCGTTCAGCGTGCGGACGGACATCACGCCGCCCTCGATTGAGGACAGCACGGTCAGGCCCTCGCTGATGGCGCCGGTCGTGTCGCCACCGTCGGCAAGTGTCGACGCGAGCTGAGCGCGGCGGCGTGCGCTGTTGCGCGGCGACAGGCTCGCATCGTCCAGGGTCGCCAGGCAGGCTGCGACCGCAGCGTCTAGGTTCACGTCACCCAGGTATGCCTGGCCCCTGAACTGATCCACGGTGATCTCGGCTCCGCCGATGTGCCGGATCC
>WNFD01002115.1_pt1 | contig 24906 bp, 32 predicted proteins | sample 5400491 | NCBI WGS metagenome assembly WNFD01 (sample SAMN13153343, study PRJNA577476) | soil metagenome | isolation source: 120 cm saprolite under Douglas fir tree site 2 hole 2 replicate 2 | place: USA:California | collected 2015-04-18
GATGAAGGCCAACCGTTCATCCATGGGGCAGGTCTCCTTCCATGGCATGGGCAGCACCTCCTGCCCAAAGGCCATAGCACCTGTTACCCATGTCCCCGGTCTGTTCTGTAACCTATGTCCCCGGCCCGGACCGGGGGGCAGAGCCCCCCTCCGAGTGACAATGCATCGGGCGGGGCACGTCGAGCGCCGGGTTGCGGTCGAAAAAGCCGGCGGGCTTGAGCATGAACCCGATCGTGACCACCGGCATCACCGGCCAATCCTCGGGGCGGACGACGTGGTGGGCGCCGAAGGTGTACCAGAGGACGACGTCGGTGTTCTCGAGCGGCGCGTCGTCCTGCACGTAGGTCGGCAGGCCCGCGCCGCCGGGATGCTGGTTCGGGTACTCGCCGGCGGCATAGCGCTCGCGCGGATCGTGGCGGGTGACCCAGAGGTGCCGGGTCATGAAACCGGCCCGCTTGATGACGGACGCTTCCGGCCCCGCGAAGGGCCGCACGTTCTCGCCCGGCACCAGCTTGTAGGCCACCGGCTCGCCGAGGCGGTTCCGCGCCGACGGGTTCACGACCTTCCAGAAGCGGCCGGCGAGGGGATCGAGGAGCCGCTGGGCCTGGGCCTCCGAGGCCAGCAGGGTCGCCTCGGCGTGGAAGGCATTGTGATGCGGGTTCTCGGGCCCGGGAGGGTCCGCGACGGTGTTGACCTCGTAGACCGAGTTGTCGGGCCCGTCCACCATCATGTCGAGGCGGGCATTGAAGAAGTGCTGGTGAATGGGGCCGTAGACGCCGGGCGCGACCATCTCGCCCCACCGCGGCTTGTCCCCCGGCCGCTCGGCGCCGTTCGAGATGACGCCGGTGAGCTTGACCTCGAGCTGGATGGTCCCGTCCTGGTAGAAGTACCAGTAGAACCCGTACTCGTAGTTGCCCACCGTCGAGATGGACGACACCACCAGGCGGCGAGAGCGGCGAACCTCGGTCGTCCCCAGACGCCAGTCGACGTGCTTCCAGAGGATGCCCGCGTCCTCCTCGTGGAGACAGATGGCGTTCGACAAGGTCACGGGGCGGCCCTGCCCGTCGTTGACGACGGCGTCGAGGTAGCGGATCTCGCCCAGGCAGTCGCAGCCGTTCTGGAGCGCATTGGCCAGCGTTCCGATGCCGTACTCGCCCACGTCGAAGGCGTTGCGGTGAAAGTAGGTCGGGCGCGGATCGCCGTAGGGCACCACCATGTCGGCGACCGAGGCGCGGTAGAGGACCGGCCGCTCGCGCCCCTGGTCCTCGTAGCTGACCGTGTGGAGCACGAGCCCCTCTCGGGGCGTGAACCCGATCCGCATGCGCCACTTCTGCCAGCGGACCTCGTGGCCCGCGAGCTCGAAGCTCGGCCCCTCCGGCTGGCGGATCTCGACCGGCTTGAGCCCGGGCCGCGTCCCCGCCGCCTCCGGCGAGTAGTTGGCGTCCTCGGGAGGCAACGGGACCACGCCGCCGTCTTCCACCGCGAGCACCTGCATGGCGTTCAGGTCCACGACGGTCAGCAGGTTGGCCACCGGTCGGGCGTAGCCATTGTCCTGGGCGTGCCGGCGCACCCACGTGAGCGCGCGGACCAGGCGCCGCCCCTCGTCCTCCGGGAAACCGAAGTTGCCTGCCGACCAGCAGTCCACCATGGCGAGGCTCAGGTCGGTCACCCCGCGCTTGCGCATGGCCTCCTGCCAGCGCGGGTCGGCGCGAACCGCCGCCTCGCAATCCACGAACTCGTCCAGCACGATGGCGGGCTGGACGCCGGGCACGTGCTCCCACGACAGCACGCGGCCGCCCGAGACCGAGACGACCGCCTCGTAGGTCTTCCCCGCCACGGAGTCGACGAGCACCACGAACGCGGCCCGCTCCACCACGTCACCCGGCCGGTGCGCGAGCACGACCTTCTTGGCGGGCTCGTGCAGCATGACGAAGATGACCCGGACCCGCGGCCCCAGCGGGCGCTCCGTCCGCACGATCTCCCACGCGCGCTCGATCTCCGCCGCGGTCAGCGGGTCCAGGGGGTGCGTGATCGATGCCATGCGTCGACTCCTTCGCAGTTTACTCGATCTTCCGCGGCGGCAGCTCCCGGATGGGCCGCACCTCGATCGAGTGGCCGCCCACCCGCAGCAACGGGTAGTCGGCCGCGATGGCGAGCGCCTCGTCGAGGTTCTCGACCTCCAGGATGGAGTAGCCGCCGAGCTGCTCCTTGGTCTCGGCGAACGGCCCATCCGTCGTGACCGCCTTGCCGTTCCTCATCCGCACCGTGGTGGCGGTGCTGGTGGGGAGCAGCGGGTCCCCGGCCAGGAAGATGCCGCGCTTGCGCAGGGCCTCGGCGACGTCGACGGCCTGCTGGCGGATCGCCCCCCGCTCTTCCTCCGACTTCGCGTCCCACCACTTCTCGTCCCGGTACATCAGCAGCATGTAGCGCATATCGGGGTGTCCTCTTGGAGTGCTCTCAATGAGCCGGGGTCGGACTCGGCACCGCGACGGGAACCCGGCCGGGCGGGCGGAACGCCACCGCGATGGCCACCGCACCCAAGCCGATGCCGAACGAGCCCATGAAGAGCCAGAAGTAGCTGCCGAACGTGTCGTAGAGCCAGCCCCCGGCCCATGGCCCGATCGCCATGCCCAGGGTGGACACGAGCGCGACCGCGCCGAAGACGGTCCCCATGATCCGGGCGCCGAAGTACTCACGCACGACGATCGCGTAGAGGGGCATCACGCCGCCATAGGCGAAGCCGAACATCACCGCGAGCGCGTAGAAGCTGCCGAGGCCTTGCGTGAAGATATAGAGGCTCACCGCCACCGCCTGGATGGCGAGGCCCACGAGCAGCGTGCGCTTCGCGCCGACGCGGTCGGCCACGAGCCCGCAGATGATCTTGCCGCCCAGGGAGGCCAGTCCGGCCACGCTGAGCACGGTGACGGCGGCCATCGCGGACACGCCGCGGTCGATCGCGTGGGTCACCATGTGGAAGATCGGGCCCGAATGCGCCGCGCAGCACGCGAAGTACGTGAGCGCGATGACCGCGAACTGCGGCGTGCGCAGCGCCTGCGCCGCCGTGAGCTCCCCGCCACCCGCCCCGGCCGCCGGCGACGCGCCCACCGCGGGCGACACCTCCGGTGGCTCGCGCACGAGCAGCGCGGCCGGAATGATGACCAGCCACGCGAGATTGCCGATCACGAGCATGGCGACACGCCAGTCGTAGTTGGTGATGATCCAGCGGGCCAGCGGGCCGACCGTGGAGGCGCCGAGGCCGATCCCCGCGGAGACGAGCGCGACGGCCAGGCTACGATGCTCGGTGAACCAGCGGGTGGTCGTCGCGGTCAGCGGCGCGTAGAAGCTGCCCGACGCCAGGCCGACCAGCACCCCGAACAGGAGCTGGAACTGGCCGAGCGTGGCCGCCTGGCTCGCGGTCACCAGCCCGAGGCCGAGCAGGCCGCCCCCGAGGAGCAGGACCGCCCGGGTACCGAACCGGTCGGAGAGCGCGCCCCAGAGGAACGATCCGGCCCCCATGGAGAGCCAGGTGATGAGCGAGGCGGTCGAGATACCCGTCCGCGACCAGCCCATCGCTTCCGACATGGGCTGGAGGAAGACGCTCAACGAGAGCATCGAGCCGAGCCCGATGCAGGTCACGACGATCCCCACGCCGACGATGGTCCAGCCGTAGAAGAGCTTCATCGCGCACCCGGCAGCCTAACACAGGCGCTCATGATGGTCCCCGGGTCGCGCGCGGCTGCAGAAGCTGGACCAGGTTGCCTTCGGGATCCTTCAGCGTCGCGATCGACACGGTGTCGTAGTCCGTGGGATCCTCGACGAACTCCACGCCGACGGCCTTCAACCGTTTCCAGTCCGCCACGAGATCGTCGGTCGCCAGGCCGACCAGATGGCGTGCCGGGTCGGCGTTGCGGCCGCGGACTTCACTGTGCGTGCCCAGCCCGATCGTCGGCGCCCCCGGCTCGCCGAGGACGACGAAGCGCGGTGACTGGATGGCCACCTTGAGACCCAGCACCTCACGGTAGAACGGCAGCAGATTGTTCAGATCGGCGCTCCAAACGGACACGGCCCTCAACCCGTTGATCATCATGGTCTCCTGTGGGGCGCGGCCCCTCGGCGGTGATGTTGCATCCTCTCACGCCATGGTCGAACGGGCCGGCCGGGGATCGACAAGGCTGGAGAACGACGGCATGCTGGGCAAGATGGGACCACCGCTGTCGATTTCCGAGGCCCCCGAGCGACCATTTGGTGTCGGCAGCCATCCGATCTCGAGGGAGGGGCTATGAAGTACGTGTGCCTGGTCTATCTTGTGGAGAAGGACATGAACGCCCTGTCCAAGCGGGAGGCCGACACCTGCACCGAAGAGAGCCTGTCCTACGACGAGGCCCTCCGGAGAAGCGGTCACCTGATCGCCGCCCAGGCCCTCCAGCCGGTCGAGACCGCCACCACCATCCGGGTCCGGAACGGCAAGCTGTCCACGACCGACGGGCCCTTCGCGGAGACGAAGGAGCAGCTCGGCGGGTTCATCCTGATCGAGGCCCGCGACCTGAACGACGCCATCCAGGTGGCCGCCAAGATCCCCATGGGGCGCCGGGGGAGCATCGAGGTGCGGCCAATCAAGGAGCTCAAGCGATGAAGTTCATGTTCCTGATCTATCACGACGAGAAGACGCTGGACACCCTGCCCGACGGCGAGATGCAGCGCCTCGTGGACGCGGCGCTCGGCTACATGGAGGAGCTGCGGCAGAGCGGCCACTTCATCGTGTCGAATGCGCTGCAGCGCGGGCGGACCGCCCGGACCATCCGGGTGCGCGGCGGCAAGGTGACCACCACCGACGGCCCCTTCGCCGAGACCAAGGAGCAGCTCGGCGGTTTCTTCCTCATCGAGGCCAAGGACATCGACGAGGCGTGCGAGGTGGCCTCGCGATTCCCGCCGGCCCGTATCGGCACCATCGAGGTGCGTCCGGTCCAGGAGCTGCGGCACTCCTAGCCGCGGCCCCGACGCGCCATGAGCGAGCCCACGGGCGACGACCGCGCGCGCGAGGCGGTGGAGGCGGTCTATCGCTCGGACTCGCGCCGCGTCCTCGCCACCCTCATCCGCCTGCTCGGCGACTTCGACCTGGCGGAGGAGGCGCTGCACGAGGCCTTCGCGGCTGCGGTCGAGCAGTGGCCGCGTGAGGGCACGCCGGCCAATCCGCGGGCCTGGCTCGTCTCCACCGGCCGCTTCAAGGCCATCGACGCCATGCGCCGGCGCTCCCGGTTCGACGCCTCCCAGGCGGAGCTCGCCGAGCGGCTCGCGGCGGAGACCGCCGGCCCCCGGCCCGGGGAGGCCGAGGACATCGTGGACGACCGGCTCCGCTTGATCTTCACCTGCTGCCATCCGGCCCTGCCGCCGGACGCCCAGGTCGCGTTGACGCTGCGCGAGGTCTGCGGCCTCACGACCGAAGAGATCGCGCGCGCCTTCCTCACCGCCCCGCCCACGCTCGCCCAGCGCATCGTCCGCGCCAAAGCAAAGATCCGCGACGCGCGCATCCCCTACGAGGTCCCGGCCCGGGCCGAGCTGCCGGATCGCCTGGACACGGTCCTCCACGTGATCTACCTGGTGTTCAACGAGGGCTACTCGGCCTCCTCGGGCGAGTCGCTGACGCGGGCCGATCTCTCGGGTGAGGCCATCCGCCTGGGGCGGCTGCTGGTCGAGCTGCTGCCGGAGCCCGAGGCTATGGGCCTGCTGGCGCTCATGCTGCTGCACGAATCGCGGCGCCCCGCGCGCGCCTCGTCCTCCGGCGAGCTGATCCTGCTGGACGACCAGGACCGCTCGCTCTGGAATCGCGAGCAGATCCTGGAGGGCACCGCCCTGGTGGAGCGGGCGCTCGCCTCGCGCCGCATCGGCCCGTACACGCTCCAGGCCGCGATCGCGGCGGTGCACGCGGAGGCGCCCGCCGCTGCCGCGACCGACTGGGCCCAGATCGTCGGGCTGTACGACGTGCTGGTGCGGGCCGAGCCGTCGCCGGTGGTCGAGCTGAACCGCGCCGCCGCGGTGGCGATGCGCGACGGGCCCGCCGCGGGGCTGGCGCTCATCGACGCGATCCTGGCGCGCGGCGACCTGGCCGACTACCCCCTGGCCCACTCGGCGCGGGCCGAGCTGTGCCGCCGGCTCGGGAAAACGGGCGACGCCCGCGCGTCCTACGAGCGCGCGCTCGGCCTGACCCGGCAGGAGCCGCAGCGGCGCTTCCTCGAGCGACGGCTGGCGGAGCTGCCGGACTGAGGCGCGGCCCGCGGTTTGACCTGCCCCCGGGTGATCTGGCAGGATCGCCTCACTCTCGCCGTCCCCGGAGGCCGCTCGATGCGCATGCCGCTCGAAGATGTGAAGGTGCTCGACCTGAGCCACGCCTTGGCAGGGCCCTTCTGCTCCACCATGCTGGCCGACTTCGGGGCGGAGGTCATCAAGCTCGAGCCGCGCGGCGCCGGCGACATCGCCCGCGCCTGGGGGCCGCCCCTGCCCGGCGGCGAGACCTCGTACTTCGTGAGCCTGCATCGCAACAAGAAGGGCATCGAGATCGACCTGAAGCGATCAGAAGGTAAGGCGCTGTTCTTCCGCCTCGTCGAGAAGTGCGACGTCGTACTGGAGAACTACCGGGTGGGCGCCCTCGCCCGGCTCGGTCTGGGTTACGAGGCCGCGCGCGAGCGGAACCCCGGCATCATCTACTGCTCGGTCTCCGGCTTCGGCCAGGACGGCCCCTACCGCGACCGCGCCGCGCTCGACCTCATAGTTCAATCCGAGAGCGGGATGATCAGCACCACCGGCGAGGCGGGCGGGCACGGGGTGCGCTGCGGCGTCTCCATCGCCGACATGACCGCGGGGATGTACGCGGCCTTCGGCATCATGCTCGCCCTGCGCGTGAAGGAGCGGACCGGCCGGGGCCAGGCCATCGACGTCTCCATGCTGGAGGGCCAGCTCTCGCTGCTCGGCAGCATGATCGGCGCCTACTTCGCCGACGGCGAGCTCCCGCGGCCGATGGGGACCGCGTACAAGGCGCTGCTGCCCTACCAGACCTTCCGCACCAGGACGCGGGACCTGGCCCTGGCGGTGGGCAGCGAGAAGCTCTGGAAGGTATTCTGCCCCGCGATCGGCTGTCCCGAGCTGACCGACGATCCGCGCTATCGCACCAACGCCGACCGGGCCCGGAACCGCGACACCCTCATCCCGACGCTGCAGGAGGCGTTCCTCACGCGGACGTACGAGGAATGGGAGCCGCTGCTACTCGCGCAGGGCATCCCCATGGGCGCCATCAACAGTATTCCCCAGGTGGTGGAGCACCCGCAGGTGACCGCCCGCGGGGCCCTGGTGGAGATGGCCCATCCCCGCGCCGGCAAGGTGCGCATGGTCGGCGTGCCGGTGCGGCTCTCGGAGACGCCGGGCTCCGTGCGCACGCCGGCCCCGATGCTCGGCGAGCATACCGACCTCGTGCTGCGCGAGATCCTGGGACTCGGGGCCGCCGAGATCGACACCCTCCGGGCCGGCGGCGTCATCGGCCCCGAGCGCTGATGAAGAAAGAGGTCGTCCAGGTCGCTCTGGCGCACGCGAATCCGAATCTGTCTCCGGCGACCAGGTTCGGCAACCTCGTCTTCGTGGCCGGCCAGACCGGGCGGCATCCGGTCACGGGCGAGCTCGGCCGAGACATCCGCGAGCAGACCCGCAATACGCTCGAGCGCATCAAGATCGTCCTCGCCGCGGCGGGAACCTCGCTGGACAACGTGCTCAGCGCGATGACGCACCTGACGCGGCGAGAGGACCTGGCGGCCTATAACGAGGAGTACGCGAAGTACTTCCCGGTCGACAAGCCGGCGCGGACCACCGTCACCGTCGCCTCGCTGAACTCGCCCGAGCTCCTGGTCGAGATCACGGTCACCGCCTGCGTGCCTGACTGAGCGCGCGCGCCTCCGCGAGCTTCGTGGCTCGATCCTGGAGCGACGGCGGGCCGAGGCGCTCCGACCAGATCGCGAAGCCCGGGCGCGGCCCGATCCACCGGAGCGCATCCACGTCGGCGCCGATCGGCGCATCCGCGCGCAGCGTGGCCAGGGTCCTGAACAGCAGCGCGCGCTCGCCCTGCTCGGCGAGCGTCGCGGCCAGTCGCGCGGCGCCGCGCACCGACACGTCCCACTCCGCGGCCAGCCGGGGAATGTGCTCGAGATGGTCGTAGCGGGCGAGCACGGTCGCCGCGGACTTGGCCCCCCAGCCGGGCAGACCGGGGTAGCCGTCCGCACTGTCCCCCGCCAGCGCCAGCCAGTCGGGAATCGACCCGGGCAGAACGCCGAACTTCTGCCGCACCCCCGACTCGTCGCGCAGCTCGGCCCGACGCCGATCGAGCTGGACGACCCGGGTGCCTCGCACGCACTGCGCCAGGTCCTTGTCCGGCGTGCAGATGACGACCTGGTCGACCCGCGCATCGGCCGCCGCGACCGTCGCCGCCGCGGCCAGGGCGTCGTCGGCCTCGAACTCGACCATGGGCCAGACGACCACGCCCAGCGCGCTCAGCGCCTCTTCCAGCGGCTCGAACTGCGCGTGGAGGAGCGGGTCCATGCCCTCACCCGTCTTGTAGCCCGGCCAGAGCTGGTTGCGGAACGACTCGATGACGTGGTCCGTGGCCACGCCCAGGTGCGTGCTGCCGCCCTCGAGCATGCCCAGGATCGACGCGACGACGCCGCGCACCGCCCGCAGCTCGGGGGGCGCGCTCCGATCGAACACGGCCGCGGGCGAGAGGAAGTAGCGGAAGAGCTCGTACGTGCCGTCGATCAGGTGGACATGCACGGGCAGAACGATACGCCAGCGACGTGGCCGGACGCGGTAGAATCGACCCCGCTATGAAGATCCGCATCGGGGTGGGCTCCGGAGGCGCGACCCCGTCCATGGAGGCGCTGGCCGAGCTGGTCACGGGCCTGGACGAGTTCGGGTTCGACTCGCTCTGGCTCTCGGAGGTGCTGACCGGGCCCGTGCTCGATCCCGTGGTGGGCCTCGCCTGGGCCGCCGCCAGCAATCCGCGCCTGAAGGTCGGAACCACCATGCTCCTGCCGGGACGCAATGTCCTGCGACTCGCCAAGCAGCTCGCGAGCCTGGACCGGCTGTCCAGGGGGCGGCTCCTGGTGACGCTGGTGCCCGGGCTCACCTACGCGCCAGAGCGCGAGGCCATCGGCGTCGAGCCCAAGCAGCGCGGCGCCTTCATCGACGAGGCGCTCCCGCTGCTGCGCCGCCTGTGGGCGGGCGAGACGGTGAGCCACGACGGACCCGCCGGCACCCTCCGGAACGTGCAATTATCACCGTTGCCAACACAGCAGCCGCTCGAGGTGTGGCTCGGCGGGACGGTGCCGGCCGCGCTCGAGCGCTGCGGCCGGCTGTCGGATGGCTGGCTGCCCTCGCTCTGCACGCCCGAAGAGGCGGTGGCGGGTCGCGTGGTGATCGAGGACGCGGCGGCGCGGGCCGGGCGCTCGATCAGCGGGGAGCACTTTGGCATGAGCATCGGTTACGCCACCGCGCCGATCGATCCGGCCACCGCCCGCACGATGGTCGCGAGGCGGCCCCGCTCGGTCGAGCTGACGCCGGTGGGGCTCCCCGCGTTGCGCAAGCTCCTCGAGCAGTTCATCGCGGTGGGCTTCTCGAAGTTCGTGGTGCGGCCGTTGGTCACACCCAAGTCGTGGCGCGGAGAGCTGGAGGCCCTGGCCGCCGCGGTGGGGGATCTGCAGACCTGACGATGATCAAGGCGGTCGATATCAAGGCGGAGCTGGCCGGGCTCCCGGTACTGCGCGAGCGCAGCGCGAATACCCCCGCCGACGAGGTCAAGGCCGCGTTTGCCGTGCTGGCTCCGTTCCGAGACGGCAGCATCTTCGCGGGCCGCTTCTCCGGGGAGACGCCCTGGGAACGGCATCAGAAGGGCGACGAGCTCGTGCACGTCCTGGACGGCGCCGCGACGCTGACGATCATGACGGACGATGGGCCCCGGTCGTTCGCGCTGACCGCGGGAATGCTCATCGTCGTCCCGCAAGGGCACTGGCACCGGTTCGAGGCGCCGGGCGGGGTCACGGTGCTGAGCGCGACGCCGCAGCCCACCGACCACACTCGCGCCGCGGACCCGAGAGGAACACCCTAGCGACGCTCGGATAGAGGCCTGGCCGTCATCGAAAGCAGGCGGGCGTACCGGCCCGGCGTCACGCCGTAGGCCGATCTGAACATGCGCGTGAAGTGCGCCTGGTCGGCAAAGCCCGCCGCCAATGCCAGGTCCGCCAATGGCGCTCCCCCGCGCAGCCGGCCCCGCGCGAAATCGAGTCGTCGCATGAGCGAGTAGCGGTAGGGGCTCGTTCCGTACCGGGCCCTGAACTGGCGAGCGAGTTCGTAGCGGCTCAGGCCCGTGACCGCCTCGAGCTCGCTCGAGCGCACGATGGCGCACTGACTATCCAGGACCGCGCGGGCTCGGTCGAGCGCGGCGTGGTCGAGACGACGGGGCGGACCGGCCGGCTGGCCGTCGGGGTCTCCTGCGATCAGGCCTTCCGCCAGACGGAGCACGACGGCATCGAGCGCCAGCGGCTCGGGGGCCGACCGGAACGCGGCGGTAACCGCGCGCGCCAGCGTCGGGTTCTGCGACACGGGCTCGCGCACGAACGGCAGTGGCCCTGGGCGTCCCCGGATCGCGCGCACCGCCGCGGCGATGCGCGCCGGCTCGACGTAGACGATCCGGTAGCCGAACCCGTCCTCATCCCCGGCGCGCCCGTCGTGCGCTTCGTCGGGGTGGAGCACGACGACCTGGCCCGGCGTGCTGCATTCGACCCGCCCGCGGTAGTCGAACATCTGGACCCCGGCCTCGGTGAGGCCGATCGCGTAGGTGTCGTGGCGATGCCTGGCGAAGGCGCGCCCGCGGAACCAGGCCCGCAGCAGCTCGACGCCCCCCACCGGCCCGCGACCAAGCACCCAGTCGCGCGCGCCGCACGAACGTTCAAGACCCGCGCGGGCCGATCGGCCTAGCCTACGTGCCATGCGACGAATCTACCCGCTGGGCGGCGGCTGGCGCAAATGACACTCGAGCAGGCCATCGCCCTCTTCATCTTCTCGGTCGCCGCCGCCGGCACGCCGGGGCCCAGCAACGCGCTGCTGACCGCCACCGGGGCGAACGTGGGCGTGCGGCGCGGCCTTCCCTGCCTGCTCGGGGTTACCATCGGCATGGGCCTGATGATGTTCGTCGTGGCCTTCGGTCTCGGCAGCGTGATCCTCCGCAATCCGGCCGTCCTGGAGGCCGTCAAGTGGTGCGGGGCGGCGGTGCTTGGCTGGCTCGCCTGGAGGGTCGCGACGGCCGGGCGCGCCAGCGTCGCCGTGAGCGGCCCACCGGTCGGCTTCTTCGAGGCGGCGGCCTTTCAATGGATCAACCCGAAGTCATGGCTCGTTTGCGCCAGCGCGGCCGCGACCTTTCTCGAGGACGGGGCGAGCAGCGCGCTCACCCAGTCCGCCGCCTTCGGGCTCACGTTCATGCTCGCGTCCCTGCCGAGCTGCTTCCCCTGGCTCGCCTTCGGCGCCGTCCTGCACCGCTTCCTGCGCTCCGAGCGCGCCCGGCGGACCTTCAATGCGGCCATGGGCGCGCTCCTCGCCGCGTCCGTGCTCCTGATCTTCTGGTAGGATCGGCGCATGGCGCAGCCCGACCGCTGGCGACACCGGTGGGCCGGATGGCGGCTCGGGCTGGCGCTGGCGGGCGTGCTCGCGCTCCCCGCGGCGGCCGGGCCCGACGGCATCACCTATAGCCGCGACATCGCGCCCCTCCTCGCCGCGAACTGCCAAGCCTGCCATCGCGACGGCGAGATCGCCCCGTTTCCGCTGACGAGCTACGACGACGCCTACCGCCGGCGCCAGAAGCTCCTGCGCACCGTCGAGCGCCGGAAGATGCCGCCCTGGCCACCCGTGCCCGGGCACGGCGACTTCGTGGGCGAGCGCCGGCTCGCGGATGCCGACATCGCGCGCCTGCGCGCCTGGCTGCAGGCCGGCGCGCCCGAAGGCGACCCGCGCGACCTGCCGCCGCCCCGCGCCTTCCCGGCGCTCTGGTCGGCGGGCGAGCCCGACGTGGTGCTCGCGCCCGGCAGCGCGTTCGACGTGCCCAGCGCCGACCGCGATCTCTACCGCTGCTTCGTCGTGCCCACCGCCTTCGCCGAGGACCGGTTCGTGAGCGTGGCGGAGTACCTGCCCGGGGACCGCCGCATCGTCCACCACGTGCTGGGCTACGTCGACACCTCGGGGCAGGCCGAGGCGCTCGACCGTGCCGAGCCCGGGCCCGGCTACACCTGCTTCGGTGGACCCGGTTTCGTCCCGCGCGGTGGGCTCGGTGGGTGGGCGCCCGGCGCCCCGCCCACCGCGATGCCGGACGGCGTGGGCATGCTCCTGCCGGCCGGCGCGACCGTGGTGGTGCAGGTGCACTACCACAACCGCACCGGTGGCGCCGTGCGCGACCTCACGCGCGTGGGCCTGCGCTTCGCCCGCGCCACCGTGGACAAGCGCGTGCGCGTGATTCCGGTGCTGAATCGCGAGTTCCTCATCCCCGCCGGCGCCGAGCGGCACGTGGTGCGCGCGAGCTACACGCTGCCGCCCACCTGGCACATGCACGCCATCGGGATCTCGCCCCACATGCACCTGCTGGGGCGCGAGATGCGCGTGACCGTCACCTACCCCGACGGGAGCAGCCGGCCCCTGATCTACGTCGACGACTGGGACTTCCACTGGCAGGGCTCGTACACGTTCCGGACGCCGGTGCCGCTGCCGGGCGGCTCGCGCATCGACGTCGAGGCGGTCTACGACAACTCCCCCCGCAACCGCCGCAACCCTACCGTGCCGCCGCGCGACGTCGGCTGGGGCGAGGGTACCGCGGACGAGATGTGCATCGCCTTCGTGCGCACCACGGTGGACACCGAGCGGCTCGGCCACCGGCCGAGGTACACGGGCCCGCTCGCCCGGCAGCCTTGACCCTGGAAAAGGAGAGGTGGGATGACGGCGAGGCTGATGCTCTGCGGTGTGCTGGTCGTGCTGGGCGTGTTCATCGGACGGGCCACGATGGCTCATTCCCCCCAGGGCCAGGTCGTTGAGCAGGAGCTGCTGAACAACGACTCGGTGCGGATCGTTCTCCTGACCTACCCCCCCGGCGCCGACTCGGATCTCCACCTGAACGTGGGGCCCGAGATCACCATCGTCCAGGAAGGCGAGCTCGCGCTGTATGCGAAGGGAAAGCGGGAGGCGCTCCGGCCGCCCAGCGCCCACTGGCTCCCGGAGGCCTCCGCTCACCTGGCCCGCAACGAGAGCAAGCGCCCGGCCAAGTTCTGGTCCATCCTGCTGAAGCGATGCGAGTGACCACAACCTGAAGCGATGCGAGTGACGACAACATCGGAGCCCTCGCGCGAGCGCTGGAATCATCGCTGGGCCGGCGAGCGGGCCCATGCGAGCACGGCCCCCAGCCGGTTCCTGGCCGCGGAGGTCGCCGACCTGCGCCCGGGCAAGGCGCTCGACCTCGCGTGCGGCGCGGGCCGGAACGCGGTCTGGCTCGCCGAGCACGGGTGGCGGGTCACCGCGGTGGATTTCTCCGGCGTCGCGCTCGGGATGGCCCGAAGCCTCGCGGCGCAGCGCAGGGTCGAGGTCGACTGGATCGAGGCGGACGTGGTGACCTGGGCGCCGCCCGCGCGCGCATACGACCTCGTGTGCGTCCTCTATCTGCAGCTTCCGGCGCTCGAGCGCGGCACCGCGCTGGCGCGCGCGGCGGCCGCGCTACGGGCGGGAGGCACGCTCCTGATCGTGGGCCACGACTTGCTGAACCTCACCGAGGGCTGGGGCGGCCCGACGCAGCCGGACGTCCTGTTCACCCCGGATGACGTGGTCGCGGAGATCGGCGACCTCCGGGTCGAGAAGGCCCAGCGCGTGCGCCGGACCGTCGAGGAACCGGGCGCCGCGCGCGAGGCGATCGACGCCCTGGTGCGGGCGAGGCGCCTGTCACCGGCCTAGACGTTCGCCATCCCTTCACGCATAGGAGACGCCCGTCATGTCCTGGATCGCCGAGGGGCACGAGGGTGCGCCGGATGCTCGGCTGGGTGCTGCCGCCGCGCGGATGCTTCAGAAGCCGGGCGGCGCGAAGGGGTACAGCCCCGGCTCAACCGCCCGGGTTCAGCCGCGGATCACTCACGAGCGCCCAGTCGTCGACGCCCTCGATGGTCGGGGTCGAGGCCGTGGTCGTCGTCAGTGTCCGCCCTTTGCTCGGCGAGAACCAGACGAACTCCTTCGAGCCCTGGCCATTCGTCCCGGCCGACTCGATCTCGGGACCACTGGTCCCGCTCTCGCGACGCTCCGCCTTCCGCGCGCGCTTGGCGTCCTGCTTGGCTTTGCGCTGGTCTTCCTTGCGGCGGCGGTCGCCGCGATACATGCCCGGCCTTTTTTGAGCCATCGCACTCCCTTCTCGTTGACCACACTCTACATGACCGGCTACATGACCGGCCAGTGGTCAACAGTGGCACTTTAGTCTGTTTGACCGCCGAGCGGGAGCAACCGGGGGACCAAGGAACACGAACGGGTTAGCGACGGATCGCTAACCCCTCGTATTTGTTGGTTGCCGGGCTGGATATGGCAGATGCTACGAGCAACCACTCCAGGGTCGGGCCGAGCCTTCTTCGCCGCGCCGGATCCGCTCCAGCGTTTCGGCGAGCTTGTTCGCCTCGTCGATGAGCGCCAGCCGGACCGCCGAGCTGTTGTCGTCCATCGGATCAATCTCCAGTGCACCGGGGAACTCCTCGAACACCACCCCTCCACCCGCCTGACGGATCAGGCCCAGCACATCGCTCAGCTCTCCGCGCAGACGCTCTTCGATCCCCGTCATCCCCGCCTCCGTTCGCTGTTTTCGTGGGCCCCCGTACCCTGTGTTCCGGCGCCCACGGTATCAGCCGTACGTGCATCGGCCCTATTGGACCTTGGTCCAACGACGGGAGGAGTAAGTGACAGGAGGAGTACACGGTCGGCGACCCAAAGCGCTTACGGCAGTACTCCCCTCGAGACGGTCACACGACGGTTGAGGGCCCGACAGGTCGGCGTCTTGTCCTGGCAAGTGGGCTGCCCTCCACCGCGAGACTCGGTCATGATGCGATCCGCGATCACTCCCTTGGTCACCAGATAGGCCTTGGCGGACCTTGCCCGCTGTTCACCGATCTCCAGGCTCAACGCGCTGTCTCCGGGCCCGTCGGTATGCCCTTCGATCACGAGGACGCGCTTCCGCTCCCCGTGCAGCCACACCGCGTGCGCATCGAGGACCCCCATATCACGTGGCCGGATCTGGGTCGTTCCCGCCGCGAAGTAGACGGTTGCGGTCTCATCCGGCGCTGCCGGCGCCACCGCCGCCACCGCCGCCGGCGCCACCGCCCGAGCCCCGAAGACGCGAGCCCCGAAACCTACAAGGGCCAGAGGAACGAGGACCAGCACCAGCACGATCCCGAGCCAGGCAAGGCGCCTCATGTGCTTCGGCCCGGTGTCATGATCCCGCCACCCCCGGTCCAGCCACCCGGACAATGGCATCGAGCAAGGCCTGGCCATCGAAGGGCTTCACCAGGTACCCGGCCGGGCCAGACCGTTTGACACGTTCGCGGGTCGTGAGATCGTCATGCGCGGTCATGAAGATGATCGGGATCGCGAGCCGATCCGCCGCCAGCTGCTCCTGGAGCTCGAACCCATTCATCCCCACCAGATAGATGTCCAGGATCAGGCACGCGGTGCGGGTGGACGGCGTCGAGCTGAGAAATTCTGGCGCCGACGCGAACGTCTCGACGACGTAACCCGCTGATCCGACAAGCCTCCGGAGTGCTCGGGCCAGCGAAACGTCGTCGTCCACGATGGAGATCATCGGAGTGGGCTTGTGCATGGGTCTCAACGTGATCGTTACAGGACAGCGAAGGAAGCGATAGTGGACCTTCGTCCCGGGGGCAACGCAGAGCGGCGCGAGCAGTGCCCCGGCATGGGACCAAGGTCCACTGGGTAGCCCTCGGCGCCCCTGATATCCTGACCCGATGGTCGCCCCTGAGCTGCCCGCCGAAGCGTTCGTGAACCGGGAGCTCTCCTGGCTCGAGTTCAACCGGCGTGTGCTCGAGGAGGCCCAGGATCCCGCCGTGCCCCTGCTCGAGCGCGTCAAGTTCCTCGCCATCTTCAGCTCGAATCTGGACGAGTTCTTCATGGTGCGCGTGGCGATGCTGAAGCGGCAGATCCAGGCCGGTGATCAGACCGCGAGTCCCGACGGGCTCACGCCCGCCGCGACGCTGGCCGCGGTGGCCGTGCGCGTGCACGAGCTGGTGGAGACGCAGCATCGCTGCTTCCTCGACGACATCCAGCCGCTCCTGGCCGCCGAGGGCATCCTCCTGCTCCGCCCCAAGGAGCTGAGCGAAGAGCAGCGGCAATTCCTCGAGCACTACTTCCGCCGCACCGTGCTACCCGTCCTGACCCCGCTCGCCGTCGACCCGGCCCATCCCTTCCCCTACCTCGGGAACCGGTCCCTCTGTCTGGTGGCCGCGATCCGGGCGGGGGCGCCCTCGACCCTCCCGGACACCCGCCTCTCCGTGATCCACCTCCCGGGGCTACCGCTCCCACGATTCATCGCGCTGCCCGATCCTGGCGGGCGGCACGTCTTCATGCTGCTCGAGGACGTGATCCGCCTGCATCTACCGGCGATCTAAACCGGCTACGACATCCTCTCCAGCCACGCCATCCGCATCACGCGCGACGCCGATCTCCAACCCCCGGGCCGGCCCGAGGACCTCCTCACGAGCATCGAGGAGAGCCTGCGCGAGCGTCGTCTGGGAACGGCGGTGCGGCTGCAGTACGACGGCGATCTGCCGCCCGACATCCTGGCCACGCTGCTCGAGGAGCTGGAGATCCAGCTCGAGGATCTTTACGAAGGCGAAGGCTTCGCCGCGTTCTCGGATCTCCTCCAGCTCTACGCGGCCCTCGACATCCCCCGCCTCAAGGATCGGCCGCTGCCGCCCCATCCGGTCACCGCATTCGCGGCCGCGCCGGATATCTGGAGCGCCCTCCGAGCCCAGGACGTCCTCGTGCATCACCCCTACCACGCCTTCGACGCCGTCACCCGCTTCCTCCGCGAGGCATCCGTCGATCCGAAGGTGCTCGCCATCAAGATGACCCTCTACCGGGTGAGCCCGGCCTCTCCGATCGCGCACGCGCTGCACGCCGCCGTCGAGAACGGCAAGGAGGTCGCGGTTCTGGTGGAGCTGCAGGCGCGCTTCGACGAGGAGGCGAACATCCGCTGGGCCCGCGCGCTCGAGGAGGTCGGAGCCCACGTGGTCTACGGCCTCCCGGGCTTCAAGACCCACTGCAAGGCGTGCCTGGTGGTCCGGCAGGAGAGCGACGGGATCCGGCGTTACTGCCACGTCGCGACGGGCAACTACAATGTCCGGACGGCCGGGGTCTACAGCGATCTCGGGCTGTTCACGAGCCGGGAGTCCTTCGGCGAGGACCTCAGCCAGCTCTTCAATCTCCTCACCGGCTACACGCGTCCCGACGGCTTCCACCATCTCCTGCTCGCCCCCGGTGGCCTGCGCGACGGGCTCGTCGAGCGCATTCGGCGCGAGGCCGACCATGCCCGGGCCGGGCGTCCCGGACGGATCATCGCGAAGATGAACGGCCTCGTGGACCGCCGCCTGATCGAGGAGCTGTACGCGGCCAGCACCGCCGACGTCAAGATCGATCTGATCGTCCGGGGCATCTGCTGCCTGCGCCCGGAAGTGGAGGGGCTGTCGGAGAACATCCACGTCGTCTCGATCGTCGATCGCTATCTCGAGCACGCCCGCATCTTCCACTTCGAGAATGGCGGCGACCCGGAATATCTGCTGGCCTCGGCCGACTGGATGCCGCGCAACCTGGACCGGCGGGTGGAGATCGCCTTCCCCGTGCTGGATCCACGCCTGCAGGCCCAGATCCGCGAGATCCTCGAAGTCCAGCTCGACGATACCGTGAAGGCGCGACGCATCCTCGCCAGCGGCCGCTCGGTCCGGACCCGGGCGGACGGCGAGCCCGCCCTCCGCTCACAGGATTGGCTCTACGAAGCCCTCGCCCACCGGAGCGGGCCCCTCGCCGCGACTACGTGACCGGCCCGCTCTCGCCCCCTTCGTCGTGCAACGACGGGACCGGCGCGGGAAACCCATAGTGGTAGGATCCGAAACGCGACGGCTCACGTACCCACGATCGCCCCGTCGTCCCTCCCCCGAACCGGGAGGCTCCGCGAATCGGCACGCCAGAAAGGAAGGCGCTCACCGCCGGGTCCGAGTAGGCACCGAAGGCATCGACCAAGGTCCCGCGAACGCCGCCTTGACCTTCGATCGCGTAGACGATCGCCATGTCGTCGGGATCCGAGACCCCTTCGAAACGATAAAATCCTCGGACCACGACCTCGCCCGCGCGGAACGCCCGCCCGCTATCGAATGACCGCAGCTCATCACCCCTCACCCCGAAGTGCTCGATGAATCCGGACTTGGCCAGATCATCCATCGCGCCCGCCAGGGTCAGGTCGCCCGCCTGCCTCATGCCTAACCCCTGAACGTCAGCTTCCAGTTGGGGCCCGCGTGCGACTCGTGCAGCGTGATCACCAGGCGGCCCTGACATCTCACGTCGCCACAGGAGCACGCCTTCGGCTCGACGGGTTCGGCCGACCACTCGCCGGTCGGATACGTCATCCTCAGCACCGAGCCCTCCGCACACCCCGGATCGTCCACGAAGACGAGCCGGGTCCGCCCGTCGAGCAGGGCGCCCAGGACGTGCGCACCGGTCTCCGCCCGGATCAAGGGCCGGTCTCCCGAGTCGTACAGATGGAAGGGCCCTTCGTGATTTCGGAACCGCCGAGCGAAGACGCCTTCCTCGACCACTACTTGCCCGCGCCGATCGAGACCACGAAGTTGACCGTCTCCTCCCGGAACGGTGACGAGATGTAGGCGAGCTCCAGGCGGATCTCCTTGAGCCGATTCGCCTTCAGCGCCTCGACGGGAAATTCCACGTCCAGGGTCTGGGACGCATCCTGCCCGGGGTCGAGCCGCTCGTTACCGTACGTGGTGAACTTGACGATCGAATCGGCCCGGGCCGCGTCGAGCTTGATGCGCTGCCCCTGGGCATCCATGAAGACGACCTTGCCCTCGACCAGGCGCACCGTCCGATTCGCGGATGTATTCTCCAGCCGCAGCTTCCCGGTGAGTCTCGCGGGCGAGACGACGCGCTCGGAGCCCTTCTCGACGCGCTCGGTGACCTTCAGCTCGATGACCTCGCCCGTGATCATCCCGGTCTTCACCGTCATGGACGGGGGGGTCACCGGATAGACCTTGTCCTCGATCACGACTTCCTCTGACGTCTCCCGCCATACCTTCATCGCGTCCTTCTCCTGTCTGACTCAGCGTGGACGGCCACCGCGCAAGGGGCCTGGGGGAGCTGAGCAAAGCGCCGCATTGGAGTGGACCGGGGACGCGATCCCTACCGCATCCCTGCCCTTGACGGTAAGCGCGATGGCGGAACGCGCCTATTGGACCTTGGTCTCGTCCCCATCCGCGACAGCGCTACGCCGCGATGCTGTGCCATCGCGAGTGAGCGAAGACGGCGGAGCGCGCTACTTGGCAGCCGCGGTCTTGAGGAGCGCGGCGGCACACGCCTCGGCCACCGCCCGATTGGGGTCCGGTTGCCCTGGGAACGTCGCCCATCCGGTCTTCATTACGAATTCGGTCTGTTCGTAGGACGACGTGATGGCGGTGAGCTCGCCGAGCTTCTTGGCGTAGACCACATCCGCCCTCTTCCCGGCGAGACAGATCGGGACCAGCGCCGTGGTGACCGCGGTATCGGCCTGCATCATCGCCTGTTGGCGTGCCGTGCTACTCGTCGTCCAGCCTCCCCAGCTGAAACCCACGATCATGGTGAGAATGCTGCCGATTACCACACCCCAGATCCCTGGCTTGAGCGATGCGCGCAGCGCTTGCATGAGATGCCTCCTGGCCCTCCGGAGAATATGTATATGTAAGTACAAAGCCGAGTGTAGAGAGGCACGCGCCAACCTGGATAGTGGACCAAAGTCCCACTATGATCCGGCCCAGAAGACACGGAAGGGCTAGCGATGTGATCGCTAACACTTCGTATTTGTTCGTATTCGGGCGCGACGTCATGCCCCCGGTCAAGGCCGCGGATCGTCCGCCGGAATGTACACCACCGGCGCCGTGTGCTTCCTGAACGCCTTGCGCTTTCCGTTCTCGAGGCACCGGAACGCCTCCGCGGACAGCGACACCGTCCGCGCCGGAAGGGTCGCCGCCACATTGACCTCGTTCCCGATCACGTCGACGAGCAGGCGGTGCTCATCGTCTTCGCGGACCTCACCCGGTTCATGGTGAACTCGCGGAGCACGCCCGACGCCACGCTGGCCGAGGTTCTCGTGGAAGGCGTCTTTCGCCGGCCCTTGTGTCCGGCAGGGAGAACGGAGTGTCGCCGGCCCCGCGTCCGGCAGTTGAAGAGAGGGTATGCGGGGGCGCGGCGCAATTCAAGAGGAAGTGGGTCAGGCCGCTCCGCTGGGGTAGAAGCTCACGAGCATGAGGCCATCGCGGCCTCCGCCCCCGCGGGCTAGCATTGCTAAGGCGGGGGGTGTTCCTGTATACACCGCGGTGAGGGAGCTGATGGAAACGGGCAAGCCGCGACCAAGATTGTTTCGGCCATGACCGAGCAGCCGCTGCGGTCGGCGGCCTACGACGTTGCCGACCCCTACGAGGCGAACGAGCTGTTCCAGCGCAATGGCTGGACGGACGGGTTGCCGATCGTCCCGCCCACCGAGGAGCTGGTACGGCGCTTCCTCGGCGCGGCCGCGCTCGGCGCGGGGGATGCCGTCGGTGTCGAGCCGGTGCGCCGGCGCCGTATCACCGCGGAAAAGACGGCCATCGCGGCGGTGATGGCCGGCTGCCGGCCCGAGTACATGCCGGTCGTGGTGGCGCTCGTGAGGGCGGTGTGCGAGCCGGCGTACGGGCTGCACGGCTGCACCGCGAGCACCGGCGGGAGCGCCCCGTTCGTGGTGGTGAACGGCCCGATTCGCCGGGAGATCGGGATGAACGCCACCCACAACGCGCTCGCCAACGGCAGCCGCGCCAATGCCACGATCGGCCGGGCGCTCCGGCTGCTCATCATCAACGTGCTGGGCGGGATCCCCGGGGGGCTCGATCGGTCGACGCTCGGGCATCCCGGCAAGTTCACCTTCTGCGTGGCCGAGGATGAGGAGGACAGTCCGTGGGCGTCGCTCGCGGCCGAGCGGGGCGTGCCGGCGGGCGCCTCGGCGGTGACCGTGCTCGCCGCGGAGTCGCCGCATCAGGTCATGAACGAGTGGACGCGCGATCCCCGAGAGATCCTCGACACCTACGCGGCCGCCATCCGCGCCAACATGCTCACGTACTCGATCTGGGCCGGCAACTACGCCCTCGTGATCGCCAAGCAGCAGCGCGACACGATCACCGACGCGGGGTGGCGCAAGGCGGACATCCGTGAATATGTTTTCAAGGCCGCTCGCGTGCGCCGCGCCGACTGGCGGACGGTCGGCAAGAGCGCGGTCGCGTCGCGGAAGGATGAAGATGCGGTGTACACCGCGCTACGCTCGCCCGACGACCTGCTGGTCGTGGCCGCCGGGGGCCCGGCGGGCGGGTTCGGGGTCGTGGTGCCGCCGTGGTACGGAGCCAAGTCGCTCGCCGTCACCAAGACGATCTGACCGGGAGGATGCGATGAGCCTGAGAGTGCTGGATCCGCGACTCGACGCCGAGGGCGACGCGATGACGCTGGCGATGCCGCTTCGGGGGCTGGAGGGCACCATCATCGGGCTCCTCGACAACGCCAAGATCGGGACCGCCGGCTTCTACGACCACGTCCAGAGCATCCTCGGCTCGCGTTTCGGCGTCCGGGAGTTCATTCGCCGGCGCAAGCCCGATTCGAGCCGACCGGCGCCGGCGGAGATGCTCGGCGAGCTCAGCGGCGCCGACGCCATCATCTCCGCCATCGGCGACTGAGGGAGCTGCTCGTCGTGCAGTCTGCACGACGCCATGTCCGCCGAGAGGCTGGGCATCCCCGCGGTGGCGGTCATCACCGACCGGTTCGAGGCGAGCGCCCGCGCGATGGCCGAGGCCAACGGCCTCGCCGACTACCCGTTCGCGGTCATCGCTCACCCGGTCGCCGGCAACACTGACGACGAGCTCCGAGCGAAGGCGGAGCTGGCCGTGAGGCTCTTGGTGCCTCTCCTGACCCAACGCCGGAGCGAATGACGCGGCTGAGGCCTACGGCAACTATTGGACCAAGGTCCACTTGAAACGCGGGATTCAGCCCACTAAAGTGACCGGCAACTGGATGATCGGCTCGGACGAGGAGTTTCTGTCGCTTCCTCTTCTGTGATCGATCCCCGAAGCGGAGCGACGTCAGGGGATCGGACGAGTCGGTCGCCGGGCGAGCAGCTTGCCGGGTTTTGTCGGGTTGGCTAGTCGAAGTGTGTGTCGTGCCGGTCGTCAGACGTCTCTACGAGCCGGAACTGATTCCGACACCGCTCGCACAACCAGAGGTGCTCGACTCGACGAGCCCGGGCCCCGATGCCCGTCCCGCCTCCAGCCGGCACCTCATTCACGGTGGCAGACCCACACGCGGGACACTTCTTTCCGGTACTGGTGGGGAAACGCTCTCGCGTGCTCACTCCCCCTTCGGCGGTAACACTCCCGGTCATCGCAAACGCGGCCAAATCGCTGATGGTGGCTCCTCTTGGCGATAAACTCGACGCCAACGCTAACCGCCCGGCCGGACAGGTGCAAGTGGACTTTGGACCAATGACAAGCACTCGCCTGGGCGCAGGTGCTCATCGTGGACAATGACCGGAGAGCGCGAAGGGACCGCCTCAGGACGGCGACTCATCCCATTCGGACGAGGGCCGGGCGCTCTGTAGAGACCGACCCGTCATGGGCGCTCGGGCCTTGTGTGGGCTGGCTGCTCCCCGAGCAGCGACGTATGCGGTCGAGATCGTTGTCCGTGACTTTGTCGGCCGCTGACCGGATGTGGACGCGACGGCACGGGGCGCATGTGTATTTCTCGACAATGGCGACCTTGCCGGTGTTCATGCCCTTGGTGTAGAACAGGTCACCACGATCGATTGCCCCCAAGACTTCGTCGAGTGCCCACTTTCGCTGGGCCTTGTTTGGGTCATCACCGATACCCACCGCGACGATGTGCGCGTGCTGCTTCGAGTGGCCTGACGGCTCTTGGTCCGTACACACGATCCGGTAAGTAGCCATGCCTTGACCTCTCGATCATGGTTACCGCTCGGGCCTCGTCTTCCCGTAGCCCACCACTGGGCTGACGGTCATGAGCCACTCGCGCTCGGCTTGTGGGGCGCAGCATGAGGGAACGAGAGCGAGCCGAACCGGACGGAGACGCATCCTGAGCCTCCTCGCGGTCGGGCGGTCGGGTGACGATCGTCGAGGAAAGCTTAGAGCGTGGGGAGACGAAGAGTCAAGGTAATCCTTCCCCTACTCACCAGGCGGGAGCGAACGGTGAGCGATGGGCTCGGTCGGCGAGCGGCTAGCGTCTTCTATGCCGCGGGTGGCTTCTCATGCAGGAGGACGTTGAGGAGGGAACTATGAATGTGCAGGCCACCGTTGTATTCGATGAAGCCAAGCTTCCTGAACTTGTTCATGAACTCATTGATCCGCGGTCGCGTGGTGCCGACCATCTCCGCCAGGACTTCTTGACTGATCTTCGGAATCATCGGCTCGGTTGCCCCGTCCTTGCCAAAGCGGGCCAGCAATAAGAGCACCCGAGCCAACCGCTTCTCGCTCGAATTGAACAGCTGATCCACCAGATCTTCCTCGATGCGCACATTGCGGGCCAACAGATGCGCCATGAAGCGCTCGGAGAAGATCGACCGCTCGTGGAGCAGCCGGATCATGGCTTGCCGCTCGACTCGCACGACCGACACCTCGGTGACCGCCGACGCCGTGGCCATACGAACGGGCTGGCCCGCGAGACACCCTTCGCCAAAGAAGTCACCGCGTCCCAGCATGGCCACGACGGCCGATTTCCCCTGTTCCGAGACCACCGTCAGCTTGATCTGCCCCCTCTCAAGGTAAAACACCGCGTCCGCGGGATCCCCTTGGATGAAGACGACTTGCTTCTTCCGGTAGGCGGAGATCGATCGCCCCGTGCCGGCCTTCGTCAGGAACGCCTTCGCGTCGAACGCTGCGGTCGGCTTGCGCCCCATGGCAGCCCTCCGTCGATCCCCGGTCGCCATCGCGTGCTGCGACTTCGAACCTCCGGACGATTGTACTCCGGGGCGTCTTACTTGATCAACCCGGGCAGTACCGCCAGTCGTGCGACCGCATCCGCAAACTTTCGAATCTGCCGCCTCGAGGCGCGGAGTTGCCTGTCGATCGCCCCCAGCTCTTTGACCAGGGCTTCCTTCCTTGCCCGGTGCTTGGCGTCGATTGGGAGCCCCTTGAGCACATCGACCATGTGACCAACGCCAGGGATCCGGCCCGCGATGCTGACGAATACCGCGATCAGCGTTTTCTTGAGCGTCGTAGCCCTCATCATGGGCTCTCTCCTTGTATGCCAGCACGCCACCGGCACGCCGAGGGCCTTGGCGATTCGCTGAAGCGCCGGCCGTGAGGGGTTATCGCCGGAGAACGTACGGCCCCTGCCGCTGCCGGCAAGGGCCGCCGTGCCTGGATCCGAGTGTCCGGGCCTAGCAGGCTGCGGAAAAATCGGGTGAAAACGACCAAGTCGTGCGCGCCGAGGTGGTGCGGGGAGCCGGGGATGCCCGCGGGCTCCGCCCGGCTCGCCGCAACGCTGGCCGGCCCGCAGGGTTCGGCACCGGGGCCC
>WNFD01002437.1_pt1 | contig 24901 bp, 14 predicted proteins | sample 5400491 | NCBI WGS metagenome assembly WNFD01 (sample SAMN13153343, study PRJNA577476) | soil metagenome | isolation source: 120 cm saprolite under Douglas fir tree site 2 hole 2 replicate 2 | place: USA:California | collected 2015-04-18
AGAACCACGCTCGGACCGGTGAGCGACCAGGCGTCGCTGGTGACTTTGAAGATGCCGGCGCCGATCAGAATTCCAATCAGCGCCGCGTACGATTCAATCGTGCCGAGGTCGCGGCGGAGACGGGAGACGATCGGCGTTGGGTTGGTTTGGTTGTTCATTTGAATCGACGCATTAACGCCCTTGCTTACGCGCGGGCTACTGCACCGCTTCAGCGCTTCATCAATTCATTCGCCGGCAAACTCGGATTCAAAACCTTTTCAGCCGTCTCAACACCGACGATTGGAAGCTTTGCTGTCTCAATCAAACCAAGCTGCGCCAACACCGAAGCCTGATCCCAATAGATGTGTTCGTGCGCCAGCTTGCCGTCGCGAAAGTGGACAATGACGACCAGACGACCAGGGGAATCTTGACGTGCTTGCCGGTCGGCTGAACGCCCGGCAGCATCCAGTCCATCTTGATCGTGTGCGTGAACTCGAAAACCATTTCGTCAACCACGCGATCGACGCCGATCGTGCGCGAGACCGGCGTCATCGAAGTGTCCGGCGGCATTTGCGGAATGAAACGTTTTGAGTAGAACTCGCGAAGCTGGTCGTGTCCCACACCGCCCGTCAACACTGGCACATGATTAACGTAGGCATCGGGCACCATCGTTTTCAAAGTGTCTTCGGTGTCGCGCGTGGCAAATTCGTATTTGACGTGTTCATCCCAACGATCCGAAAGCGACTTCTGCGCGCTCGCGATTCCTTCGCCGCTCAAATTGCGCACAAAGAACTCCAGCGTCCGCAGGTTTGCGAGTTCTGCACTGGCCGCATCGTAGTGTTTGCCGCCGGGACGACCGAAAGCATGATCCTGCTCCGGATAGTCATGAATCGTGACCAGCGGATTTGAGTCCAAAGTTTCGTGGATTTGCTTCTGTGCTTCGGGCGGACAGTACTCATCCTTTCCGGCGACATGCAACATCAACGGCGAGGCGAGGTTTTTTGCTTCATTCAAAGTCTTCTCGATACTGACGCCGTAATAACCGACCGCGCAATCTGGTTTGAAGCGCACTGACAGCAAGTAGGCGAGATTTCCACCCAGACAAAAGCCAACCGCGCCGACGCGACCGCTGCACGCCGGATGCCGGCGCAGGAACTTCACCGCCGCGGCTGAGTCTTCGACAGCTTTTGCTTCATCGAGCCCCTGGTATAACTGAATTGCTTTCTGCCACTCGGCGTCTGTCTGATCAGTTAGCTGGATTCCCGGCTCCTGCCGCCAGAAAAGATCGGGAACCATCGCGACAAAGCCATGGGCTGCGTACCAATCGGCAACCTGGCGCATGTATTCGTTGACGCCGAAAATCTCCTGCGACACGACGATTCCCGGGCCATAGCCGCCCGCGGGCAACGCGAGATAAGCATCAAACTCTCCACCATCGAATGATTTCAGGGTAATCATGTGTAGTGCGGTCCTCCGCGCGGAAGTTTATACGCGAAGTGCGGTGATTTGACGAGCCGCAAAGTGAGGCACTAGCCCGACCGTTAGGGAGGGCTCATCATTTCGACTTGAGAAACGGAGCCCTCCCTGACGGTCGGGCTAGTGCCCCGCACGCAACCATTCGAGTCCTGCGGGACACAGATCGCGGAAGTTGCACATGCGACAGTGCATGGCGGGCAATGGTGGAAAAGCTTCGGCATCGAGCGTCCCGTCGAGCAAAGCAATCCGCAGCATCGCCTCGTCAATCGCACGCGCGCAGGTTTCCAGCTCAAGCAAGGTTGATGACACGCTCTTCTCGACATTGGGATCGATGAAGTGAAGCGTCGCGCGCAGGGAATTGAGGTTGAAGGATTTCTGCACGCTCACCTCTGTGATCCCGTCGCTACCGCTCCGGGTTCTGACACGGAGCAGTTCACGCAGTGCCAGCGCGTAAGCCTGCATCTGTAACTGATAGTCACGCGCCGTTCCATCAATTTGTTCTGCGAGCGAAAATGCGGGCGCGGACGGCGCGGCGTCTGGCTGCGGCGATTCGAAATCAAGAAAGCCCTGCGCCGGTTGCGATCCGGATTTGAACGCGTTGGACGCGCCGGTTGAGGTTGAGGCAACGACCGCGGTGCGCGATCGTTGGCCCGTTTGCGCGCGGAACCGATTAGTTTTGAAGTCGATGATTTCGACATCAAAACCATCGCCGCTGGCTGCCGGAGTAATCAGCAGTTTGTCGATCGTGCCCGTCAGAATTCCGGCAGGGCGACGTAAACGAAAGCGCAGCTCACTCCACAAACCGGAGGAAGACAAATTTGAATTTTGAATTTCGAATTTCGAATTGACGGTTTCGTCGCTAGCTCGATGGGCCGCCGTCACGCGCTTGAAGACATCGCTCGCCAGATAGTTTCGCGCCAGGGGCATCAGATCGCGCACGGCTTGTTCGCTGTCGATCTCGAAAACTCTGCCGGCAAGCTCAGCTTGTTTTTGCCGGGTCACGTCTTCAAAACTGGCCCGCAAACGCTCTTCCGGTTCGTCGCCAACCGCGAATGTTTCGCAGAAACGATGAATCACGGCGCCCTTCAACGTGGCGGTGAGATTCGCCGGCGGCTCCGGCGCTTCAGCGTCATTCCAGGCCGCAAGCTCTTCCGCCCCGGGCGCGCGCAACATTCGATCGAGGTAATACTGCCGGGCGCAGCGCTGAAAGTTGATCAACTGCGTCACGCTGAGCCGCCGCAGAATCCGGCCCTTCTCGGGCGCGATCGGTTGCAGCAAAGGAAACAGTTCACTGAACGGCCGGGAAACATCAATGCCCGGCTCAACGACGTCGGCAAAGCGCGCCGGCGCAGCGCGGGGCTCGGACTGCGCAGCGCGAGCAATTCGCACGTCAATCCGAACATCGTCGCCGAACTGCTTTATCTCGCTTTGCGGATATTCGTCCAGCTCGAGCGCCTGCCAGATCCACGCCAGCCATTGTTCGCGCTCTGTCGCGCACAGGTTCTTAAGACTCTTGCGCGCGATCGCGCCCGAAAAGATCAGACGATCCTCGGCACGCGTGGCGGCCACGTAAAGCACGCGCATGCTTTCAAACTCTTCGCGCCAGCCGGCCCGCTTTTGCAACTCGTCAAGAAGAGCGCCGCGCACCATCTGGCCGCGTCCATCGGGCACGCGTAAGCTCAGACCCTTGCGTCGATCGAGAATGAATGGGGCGTCGCGCCGGATCGGTTCGCGATGCAAATCGGGAATGATCACCACGGGGAACTCAAGTCCCTTCGCCTGATGAATCGTCATCAGCCGGACGACGTCCGCTGATTTGTCCATCTGGCCTTCGCTTTCGCGGCCGCCGACGGCTTCGAACTCTTCAACATAGTTGACGAAGTCGCGGATCAAGTTAGCCCCGGTTTTTTCGAACTGTTCAGCCAGGCGGAAAAGTTTTTCCACGTTTGCGATGCGATGCGCGCCGTCAAAGTTAGCTGCGATCACGGTCATGAATTCTGTCTCGGCAACCGCCTGCCGCAAAAGCTCGGCGATGCCGCATCGATTTCGCCGCCGGACCATCGCGTCAAGAAACGCTGACGCCCGATCAAGCTCCGTGCGCTCTTCATCGTCGATGAATTGAACCTCGCTTTGACTGCGCGGCGCTGGCCATAGATGGCGCCGGCGCAGTCTTTCCGGCTCTTGATCGCCACCAGTCTCCGGCCCGCAACGCAGCGCCAGCAGTGCGTTATCCGAAATGCCGCAAAGCGGCGAGCGCAACACCGCGGCCAGCGCCAACTCGTCAGTCGTGTTGTCGAGAAAACGCAGCAGTTGGATCAGATCAGTGATCTCTTCGCGCTGGTAGAACCCTTTTCCCTGAACGGTCAGATAAGGAATGCCCGCGCGGCGTAACGCGCTCTCGTAAACCCACACGCCCGTCAGCGCGCGGAAGAGGATGGCGATGTCGCCGTAACTGCGGCCCGAGTCCACGAGCGATCCAATCCGCTCGACCACCTGATCGGCATCGCGCTCACGCACGTTCGGCTGATTCTGATCGTCAGCCGAATCAACATCTGATTCGTCCGGCTCATTCCTGGCCGCGTCGGGCAAGACACTGACCAGCAACTCGACCAGCGGCGACTGGTCTTGCCCGTCACGCTCGGGGATGCCTGGTTCGTGTTCGACGTAACCCAGTTGCCCCAAATGTTCCGCAGGAATTTCTGCGCGGGCGTGAAAGATTCGCTCGAACAGAAAGTTCAGCGAATCGATCAGCGGTTTCTGACTGCGAAAGTTGAGATGCAGCGGCACTTGCATACCGCCGGCGGCTTCGATCTCCGCACTCATTTCGCGAAAGACGTCCACGTCCGCCCCGCGAAAACCGTAAATCGATTGCTTGCGATCGCCGACAATGAACAGATTCGCTCCCGGCATCATGCCCAGCCTGGTCATCAGATCCCGCTGCAAGCCATTCGTGTCCTGAAACTCGTCGACTAAGAAGAAACGATAACGCTCGGCGACCCGGTTCATTACTTCCGGATGATCGCTGAGAAGTTTCAGAGTCCGCAGTTGCAAATCGTCGAAATCAACCACCGAGAGGCGCTGCTTCTCTGCGTCCAGACGATCGTCGATTTCGCAGAGCAGTTTCAAGATGGCCAGCGCGTAATCCCGGGCCAGCAAATCGAAGCCCAGGGTCGGCACTTTGCCGCGAACTCGATCGCCGGATTTTGAACCCCAAAGCAACTCATCCACGCGCTCGACCGCGGAGGTGGTGCCTTTGCCCTTGCTTGGCCGCCATTCCCGGAGATCTTCGATCGCCTGGCAATAGGACCCGATCGTCTGTTCGTTTGGCGGAGCGGCCAGGATTGCGCGTAGCGCGGGCCAGGCTTGCGCGATCCTGAATCGCTTTTCCTCGGCCCCGCGCGACAGGCGGCGCACCGAAATCAGCTCCGCCATTGCGGCATCGAGCTCTTTGAGCGCCGTCTTGTAATCCGCTTCAGTGGCGTGGTTCGCCGCCGAAAGTTTCTGGATCGTGCCGAGCGACAATCCTTCGCCACGATACTTCCAATAGAGTTCGAGCAAAGCGCGGGCCAGCGCCGACCGGCCGGTTCCCTGTGTCAGTTGCACGATCTTTTCATAGCCATGATGGATCGCGTTCGTAAGCGATTCTTCGACTGCGGCTTCCAACAACATCACCGCCTGATGCTCGTCGAGCAGGACGAATTGCGGATCGATGTTCGCTTCAACCGGAAACTCATGCAGCAGCCGCGAGCAGAGTCCGTGAATTGTGGTGATCACGGCGCCTTCAAGCGCGCGCTTATGTCGCAACCAGCGTTTACGCTCGTCGCCTTCAGTTACGCGGAGCAGGTTGTCAATTGTTTCGCGCACGCGCTCTCGCATCTCGTTCGCGGCGCGGTTCGTGAAGGTGATGGCTACGATGTTGTCAACGGAGACTTTTTGGGTGCGGAGAATTTCGAGATAGCGCTCAACCAGCACGAACGTTTTGCCAGCGCCCGGCCCGGCGGTGACGGACAAATGCCGGTCGAGGGTGTGTGCGGCTGCCGCTTGCTCGGGTTTAAGGACGCGCGGCTGAGAATCTGTGAGTTCGGCTTTCATTCCGTAGGAACTATTCAGAGCCCGCTTTAAGCGGGCTTCCCGCAGGGTTAATTAGGCCAGCGCTTCCGCGCTGTTTCAAAAATAAGGGCTCTAGATTAGCGCGCTTTAGCGTGCTTCCGAAGTCTGGCTTTGGCCCCTAGTGAAAAAGCCCGCTAAAGCGGGCTCATCATTCTCATGTGGCAGTCAGCCCAGCCGAAAAAAGGGCTGGGCTGACCCTGCGGGAAAGCCGCGTGAACGCGGCTACATCGATCCGTCCAATAACTGATTAATGAACACTAAAACTCACCCGGCGTGTTCTGCGCTTGCTCTGCGGGAGCTTTCGGATCGTAGGGTGTGCCGATGAACCTTTTCGCTACCGCCTGCGCGTTGTCGTAATCGCTGCCGGTTTGCATGGCTTTCTGGTATTCGGCGACTGCGCGCGGCCGATTCCCCTGCGCGTCGTAGGCGTTGCCGCGTTTGATGCGCGCCCAGGCGTCGATCCACGCGGGCTTGCTGCTGACGGCGTCCAGCGCCGCCTGAAAATTGTCGAGCGCCAACTGCCAATTCTTTTGTTCGAAGTAAACCAAACCCAGATTGTAGTAAACCCACGCGTTGTTGCGATCGAGCTTCAGCGCAGATTCCAGTTGCTGTTGCGCTTCGGCGTACTGCCCTTCGTGAAACAGCTCAATGCCGCGGCGCGCGACGATCGAAACTTTCAGCTCGTCGGACATGCGCAGGATTTTGTCGTTCGGATCGACTTCCGCAGCGATGGGCTGCCCGTTCGACTCGAAATCAAAATCTTCGCTCCGGCCATCGAGATACAGCGTCTTGGTTTGCGAGTCGCCTTCGGAGCGCAGCGTCAACTCGACCGGCATGTGCAGGTTCTCGAAATTCTGCCGCACGGTGCCGCGCGTGCGAAACTTGCCGGCGCGCGTGCGAATGATCTGATAGTCAACGTTGAATTCGGGCACGCCCGTGCCTTCGACCCATTGCGCGAAAAAGTAGCGCATGTTTTTGCCGGCCACCTTTGACGTCAGCCGCTCGAAATCGTCGATCGAAGCGCTCTTGTTCCGATACTGATCGAGGAACTGGCGCAACAGATCATTAAACTGATCCTTGCCCAGCGTTTCCCGCAGCATGCGAAAAACCATCGCGCCTTTGTAGAGGACGATCGACTGGTAAGCGGCCGACTGATCGTCCAGCGCCGCCGGCGCGCGCACGATCGACGAAGTCTGCTCGAATGTCAACGCGCGCTCCTGCTCTTCGCGCTGGGCCGCGTCAAGTTGCGCGCCATTCAGCGTCGACTCTCGCAAAGCGAACGCGCTCCACTCCGCCAGTCCCTGCGAAATCCAGGCATCGTCAAAGGACTTCAGGCCAATCGACTGTCCCCACCATTGATATGCAACTTCGCGCTGCAAGCGTTCGTCAGACGCCGGCCGCGCCGCATCGAAAAATCTGGAAGCGAGAAACAGAATTCCCGGACCCGAATAAGCCTCGATGGCTTCATCGTCGGTTTGCGCCACGACGAAGCGAGATCCAAATGTCGGCGCACCATACTGGTTCGTATAAAACTCCAGCGCGCGGCCCATCGACTCGCCGTAGTTGCTGATGCGATTTTCGCTGCCCGGCTTGACGAAAAACTGCAACTCGTACTTTCCGTATCTGAGCGACTTGACGACGTACTGGCCGGCGATGAAATTACCGATCAGCACCGGCTGCTTGTTCACGAAACGAAAACGCGTCGTCCCGGTCTTATCAACCTGCGGAGTCACCGGCTCGTCACTGATTCCGCCCACCTGGACTCCGGTTGGCACGATCACCGTAATTTCCGAGGTCGCGCGGTCGGCGGCATAGTCGTGGAACGGAAACCAGCGCGACGCATACATCAGATAAGATCCTTCCGGCCCGACGTATGCCAGACGCTTGTTCGCGAGCGGTCCGCCCTCCGGAGAAGTTAGCGCGCCGCTCCAGCGTATGCGCAGCGTGGCCGGCTGGCCTGCGGGCACGACCTGGCCCAGGTCGATGCGCACGTTCGGCCCCAGCGCTCCCGCACCGACCGCGTCCTGCACCACGCCGGTGAGCGCGTGTCCATCCTTCTCAACCCCGTCAACATGCAGCGATCCGTTCAACTCGAAAACGATCGAGCGGGTCGCGTCCTGCGGCACGAAAGTAATATCCGCGCCGGCGCGCAAGACGTGCTCGTCAGGATTCAACTGAACTTCGATGCGATAGTTGGTGACGTCGTAGCGCGAACCGGCTACGGGTGGTTGCTGGGCCGGCGCGGCCGATCCGAAAAAGCAAAGCGCCAGCGCGACGCTGCCACCGGAGAGAAGAATTGGTCTAAGCATAACGGCGATCGGTTTGAGAACCAGCATTATAGTTCGACGTATCACTCGCCCGCCAGCAACGGGCGGTATTTCTGTTTCGAGTTCAAGCTTTACCTTGCGCCTTGTGACCCGGCAACCTAAAGGTTGAACTCCGCAACGCGTCGGCTTGGATGGTATCGGGGGCAGGCACGGTTGGCTGACGACGGAGGAAAACTCGGCCGTTCGATGCGGCCCTTTGCGCTGCTTGACAGGCGGCGGACGGACGCATAGATTCAGTCTCGCTTCGTTTCCAATAGACCTGCGAATGGCCGCGGTTTGTGGCTAGTCTTCGCTGCTCGGCAAGGAATCCAACGAGGAATCCAACGCTACTGTCTTGATTCCAAAACCAGGAGTTTCGATCTTATGAGACTGCACAAAACATTTTTCATTGCGACGCTGCTCGTCGCTTTGACGGGCACGGCTCTGGCCCAGGCGGGCCGCAGCCTCCACGTTGATTTAAAAGAAACGCGTCTGGCAAACGGCCTGCACGTCATCACCGTCGAAGATCACAGCGCGCCGGTCATCGCGGTCAACGTTACTTACAACGTCGGCTCGCGCGACGAAAAGCAGGGCCGCACCGGCTTTGCTCACCTCTTCGAGCACATGATGTTTCAGGGCTCAGAGAACGTCGGCAAGTCGGAACACTTCATCCTCGTCTATAACAATGGCGGCACGATGAATGGCACGACCAATGAAGACCGAACCAATTATTTCGAGGCCCTGCCGGCGAATCAGCTTGCGCTGGCGCTGTTCCTGGAAGCCGACCGCATGCGCAGTCTCGCCGTGACGCAGGAGAACCTCGACAACCAGCGCAACGCCGTGCAGGAAGAGCGTCGCATCGGCCTGGACAATGCCGCCTATGGCAAGAGCGGAGAGATCCAGCAGGAGCTGATGTACGACAACTTTGCTTATAAACACGACACGATCGGTTCGATGAGCGATTTGAACGCGGCCTCGGTAGCCGACGTCCAGGCGTTCTTCAAAATGTACTATGCGCCGAACAACGCGGTCCTGACGTTGGTGGGAGATTTCAAGACCCCCGACGCGCTGGCGACGATCAAAAAATATTTCGAGCCCATTGACCGCCAGCCTGATCCGACTCCTCCTGATATGACCGAGCCGGAACAGAAAGCCGAGCGCCGCACTTCCGTCGACGATGTGCTGGCGCGTTTGCCGCGCGTGGCTATTGCTTATAAAACGGTTCCTGGCAACACACCTGACTTTTATGCCCTGCAGGTATTGGCCAACATTCTGGGCGGCGGCGCCAGCTCGCGTCTAAATCAAAGGTTGGTGCGCGAGAAGGAAATGGTCACCGGCGCTAATAGCTTTGCGCAGGAGACTCGCGGTGTAGGTGGCTTCTACATTACTGCCACTCCGCGGCCGACCTTTAAGAACGACGACGTCGAAGCGGCGATTTATGACGAGATCGCGCGGTTACAGAAAGAGCCCATCGCTGATTGGGAATTGCAGAAGGCCAAGAACGGCGCGCGCCGGAACTACATCAATGGACTGCAGAGTTCTCTGGGTCGTGCCAATACGATCGGCCAGTACGCTGTTTACTACGGCGATCCGAATCTCATCAACACCCGCATCGACAAGGTCAGCGCGGTCACCAAGGAAGACGTGCAGCGCGTCGCCAATAAATATCTGGTGCAGACCAATCGCACCGTGGTCATCACTGTTCCCAGGGCGGGTGGCGGCCGCGGAATGAATCCCGGAACCCAGCAGTAGGGAGGAAGGACCAATGAAAGGAACCATGAATATAAAGTCAAGACTCTTAACGGCGCTGGTTTGCCTCAGCGCCTTCGCTTCCGGGGTTAGTGCCCAGCAGGGCGGGATGAGTTCGCAGATCCCGAGTAGCACCAAAGGGGCCGTTATCAAGGGCAAGGCGCCGGTCAACAAGGACTTACTGAAGGTAAAGTTGCCCAAAGCGCAGGAGGCTGATCTGAAGAACGGCCTGCGTGTGGTCGTGCTCGAAAGCAATCACCGGCTGCCGATCTTCTCGATGGAGATGATCGTAATGAGCGGCGGACTATCGGATCCGGCAGACCTGCACGGGCTGGCTAACGCTACGGCAATCCTGTTGCGCGAAGGCACGGCCAAACACAAGAGCCGCGAACTCTCTGAGCAATTGGACACGATCGGCGCCACTCTGAACGCAAACTCGGGCTTGCCAAACGTAACTTCAAGCATTACTACATCGGGTCTGGTTGAAAATCTCGATCAGATACTGGACTTGTTTACCGAAGTGATTCGCACGCCGACATTCCCAACCGAGGAAGTCGAGCGTTACAAGTCGCGCACCTTGTCTCAACAACCTTTACTGCGCAGTCAGCCGGCATTTCTGGCGCAAGAGAGATTGAATCAGGCGATCTATGGAACGCACCCGGCTTCCCTGGTGATTGCCCCGCCGGAGTCGTTGAAGAAAATCACGGCCGCGGATCTAAAGCAGTTTCACGATCAGAATTATGTCCCGAATAATGCGACGCTGTTCATCGCCGGCGACGTCACGCTCAAGCAGATGCTGGCAAGACTCGAGCACGCTTTTGGCGACTGGCAACGCGGCAACGTCGCGTCGCCGGCCATGCCACCGGTGCCTGCCCAAGCCGGCACGAAAATCCATCTGATCAATCGGCCCGGCTCTGTGCAGACAGTTTTCCAAATCGGGAGTCTGGGCATCGAGCGCACCGACCCTGATTACATCGCGATGTCCGTCATGAATAGAATCCTGGGCACGGGCCCGTCGTCGCGTTTGTTCCTGAACATCCGCGAAGACAAAGGCTACACTTATTCAGTCGGCAGCGGTTTCAATGCTTTCAAATATCGGGGCACGTTCTCGGCCGGCTCGCCCGTGCGCACCGAAGTGACCGAAGGCACGATTCGTGAGTTCATGATCGAGTTCAAGCGGATTCGCGATGAAAAGGTTTCGCCCGTCGAACTCGAGAATGCCAAGCGCGCGATCGTCGGCAACTTCGCGCTCTCTCTGGAAAATCCGCAGGCACGTTTGCAGAACATCATTACGCAGAAGCTCTACAATCTGCCGGCGAATTACTGGGACATTTACCCGCAGCAGGTCGAAGCGATTACTGCCGACGACGTGCAGCGCGTGGCGGAGAAGTACATCGACCTCAACCACCTGCAAATCGTGGCCGTCGGCGACGCTTCAAAGACGCGCGAAGTGCTGGCCAAGTTTGGGACTGTCGAAGAATTCGACGGCGACGGCAAGCCAGTGCGAACCGCGTCGAAGCAATGAACGGGCACTAGCCCGACCGTCAGGGAGGGCTCAATTCTTTCTAACTAGAAACACCCGCAAGCTTCGCAAGCCTGCGGGTGTTGTTTGCTTTAGTCCGTCGTCCGCCGACAACTTTCTCAAAGCAATGCCTAACGCTTCCTGGCGTTCGACACCCTTGGTTGGTTTGAGCTAGCCGATTGCTTCGGATTTACGGACAGGTAATCCTCGATAAATCGGTCAATTAAGTCGGCGATTAGGCGTCGCATCATCGGCATTTCATCCGTATTTCCCACGCCTCCGAGACTCCAACTCACAGCATCAAATTCAATAGACGGGTCGCGCGCGAGACGAACGCTTTGCAGTAGCGTCACCTCAGGCTCAAGCGGGTAAACAAAACCGTTGGGAACGTTCAGCCTGACTCGCACGATGAGTCGAGCATAATCCTTTGTAATTTTGTCGGCGAATAGACCCCGAGCAAACGGTATGCCGGCTTTTTCAAGTTTGGCCGCCGTGTCATCTTCGAGCATCTTTAATACTCCCGGTCGTTTTACTTCATCCAACGCTTCTTCGCGAGTGCGGCCATGGAACATGACTACAAGTCGGACACCTGTTAGTCCACGCAAGTTTTCCTTGCTCGGGGTGAATTGCGCCGAGGCCGCGCTGCTGCTAACTAACAAGAAGACCAGTATCAGTATTGTCCTTGCGAGTGCTTTCATACGGCCCTCCTCAAGTGTTAGGACCTTCAGGGTCTCGGTTGGCTACCGAGACATCCGGTGATGTGGGGGGTAGGAAGCCAGTTAACGCCGCAAGTATACTCCCGAGTTCCGAATCGTCAATCTCATTCTTTAGTTTGCATAAGTGAGGTGAATGCAGGGAAACGTCGGACGAGCAAGATTATTATCAACCAAATCCGCGTGAAGCGGCGTTCACTTCGGCGTTGGGGCTGGGCTTGGCGCAGGCGTTGCAGTAGTCACAGCGACGGGCCCGATCTTGTCATCCAGCCCGTCAAGCGTGCCGTTCACTTTCTTGTAAACGTTTTCGATTACTGAGCGACGCGCGGCATCCGGAGCGCCGGCCACGTAACTCTTGATGTAATAGAGCAGCGCCTGATCGCTCTTGCCGTTGGCTTCGAGCGCCGAACCGAGATGCCACAAAGACATGCGCCACAGCGGCGTGCCTTGCGGCGAGACGCTGACTGCGCGGCGCAAACGCGCGACCGCTTCACCGGATTGATCCAGATTGAAGAGCGCCACTCCCGCCGTGTCTTCGATTCTTCCGCGCAACAAACCCGAGAGTACCGCGCGCGGCACGTCGGGAATGTCGGGAGTGCCGCCCTGGGCCAACGCGCGCGCGCGAATGTCGCCCATCTCTTCGGCCTGCGCGGCGACCGTGGCCGCCGGAACCCCCAGGGCGGCTTCGACGCCGGTCGACGCTTTATCCATCAACTCGACGACGCTCTGTAGCGCGATGCCTTTCTTCAAGAGCTTGCCGGCCACGTAGAGTTGACGATAAGTCCGCGTGCCGTCGTCGCCGGCGATGAAGTCCTGGGCGAAGGCCAACACGTCGTCTTCTTTCGGCGAACGGCCTTCGGGCGGATCCATCGCCAAAGTGAACGCCAGCAGGCCTTTCAACATTTTCGCATTGGCGTCGGTGTCCGCGGGCGCGGACTGAAAGATTGCGGCCCGGCGCTCAGGCGCGAGCAATTCCGTAAAGCTCGCGGCGCGCGCTGCGTTGCGGCCGGCGAGTTTCGTTTCAATCTGTCCATCCTTCAAAGAAAAGGAGCGCGCGAGTTCCGCAACTGCTTCGTCGTACAAACCAAACGACGCGAGCACCGTCGCCAACTCGTAATCAAGCGTGGGAAACCGCGCGAATTGCCGCACAAAACGCAGGCTGCGTTCCGCGTCCAATGGTTTTCGGTTTGCCACCATCGCGCGAGCCCGCGCAATCTGCGCCCAGGTGTAACGCGGCTCGATCGCCACGGCCTGCTGCGCCAGTTCCAGTCCGCGCTCGTTATTGTTGTGCGCCAGAAACCAATACGCGACGCCCACCAGCAAGGGAAGATTGCGCGCCTGATCTTTATCTTGCAGCGCGCTGTTAAGTGCAGTTTCGGCTTCGTCTTTCTTGCCGGCTTCAAGCAGAGACAGAACCAGGCCCGCGCGCGCGGAGTTGTTCTTTGGATCGGTTTGCAGGAGTTCGCGGTACAGCGCCAGCGCTTCCTCGAACTTGCCGGCGGCGCGTTTCAAATCGGCCAGCGCTCCTTTGGCGGCCGCTAATTTTGGATCAAGCGCCAGCGCGCGCGCGTATTCGCTTTCGGCATCGTCAAGCCGGAGCGCGATGTGTCGCGCCGCGCCCAAAGCATAGTGAGCGGCCGCCGAATCAGGCGCGGTTTGGGTGGCCAGCTCGCCGAGGCGATTGGCTTCAACGGCATCTTCGACGGCCAGATAAAACTGGAGCACCGCGACCAGTCGTTTCGGATTCAACTTGGCGAGCGCTTCGGCCTGATGCGCGGCATCTACCGCGGCGTCGCGCTGGCCGCGGACGAAAAGGTTCAGCGGAATCCGCGCGAGCACTTCGGTGAACAATCGATCCGGCAGGTCGGGCGGCGCTTCGGAAAACGCCAGGTGAAACTGGTCCAGTCCGCCGCTCACGTCGCTGGCTTGCAGCTTCTGATCGCCGAGCGCGGCATGGGCCGCCACCAGCAATTCAGTCGCGTGTTGCAGGGCCTTTGATTGAGGATTCGCGGCGATGAACCCTTTGAGAAATTCGATTCTCTTGTCCGCCGGCAAAACTAGTGCTTGCCGATCAACTTTTTCCAACTCGTCATCCTCGGGCGCAAACGCGACGTCAGACTTTACAGACGATCGACCTGCCGGCACGTCGCTGCCGGTCCGATCGCGCGGTGAAGGCTGCGCGTTGGAACTCTTGACTGGAGACGAAGTCTTTGCTTTGGTCGCTGGACTTTCACTGACCTGCGACGACGCAACGGCTGTTGGAGCAGCAACCGCTGGAGTGTCGGATGGCTGCGCAGTCGGCGAAGGCGTTGGTGTTTTTACAAGCTGAATTGTCGGCGCGGCGCTCGGCGTTGGTTGCGCGACGGGCGACTCCAGCGGCGCGGGCGTCGGCGTCGGCGTGGCCGCAGGCTGCGGCGATGGAGTGTCGCGGGGTGGAGGCGATCCAGTTTCGCTTAACGGCGGCGCGGGACTTCCAACAACGCGCGGCCGCGTTGCCGCCACGAGATTTTCGGGCAGCTTCTGGTCGAGCGATTCGAAACTGAAGTTGTTTCGCTCGCCGAGAATGTTCACGAAAGTTTCGATTCCCGCCAGCAGTCCCGGGCCGTACTCGGCGCTCTCGATCTTTGGTCGCATGCGCCGATCCATCCGGCCAATCAAGCCGTCGGGGAGATCAGTCCGAAGGCCGCCGCTGAGTTGCGTGAAAAAATTTGCATCATCAGTCGTAATCACCAACACGACGCCTTTGCGCTGGCTGTTTGGTCCAACGTTCCAATCGTTAGCTACGCGCAGTGAATAGTCAGACAGATATTGTCCGCCGGCGCTTTTCACCGTCGCGACGAAGAACACAATCCCGGTTCGCTCCTTCAGATTCGCCAGCACCGTCTCAAGCCGCTGTTTGGTCGCGGGCTCGACCACTTCGGCAAAGTCATTAACGTATCCGCCCGGCTGCGGCAGTTGGGTGTTCTGGGCCTGGCCGCGCCAGTTCGCGCCCGACCAAACCAGTAGAAAAGCAGCCAGGATGGCCGTGAAAACGATCGCCCGCTGGTTCCCGATAAATCTCATTCGCTAACTCGTTCCTAAGAAGCTTACCTGACTTTGCTCTGGCGCGCCGCAGTCAACGCTTCCGCCAGCACTCGACCGACTGAACAACTCGGGGCTTCCAAACCCAGCACGTGCGCCAAAGTCGGCGCGATGTCCGTGGGCGCTGCTGCCTGCGTGTACCTTCCGGAGGCAAAGTCGCGTCCCATGATAATCAATGGCACGTGCGTGTCATAACTATAAGGCGATCCGTGCGTCGCCGACGAGTGTGGATCCGTCGGGTCGTCCGGAGGATCGAACTGAATTGCATAAGGTTCGTAGACGATAATGACGTCGCCGCTGCGCTGAGAATAGAATCCGTGGAGCACGCGCCGGGCCACCGGATCCGCCGGAGAGATGGAATTGTTCTCAAGCTGCCGGCGCGTGAAATAACGCGCTACGCCGGGCAATTTCAGCACTGCCTCGCCCAAAACACGCTCCGCTTCGTCCAGGTCGATGCCGTCGCGCTGCAAAGCCCTTCGGTTGAGATAGAAATTGGAATTGAGCAAGCCCTGTTCAGTTTCGTCCCGGTTCTGGAAAGTTTGAATGTAATCAGTCGCCGGTCGATCTTTGCGCGCATATCGGGCTTGCAAACCCTCTTCCGCGACTTTGAGCAGGTCGGCTTTCTGATAACGCCGGCCCGCGAGATTCAGCAGCGCCGCTTGCTCAGGAACCGGCGAGGCGCCGTGATCGGCGGTAAAGATCACAATCGTATTCCCTAAAGCCACACGCGAATCCACAAAATCCAGAAGCTTCCCGATTTGCCGGTCAACGCGGAGCGTCATGTCCATCACTTCCTGGCTGTACGGTCCGAAGCGATGACCCACATAGTCGTTCGCTGAAAAGCTCACCGACAAGAGGTCGGTGGCGTCGCCCGCGCCAAGTCTCTCGTTCGCGACCGCCTCTTCAGCAAATGCGACCAGCAGGTCGTTCGAAAACGGCGTGTAGTCCAGCGCCCGGTAGAACGGCTTGTCCGGCGCCGCCGATCCGCCGGTAACCACGTGCGGAAAAAAGTTTGTATCAGCTGAAGACTTGTCCAGATTTTCCCACGGCACGTCGTCACGGCCTGCGCGACGCAGGTACTCGGCTTCGTTGGGCAACAAGCGATCCCAGCGGGCGCCGAACAAGGCATCAGCCATGTGCCGATTGTTGAAGCGCACCACCCATTCGGGTAAATGCTCAAAGTAGTAAGTACCGGAGATGATGTTGCCGTTGTCAGTGCTGAACCAATAAGCCGCGTTCGCTCGGCGGCCCGCGGGCAAAATCGCGGAACGATCCTTGGCTGAAATCCCAATTACTTTCGATCGATCTCCATCGGCCAGGCGCAGCTCATCGCCGACCGTGGAACATAACAAACGACGCGGGCTTTTTCCCTTCTCGTTGGGCTTGCCGCCGAGCATCATGGTGCTGTCATCAGTGATCGATTTGACTTTCCTTCCCGTTTCGCGCTCGTACCATTCGTTGGCGACGATTCCGGTTTGCGAGGGCGAAGCGCCGGTCATAAACACGGCGTGGCCGGGCGCGGTGAATGTCGGCACGTGATCGAAGTTTGCCTCAGTCCACGAAGCGCCGGCGCGCATTAGACGACCGATGCCGCGCGATCCAAACAGATCGCCGAAACGGCTCAAGTAGTCATAACGAAATTGATCTACGACGATTAGCAAGACCAACCGCGGGCGTGGGCTTTGGCTGGCTTTGGTGATCGCGCGACGCGCTGGTATTCGCGGGCGCGCTTGTGCAATCGAAACCGGCAGCGCGCCGGCCAACGCCAGAAGCAGGGCAAGAAGCGGCGATAATACGCCTCTGGAACGGAAGCGGTTCACTTCAGAATACTCAGCCTGGGAAATGATCAGTTAACATTCGTCGCAAGGAGAGACCAATTGGCCGGGCATGATAACATCAATCGAAGGGCAAAAGGAAAAAGTGGATCTGTTCAGAGTCAAGCTTTAGCTTGCTCCTGTAATCAGCAACCTAAAGGTTGAACCTCTAAACCGAACGCGCGATGAGCGAATTAGACGAAGCATGGGAGTTGGCGCTGGCTGAAGCAAAGCGGCGCGCGCACGCGGCCGGTCGCGCCGATATCGCGCAGTATCTGGCGCTGCGCGCGCAAAACGATTTGCTGCGACGCACGGCAATCGACTGGCTGGTCGACACGCTGACGGCCTTTGCCGGCGATGCGAATCGCCGGGGAGCGGCCATTCAAATCGAGCTCTCCGACGCGCATCAGTTTCGGGTTGGGCCGGCGACGATGGTGGGAACAAAGCTCACTCTGCGACACGGTGTGCGCGCTCTGTCGATCGAAAGCGGCTGGCCGCGAACGCCGCGCGATGGAATTGTGCGGGGAAACGGGCTGGCCTGCGCCAACCTCAAACATCTTGGCCGGCCGCGCCAAAACGCGCAGTTGCTGCTGGCGCGCTCATCCAGCGGCGCACCGCAGTGGCTCATCCTTGAAAAAAACGACTCGCGATCGCTGTTCACCGAAGCCGACGCTCGCGCTCACCTCTCAATTCTGATTGAAGCTTGAGAGGTTGTGATCACTGTCTTGCATGAATGTTAAGACTCTTAAGACTTTGTTGTGATCCGCGCACTTTTGCCGTGTCATGCAAACGATCACAGTGAGCCAATCATCGCACCAACGGCAACCCTTTTCCCGACTACCCGACAAAAGGTGGTTATTGAAAATGAGGAACAAAATACTAATTAGGTTGTTGATGGTGACGACTCTTCTAATTCTGGCAGTTCCAGTCGTGGCTTCGGCCCAGTATTATGATCGCTATCGTTACGGTTACGATCGTACCGACCGGCGCGACGTCCATGACGCGATTGTTCGTCTGGATAACTCGAGCGCTCGATTAGAAAGCGATTTGAGTTACCCGCGAGGACGCCGGGTACTCGGCGTTTTCTGGGTCAGCAACAACGATCCCAACGCCATCGCCGAGGTGCGCGACTTTCGTCGCGCGGTCAGGCAGTTAAGGAATGCCTCGGCTGGAGGGCGCGATCTGAGCGGCAGTTATGACGAGGCGCGGATGGTCCTCGATCAAGGCGTCCAACTCGATCGCTACTTGAGATTGCGCACCGGCCAAACCAGCGTGGATGCTGATCTCGCTGAGATCAGATCGAGTCTGAACGTAATCGCCAACGCGTACGATCTGAGGATGCGTTACTAACCTGAGAGTGGTGACCTAATCCATTGGCGATTACGCGTCTTACACAGCCCCGCCGCTACTTCAAAAGCGCGCGGGGCTTTTGTTTTGCGCCGCTCGCGATGCGACAATGCCACAAACATGCCCGGCACGCTCTTTATTGTCGCCACCCCGATCGGTAACCTCGAAGACATTTCGCCGCGCGCGCTGCGCGTGCTGGGCTTAGTCGATCTGATCGCCTGTGAGGACACGCGCCACACCCGCGGCTTGTTGAATCGCTTCGGCATCAAGGCCAGGACGATCAGTTATCACGAGCATAACGAACGCCAACGCGCCGAAGAGCTCTGCAAACTCCTGGAAGCAGGAAGCAGCATCGCCATCGTTTCCGACGCCGGCACGCCTTTAGTTAGCGATCCGGGTTTCCGCATTGTCGACGCGGCTATTAGGCGCGGCATTCAAGTTATTCCCATACCTGGGCCCGCCGCCTTTGTGGCGGCGTTAATCGCATCCGGACTGCCGGCTGATCAGTTTTTCTTCAACGGCTTTCTTCCGGCTCGCGCCACCGCGCGGCGCGCGATGCTCGAAGAGTTGCGCGCGATTCCCGCGACGCTGATCTTTTATGAAGCGCCGCACCGGATCGCCAAAACCTTAGAGGACGCGCTGAGCGTGCTCGGCGATCGACCGGCCGCGGTCGCGCGCGAGCTGACCAAACTTCATGAAGAGATCGCGCGCGGCAGTTTGAGCGAACTGGCCCGGCGCTTCTCTGTCGGCGCCCCGGTGCGCGGCGAGATGGTCTTGATTATCAGCGGCGCAAATGAAACCGAAATCCGCGCGGACGCCAAATCAGAAGAAGACGCGCCGGCGCGTCTGTTGGCGCGCGTAACCGAACTTGAACGCGAAGTCAGCGCCAGCGACAACAGCAGCATCGAAACGATCGGAACGTAAACCCGCACGTGCTCGCTCTCATAGCGCACGTCGCCAGGCAGGCGTCCGAACCATGAAAGCCAGCCGGTGTAAATCAGCAAGCCTGCGAATACCAGGCAAAGCCCGCCGATAATTATCGCTAAACCGATAACGCGATTCATTGCGGTTAATTCTCGCCCTGCCCGCCTTTGGAGTGCGCCGGCAGAGCGAAGCGGCGACGGCGCTTTTGATTCTTATCTCGCCGAATGCTTCGAAATCCAAAGCGCTGTCGCGCTACGCTTGCCACCGCACTCCAAAGTCACTTTGCAAACGAGCCAACCGGCCCGTCCGGTTTGATTAGATCTTTCAAAGCCGAGTAAGGCACCAGCACGTACTGTGGCCCAGCGGCGTAAGCCGCCACCTGATAAGGATCGAAGGTGATCCATAAACCTTTCTTCGTGATCGCCCAGGCCTTGTAATTATCCGCGCGCGCCGATGCGCCGGATTTCATCATTTCGTCGTCCAGCATCGAGTCTTTATCTTTCTTCGACCGGTCCTTTAATTCCTTGATGCAGTACGTCGAGATGGCGTTGAGATAGTTTGTCCTGGAATTGAACAGATCGGCGAGCGCCAGTTTCTTTCCATTCTTGACGTCGTAATTCAGTACTGTGGTGGAACTGTTGGGATGCGCCGCGCCGCGCTCGTAGTCGCTTTCGGTAAACGCCACGCTAATCAGATCATCCGTCGCGCAGCGAATCTCGTATCCGACGTTCAGGGTCGAGTCCAGTTTTTCCGCCGGCGTCTCGGTGCCGGGATCGGTCTCGGAAGCGGTCTCGGCGGTTTTGAATGCGGCGACGTCTTTGGTGATCAGACTGCGCGCTTCCCGATTGAACTTGTCAAAGCGCGCGTCGCCTTCGATCTGGGGATACTCGGCGTCGACCGTGTAATGCTTTTCTTTGTTCGCTTCCTTGATCACTTTCGGAGCGAATCGCGCGGCGCCCGTCAATTCAAGCGGCTGCTGCGACACCAGAAACGCAGTTTCTTTCGAGCCATCGGGCCTGGACCACTTGCCATCAATCGCGTTCAAGTTTGGATCCGGCGAATCAGCAGCCGGTTTCCATTTGCCTTTGAACACTCCGGTCTGTTTGCCGCTGTCGTCGGACTCGCTGATCGAGACGTTACCGTCCTTGTCGATGGTGCCGCTGAGGGCGATGTTCTTGCCGACTTTTGGATAGAAATAAGTTCCGGTCAGACGCTCGCCGTCGCGCAAGAGCGTCATCTCGATCCTGAGATTGCCGGCGATCGTCCCGCGAAAATAAAACTTCTCGCCGTTGGTGGCCACACCGCTGGCGGGCGAGTCCTGCGCTGACGGAATCGCATTGCTGTTCGCATTTTGCTGACGTTGCGCGGGCTGCTTGCGACAGGCGCCCAAAGCACTGAGGGCAATGACGAGAAAGAAAGATAAGAGTCGTCGGTTTTTCATTCCAGCCTTTCGGTTCGCTGCTTCTCTGTGTCTCTGTGCCTCTGTGGCAAATTCACTTTGCTATGAATCCGCTTTGCGCGATCTCGTTGCGAATATCCTCGAACGTCAGCTCACACAGTCTGCCGCCGGTAAATACTTCAACGTTAGTCACGTCCGCAAGGGCCCACGGCGGCTTCGGAAAACTATCAAGCTCTTCGTCGGTTTCAAAACTGACCTCAGCCAGCAACAGCCCGAACAGATCGCCGAGAAACATGTCTACGGAAAACTTGCGGCCGTTAAACTCGAAAGCGTAGCGATTCTTCCGAATCTCGTTCGCTTCAAATACCGCGAGCATTTCTGCTTCCAACGCGTTGAGATAGGTGTTCGTAATTATCGTCCGCGAAAAGTCTTTCGGATTCTGTGCAAATTTCTGGCTAAACTTCACAATCCATTTGTTAGTCTTCGGATCGCGTACTTTGCGCAGACGCAAACGCGTGCCAGTGAGGTAGTTGTCGGTGATCTGCAAATGATGATCGGCGCGGCTCAATCCTTCCGGCAGATCCTGCAAGAGATAGCGCCGCTCACGCTCGACCCGCGCGTACTTGCTCTCCGGCACGACGGTGTTTTGATCGGTTAGTTTGGCTACTCCCATTTGTCTGGCAGGCGTCGGGCCCGAAGTAGTATAATCCAGTTCGCCCCAGAAAACGGGAGCGCAACCAACGACCTCAAGCCCCGGGTTGCGGCTCACATCAGTCTCAATTCCCCGCTTGCCCCGAGCGACAGAGTCGATCTGCATCTTGCACAAGATTAACGGGAGGCTTGCATGGTCCGCGAATTCTGCCGGGGCGATTCAACCGGAGCCACAGCCGGAAGAAACTATCGGTTGCTCAGTATTCAGCGATTGGTTTGCGTTGCGATCTGTCTGCTGTTTTCCGGGGTTCTGCTCGCGGCCGTTGCCGCCACTCTGCCGACCGGCTTTGTCGAGACGCAGATTGCGAGCGGATTATCGTCTCCGACGGCGATGGAGTTTGCCCCTGACGGCCGGCTGTTCGTCTGCCTGCAAGGCGGAAATCTACGCGTGGTCAAGAATGGTGCCTTGCTGCCAACTCCGTTTGTGACGCTAACAGTGGATTCGTCCGGCGAGCGCGGTCTGCTCGGTGTCGCGTTCGATCCCAGCTTCGCGACCAATAACTTTGTTTACGTCTATTACACGGTTCCCGGATCGCCCGCGCACAATCGCGTCAGCCGCTTCACGGCCAATGGCGACGTGGCCGTGGCCGGCAGCGAAGTGGTGCTCTTGAACCTCGACAACCTGAGCAGCGCCACGAACCACAACGGCGGCGCGATCCACTTTGGCCCGGACGGCAAGTTGTATGTCGCGGTCGGCGAGAACGCCAACAGCGCCAACTCGCAGACGCTTGTCAATCTCCTGGGAAAGGTTCTGCGCATCAATTCAGACGGCACGATCCCGGCCGACAATCCATTCTTCAACACTGCGGGAGCCCGCAAGGAAATTTGGGCGCTGGGCCTGCGCAACCCTTTCACCTTCGCGTTTCAGCCGGGCACGGGTCGTCTGTTCATCAACGACGTAGGTCAGAGTACGTGGGAAGAAATTAACGACGGCATCGCCGGATCGAATTACGGCTGGAGCATCTGCGAAGGCGCGTGTTCACCGCCTAATGCCAACTTTCGAGATCCATTGTTTCAATACGGCCATGGCTCAAGCTCGACGACCGGCTGCGCGATTGTCGGCGGCAACTTTTACAATCCGTCCGTCGTTCAATTTCCGGCGAGCTATGTCGGCAAATATTTCTTTGCTGATCTTTGCACCGGCTGGATTCGACTCTTTGATTCATCGAATAACACTGCCGCAGACTTTGCCACAGGAATATCCAACCCGGTCGATTTGAAAGTTGCGACAGATGGCAGTCTTTACTACCTGTCAATCGGCTCAGCCGCAGTCTTCAAGGTTCAGTTCTCAGGCGCCGCGCCGAGTATCACGACGCAACCATCGAATCAGACGGTGATGCAGGGACAGCCCACGACATTCACGGTCGCTGCGAGTGGCAGCACGCCACTCAGCTATCAGTGGCAACGCAATCAGGTCAACATCTCAGGCGCGAATGCGTCGAGTTACATGATTGCCGCCACGGCTTTCGCAGACAATGGCGCGAAGTTTCGTTGCGTGGTCTCGAATGCTTTCGGCAATGCCACCAGCAATGAAGCTACGCTGACCGTAAACGCGCCGCCCAATATCAACACGAACCCGGTGGATCAAACGGTGATGCAGGGACAGCCCGCGACGTTCATGGTTAGCGCGAGTGGCAGCACGCCACTCAGCTATCAGTGGCAACGCAATCAGGTCAACATTTCCGGCGCGAATGCGTCGAGTTACATGATTGCTGCCACGGCTTTCGCAGACAACGGCGCGAAGTTTCGCTGTGTAGTCTCGAATGCTTTCGGAAATGCGACCAGTAATGAAGCTACGCTGACCGTAAACGCGCCGCCCAATATCAACACGATCAACACGAACCCGGTGGATCAGACGGTGATGCAGGGACAGCCAGCGACGTTCACGGTCGCTGCGAGTGGCAGCACGCCACTCAGCTATCAGTGGCAACGCAATCAGGTCAACATCTCAGGCGCGAATGCGTCGAGTTACATGATTGCCGCCACGGCTTTCGCAGACAATGGCGCGAGGTTTCGTTGCGTGGTCTCGAATGCTTTCGGCAATGCCACCAGCAATGAAGCTACGCTGACCGTAAACGCGCCGCCCAATATCAACACGAACCTGGTGGATCAAACGGTGATGCAGGGACAGCCCGCGACGTTCATGGTGAGCGCGAGTGGCAGCACGCCACTCAGCTATCAGTGGCAACGCAACCAGGTCAACATCTCAGGCGCGAACGCGTCGAGTTACATAATTGCTTCGACGACTCTGTCTGACAACGGCGCAAAGTTTCGTTGTGTAGTCTCGAATGCTTTCGGCAATGCCACCAGCAATGAAGCCATGTTGACTGTGCAGCCGCCGCCGCCAATTCTTCTGACTGAAGAAGGCACGGACAGTGCAATTGCTTTCGACTCGGTAACGATGATGCGAGATCCGTTTCCGCTCGCCAACGTTTTCAATTTCGGCTCTGACAATCGTACTCGGGTAATGCTCTTCAGCACGAATCTGGACTTGCTGCAAGGCGAAAACAGTTCAGCGGTGACCGCGCGGGCGGAAGACGCGCTGCTCAACGTCTATCCGCTGACGGTTGAATTCGTCGGACCGGTTCCAAACCTTGCCGGAGTAACGGAGGTGATCGTCAAGCTGCCTGACAACTTGCCGACCAGCCAGGACGTCCGGGTGAGCGTCACCTTGCACGCGCAAACGAGCAACAAAGTGCGCCTCAGGATCAAATAGCAGCTAACCAATCAACCAGTCTTTTATCGCGACTGATCTTAACCGCAGAGGACGCTGAGGACTTCGCAGAGGAACGCAAGATAGTTCTTCCTCTGCGGCCCTTTGCTAAAACCTCTGCACACTCTGCGGTAAAGCCTAAGGCGATTCTTAGTTTCAATTCTCTAAAGGACTCGGCTTTCAGACTCAAGAAATCTCGATTAGAATGCGTCAGCAATCGCTTTGGTCTAGAACACAATGAGGATGGATTATCAGTGAGAAACTACAAATTGTTTCTATTCGCCTGCGCTCTCGTCTCTTGTCTTTCCATTTCTGTTCTGCCCCAGAACTCTGCGCCGATAGGAATCCGGCCCGAGCCGCCTGTGGGCAAGGGTGTGGTCGCCTTACGGGCCGCGCGTCTGATTGACGGCACGGGGGCGCCGCCGATCACTAACGCCGTCGTCATCGTCACCGACAACAAGATTACTGCCGTTGGTGATGCTAACTCGGTACGCATTCCGCCAGGCGCGAAGGTCATCGATCTTGGCGATGTCACGCTGCTTCCCGGATTCATTGACGCCCACACGCACCTGGTCGGGCGCGTGCTCGGTGATCCCGAAGGCGACACGGCGCCGGTCAAAGACCATGAATCGTTCGCCGCGATCCTGAGTGTGCGCCATGCGCGCGACACTTTGATGGCCGGATTCACCAGCGTGCGGAACGTCGGCGCCTCTGGACGCTTCGACGACATGGCCCTGCGCAAAGCCATCAATGAAGGCTGGACGCCCGGGCCGCGCATGGAAACTGCCGGTCACGCAATCGGAATTACGGGCGGCCACTGTGACGAGAACGGTTTTCGACCGGGACTTCTGCAACTTGGGCCCATTGATGGGGTGGCCGACGGACCCGAACAAATTCGCCAGGCGGTGCGGCTGCAAATCAAATACGGCGCCGATGTGATCAAGACCTGCGCGACCGGTGGCGTGTTGTCGGAAGGCGACGCGGTCGGCGCGACTCAATACAGTTTTGAAGAGTTGAAAGCGCTCGTCGACGAGGCCAACAAACTTGAGCGAAAGGT
>WNFD01002153.1_pt1 | contig 24900 bp, 20 predicted proteins | sample 5400491 | NCBI WGS metagenome assembly WNFD01 (sample SAMN13153343, study PRJNA577476) | soil metagenome | isolation source: 120 cm saprolite under Douglas fir tree site 2 hole 2 replicate 2 | place: USA:California | collected 2015-04-18
GAGCAGCGAGCCGTCCTGCTCGAGGGTCGCCGGGTCCAGCGCTTCGTGGTGGTCGCCCGTAAAATGGAGCTCGACCGACTGCAGCCCTCCCTCCGCCACGCCTAGCCCCAGCCGCTGGACCACGAAGGGCGTGTCGTAGGGCTCGAACCAGTTCTGCTCGCCCTGGCAGACCACGAGCCAGCGGCCGTCGGGCGCGCGCTGGAGCGCCAGCAGGAAGAAGCGCAGGGTCGCCGCGTCCACGATCTCGGTGCCGTCGTGGAAGATCCGTCCCTCGCGGTCGACCTGGTAGCGGTACTCGCGCATCGCAACCGCATTGTAGGGCGCGTCGCGGGGCTGGACAACGCGCCACCCACCATGTCTACTTTCGGCGTCCGCAGAGGCTGAGCCAGGAGCTCATCGGAGTTACATGAGGGAGCGCGCGTGAACGACACCGTTGGATTCATCGGACTCGGCACCATGGGCATGCCGATGGCAGCGAACCTCGCCAAGGCCGGGATCACGCTGGTGGTGCATGACACGAGCCCCGGCGCTCTCACCGCGGCCGGGAAGGTCGCCGGCATCACCGCGGCCACGAGCACCGCCGATGTCGCCGCGCGGGCCTCGGTCGTCTTCACCTGCCTGCCCAACGACGACATCGTGCGCGCCGCCTACCTGGGCGCGAGCGGGATCGTGTCGGGCGGCAAGGCCGGCCTCGTCACCTGCGACTGCTCCACCGTGAGCCCCGAGGCGACGCTCGAGGTCAATCGCGCGCTCGCAGCCAAGGGCATCACCCACATGGACACGCCGATGCTGGGCTCGCAGCCCCAGGCCGTCTCGGGCGAGATCTTCTTCATTGTGGGCGGCGAGAAGGCGGGACTCGAGCGCATCGCGCACCTGCTCGAGATCATGGGCAAGATGCACATGCACGTGGGTGGGCCGGCCATGGGCAATCGCGTGAAGCTGATCCACAACGGGCTCGGCGCCGTCACCGCCGTCGCGGTCGCCGAGGCGCTGGCCGTGTGCGTCCAGTCCGGCGTGGATCCGTACACGTTCTACGATGTCGTCCGGAGCGGCGGGGGCATGGCCTTCGGCACCTACTTCGACCGCCGCGCCAAGCGCATCCTCGACGGTGAGTTCTCACCGACCTTCATGTGCGAGCTGATGCGAAAGGATGCCGGCTTGGCGCTGGCCCTCGCCCGCGCCTCGAAGGTACCGACCCCTATCCTGGAAGAGACCAAGCGCACCTACGACCAAGCGGTGGACGGCGGCTGGGGCAAGGAGGACTTCTCGGCGGTCACCCACGTCATCGAGAAGCGGATAGGCCGGAAGCTCTCACGAAGCTAGCGCGTTCCCGGTCCCCACTAGATGAAGGTCCCAAGCGAGCAGGAAGTTCTTGACAATTCCGATTGACATAGGGATTATCTATCGTAGTCATGAGTCGCTACTACCCTGTCGCGCTCGACCTGCGAAATCGGCGCTGTCTTGTGATCGGAGGCGGCTCGGTGGCGGAGGCGAAGGTCGAGGGCCTGCTCGACGCGGGCGCCCGGGTGACCGTGGTCAGCCCCACGCTCTCCGAGCGCTTGGCCTCGTGGGCCATCGCAGGCCGCATCACCCATCGGCAGCGCGAGTACGACAGCTCCGATCTCGACGGGCAGCAGCTTGTCTTTTCGGCCACGGACAGCCGCGACGTGACCCAGACGGTGGCTGCGGACGCGAGGCTGCGGGGCCTGTGGATGAACGCGGCCGACGACCCGACGTACTGTGACTTCCTCCTGCCATCGGTGCTGCAACGCGGGCGGTTACAGGTTGCCGTCTCGACCGGTGGTGCCAGCCCGGCGCTGGCGGCGCGCGTGCGGCGCGACCTCGAGGCGTATTTCACACCCGAGTACGAGGATCTCGTGGAGCTGGCGGCGGAGGTGAGGCGTGAGGTCCGCGCGAGCGGACGGCGGGCGGATGCGGCGTCCTGGCGCGCTGCGTTCGACGCCGACGTGAGACGACTCCTGGCCGAAGGCCGTCGCGGTGACGCGAAGGCGCGGCTCCTCGATCAGCTTGGAGTGAAGGCATGAAGCCAGGTCGCGTCTGCCTCGTGGGCGCAGGTCCGGGTGATCCCGGGCTCCTGACCGTGCGCGCGCTCGAGCGCCTGAGAGAAGCGGAGGTCGTCATCTACGACCGCCTCATCAATCCCGCGCTCCTCGACGAGGCGCCGCCGGGCGCGCTCCTCATCTTCGCCGGCAAGCGCGTGGGCTCGCACTGCACGGCGCAGGCGGCGATCAACGCGTTGCTCGTCCACCACGCGGAGGCCGGCCGCTTCGTCGTCAGGCTCAAGGGTGGCGACCCGTTCGTCTTCGGCAGGGGTGGGGAGGAAGCGCTCGCGCTTGCGAAGGCCGGTATCGCCTTCGAGGTGGTGCCGGGCGTCAGCTCGGCCATCGCGGTGCCCGCCTATGCCGGCATTCCCGTCACGCATCGCGGGGTGGCGTCCTCGTTTGCGGTGCTGACTGGCCACGAGGATCCATCGAAGCACGGAGACGCCGTGGATTGGCGGGCGCTCGCGACCGCCGTGGACACGCTCGTCGTCCTGATGGCCGTCAGCTCGTTTCCCCGAATAGTCGGCGCGCTGCTCGCCCACGGCCGGCCTCCCGAGACGCCGGTCGCGCTGATCCGCTGGGGGACGACGGAAGCGCAGGAGGTGCGGGTGGGGACGCTGGCCGACATCGTGGAGCGCGCTAGAGGTCTCGAGCCCCCCGTGGTCGCGGTGATCGGTGAAGTAGTCAGGCTGCGGGAGCGCCTGGACTGGGCCGCCGGCGTCGCCGCCGTCGCTCACGCGCTCTAGCGGTTGGCGGTCGCTTCCATCCGGTCCAGGCGCGCGACTGCCTCGTTCAGGAGCAGCGAGACGTGCAGGCGCCAGTGATAGATGTCTTGCTGCTGCTGGAGCGGCAGCTTCCGCGAGAGCGCTTGGACCTCCCCGCGCAGCGCCTCGAGATCATTGATGCCGTCCCTGAGCTCGTTGGGCCACTGCGCCGTCGCGAGCCGGGTCTCCACAGTCCGCAGCTTCGCGTAGTAGCGCTTGAGCCAGCGCTGCTTCCGCCAGTTGGCGATGATCGGCGCGAGTCTCAGGAACGGTATCCAGATGGCCACGAGCGGCAGGATGAGGATCTTCGCCAGCAGCACCCAGCGGAGCGCGCGATACGGAAGGTTGCGGGAGAGGAAGGACTCGCCCGAGGTCAGGTAGGTCTCGGCCGCCTCGTTGACGGGCACGTCCATCCCGTCAAGCGTCGGGAACTTGAGCGGCGGATCAATGAGGCTGCCCGGACCGTGCACGGCCTGGGCGACCTTGAGCAGGAGCTCGACGACCCGCGGGTTGATATCCTCCCGCGCCACCAGCATGGCCGAGGGCGAGAGCAGCGTGACGTTCGCGCGCGGAATATTGTCCCGGAGATCGAGCAGGCCCTCTGGCAGCTTGAGCGGAGTGAGCCCGCGGAACTTGCGTGTGTAGGCGGCCTCGCGCCGGAAGCTCGTCAGCGTGAGGTCTTTCCGCCGCATCAGGTCCATGATCCCGGGGTCTCGGTACGAGGTGACGAAGAAGGCGACGTCGAGCTTGCCGGCGATGAGCTCTCGCCGCGCGTCGACGGACGTGAGATTGACGATGGCGGGTGAGGTGATGTCATAGCCCTCCTCCGCGATGATGGCCTTGGCGACGGCCTCCGTGCCGCTGCCCTTGGGGCCGACGGAGACGCTGCCATCGCGGTAGGGGATCTTGTCCTCGATCCGGATGCCGTGCCGGACGAAGATCCAGAGCGGCTCGTAGTAGATGGCGGCGAGCCCCGACACCTTGTGCTCGGGATCGGTGACGACCTGGTAGGTGCCCGACTGGGCGAAAGCGACGTCCACCTTGCCCTCGACGATGCGGCGGAAGTTGTCCACCGAGCCCGCGGTGTTGACCAGCTCGACCTTGAGTCCCTGCGCGCGGAGACGTTTCTCGTACTCGCGGCCGAAACCGTCGTAGACGCCGCCAGGCTGGCCCGTCGCCAGCACGATCTTGTTCGGAGGCGGCGCGCCGCCCAGCCAGCGGGCGCTCACGCCGACGAGGACGACGGTGAGGACGATTCCGACGATCCAGGCGATGGTGCGGAACCGCGTGTCTGGGGACTAGAAGCTCGGCATGGGTGCGGCTGCAGGATAGTCAGCGCGGCGGCGCAGCGCAAGCCGGGCACGGTTTGACCAGTCGCCAGCGATCTGTCAGGATCAACCATCGTGAGCGAGGCTGACCAGCTCGAACGAATCGCCCGGCTGCTCGAAGAGGTCCGGGACGATCAACGGGCGCAAATGGAGCGCCAGGTTGAGTCCCTTGCCATCCAGAAGGCCCAGCACCAGGCTTTTCTCGATCAGCAGGGTAAGACGGCGCAGCTTCAGCAGCGGGCCGAGGCGATCCAGGACCGAAGCGCGCGGCTCGTCGGCAGAATTCAACGGATCGTTCCCGTCATGGTGGTGATCGTGGTCGCCCTGATCGCGTATGTCTCGTGGCTGCTCTTTCGGTTCTATCGCTGAGGGAAGCCCCCTAGCCGAGGGAACTCCCGTGGAAATTGAAGCCAAGTACTCGGTCGCCGACCCGGCCGTGTTCGCCGCGCTGCTCGAGCTCCAGGCCTTGGGCGACTACACGCTCCGCCCTGCTGGCTCACGGGACGTGATCGACCACTATCTCGACACGCCAGATCGCGATCTCTTGCGGGGCGGCTACGCGTGCCGCCTGCGCGAAGGTGAAAAGGGCGGCCGCTGGCTGGTGACCGTCAAGGAATTGGGCAAAGCCGCCGGCGCGGTGCATCAGCGCGAAGAGCATGAATGCGAAATCCCGCCGCACGCGCCGCCAGCCGATTGGCCGGAGGGTCCGGCGCGCGAGATTGTCATGCGCCTGAGCGGAGGAGAGCCCCTCGTCGAGCTCTTTACCCTCCGCCAGCACCGCGACCTGCGCGCCGTGGAGCAAGACGGCCGAGCGGTAGCTGAGCTCTCGCTGGATACCGTCGAGATGCACATCGGCTCGCGGACGTCGGTGACCCACGAGATGGAAATCGAGCTCGAGGCGGGCGGCACGATGGACGATCTCCACGCGATCGCGGCCGCCCTGGAGCCCTACCGGCTCAAGGCCCAGTCGAAATCCAAGTTCGAGCGTGCGCTCGCGAAGCTGGACCACGCCCGCGCGGGGTCGGCGGGCAAGAAGAAGAAAGGCCCCGGGGCGCGGCCCGACGAGCCGCTGGCGGAGGCCGGCCGGAAGATCCTGCGCTTCCACTATGACCGCATGGTGGCGAAAGAGGACGACACGCGCGAGGGCAAGGACATCGAGGCCCTCCATCACATGCGCGTCGCCACCCGTCGCCAGCGGGCCGCCTTTCGCATCGTCGCGCCGTACTTCAGGCGCAAAGCCATTCGCGCATTTCGGGACGAATTGCGGATCGCGGCCGGATATCTGGGCGCGGTGCGGGACCTCGATGTGCTCATAGAAGCGGTGGAGAAGCATCAGTCCTCGTTGAGCTCTCCCGCTGCGGAAGGGCTCGAGCCCTTGCTCGACGAATGGCGGGGGAAGCGTGACGCCGCCCGCGAGGATCTGCTGGCGTATCTCGATGGCGACGACTACCAGGCATTCAAAGAGAGCTACAGCGCGTTTCTCTCGTCGACGGGGGAGGGACTGAAGGATGCCGCCCCCGACGACGCCCCCGCGCCCCACCTGGTCCGCCAGATCTTGCCCGCGGAAATGTGGGATCACTACGGCAGGGTGCGCGCGTATGAGACGGTGCTGGCGTGGGCGTCCCTCGAAGCCATCCATGCCCTGCGGATCGAATGCAAGAGGCTGCGCTACCTGCTGGAATTTTTCAGCGAGGCGCTGGGGCGCGGTGCCCCCGAGGCCATCGAGGCGCTGGTCGCCCTGCAGGATCACACGGGCGAGCTGCACGACGCGGACGTCACCATCGGGCTTCTGCGTCATTTCCTGATCCACAACCCGCAGGCTTCGGTCGATCCGGCGGTGGCCAGCTCCGCGAAAGGGTATCTCAAGCTCCAACAGGCCCGGCTGCGCACGCTGCAGCGCACGCTGAAGCGGCCGTGGCGGCGGGTGGCCGGAAAGCGCTTTCGCGGCCTCCTCGCCCGATCCACGGAGGCCCTCTAGCAGGCCGCCTGCGCGATCGGGCGTGAAGTGATAACATCTCGCGCCATGACCAACCAAACGATCCGTGTCGGCTTCGTCGGCGCCGGGGCCAATACCCGGCTCCACCATCTGCCCAAGCTTCGCGCCCAGCCGGGGGTCGAGCTGGTGGCTGTCGCCAACCGCTCGCGGGAATCGGGCGAGCGCGTCGCGAAGGAGTTCGGCGTCGCCCGCGTGCACGACAATTGGCGGGAGGTCGTGACCGCCCCGGACGTCGACGCGGTCTGCATCGGCACGTGGCCCTACATGCACTGCGAGCTGACGCTGGCCGCGCTCGAAGCAGGCAAGCACGTGCTCTGCGAGGCGCGCATGGCCATGAACGCCGCCGAGGGGCGGCACATGCTCGAGGCCTCCCGCAGGAAGCCGCAGCTCGTCGCCCAGCTCGTTCCCGCGCCGCACACGCTCGAGACCGACTCCACCCTGCAGTCGCTGCTCGCCGACGGCTACGTGGGCGAGGTCCTGACGGTGGAGCTGCAGGCGGGCCAGGGCCGCTTCGTCGATGCCGACGGACCGTTGCATTGGCGTCACCAGCTCTCGCTCAGCGGCCACAACATCCTGAACATGGGCATCTGGTACGAGGCCATGATGCGCTGGCTCGGCCCGGCCCGCCGCGTGATGGCGATGACCAAGGTCGCGGTCTCGCGGCGGCGTGACGGCGATGGCACCTGGCACGACGTCAAGGTGCCCGATCACGTCGACATCCTCGCCACCCTCAAGCGGGACGCGATCGCCCACCTGCGATTCAGCGCCGTGACCGGGTTGGCGCCCGCCCCCGGGGTGTGGATCTTCGGGAGCGAGGGCACCCTGCGCCTCGAGGCGGACGCCAAGCGCTTGTCGGGAGCGAAGCGCGGCGACAAGGAGCTGCGCGAGATCCCGGTCCCCACCGGGCGGCGTATCGGCTGGCGCGTCGAGGAGGAATTCGTCAACGCGATCCGCGGCCGGGAGAAGATCACGCGCACCAATTTCGAGGACGGCGTGCGCTACATGGAGTTCACGGACGCGGTGACCCGGAGCGCGGCCGAGGGCCGCGCGGTCGACGTCGCCGACCTGTGACCCCGGGGCGCGGCCGGTAGAGTCGCGGACCATGGAGGGACCGATGCGAGTGCCCCCGAAGCAGATTCGCCAGCAGCTCGTGTCCGTCCTGCGCGCCTGGGGCATGTCGGACGCCCACGCCGACACCACGGCCGAGATGATGCTCGAAACGGATCTTCGAGGGGTCGACTCGCACGGCATCTCGATGCTGCCGACCTACGATCGTGAATTCCGTGCCGGCCGGCTCAACATGCGCCCGGTGTTCAAGACCGTCCGCGAAGGCCCGGCCATGGCGCTGATCGACGCGGACGCCTCGCTCGGCCATCCCGTCTCGGTGCACGCGATGAACCTCGCCTGCGACAAGGCCCGTGAGACGGGGGTGGCCGTGGTGTCGGTGGTCAACTCGCACCACTTCGGCGCCGCCGGGTGTTACTCGAGGCTCGCGGCGGATCGCGGCCTGATCGGCATGGTCACCGCGTCCACGCGGGGGGTGACGCTGGTGCCGACGTTCGCCGCCGAGCCGGTCATGGGCACGAACCCGCTGGCGTTCGCGGCGCCGGCGAATCGCAACGCCCCCTTCGAGCTCGACATGGCGACCACCACCGTCGCGGCCGGCAAGGTCAAGGTGTACAAGCTGAACCACCGGGCCCTGCCGTCGGGCTGGGTGGTGGATGGCGGCGGGCAACCGGTGACCGAGCCCGAGGACGCGTTCCGCTACGTCTTCGAGCGGCCGGAGGGCGGCATCACGCCACTCGGCGGGGCGCGCGCGGTGGGCGGCCACAAGGGCTATGGTCTCGCGGTGATGGTGCACATCCTGGGCGGCGCGCTGGCCGGCGCCTCGTTCTCCCCGATCCGCAACCGCACGCAGGGGCCGTCGGACCCGCACAACATCGGCCACTTCTTCATGGCGATCGACCCGCGCGCCTTCCGTCCCGAGGGCGAGTTTCAGGAGGACCTCGATCAGGTGATCGACGTGCTCCACGGGGCGAAGCGGGCCGATCCCGCCCAGCCCGTCCTCGTCGCCGGCGACCCGGAGATGGCCATCCGGAGCGAGCGGCTCGAGCAGGGCGTGCCGATCCCGACAGACCTGATGGAACAGCTCCGAGCAGTGGCCGCGAGTGCCCGCGTGCCCTTCGTGCTATGAACGAAAACGCCTATCGGGCTCGCGCGGAGCGTGGCGAGGTTCAGATCGGGACGTGGGTGACGATGATCCGGACACCCGCGGTGCTGACGCTGCTGCGGGCGGCCGGCCTGGATTTCGTCCGGGTCGACATGGAGCACTCGTCTTTCTCCATGGAGACGGTTGCCGACATGGCGACGCTGGCGCGCGCGCTCGACTTTCCCATGGTGGTCCGGCCACCCGAGGGCAATCGCGAGTGGATCACGCGCCTGCTCGACGCCGGCGTGTGGAATCTTCACATCCCGCAGGTCGACACCCCGGAGCAGGCGGCCGCGGTCGCCGCGTGCTGCCGCTACGCTCCGCTGGGCGAGCGCGGGATGTACGGCTTCGGCCCGCACACGGAGTACCGGACGCTGCCCCCGACCGAGCACATGGCCGCTGCGAACGCCCGCGTGCACGTCACCATCATGCTGGAGAGCAAGCGGGCGTTCGAGCGCCTCGACGAGATCGCGTCGGTCCCGGGCATCGACGCGCTGACGCTGGGGCCGACCGACCTTGCCCAGGATCTGGGGGTGCTGGGCACCTCCTCGCAGCGCGAGGCGCTGGACGAGTACCGCCGGCGCCTGGTGGCGGCCGCGGTCAAGCACGGCAAGGCAGTGGCGATGATCACCGACAGCGTGGAGGGCGTCCGCCAGATGATCGCGGTCGGCGCCACCATCATCAACTACGGGTCGGATGCGGGCGTGCTCCGCTCGACGTATGCGTCGGTGGTCGAGGAGATCCGGCGCGCGCAGCCCGCGCGGTCGGCGTAGCGGGGAGGCGTTCTACAGGTACTTGGTGGGCGCGATGATTGTGCGCCAGATGTGCGCGGCCGGGCTGCCGTCGAAACCTAGTCCTTCCTTCGGCTGCCTGAAGTTCCGGCCCACGATGTCCGTGAACTCCTCGAGACGCACCTGCACGTTGGGATCGAACGAGTAGAGATCGTTGACGCAGATCAGGCGCGACGACATGTACCACTTGTGCTCGCGCGCCTCCCGGTAGGCACGCTCGATGTAGGGCTCGGGCTTGTAGTCCGGTCCGAACAGCTTGACGTACATGTCCGGATAGCGGTACCCGACCGACTCGTCCGCGAAGAAGCGCAGCGCCTGGTGATACCGGATGGCCCAGCTCACTTCCTCATCCACGTAGGGCTCGAGGAGCTGGGCGGCCCAGTAGCCGTGGTCGCATCGGATGAATCCGGCGATGGCGATGTCGTGCAGCAGGCAGGCCAGGATGATCTTCTCGCTCGCGCCGTTCTTCTGCGCCAGCCGCGCGCTCTGGAGCATGTGGTTGACGGGCGCGAAACGGTACTTGAAGAAGTCGAACAGGGTCGGCCGGTCGGGCATGTGGGGCAGACGGGGATCGGGCCCCATCATGTAGAGCTTGCCCTGGTCCGGGGGCCGCACCACCGGCTTGGTGGGATCCTTCTCACCCGACGTGTAGAGCACGGACTTCACGACCACGCGATCGAGCTCCTCGCTCATCGCCCGCTCGGCTGCCTCGGCCCGCTCAAGCGTTGTCATGACGCTGATCATCGGTCAGGTGGCCGCCCGCTGTCAAGTTCCGGAGGGGCGCGACGGCCGCGGGCACGAAACGTATTGACAGGGAAGTGACGGCCGTCCCAGACTTGTCGCCAGCCCCATGAAGAACATCGTCATCTGCGCCGACGGCACCGGCAACACCACGGTCAAGGGCCGCGGGACGAACGTGTTCAAGCTCTACGAGGTGGTGGATCAGGCCAGCCACCGATGGGCGCCGGGGGTGACACCGCAGGTCGCCCTGTATCACGACGGTGTGGGGACGGAAACGTTGAAGTGGTACCGCGTGCTGACCGGCGCCACCGGCCTGGGTCTGAGCCGCAACGTGAAGCAGCTGTACGGCGAGCTCGCGCGCGTCTACGCGCCGGGCGACAAGATCTTCCTGTTCGGATTCAGCCGCGGCGCCTTCACCGTCAGAACCCTCGCCGGCCTCATTCACGCGTGCGGGATCCTCGATCTCTCGAAGTACCGGACGAACGCTGCCTTCAAGGCCGGCATCAAAGAGGCCTACCGGGAATATCGCCAGCAGTACAACAGCTGGCTCACCGCGATCTTCCACAAGACGAAGAAGCTCGACGCGGCCCGCCTCGCGGAGCTGCGTTCGCGTTTTTCGGTTACGATTCCGGAATTCCAGCCCGGGGCCCAGGGCAAGCTCATCGAGTTCATGGGCGTGTGGGACACCGTCGACGCGGTCGGCCTGCCCATCGCCGCCGCGGAATTCGTGAACCGGGTGATCTACGCGTTCAAGTTTCCCGACCGCACCTTGAACATGTCGGTGGCGCACGCGTGCCACGCCCTCGCCCTCGACGAGGAGCGCGAGAGCTTCGCCCCGGTGCTGTGGGACGAAGCGAAGACCACGAACCCCGAAAGAGTCGAGCAGGTGTGGTTCGCGGGCGTCCACTCCAACGTCGGCGGCGGCTACCCGCGCCAGGGAATGTCGCTGGTCCCGCTCGACTGGATCATGTCGAAGGCGGAGGCGGCGCCCCACAACCTGCGCTTCGTCCCCGCCGAGCGGCTGATGTACCGCTTTCATGCGGACGTGGACGACAAGATGTACGACTCGCGCGCCGGGCTCGGCGTCTTCTATCGGTGGCTCCCGCGCGACGTCCAGAAGCTCTGCGCCACCAATGATGTGACACCGCGGGTGCACCGGAGCGTATTCGAGCGGATCGCGCGCAACACGGAGGGATATGCTCCCGGTTCCGTCCCGCCGGACCCTGAAGTGAGCTCCACGACCCAGCCGCCTGCGGTGACCGACGCGATTCGCGCGCTCGTCCGGGGCCACCATGGGATGCAGGGGCCGCTCATCGAGCGCGAAGCGGCGACGCAACGCGGGGGACGCTGGGCGTACTGGCTCTTCGTCTACGGTGTCCTCATCACGGTGTTCTTCATGCTCAAGGGGTTCGTCGTGAGCGCGCTGAACGGCACCAGCACGTGGCGGGAGGTGGGGTCGAAGGTCGCGGACACCATCATCAGCTCGAAGTGGCTGGGCCTCGCGCTCAAAGCCTTGTGGGACCACCCCTGGCTGATAGCCTGGCTCGTCATCACGTTCGGGGTGGCGATGGCGGTCGACCAGCGGCTCGACCGGGTCTACTCGCAGTTCTGGCACGACGGCGACATGCGTCTCAAGCTCCGCAAGGCGCTCGGCCTCGGCTGAGCCCGGGTCCGTCGCGCCGCCCGCCGCGGCGGCTTCCTCCCAGTGTATCTTGGTGAGGCACACCCATGTACCTCGACCGCCGGCTCTGGGCATTCACGCGCGGCGTGCGCGCGCGCATCGCGGGCACCGTACTGCTCGGCCTCCTTGCCGTCGGGGCGGGGATCGCGCGCCTGGCTCTCTTCGGCTGGCTCCTCGGCCGGGTCATCACGGGCGCGCCGCTGCGCTCGCTGCTGCCCCTCACGACGCTGGCCGCCGCCGCGGTCGTGCTCCGCGGCGGCCTCGACTACTGGCGCGCCATGGCGGCGCACCGGACCGCCGCGCGCGTGCAGACCGCGCTCCGCCAGGCCATCTACGCGCGCGTCACCGCCCTGGGCCCCGCGCATTTCACCCGCTCCCGCACCGGCGACGTGATCCTCTCAATGGTGGAGGGCGTGCAGCAGCTCGAGGTCTATTTCGGCCAGTACCTGCCGCAGCTCGCCGTGGCCGCCCTCACCCCGCCGCTCATCTTCGCCTTCGTCGCCTTCGTGGATCTGCCGGTCGCGCTCGTGCTGCTCGCGGCCGCGCTGGTGACGCTCATGGCGCCGTCCATCTGGCACCGGAAGGACAGCCGGAAGAGTCTCGCGCGCCAGAAGGCCTATTCCGCCTTCGGCGCGGAGTTCCTCGACTCCGTCCAGGGTCTGGCCACTCTCAAGGCCTTCGGTCAGAGCAGCGCGCGGGGGCGTCTGCTGGAAGAGAAGGGCCATGCCCTTTTCCACAGCACCATGGGTGTGCTCGGCGCGAATACATTCGCCCGCGGCATCACGGACACGGGCATGGCGGTGGGCGCGGCGGTGGCGCTGGGTCTCGGCGCCTGGCGGGTGCAGGCGGGAGAGATGAGCCTGGGCGCGCTTCTCGTTGTCCTGATGCTGGGCATCGAGGTGTTCCGCCCCCTCCGCGAGCTGCGCGTGGTCCTCCACCAGGGGATGCTGGGCATCTCCGCCGCGGGCGGCATCATCGAGATCCTCGAGGCCGAGCCCCTGGTCCGAGACATCGAGAGGCCGCTGCTCGACACGACGGCGCTCGCGCCCACCGTGACCTTCGAGGGTGTGACGTTCTCCTATCCCGGCGGTCGCCACGCCGCTCACGACGATCTCTCCTTCGAGGTCAAGGCGGGGGAGCGCGTCGGCATCGTGGGGCCGAGCGGCGCGGGCAAGTCCACCGTCGCCCGGCTCCTCCTCCGCTTCTACGACCCGGAGCGGGGGCGCGTCATGATCGGCGGCTGCGACCTGCGCGACCTCACCCTCGATCAGCTCCGCGGCCTCATCGCGGTTGTGAGCCAGGACACCTATCTCTTCCACGGCACGGTCGCGGAGAACCTCCGCATGGGCAAGCCGGGCGCCACGCCGGCCGAGCTCACGGCGGCCGCCCGCGCCGCCAATGCGGAGGAGTTCATCACGCGGCTGCCTCAGGGCTACGAGACGGTGGTGGGCGAGCGCGGCGTCCGGCTCTCCGGCGGCCAGCGCCAGCGGATCGCGATTGCCCGCGCCCTCTTGCGCGATGCCCCCATCCTCATCCTGGACGAAGCGCTCTCCGCGGTGGATGCCGAGAGTGAGGCGCTGATCCAGGAAGCGCTCGACCGGCTCATGGAAGGCCGGACTACCTTGATCTTCGCGCACAGGCTCTCGAGCGTGATCGGCGCCGACCGGATTCTCGCCCTCGAGGCCGGGCGCGTGGTGGAGACCGGCACGCACGCGGAGCTCATGAGCCTCGGCGGCGCGTACCATCGATTGATGGCCGCACAGGCTCAGGATCACGTCGGCCAAGGCGCCTTGCCCACCGCGCCGGGGATCGAGCCCGAGCCGATCCCGGTCGAGATGGAGGCATCCGTGTCCACCGGCCCCGAGCCGGCGGACGCGATCGTCCGGGCCGAAGGCATGGGCTGGCCCGAGCTGATCCGCGTGCTGCTCGGCATGGTCGCCGGCTATCGCGCGCGGCTCGCGCTCACGTTCGTGCTCGGCGTGAGCCGGGTGGTGGCGTTGATCGGCGTGGGCGTGCTGAGCGCGCTCATCGTCCGCGCGGTGAGACACGGCATGCCCTTCGGCGCGCTGCTGGTGGCCCTCGCGCTGGCCGCGCCGCTGGCGGGGCTCCTGCACTGGCTCGAGTCATGGCTCGCCCACGACATGGCGTATCGCCTGCTGACCGACATGCGCCTCGACATTTTCCGGAAGCTCGACGCGTTGGCACCAGCCTACTTCACGCGGCGGCGCACCGGAGACCTCGTCGGCGTCGCGACGCACGACGTCGAGCTGATCGAATACTTCTTCGCCCACACCATCACGCCCGCCTTCGTCGCGGTGCTGGTGCCCCTCGGTGTCCTCGTCACCCTCGCGGTTTTCGGCTGGCCGATCGCGCTGGCCCTGCTTCCCTTCCTGGCCTGGGCCGCGCTGACGCCCGTGCTCGCCCGCTCCCGCATCGACAGGCTCGGCTCGCGGGCCCGCGAGGTCTCGGGCGACCTCACGGCCCACGCTGTCGACTCCGTGCAAGGGCTGGCCGAGGTCGTCGCCTTCCGTCACGTGCGGGCCAGGGGCGAGGAGTTCGGCGCCAAGGCGCGCGAATACTTGCGGGTGCGCATGCCGTTTCTCCACGATCTCGCCTTGCAGACCTCGTTCCAGGAAGTGGCGACCGGACTCGGCGGACTCGCCGTCGTGGGCGCGGGCGCGGCGCTGGTGTCCGCGGGGCGGCTGGACAGCGCCATCGTTCCGCTCCTCACGCTGCTCGCCCTGTCCGCCTTCGTGCCCGTCTGGGAGATCGCTCAGGTGGGCCGCCAGCTCGCCGATACGCTGGGCTCTGCGAGGCGCGTCCATGCCGTGCACGTCGAGCCGGTGCCCGTGACCGATGGCCCCGGCGTTCGCGCGGGTGCTGCCTCGGGGCCGGCGCTCGAGATGTCGCTCGTGAGCTTCACCTATCCCGGCCGCCGGCGGCGCGCGCTGACCGAGGTCACGTTCGCCGTCCCGCGCGGGAGCACGGTGGCCCTCGTGGGACCCTCGGGTGCCGGCAAGACCACCGTGGCCAGCCTCTTTCTCAGGTTCTGGGACCCCGACTCGGGGACGGTGCGGCTGGACGGTCACGATCTGCGCGAGTACGGGCTCGACGAGCTGCGCCGCCGCATCGCCCTGGTGGCGCAGGACACGTACCTCTTCAACGACACGCTGCGGAACAATGTGCTGCTCGCGAGACCTGACGCGACCGAGACGGAGGTCATGGCCGCCGTGGAGCAGGCCGCCCTCACCGAGTTCGTGGAGGGCCTGCCCGACGGGCTCGAGACCGTCGTGGGCGAGCGCGGGGCGCAGCTCTCGGGCGGCCAGCGCCAGCGCGTGGCCATCGCGCGCGCCTTTCTCAAGGATGCGCCCATCCTGATCCTCGACGAGGCGACGTCGCACCTGGACGCCGTCAGCGAGCAGGCGGTCCGCGGAGCGCTGGATCTCCTCGCGCGTAGCCGGACGACGCTGGTGATCGCGCACAGGCTCTCCACGGTGCGCAACGCCCACCGGATCATCGTCCTCGAGGACGGGCGCGTGGCCGAGACCGGCACTCATCGCGAGCTCCTCGACAAGGGCGGCTTGTACGCGCATCTCGTCTCCCGCCAGCTCGCCAGCGCTTCCGGCCCGCCGGATAACTGACGCCGGCTGCTCTCGGGATTGCGTTCGCGGGGGCGGTCGCGGACAATCGGCGCGATGGAGACGCTCTCGGCCGGCACGCGCCAGAAAGCTCTGGCGCTCAACCTCGACAAGAGCACGTACGGCACCATCGCCGAGATCGGCGCCGGCCAGGAAGTCGCGCGCTGGTTCTTTCTCGTGGGCGGCGCGGCGGGTACCATCGCCAAGAGCGTCTCCGCCTATGACATGGCGGTGAGCGATGCGATGTACGGCTCCGCCCAGCGCTACGTCAGCCGCCAGCGCCTGCAGGCCATGCTCGAGCACGAGTTCTCCCAGCTGCTCGAGCGGCTCGGGTCCGCCAAAGGCGACGGCACCGCCTTCTTCGCCTTCGCGGATACCGTCGCCACGCGGAGCTACACGCACCAGGGGGACGGGCGCGGCTGGATGGGCGTGCGCCTCCAGACCCGGCCACTCGAGGTGCCGTCCGACGTCATTGTCCACGTCAACCTCAAGGACACGACGGCGACGCGTCAGCAGGAGGCCCTCGGCGTGCTGGGCGTCAACCTGATCCACGGCGCGTACTACCGCCATGCGGAGCCGGACGGTCTCATCGGCTCGCTCATGGATGAGCTCTCGCGCGAGCGCGTCGACGTGGACATGATCAGGTTCTCCGGCCCCGCCTTCGACGGCGTGGACAACCGGCTCATGAGCCTGCAGCTGGTCGAGCAGGGGCTGACCGACGCGGCGATGTTCACCGCGGCGGGGGAAGTGGTCCAGCCCTCCGACGTGTTCTACAAGAAGCCCGTCCTCGTCGAGCGGGGCACCTTCAGGCCCGTGACGAAGCTCACGCTCGACCTCCTCGCCGGAGCCCGCGAGCAGTTCATGGAGGAGCCGGCCGTCAAGGGGCAGGAGCCCGTGGTCTTGATGGAGATGACGCTGCGCGACCTCGCCTCCGGGTCGGAGGTGGATCACGCCGACTTCCTGGCCCGGGCGGATATCCTCGGCGAGCTCGGCCACGACGTGCTCATCTCCCGCTTCGATCGGTACTATCAGCTCTCCGACTACCTCGCCGCCTACACGGACCGGATGATCGGGATCGCGCTCGGGCTGCCGAGCCTCACGGACATCGCCGACGAGCGGTACTACGGGGACCTCGCCGGAGGCATGCTCGAGTCCGCCGGGCGATTTTTCAAGCGCTCGGTGAAGGTATACGCCTACCCGCTCCGCGACGCCGCCAGCGGTCGCGTCGTCACGGTCGAGACGCTGCCGGTGGAGGCCGCGTGGCGGCACCTGCGCGACTTCCTCCTGGAGACGGGGCACCTCGTGCCGATCCGCCGCTACGACGAGCGCCTCCTGTCTATCTTCACGAAGGACGTCCTCGCCCGCATACAGTCGGGCGATGCCGCGTGGGAGACCATGGTTCCTCCTGTCGTCGCCCAGACCATCAAGGCCAAGCGCCTCTTCGGCTACGCGCAGGCTCCGGAGCGAGCATGAGCCTTCTTGAGCGCCTCCGCGCCCTCGTCACGCTCACGCGCTTTCAGGCGATCGTGGGCATCACGGCCGGCTTCCTCTCGATCGGCGCCACGGTCTGGGGCATCCTCTTCGCCACGCGGGCGCCCCACAGCGGCGAGATTCTCTTGATCGTCCAGGAGGCACGGAGCGAGAAGCCGCTCGCCGCCGCGACGGTCGAGCTCCTCACGCCGAAGGACGCGCTCATCACCACGCTCGTCACCAAGGATGGCCAGGCGCGACAGAAGCTGACGGAAGGCGCCTATCGCCTTCGCGTGAGCCATCCCGGCTTCACGACGGAGGTGCGCCAGATCCAGGTGGTTCCGGGACAGAACCAAGAGATCCGCATCCACCTCGCCGCCCGCCCGGCGGACAAGGCCTCGTCGGGAGACAGGGCCTCGCCCCTCGACAAGGCGACGCAGGACATCAGGAAGCTGTTTCGTTGAGCCCCAGGTGGCGCGTGACAGTGATCGTGCCGATGCTGGCGCTGCTGCTCTGCGTCCGGCCGGGCGTGGCCCGCGGCCAGGTGTTCATTGCGTCGCATCCCGATCCGGACTTCCGCATCGGGCCGCTGTTCGTGTCGGCGTCGGTGAAGCCGGAGGACGTCGAAGCGCCGCAGGCCCCCCAAGCGCCGCAGGCCCCCCAAGCGCCGCAGGCCCCATTGAACGTGGTGGTGTCGTGGAGCCTGGTCTTGCCTCCGCACCGCAAGGCGGCGGATGTGGCCCAGGATCTCTATCTCATGTGGCCGGGCGAGGTGGCCGGCACACCGGGCAGGGCCGGCGCCGATCCGGATCTCGTCCACCGCTTGGGCGAGCGGGGTTTCCGCATCAAGGAGAGCGGCCGGCTGCGCCTTCTGGCGCGCAGTCGAACCGACATGGGCACGGGCATGAACACGGGGTTCGTGACGCTGGGCGAGGCGCCGTTCGTGACCTTCGTCCGGGAGGGCGGGCCCGCCGGGGCTCGGGGCGCTGGCCTTGTCCGGATTCCCTGGAAGCCGGAGATGGCGAGCCTGGACTGGCTCGTCAGGCTCGAGCTCCCGGTCCGGGACGTAGTCGTGGCGACACACGTCAGCTGGATCGAGGAGACGTTCTGGGGTCGGCGGTACGTTCTCACCCTGGGCTTCGGAGACGTCGGCTACGCTTCTCTCTACCCCCTGTATTTCGGAGCGCGGGATCGGGTCGTTCCGCTGGCCCGAGATTTCTCCATGCTGCAGGTCAATTTCTCCAACGCCGCCCACCTGAAGGTCGAGGAGCTCATCCCCGCCACCGCCACCCGGCGCTTGAGTGAGACACGGGCCGACACGGAGACGTTCCGGCTCCCTCTCGTCGCCTCGGAAGGCCTGGCGCCACAGCAGCTGAAAATCCGGTTCGCCTACTTCTCGGGCCGGTTGCCATGGCGGCCCATCCTGATCTCGGCGCTTCTGCTCGGGCTCGGGAATCTTACCGGTCCGCTCTTCCTCGCGCTGGGGCGGCGGCTCGCCCGGACGTTCCGAGCGCGCATTCACGTGGGGCGACCGGCCGAGGCCGGCCGGCAGAGCGGCACGATTCCGCCCCGCGATGCGCTCGCGCGGGTCCGTCCCGGCGTGACGACCTACGAGGAGGTCCTGCGGCTCTTCGGCTCGCAGGCCGAGGAGCACGAGCGGTTGCCGTCCAGCGAGACGCGGACGCTCGTCTACCGGGGACAGCGGGTGGTGCCCCACCGCCGCCGCTCCTTCGGCTGGTTCGCCACGGTCAGCCACTGGGAGGTCGAGGACCACGAGGTCCAGATCGATTTCGAACGGGACCTGGTGCGCGACATCCAGGCCCGCATCCGTCGGTCTCAGCCGGCGGTCAGGTCTTGAATTCACACATTCGTGACGACGCGCGCCCCGGATCCTGTGAAGCTGGAAGCCCAGGCGATGCATCCGCGCCTGGGAGACCAGGAGACGACCGATGAGGTGGAGGGCCTATGCGCTGTTAATCGAGATGGCGGCTGGTCTCCTCGCGGCCAGATTCCCCGTGGCGGCGGAGGCCGCGACGGAGTCAGAGCTCCAGTCGGCCGTCTTCCGTGCCAAGCCGGCGGTGGTAATGATCGCGGTGCGGATCGGGGCGACGGCGACCGTGCGTTGCGGCAGCGGGGCGACCGTGGCTATCCGCCCGGGAGCGATCGGCGAGCTGGGAAGCGGCGCCATCATTCACCCGGATGGCTGGATCGTCACGAACGGCCACGTCGTCCAGCCGTACCAGGAGGGCGCCGACAGCGCGTTCGCGGTCGAGCTGCTCGAGAATGCGGTGGCGTCCGCGTGCGCTCCCGAGCTGGAAGGCCTGCCCGGCCCTGCGCGTGCGCAACGCATCCGGGCGCTCGCCGCGACTTCCGAGAACCGCCGCGGCCTCAACGTCGAGCGGTCGCTCGAGGTGCATCTCTCCAATGGCAAAGCCTACCCCGCCGAGGTCAAGTTCTACAGCCCGCCCGCCTATGCGATCGTCGGCACGACCACCGATGCCTCCGGCAACGAAAGAAAGGAGCATGGCCGCGACGTCGCCATTTTGAAGATCGAGGACAAGGAGCTGCCCGTGGTCCGCTTGGCCAGGCACAGCACGGATCTACACCTGGGCCAGGCGCTGTTCGTGATCGGCTTTCCCGGTGTCGTCGTCTCGCACGAGCTGCTGAGCCGCTCCACGCAGTACGAGCCCTCGATCACGACCGGCCGCGTCTCGGGCTTCAAGCAGGACATCGGTGGCCAGCGCGTCATCCAGACCGACGCCGCCATCATCCAGGGCAACAGCGGCGGCCCGGTCTTCGACGATCGCGGCCTGGTGATCGGCGCGGCGACGTTTACCTCGCTCCAGGGCGAACAGGTCGTCCAGGGCTTCAATTTCCTCATCCCGATCGAGACCATCCAGGAAGCCGCGAAGAAGGCGGGCGTCACGCCGAAGGGCGACAGCAGGTTCACGCGGCTCTGGAACCACGGAGTGGATCTCTATATCCGCGACCTCCACTACCGCGCCTACAGCAACATGAGCGCTGCGAACCGGATTCACCCGGGCTTCCCTGACGTCGAGCGCGTGCGCGAGGACTGCGACATCAAGCACGAGGAGCAGGGATACCTCCACCGCGAGGAAGTGCAGTGGGGCGTGATGGCCGTGGGATTCTTCGGCATGCGGCATGGTGGCCGGCGTCTGGTTCGGCGGGCGACGTGCCATGTCCGCGGCGCAGCGAAACCTTCGGCGCATCATCCGCGAAGAGCTGGACAGCCAGGACAAGCACTAGGAATTTCCCTCCTCCTCAGCGACATCTGTGCGAGGACGGCACCCCATGTCGTGATACCGTCCCAAGCGCGCGATGGACGTTCCCGTCGGGATTCGCCATCACCTCGTGCTCGTGGGCGGCGGGCACAGCCATGTCGAGGCGCTGCGGGACTGGGCGCGCGAGCCCGTGCCCGCCGCCCGGCTCACCGTCCTCGTGGACCGCCCCACCGCCGTGTACTCAGGCATGGTGCCCGGCTTCGTGGCCGGGCAGTACCGGCTCGACGAGATCGAAGTCGACGTGCGTGGCCTCGCGCAGCGGGCGGGCGCCGCATGGGTGGGCGCGAGGGCGACACGGCTCGACACGCACGAGCGGCGGCTCCACGCCGAGGGAGCGGCAAGCGTCTCCTACGACACGGTATCGTTCGACGTGGGCTCGACCGTGTCGGGTCTCGACCTTCCCGGCGTCAAGGAGCACGCGCTCCGGACTCGTCCCATCGCCGACTTCGTGCGCTCGGTGGACATGCTCATCGAGCGCGCACGGGGACGCCCGGGCTTCCGGCTCGTTGTGGTGGGGGCGGGGGCGGGCGGCGTCGAGCTGGCCTTCGCGTTCAGCGCGCGTTTCGTGCGCGAGGGATTGCGGGAAGCATCGGTCCTGCTTCTCGAAGCGGGCCCGCGCGTCCTGGCCGGCTACCCGGATTCGGCGGCGCGCCGGGTCGAGCGCAATGCACGTGCCCGCGGGATCGTAGTCCGGTGCGGGATGAGAGTGGCCGAGGCCCATGCGGACCGGCTCATGCTCGAGAGCGGAGAGATTCTGCCCTGTGACGTTTTCGCCTGGGTCGCGGGGGCGGCGAGCCTGCCGCTCTTCGACGGCGCGGGGCTCGAGCGGGATGCGCGGGGGTTCGTCAAGGTGCGCGAGACGCTACAGGCGGTGGGACACGACGAGATCTTCGCTACGGGCGACTGCGCGAGCCTCGTCACGGCGCCCGATCTCGCCAAGGCGGGCGTGTACGCGGTGCGCGAGGGGCCCGTGCTCGCGCGCAATGTGAGAGCGCGCCTCACCGCTACCGCTGAGCGCCTGCCGCCTCCGCGAGACACGACGACAGGAGATTGAGGGCCGCTCGGGTGAAAGCCCACATATTGGCCTCGCGGTCGGCGCTGCCCGTCTCGAGCGTGATCACGCGCGCGACGGGGCCGGCGACTGCCATGCAGGCGTGGCCGGCGGCGTCGCCGTAGCGGTTGCCCGTGGGTCCGCTGGCGCCGGTCTCACTGAGGCCCCAGGTGGTGCCGAAGCGCTCGCGTATCGTGCGGGCGGCCAGGAGCGCGAAGGCTTCGGTGCTCGAGCGGATGCCCTTGACGCCTTCGTCGGGGATGCCGAGGAGCGTGCGCCGCGCGCCCTGGGTGTAGATGACGCCCCCGCCCTGGTAGTAGGCTGAGGCGCCCGGGATGGCGAGGAGCGCAGCGGAGATCAGGCCGCCCGCCGAGGACTCGGAGACGGCGAGGGTCTGACGTGCCTTGACGAGCAGCGCGGCAGGAGCGGTGGCGAGCGTAGCCAGGTCATGCATGGCATAAGAATGCCACGGACCGGCACCTTCGAGACGAGGAAAGGAAGGGCACATGAGGAAGGCCGACGGCATGACGGCTGACGCGCTCAAGTATCTCGACGCGCACGTGGCTGACTTCACGCGCGAGCTGTCCGAGCTGTCGCGAATACCAAGCGTGTCGGCGAACGGCTTTCCGAAGGAGGAAGTCAGGCGATCGGCCGAGGCAACCGCTGAGGCCCTCCGCCGCGCGCGCGTGGACAATGTCCGCGTCCTCGAGATCCCCGGCGTGCATCCGTACGTCTGCGGCGAGTGGCTCAAGCGTTCCGGCGCGCCGACGCTTCTCCTCTACGGGCATCACGACGTCCAGCCCCCGGGCAGGCCGGAGAAGTGGCTGTCGCCACCCTTCGAGCCGACCGAGCGCGGCGGGCGGCTCTACGGGCGCGGCACCGCCGACGACAAGGGTGGCGTCATGGTCCACGTGGCCGCCATCGCCGCGTATCTGGAAGCGGCGGGCTCGCTGCCGTGTAACGTCAAATTCATCGTGGAGGGCGAGGAGGAGATCGGCTCGGAAAACCTCGGCCGCTTCCTGACGGAATACCGCGACCAGATGTCGGCGGACTTCATCGTGCTGACCGATACGGCCAACTTCGCCACGGGCATCCCTGCGCTGACCTACCAGCTCCGCGGCATCTGCCAGGTCGACGTCGAGATCGCGTGCCTCAAGCAGCCGCTGCACAGCGGCGGCTGGGGCGGTCCCGTCCCCGACCCGGTCCAGATCCTCTGCCGCGTGATCGCGGATCTCACGAAGGACGACGGCTCGCTCGACGTGCCCGGCCTCTACAAGAAGATAGCCAGGCCGAGTGCCGCGCAGCTTGGCCGGATCCGCGCGCTTCCCTTCAACGAAGCCAGGTACAAAAAAGAAGCCGGCATGCTGCCCGGCGTGCGGCTCGGCGGCGAGAAGCGCTACTCGGTCTACGAACGCCTCTGGACCCGGCCGGCGCTCACCGTGATCGCGCTCGAGGCCCGGCAGTTTCTCGGCTCCTCCAACCAGATCATCGAGGCCGCCCGCGCGCGGCTGTCGCTGCGCATCGTGCCCGGGATGAATGCTCGCGAGGCGGGGAAGCTCCTCGCGAGGAGGCTCAACAGGCAAAGGCCGCACGGCGCGCGCGTGATGGCGCGGGTGACGGGCGCGACGCCCCCGTGGACGACGGACCCCGAGGGACCGGCCTTCGACGCCGCGCGGCGCGCGCTCAAGGCCGGCTTCGGTCGCGAGGCGGCCATGATGGGCAGCGGCGGGACCATCGGCTTCGTCGCGCCGTTCGCCCAGGTGCTGGGAGGCGTCCCGTGCCTCCTCACCGGCGTCATCGATCCGATGACCAACGCGCACTCGGAAAACGAGAGCCTGCATCTCGGCGACTGGGTCAAATCCATGCGCGCGGCCGTCCACCTCTACGACGAGCTCGCCCGCGTACCGGTCGCGCGCCGGCGGCGCGGCTGAGGTACTATGGCGCCCGCATCCGGCTCCCACCCCTGAACTCGGGCCCGCCCCAGGGCGGCCCACGGAGGATCCCGCGATGGGTCAGATGGTCCAGCTCAAGGCAGAGGACGGCCACTCGTTTAACGCCTACCGCGCGGCGCCCGCGGGCAAGGCCAAGGGCGGTGTCGTGGTCATCCAGGAAATCTTCGGCGTGAACTCCCACATCCGGAACGTCTCCGACGGCTTCGCCAAGGACGGCTACGTCGCGCTGGCGCCCGCCATCTTCGATCGCGCCGAGCGCGGCTTCGAGTCCGGCTACCAGCCTGCCGACATCGACCGCGGGCGCGAGATCCGGGGCAAGATCGACATCAACGACATGGTCAAGGACATCCGCGCGGCCGTCCAATCTCTCAAGGCCGAGGGGCTCAAGGTCTCGGTCGTCGGCTACTGCCTGGGCGGCACGCTCGCCTGGCTCGCCGCCACCCGGATCGACGGCATCGCCTGCGCCGTGAGCTACTACGGCGGCGGCGTCGCCGAGACGGCGGCCGAGAAGCCGCGCTGCCCCGTCCTGTTCCACTTCGGCGAGACGGACCAGTCCATCCCTCCGGATCATCACGCGAAGATCCGCGCCGCGCACCCCGAGCTGCCGCTTCACGTTTACGCGACGGCGGGGCACGGCTTCAACTGCGACGAGCGTGGCGCCTATCACGCGCCCAGCGCGGCGGTCGCGCGCACGCGAACGATGGAGTTCCTGGCGAAGCACCTCTAGGAGCATGCCGGCGCCGCGGCGGCTGATCGTCGAGCTGGCCGCCGCGGCGCTGTCGCGCTTCGTCCTCAACACGGCGCGGCGCTTCGGGTACCCGTTCGCGCCAGCCCTGGCGCGGGCGCTGCCGCTCTACGCTACATTGATGCTGGCGCTGCTGCTGGCCGGAGTCGGCAAGAGCTGCTTCGACCCCGCGGTGCAGGCCTTCATCGGCGCGCGGGTTAGCTGGGAGCGGCGCGGACTGGCGATCGGGCTCGTCGAGTTTGCTTGGGCGGGCAGCTCGCTCATCGGCATCCCGCTGGTGGGCTGGCTCATCGGGCGCCACGGCTGGCGCTCGCCGTTCCTTGTCCTCGGCATCTGCGCCGTGACGAGCTTCGCCCTGCTCGCTCTTCTCCTGCCGCGTGTCGAGCCGGTTCGGTCCGCCGGCGCGGATCGCCTGACCGTGATCCACGGGTGGCGGCTCCTGGTCCGGCGCCGCGCGGCCCTTGGCGTGCTCGGCTACAGCGTCTGCTTCGCCATGGCCAACGATACGCTGTTCGTCGTGTACGGCGCCTGGCTCGAGCGCGACTTCCACCTGCCTTTGGCACAGCTCGGCATCGCGACGATGGCCATCGGCGCCGCCGAGCTCTCGGCTGAGGCCCTGACGGCGCTGGTTGCCGACCGGATCGGGCTCGTCCGCGCCGCCGTCGGCGGCGTCGCCGTGACGGTGGCCGCCTATCTGCTGCTGCCCGCGGCGGCGCGGAGCCTGCCGCTGGCGCTCTGCGCCCTCTTCATCGTGTTTCTCGCCTTCGAGTTCACGGTCGTGACCGCGGTCGGGCTCATCACGGAGATCCTGCCGGATGCGCGGGGCACCATGATGGGCATGCTCGGGGCCACGTCGGGCACCGGGCGGATGCTCGGGGCGCTGACGGGCGGCTACGTATGGCTCTGGGGCGGGCTCGCGGCTACCAGCGCGGTCGCCGGAGCCCTGGCCGCGCTCGCATTGTGCTCGCTCGTCTGGGGGCTTCGCGGCTGGCACCCGCGCCCAGTATGATGGTCTCCGCCATGGCCGGAGACATCCAGGCGCCCTTCGACGTCTACCGCGACCGCGTGAGGCCCGAGTGGATCGACCACAACGGGCACATGAACATGGGGTACTACCTCGTGGTGTTCGACTTCGCCACCGACGAGTTCTTTCGCGCGATCGGCCTCGA
>WNFD01001333.1_pt1 | contig 24892 bp, 22 predicted proteins | sample 5400491 | NCBI WGS metagenome assembly WNFD01 (sample SAMN13153343, study PRJNA577476) | soil metagenome | isolation source: 120 cm saprolite under Douglas fir tree site 2 hole 2 replicate 2 | place: USA:California | collected 2015-04-18
TTCCATAGCTCTCCATCGCGTACCGCCGAGATGAGCGAATCGAGGTGGTCCAACGAGAGCGGCACGAGTTGAACGTGCCGACCGCTAAGCATGGTCGCCTGGAACATGTCGTCGGCCTGAGCCGAGGTTGGAGTATCCATACTCCTAGCCTACCCGTCCTACCTATTCTTGGACCGTCTCGTGGTTCATCACCGCCTCCTGAACTGTCGCTTGCGCCCAGGCGAGGGATACTAGCGGATGACGCTGCCGGGAACCATCGGCTGTGGCGTGTCGTTGTCGAACTGCATGGAGAAGGCGAACATCAGGGTATAGAGGTCTTTGTGCAGCGTGGTGAAGTCGAAGCAGAGGACGTGACGGGTGGGATCGACCGGGTCGGACTTCTTCCTGGGCTTGACGGGAATGTTGCCGAGCACGCAGGCCTTGGCGGCGTAGGTGGTTGTCGGGATCGTGCCCTTGGTCTCAGGCATGGGAACCGAAGCCAGAACGATCGCGGCAGGGTGGCCGTCGATGGCGTAGTGGGTGGGCTCCTGGGTGATGGTGGGCTCGCCGTACTGCTTGAGCTGGCGCAGGATCTGCTCGCGGATGAAGGGGCCGAGCAGGGTTGCGCCGCGCAGGACGTTGGGGCAGGTGTTGTCGATGGTGGAGAGGACGAAGGAAGAGGTGTCGACCGGAGTGACCGAGTTGGCGAAGAGGGTGGAATGAGCGCACTTGGGCGCGCCGTCGGTGTTCGGCTTGGGAGCGATGCTTTCGGGGTCGGGGACGAAGCGGCCGGGATAGAAATAGGTGACGCTGAGAGCTGAATCGTGAAAGCTCTTCGGGATGTTGGGATTCGGTGGATCGGATGTTTGCGAGAGAGCTGCCGCACAAACCAAGAGAAGAAGAAAGAATGCCGAAGTACGAAGCACCATTTGTTTATCGTAGCACCGCGGCAGGGGGTCGAAGATGGGGCGCGGGAAGCGAGATACCATGGAGGAATGCCCTCCACTTCCTCCCCGAACCGCACGCGCGTTCTTGTTTCATTTTGTTGCGTTTATGTTTTTTGGGGTGGGACGTATCTGGCGATGCGCTACGGCGTGGAGGTGCTGCCGCCGTTCATTCTGGCGAGTGCGCGGTATTTGATCGCAGGGCCGATCATGCTTGCACTGAGTGCGATCTTTGGGTTGAAGATGCGACCAAAACGGCAGGAGTGGGGGAGGCTGGCGATCATCGGAGTGTTGATGCTGGGCTGCGGTAATACGTCAGTGATGTGGGCCGAGCAATACATTCCTAGCGGACTGACAGCTCTGATCGTCGCGTCAATTCCACTGTATGCCGCGCTGATCGAAGTGGCACTGCCGCGAGGCGAAGGGCTGTCGCTGCGGGGATGGATCGGAGTCGGTATCGGGTTCGCCGGGATGGTGTTTCTGTTGTGGCCGAAGCTTCGACAAGGGCTGCATGGCGACTCGCGGGAGATCATTGCGGCTGTCGTTACGCTGATGGGAACGCTGTGTTGGACTGCGGCCTCGGTGATCTCGCGCCGCTCGACGATTCGCATTAGCGGCGTCGCTTCGGCAGGATGGCAGATGGTCATCGGCGGGTTGTTCAACCTGGGGTTGATGCTGGTGTCAGGCGGCTATCATGGCGCGCAATGGGGGATGAAGGCGTGGGGATCGATTTTCTACCTCGTAGTCTTCGGATCGCTGATTACTTATACGGCGTATCTCTACCTGCTGGACAATGTAGCGGTGTCGAAGGTGGCGACGTATGCGTATATCAATCCTGTGATCGCGGTGATTCTGGGAGTGATCTTCGTGCATGAGCGCTTTGTCGCGGTGGAATGTGTCGGAATGGGTGCGACTCTGCTGGCGGTGTTTCTGGTGACGAGCGCGAAGATGAAGAGCGGCAAGCCGAATGTGGTGGACGAAGATCTGGCGGTGCGGTAGCAGGCTTGATCTGCTTCGCAGCTTGTTGACATGCCGGATCACATACCGATGATCTCGCCGGAGGCGTCGACGTCGATGGTGAGAGCGCGGGAGGCTTTGGGGAGGCCAGGCATCAGCATCATGCTGCCGGAGATGACGACGAGAAAGCCGGCGCCAGCGGAGAGGACGACGTCGGTGATGTGGAGTGTCCAGCCGGTGGGAGCGCCCATTTGCTCGGGGTCGTCGGTGAGGGAGTATTGCGTCTTCGCGATGCAGACGGGGAGATCAGCATAGCCCCATTGCGTGAAGCGGGCCAGTTTTTCTTCCGCCTTCGGGCTGAGTTCGACTGTGGCTGCACCGTAGATCTTCTGCGCGACGGCGGTGATCTTTTCGAGTGGTGAGGCGTTCAGTGTGTATGTGGTTTGGAGCGCGGGGCTCGGGTTGGAGGCGATGACGCTGACTACTTTTTTGGCGAGTGCGATTGCGCCTTCGCCGCCTTTGGTAAAGGCCTCCGATAAGGCGAAGGCCGCGCCCTGGGCCGCGCAGTATTTTTCGAGGAACTTGAGTTCTTCGTCGGTGTCGTTGGGAAAGCGGTTGATGGCGACGATGGCGGGAAGGTTGAAGCAGCGGACGATGGCGATGTGTTTTTTGAGATTGGCAAAACCGGCTTCGAGGTCGCCTGCGCCCTGGTTCCGGACAGACTGTACCGTGGTGACGAGCACGCAAGCGGCCGGCCTGATGCCGGAGCTGGGCATGACGATGTCCATGTATTTTTCGAAGCCCAGGTCGGAGGCGAAGCCGGTCTCGTTGACCACGTAGTCGGCCAGGCGGATGCCCATTTGTTGTGAAAGTACGGAGCTGGTGCCGTGGGCGATGTTGGCGAAGGGGCCGCAGTGGACGAGCGCAGGCGTGCCTTCAGTGGTCTGGACAAGGTTGGGCATGATGGCTTCGCTGAGCAGGGCCATCATGGGGCCGGTGGCGTCGAGGTCCTGCGCGAGGACAGGCTTGCTGGCGCGGGTCTGGCCGATGACGATGCGGCCGAGGCGGTGGCGAAGGTCTTCGCGGCTGTCGGCGAGCGCCATGATGGCCATGATTTCAGAGGCAGCAGTGATGAGGAAGCCGGTGTGCCGATTCGCGCCGTCGCGTTTCCCGCCAGAGCTGACGATGATGTGGCGCAGGGCGCGGTCGTTCATGTCGAGCGCGCGGGGCCAGGTGATGGCGTGGGGATCGAGGTCGAGCGGATTGCCGTGGAAGAGGTGCGAGTCGATCAGCGCGGCGAGAAGGTTGTTCGCGGAGGTGATGGCGTGGAAGTCGCCGTGGAAGTGGAGGTTGATTTTTTCCGCGGGCTCGACCTGCGAGCGGCCACCTCCGGCAGCTCCTCCCTTCATGCCGAAGACCGGGCCAAGCGAAGGCTCGCGGGAGGTGATGATCGCTTTCTTGCCGATCTTTTCCAGGCCCTGCACGAGGCCGATGGAGGTGACGGTCTTGCCTTCGCCCGAGACGGTGGGGGTGGTCGCTGTGACCAGGATCAGTTTGCCGCGCACGGGCAAGGAGGCGTCCGTGAGGAGGTCGAGCTTGAGTTTCGCGCCGTAAGGGCCGAGGCGTTCGACGTATTCTTCAGGGTATTTTTCAGGCAGGTTGAGTTTTTCGACGATGGCTTCGATGGGGAGAAGATCTTTGTTCATGGGCCTCAGAGCGAGAGATGAGAAGGAGTGGCGCGATGCGCGGTTATGGTGTCGCGTTGCCGATGGTAAGGGGATAGAGTGGAGCGGCCTGGTCGCGTCCGAAGCGCACGGTGGTTTTGGTGATGCGGTTGAGGGTTTCGATGTTGTTCGAAGAGAAGTACCAGACGAGAAGATGGCTGTTCCAGTTGGTGGAGAGGCCCATGGTGTAGAGCTGCGATGGTGCAGCGGACGGGTCCTGAGTCTGCGGCTGCCCTTGCGCGGCAGCCATGTGGACCTTCTGCCAGCCGATGGTGTAGGTCGAGGGCTGCGTCGAGGGCCGCATGCCGGGCACTTTCGTGACGACCTCCGCCATGTCGTTGAGCAAAGTGGTGCTGGTGCTCTGGTGCTCGGCGTTCAGGCAGTCGATGTCGAGTTCGGCGAGAAGAAGGGTCGCCGTGGTGGCTGGTGTTGTTGCGACCTGAGTACCGCCATCGGGGGTGGGTTGAGTCTTCGTAGTTTGCGGTGGGCCGGAGTGTGGAAGTTGGAGAAGAAGCGCGGGGCGCAGGCAACGGGCGGCGTCGGCGAGTCTCTGATCCGTGGCGCCGGAGACGCCGGCGAAGGTAAGGCGGCCATCGCGCATCACCTGTTCGGTGTCGGCCTTCACCAAGTCGGAAGGATAGAAGAGCCGCAATTTAAGGGCTTCGTTCTCCCATTCAGTGGTGTTCGGTGCGGGCGTCTGCGCTTTGGCGGAGAGAGACAAGACTGCGGCGAAGAGGAATGTCACCACAGTGTGAGTTTTGAGCGAGACGGTCATTTATTTACGCTTCCAGCGCACGCCATCCTTGGAGTCTTCTATTAGGATGCCTTTGGCGAGAAGGTCGTTGCGGATGGCGTCGGCGCGGGGGAAGTTGCGGGTCTTTTTTGCCTGGTCGCGCTCGGCGACGAGGGCGTCGATGTCGGCGTCGGAAAAAGACAGTGTGGCGACGAGCTCGGGTGCTGCCTCGTTGATGCGGCCTTCGGCTTCGGCCCAGGCAAGCGCGGAGCGAGTGATGGCGGCGTCGTTGTCTTTGAGGACTGCGAAAACGCCGTCGAAGAGAGCGAGAACCTTCAGGATCTGCTTGACGTTTTCGGCACGGAGAATGCCTGCATCAGCGGCGGAGTTGGCAGCGCGAACCAGATCGAAGATGGCGGCGCGGGCCTCGGCGGTGTTGAGGTCGTTGGCGAGCGCGGCAGTGTAGTCGTGTTCGGCCCTGGCGGTTGCGGCTGCGATGTCGGGATCAAGGCCTTCGGGGAAACCAGCCTTCAGCATGCGCTGGTGGAAGGTGCGCAGGCGGTCGACGGCGTTGGTGGATTCGATGAGGCTGTCGAAGGTGAAGTTCATCTGATGCCGGTAGGGCACGGAGATGAGCAGAAAACGAATCGCCGAGGCGCGATAGCCCTTCAGCAGCAGGTCGCGGAGGGTGTAGAAATTGCCCTCGGACTTCGACATCTTCTTGCCTTCGACGAGCAGGAAGCGGACGTGCATCCAGTGTCGGACGAAGGGCTTGCCGGAGGCTGACTCCGATTGGGCGATCTCGTTCTCGTGGTGCGGGAACATGAGGTCTTCGCCGCCGGCGTGGAGGTCGATGTCGTCGCCGAGGAGTTTCGTGGCCATGGCGGAGCACTCGATGTGCCAGCCAGGGCGGCCGGTGCCGAGGTCCGTGTCCCAGGACTGCTCGCCGGGTTTGACAGCCTTCCACAGGGCGAAGTCGCGAGCGGCGTCTTTCTCGTATTCGTCAAGATCGACGCGGGCGCCGTCTTCGATGCCGGCGAAGTCTTTTTTGGAGAGCTTGCCGTACTCGGGAAAACGGGCGATGCGGAAGTACCAGGAGCCGTCCTCGGCCTGGTAGGCAATGTCTTTTGCGGCGAGCTTTTCGATAAGCGCGACCATCTCCGGGATGCAGTCCGTAGCGCGGGAGAAGTGCTCGGGGTGTTCGATGTTGAGGGCGTCGAGGTCTTCGAAGAAGGCCCGCTCGTATTTCTGCGTGTACTCGGCGATCGGAACGCCCGCAGCGGCGGCGTTGCGGATGATTTTGTCGTCGACATCAGTGATGTTTATGACGTGGTTGACGGCCATACCCTGCTGGCGGATGACGCGGCGAAGAACATCGACGTGGAGGAAGGTGCGGAAATTCCCGATGTGGCCGTAGTCGTAGACGGTGGGGCCGCAGCAGTACATGCGCAGTGCGGGTGCGCCGACTGGGGCGAGGGTCTCGATCTTGCCGCCTAGAGTGTTGAAGAGTTCGATCGTAGCCACGTGCTCTCTGTTCCTGCCGCAGCCGGCGCGTGGCGCGGTGCAGACTGCTCTCGCTTGAGGTTTCCCTGATGATTTTAGCTGATATCTGGAGGTGATTTGTCGGCGCCTGGTTTACCGCTGACCGAGACGGAGCTGGGGGGTCGCGCCGAGGTCTTCCGAGGCGAAGTCATGCGCGAGAAGCTTGGGCCACGCGGCGGCGGCGATCATGGCGGCGTTGTCAGTGGAGAGGGCAAGCGAAGGGAAGGCGATGGGGAGGCCGCGGCGGTCGGCTTCGGCCTGAAAGCGGCGGCGGAGCTCGCTGTTGGCAGCGACTCCGCCGGAGACGACGATGCTGCAGGCGCCGAGGGATTCGGCTGCGGCTAAGGTCTGGCGCAGCAGATTGCCGACGACGGCGTACTGGAAGGAGGCGATCAGGTCGAGGGTTTGCTGGTCGCAAAGCTGGGCTGCGTCCTTCTGGGTGATCGAAGGATCGGCGGAGAGCGCGGCGCGGCGGGCTTCGATGCTCGCGCGGAGATGGTGGGTTTCGACGTAACGCAGGACTGCCGTCTTAATGCCGCTGAAGGAAAAGTCAAAGTGCGGGCCTTGGCTGCGGGGTGGGGCCTTCTTGTTTGCAGGTGCACTGCCGTCTCGATAGATGCGTGGTTTGATCTCGCTGAAGGTAAAGGTGACGGCGCGGGGGTTGCCTTTGGGGGCGAGGGCGTCGATCCAGGGGCCGCCGGGATAGCCGAGGCCGAGGAGCTTTGCGACCTTGTCGTAGGCCTCGCCGGCGGCGTCGTCGACGGTGCGACCTACATTGCGATAGGTCCAGGTACTGTCGTTTCCCTGCTGTTTTGCGAGATAGAGGTGAGTGTGGCCACCGGAGACGACGAGGGCGAGGATGGGGAGTTCCATGGGGGCTTCGCTGCGCTCGCTCGCTTCCATGAGGACGGCGTGGATGTGGCCTTCTAGATGGTTGACGGCGATCAGCGGCTTGTCGAGGCCGAAGGTGAGGGCTTTGGCGTAGGTGATGCCGACCAGCAGTGCGCCAGCGAGGCCGGGGCCTTCGGTGACGGCAACGGCGTCGAGGTCGGCGAAGGTGACTGGATAGCCGGCCGCAGCGCTAGCGCGAGACATGGCTTCGCGGACGACGGGAACGATGTTGCGGAGGTGCTCGCGGGAGGCGAGTTCAGGGACGACGCCGCCGTAGTTTGCGTGGAGCGACATCTGCGAGGCGACGACGTTTGAGAGCGCGGTGGTGCCGGAACGGACGACGGCCGCGGCGGTCTCGTCGCAGGAGCTTTCGATGCCGAGAATCAGGCCGGTTCCGCTGCTTTCGCGCATCTCTCTATCATAGGGGACAGAGGTGACGGACCGGTTGAACGAGAATCCGAAGTACAGGGCTGCGCGAGAGATCGTGATCAAGCTGCGTAATTATGGCCATCAGGCCTACTTCGCGGGTGGATGTGTGCGCGACATGCTGCTGGGGGTTGAGCCGAAGGACTTCGATGTGGCGACGAGCGCGACGCCGGATGTTGTGATGGGAATGTTTGCGAAAACCTACTCGGTGGGGGCGCATTTTGGAGTGGTCCTGGTTTGTACGCCTGACGGTGACCGCGGCGAGATTGCCACCGAGGTTGCTACGTTTCGTAATGACGGGGCTTACAGCGATGGGCGCAGGCCTGATGCGGTGAGGTTCTCTACCGATCCGCGCGAGGATGTGCTGCGGCGCGACTTCACGATCAACGGAATGCTGCTCGACCCGGTGGCCTTTGAAGAGAGCGGGGATGCTGGAGCGGCGACGCTAGATTATGTGGGTGGGCAGGAGGACCTGACGGCCCGCGTTCTGCGAGCAATTGGGGAGCCGGCGCTGCGGTTTGCCGAGGACAAGCTGCGGATGCTGCGCGGGGTGCGGTTCGCGGCTCGGCTGGAGCTTGAAATCGAGCCGCGGACGATGGCGGCGATTTGTGCTGCGGCGTCCGAGATCAGGCAGGTGAGCTGCGAGCGGATTCGCGATGAGCTGACGCTGATGTTGACGGAGGGACATGCGCGTCAGGCGTTTGAGTTGCTCGACGAGACTGGGTTGCTGGCTTTCGTGCTTCCCGAGGCGCTGAAGATGCATGGCGTGGAGCAGCCTCCGCAATTTCATCCCGAGGGCGATGTATGGGTGCATACGATGCTGCTGCTGGAGAAGCTGCAACCGGCCGTGTCTGCGACGCTTGCATGGGGCGCGCTGCTGCACGACATCGGCAAACCGGCTACGTTTCGTCCGCTGGACCCGAAAAAGCCGGGTGACCGCATTCGCTTTGACGGGCATGTGGAGGTTGGGGTTCGCATGACTGAAGAGATTCTGGGGCGGCTGCGTTTTTCCAATGAAGACGCAACACAGATCGTTGCCTTGGTGAAAAATCACATGCGCTTCGGCGACATTATGCAGATGCGGGAATCGACACTGAAGCGGTTTTTGCGGCTGCCGAAGTTTGAGGAACACCTGGCGTTGCACTGGATGGACGCCAGCTCGGCGCATGGCGATCTGCGGCTGTATGAGTTCGCGAAGGAACGCTACGAGGCGACTCCGATGGAGACGATGAGACCAAAACTGCTGGTGACGGGAAGGGATTTAATCGCCGCAGGATATCGGCCTGGGCCGGAGTTCAAGGCGATGCTGGAGGCCGCGGAGGACGCCCAGCTTGAGGGCTCGGTGACAAACACCGAGGGCGGGCTCGCGGTCGTCAGAGACCGATTTGGCGCGCCTTCCGCCTAGGGCAGAGCGTCCTGGGAGCGCTGTGTTGGAGGCGCATCTTTACCGCCGGCGCCAGCGCCTTAGCTGGAGCGCGCGATGGATATGAGTGGTATAGCGCGGGGCCGCAACAGGCTCTCGACGCCTATGCTGCGTAGAGCAAGAGCCATGGCGGAAGCGAGACACACTGACCGTGCATCTAACGGTTCATGAGGGATAACACTCATGATGTCATCGTGGTTGGCGCAGGGATGGCGGGGCTGACTGCGGCACGGGCGCTGGCCGAAGCTGGGCTGAAGGTGCTGGTGGTGGAGGCGCAGGACCGCATTGGCGGACGCATCTGGACGCGGCATGTGGGCGATGAGGCAATCGAGCTGGGCGCTGAGTTCATCCACGGCAGGCCACCGGAGTTGTGGGCGCTGATCGAAGAGGCGGGGTTGGAGACGTATGAGCGCGGCGGGGCGCAGGTCTGCTTCGAGGATGGTACTTTGAGCGACTGCAGCGGCGAGATGGAGGAAGTCCTTGAGCCGTTGGAGAAGCTGGAGGACTTCGATGGACCGGATATGAGCTTCGCCGAGTATCTTGACCGCGAGCAAACGCCGATGGAGGAGCGCGGCCGGATCATTGGGTACGTCGAAGGCTTCAACGCTGCCGACCATCGCGAGGTGAGCGTGGCTTCATTGGGCGCACAGCAGAAAGCCGAGGACGCTAACGGAAGCGACCACAACTATCGGCTGCGCGGCGGCTACGACCAGCTTCCGCGATACCTTTCCGAGAGGATTACGGAGTGCGGCGGCAAGGTCCTGACAGGAACGCCAGTGAAGGAGATTCACTGGGAAGAGGGCCAAGTGGAGATCGTCTCCGATCTCTGGAGCTTCCGTGCGCCGCATGCGATAGTTACGCTGCCACTCGCAGTGCTGCAGCGTGAGAAGGTGAAGATCGTGCCGCGGCCGCACCAGGTCCTGGAGGCGGCTGCACTGCTTCGGATGGGACAGGTCCGACGCTTCACGTTGCTGTTTGCAGAGAAGTTCTGGAAAGACTTGCCACCGCAACCGGCGTTGGACCAGATGAGTTTTCTTTTTGCTTTTACGGAGATGCCCCCAGTCTGGTGGACGGCCCATCCGGAGCCGAGCCACACGATCACAGGGTGGGTGGGTGGGCCGCGTTCGGCGGCGTTGACTGGATTGGACCCCAAGACGCTTGGCGACAAAGCCTGTGCCACGTTGGCAAGAATCTTCGGCCTACGAAAGCAAAGGATTTATGGGCTGCTGAGAGGTTGTTACACGCACGATTGGCAACATGACCGGTTTTCGCTTGGCGCCTACAGCTACGTGGCAACGGGCGGGCTGGATGCTTCGCGGCAGATGACGGCACCTGTCGCGGACACGCTCTTCTTCGCTGGCGAACACACTGACATTACAGGGCATTGGGGAACGGTCCACGCGGCGATGCGTTCCGGACTGCGGGCTGCGGAGCAGATTCTGTCACGAGCTAGTCATTGTGAGGTCGGGCAGTGAATCGCGGGTGAGCGCTGTAATTCCGAGCCGGAAAAGCCACGGAGAACGCGCATTTGATGCTTGAAAAGCCATTTTCGGATGCATTTTTTTGTCGACGTTTTGTCAATGCAAGTTGGGTGTAATGTGGAAGAAGCGGAGTACTTGGCAGGACCAACTCCTGCCATTGTCTCTGCACAGGACAAGCTTATGGCGATCACGAAATCACTGCTGAATACTCCCGCCGATCACTCTCCCAATACACAGTTGACGATCGATGGAATCCAGGTCCCCGGTCACGCGGGCGGGCTGCTGATCGATCTCTTGAACGAACGGACCGCGGTGAAGGCCCAGAAGGCGGTACCACAGGTCTGCTATGTCCCGCAGATGGGGCCGATCCAGAGCTGCGATACCTGCATGGTGAAGGTCAACGGCGAACTGGTGCGCGCGTGTGCGACACGGGTCGTCGCAGGAATGAAAGTGGAGACCGCAGGCGAGGCCGTCGACATCGCTCAGCGCGAGGCGTTCGACCGCATTCTGCAGAACCACATGCTGTACTGCACGGTGTGCGACAACAACAATGGGAACTGCACGATCCACAATACGACGAAGGATCTGGACATAAAGCATCAAGCCCGCCCTTATACGCCGAAGCCGTATGAGAAGGACATGTCGAATCCGTTCTACCGCTACGATCCGGACCAGTGCATCTTGTGCGGGCGTTGCGTGGAGGCGTGCCAGAACGTCCAGGTGAATGAGACGCTGACGATCGATTGGGAGAGCGCCCACCCGCGCGTGCTGTGGGATGGCGGACAGAAGATCGACGGCTCAAGCTGCGTCTCCTGCGGCCACTGCATCACCGTATGCCCGTGCAACGCGCTGATGGAGAAATCGATGCTCGGAGAGGCGGGCTACCTGACCGACACTCCGGAAGATGCGCTGAACAACATGATCGATATGGTCAAGGGGATCGAGCCGCCGATCGGCTATGGGCCGATTCTCGCGCTCTCCGAGATGGAGGCGGAGATGCGCAACAAGCGCACGAAACGCACCAAGACGGTCTGCACGTACTGCGCGGTCGGGTGCAGCTTTGAGGTGTGGACGCGCGACCGTCACATCCTCAAAGTCGAACCGACACATGGGCCGGCTAATGGAATTTCAACCTGCGTGAAGGGCAAGTTCGCCTGGGGCCACGTCAACTCCGAGGACCGGCTGACGAAGCCGTTGCTGCGCGATGGCGAAAGCTTCCGCGAGATCGAATGGGAGGAGGCGCTCGACATCATCGAACACACCTTCAAGAAGATCAAAGCCGAGCACGGGCCGGATGCGCTTGCGTTTATCGCCTCGTCGAAGTGCACCAACGAGGAGAGCTTCCTGATGCAAAAGCTTTCGCGCGCGGTGATCGGCACAAACAACGTCGACAACTGCGCTCGCTACTGTCAGAACCCGGCAACCATGGGGCTGCAGCGCACCGTGGGTTATGGCGGAGACTCGGGCTCGATCGCGGACATTGAGAGGGCCGGCCTGGTGATTATCGTCGGAGCGAATCCGGCGGAGAACCATCCCGTGCTCGCGACCCGGGTCAAGCGGTCGCACAAGCATCGCGGCCAGCGGCTGATCGTCGCGGACCTGCGCAAGAACGAGATGGCGGAGCGCGCCGATATCTTCTTCCAGCCGAACCCATCGACCGATGCGGTGTGGATGTCGGCCATCGCCAAATACCTCATCGACAGCGGCCTCGCCAACATGGAGTTCGTCAACAGGTGGGTCAATCACTTCGACGAGTACAAAAAATCGCTCGAACCCTTCACGCTCGAATATGCCGAGAAGGTCACAGGCGTTCCAGCGAGCACGTTGACCACGGTGGCGCATGAGATCGCCGCGGCCAATGGTGTCTGCATTCTGTTTGCGATGGGCATTACCCAGCATTGCGGCGGCTCGGATACGGCGACGGCGTTGTCCAACCTGTTGCTGGTCACGGGCAACTATATGCGGCCCAACGCGGGAGCTTATCCTCTGCGCGGACACAACAATGTGCAGGGAGCGAGCGACTTCGGTTCGATGCCGAACGTGTTCTCCGGCTATCAGAAGGTGGACGACCCGGATATTCGGGCGAAGTTCGAAGCGGATTGGGGCGTGACGCTTCCCACCAGCATAGGCAAAGACAATCACCAGATGATCGACGCCATTCTGGACGGTTCGATCAAGGCGATGTATATCAAAGGCGAGGACACCATCACCTCCGACTCGAACGCAAACTATGTCGGCTCGGCGCTCGAAAAGCTCGAGTTCTTTATCGTGCAGGACATCAACTTCTCGGAGACTGCGATGTTTGCCGACCTGGTGCTGCCCGCTTGCTCGTCACTCGAGAAGGAGGGGACCTTCACCAGCACAGAGCGCCGCATCCAGCGCCTCTACAAGGCGATGGAGCCACTCGGCGAGTCGAAGGCCGACTGGGAGATCATTCAACTCGTTGCCAACCGCATGGGCGGCAAGTGGAACTACACGCATCCCTCAGAGATCATGGACGAGGTGGCGCGGCTGACTCCGCTGTTTGCCGGCGTGAGATACGACCGGCTCGAAGGCTTCAACAGCCAGCAGTGGCCGGTGCATGCGGACGGCACCGATTCGCCGCTGCTGTTTACCGAGAAGTTCCCCTTCCCCGACGGCAAGGCAAGGTTCTACCCGATCGAGTACATTCCACCGTCGGAAGAGACGAGCGCGGTTTACGATCTGCACCTGAATAACGGCCGTTTGCTAGAGCACTTCGAGCAGGGCAGCATGACCTATCGCACGCCCGGCCTCAGGGCGATAACGCCGACGAACTGGGTGGAGGTATCGCCGGAGCTGGCTGCGGAGCGCGGCGTGACCTCGGGCCGATATGTTCAGGTGACCTCGCCGTATGGCAAGGTGCGGGTGCAAGTGTTGGTAACGGACCGCGTCAGGGGCAAGGAGCTCTACATGCCTCTCAACTCGATTGAGGAGCCGGTGAACAGGCTGACCAGCAGCTTCACCGACCGCAACACCGATACTCCCGCGTTCAAGGAGACAGCGGTGAGCATGACGGTACTGCCGGAGCAGGGCGACAATCCGCTGCCGCGCAGGAACTTCCGCTATGGCACACGCACACCACAGCCCGGCCTTGAGATTGAGCGCAAGTGGGCGCGCGCGGACTACCATCTGCCCGGCACAGCGCCCGGCGACAAACTTGTTCAGATCACCTCCACCACTGTTTAACTCAGCGCTACAAGGAGTCTTCCCATGGCCAAACCGATCGCGTTCAAAACCGCTGTCGTCGATTTCAAAGCTGATCTTCAGCGTCGCCTGGAAAAGGCTCCGGACGAACACGCCGCCGCGTTGCTGGCCGCGTACGACATCCTCGAGGCCGCCTATGACGAGGGACTGCTGGACATCTTACATGGCATGATCGCGTCCAAGGACACGATCATCACCACGCTCGCACGCTTTGCCAGTCAGCCCGAGGGAGTGGCGGGCATTCGCAACCTGCTGACCGCGGCCAAGATCCTGACTGAGCTTGATCCCGAAGTTCTCGATCACGTCTCGAGGGCGATGGCGAGTGCCACGGAGGAGCACAAACGCGAACAGAAGCCGCCCAGCCTCTTTCAGCTTGCGAAGCGTGCCTCCAGCGAAGACAGCCGCCGTGGGCTATCGTTCATGACGCTGATTCTTTCGAGTCTTGGCAGGTCGTTGAAGAGCTAGGCACGCCTTTGTGGTAACGCTGACCGGACCGCGGCTATGGTCAAATAGCAATGTGACCAATCCATTCGACATCGGCGGCGCCCCGCATCAGGTCTCCGTTGGGCGCGGCAGACTCTTCCTTATCGCTGGTCCCTGCGTGATTGAATCCGAGGGCCACGCGCGCATGCTGGCTGATGCCATCCAGCGCATTGCCTCCGACCTCGGCGTCCCCTACATCTTCAAGGCGAGCTACGACAAGGCGAACCGCACCTCCATCAAGAGCTTTCGCGGCCCTGGGCTGGTTGAGGGCTGCCGCATCCTCCGCGCCATCGGCGAGAGCGCCGGCCTGCCCGTCCTCACCGACGTCCACGATGCCGCCGATTGCGCGCCCGCCGCTGAGGCGGTGGATGTATTGCAGATTCCTGCGTTCCTCTGCCGCCAGACGGATCTGCTGATCGCCGCCGCGGAGGCTACCGCAAAGACCGGCGGCGCGATCAACGTAAAGAAGGGCCAGTTCGTCGCGCCCTGGGACATGCGCCACGCCGTCGAGAAGATTCGTGAGAGCGGCAACCCGCGCGTGTCGCTGACGGAGCGCGGCGCCAGCTTCGGTTACAACAATCTGGTGGTCGATATGCGCTCGCTGCCGATCCTGCGGGGCTTCGCACCAGTGGTTTTCGATGGTACGCATTCGGTGCAGACGCCCTCGGCGGGCGACGGCGTTAGTGGGGGGCAGCCGGAGTTCATCCCTGTGCTCGCTCGCGCAGCCGTGGCCGCTGGTGTCGACGGCATCTTCCTTGAGGTCCACGACGATCCGGCGCAGGCGAAGTCTGACGGAGCGAATGCGCTTCATCTGAATAGGCTGAAGGGCGTGCTGGAACAGCTGCTGGCTGTACATCAGGCGGTAACGAGCGCCGCGAAGTAGAAAGCCAATTTTCTTTATTGGACAACCAGGTTAAAAAAAGCGGCCCCTCGTTCGAGGGGCCAATCTGCCTTGGTTCTCTCTGGTTAGGAGAGGTTTTTGCGAGTGCGATCTGAGCCGCTATCTCGGCAAACTTGCGGGCGGTACAGGGAAGCTGAATCCACTTCAGCCATACCGCCCTGGGGGAGGGCCTACTGGTTGTTCACCTCTTGAGGTGAAGCTCCCGTGTGGGAGGTTTTTGGAGCGGCGCTGTTGGACGCTGAGCTTCCACCCATCGTCGCCAGGCTGTTGTGCAACAGTGTGACGCGAACGCCATTCACGATTGCCTGCTCACCCTCTGCTGGCTTGGCTGTGTCCTTGCCAAGACCTGTCTTGTAGATCCGGTAGACCGGGACCTGATGTTCGGTTACCAGGTAGCGGACGACCGCATCGGCCATCGCCTGCGAGGTCTGGACGCCAGCCTTGCTGTAGCCCTGGACTTCGATGATGTAGCCCTTCTCGCCCGAAAGCGTGGTTGCCAGCGCATCGAGATCAGACTTGCCAGTCGGCCCAAGGGTCGTGCGTCCGGAGGCAAACGGCACCGCCGTCGAGGAGACCGTCTGGTACTGGTCAAGATTGCCTACCGTGTTGCCGAGGGCGTCGGTACGAGTGCTCGCGTTGCTGGCTAGCTGATTGGCCGAGTTTGCGCGGCTTGCCGCATCCTGGGCATGCTGGTCGGCGGTGTTCGCCGCGTTCATTGCATTCTTGATGCCGGCCTGCGACCGGGTGTCTACATCCTTGATATCGTTAGCGTTCTTAGCCTGCAGCTGATCGAGCTCATTGACCTGGTCCTTGATGGGTCCGGTCTGTCGATTGACCCACTTCTTTCGGGCAAAGGGGTTCACATGGCCCCAGAAGCCCTCCTTCGACTGATTTTGCAACGGCTTGCCGGTTGCGTACGTCGAATTGTCGGTGGGATTCATCGTGCTGCTTGAGCTGGGGGTGGCTTGATCCTGAGCCGGTTGCGTCGGGGGAGTGCTGGACTGGGCGAAGGCAGATACACCCAATGCGCTTCCTAAAAGTAATGCTGGGAGGCCGAAAGTGTTTCCAGATTTCATCATGATTTGCTCTCCTGTCTTCAACTTGCGCCTGTGTTCCAGACGTCAACACGCAATTACTAGAGCAGGTGTCATGCCAAACCAGAGACTCAATCTAAGACGATGAAAATTAGAGGTTTATCAGATTCTACCGATTACCCGCCAATGGGAATTAAGGTCGGTTCCCGCAAAATCTTCCGGATAGGCCGGTAACTATTACTGAATCGCCCTCGCCCAAACGGCTATAAACAGGTTATTTTGTATCGACCTGGATGATGCGGATCTCGGGCATCTGCATATTCCAGTTTGCCGGAAGGGACTCGAAGATCAGCCGGAAGTCTCGCTCGTCGCCGGGCTTCAGCGGTGCCCCACTGACCGGCTGGGTATCGACATACGGCTCGCGCGTTCGGATAAGCGAGAGCGGCAACGTCTCAATCTGGGGCGGCATCGCTTCGTTGTTGCGAAAGAGCACCTGAACGGTGATGCCGGAGACGGTCTGACTGCTTGTGTTCTTGATGTGCCCGTCGATAAAGGTGGACTTGCCGCCCGAGAGACTGGTCGATTCGCTCATCGCAAGCTGCGACAACGGCAGATTAGCCGCATAGGGCGCCAGCGGTTGGATCGTTGCAGGAGTGGACGCTTTGTGCCTTCCTGCCAGCACCAGGACGACAATCACCACCAGAACCGCCAGCCCGGCAACGCCCCAGGCCATGACGGGCATTCCGCCTCCCTCGGGCGGTTTGCTGGTGAACATCGCGTCGTTCTTTGCAGCAACTGGCGCAGTCACCGGCGCAGGGGTCGGCGGATTCGAGGGGGAATTCACGGAAGTGTCGTCTGGCCGATGCAGGTCGCTCATAAGCCGAGATTTTATACCCGTCGAATCGCAGGCAACCGCCACGCAGACGACCCTGCGGAAGGAATCACTGCAGTGACCCAGGAAAAACTTTGCAGGTTTTTCATCAAAGACCGGAACTTCGTGGTGCAAGATCGCGTTAACGAACATCTATTGTTCTGTAAGCCATCCTCCCCGATGTACGCAGAAGGCTTGTTATGAACCCGCAGAAAGAAAAATCGCCGCTTCCGCCACCGGATCTCCCAACCAGCCTGCTGCCGCCAGTTCCGGCTGCCGCAAAAGGATCCGCTACCTCAGATTGCCTGTACCAGTTTGCTGCCCTGACCGCCGGCGCGTTTCTGCTGGCAACCCTGCTGTAACGCTGCGTTTCCAGCCTGCCCAGGCTTCAAGCGAAACTGGCGCGCTTAACCTTTTGCCGGAAGTCTTCTCCCTGCATCTCCACCACCACGCACATCTCCTGCAGTCTTGACCGCATGCGCTCGCCGATACGGTCGCCCAGGGTCTCCTCGCGCATGGACGTGCGTGCGCCGGACTCCATCCCGAGTGGGCCCGAATTCGAATAGTTCGTCGTGATGATCGTGGTGCGGCGGTCGTTGTAGCGCGTGTTCAGAATATGCGCGACCGTGTCCCAAACCCAGTCGGTCGGCTTGGACGCGCCCAGCTCGTCGAGCACCAGCACCTCGGCTTCGAAGACCGGCGCCAGTATCTCCAGCTCGGTCTCACGAACCTGCGCGTTGTAGCTGTTCTGGATCTGCTTCAACAGGTCGCGATAGTCGTAAAACAGCCCGGTAGCGCCGCGCTCGGCGACCAATGCCTGCAAAATCCCGACCGCCAGATGGGTTTTGCCGACGCCGATTGAGCCGGTGAGCAGCAGCCCGGTTCCCGCCGTCTCCAGCGGATAGCCTTCGACAAACTTCCGTGCCCGAAGATGAGCCGCACCTAGCGTCCGGTGCGAGGAGGGGAAGTTCGTCTCGTAGTTTTCGAGCGTGCAGTGCTCATATCGTTTGGGAATGTGCGCGCGGCGCAGCATCCGCTCAGCCCGGCGCTCGACCCGGCAGACGCAATCCTGGGCAAACTGGCGGCCGTTCTCCTGCACCACCCGCAGACCCGAGCCACCGCAAATCGAACAAACTTCACTCATAACCGTCCACCCAGTATCGCAGCACCTGAATCCAAATGTCCCCTGTGCGAATCTTGGATATATCTGGGAAAATCAGATAAACTTAAAAACACTGCTTGAGCGCTCCCTGACCGGGGCGTAAGCGGCGGCGCGACAGGCATTTCGATGTGACGTGAACACTACCGTTGCAAGCGATCCGCACGCCGGCAGGCATACAAAGATCAGGAAAAAGGATAATCACCATGCCAAAAGAAGGTATTCACCCGAAGTACGGAAACATTCACGTCAAATGCGCCTGCGGAACAACTTTTGAGACCCGCTCCACGCACAAGGGCGACATCGTCGTCGAAATCTGCTCCGCCTGCCACCCTTTCTTCACCGGCAAGCAGAAGCTGATCGATACCGCCGGCCGCGTTGAGCGCTTCCGCCGCAAGTTCGACAAATCTGACGCCGGCAAGGCCAAAACCGCCAGCGAGACCGCGGCGAAGTAAGCGGAGCCTGAACCGACAAAGGCCTCCGCTGGTTGCGGAGGCCTTTGTTTTAGCTGTGAGCTTTGAGCTGTGAGTTTTGAGCTCAAGGCACATAGCTCAAGGCATATAGCTCATCATGAAAAAGCGCTATACCCTCGAGCAGAAACGCTGGGACGATCCAGTCGATCACGCCATGCCCGAGCACACCCGTGTCCCCGCGAGCTTCACCATCGGCAACGTCCGGATCGCTCCCGCGACTGTTCTCGCGCCGATGGCCGGCGTCACCGATACGGTCTTCCGCCGCTTCATCAAGAACGCCAGCCAGTTCACACATACGGCCGATGACGCAGTCGATCGCGTCGCAGATATAGACAGCGTCACCTCGAACCAGCAGTCGGGCTGCGGCCTCATCATGACGGAGTTCACCTCCGCCGACGGCCTCTCCCGCATGCGCGAGACTAAGCGCAAGCGCTACCTCACCTACTACGACGACGAGCACCCCATCTCCGCGCAGCTCTTCGGCTCTAACCCCGTCACGCTCGCCGACTCCGCCCGCATCGTGCAGGACGCCGGCTTCGACCTCGTCGACCTGAACTTGGGCTGCCCGGCCAAGCGCGTCGTGGCCTGCAACGGCGGCTCCGGCCTGCTGCGCGATTTGCCGCTGATCGAGACCATCTTCAAAGCGATCCGCACCGCCGTCACCATCCCCTTCACGGTCAAGTTCCGCATGGGCTGGAACGACAAACACATCGTCTGCATCGATCTCGCGAAGCTGGCAGAAGACTGCGGCCTCGACGCCGTCGCCCTGCACGCCCGCACCCGCGAGGACGGCTATACCGGCCAGGCAAGGTGGGAGTACATCGCCGCCTGTAAAGATGCTGTGATTATTCCGGTCATTGGAAATGGCGACATCCGCACCCCCGAGGACGCCGCGGCCATGGTCGACGTCACCCGTTGCGACGCCGTCATGATCGGTCGCGCCGCGCCTTCAAACCCGTGGATCTTCCGCCAGATCGCGCAATACACCGCCTCCAAGGAAGCCACCGGCACGGGCACCTACGACCATCCCACCGACCAGGACCGCTACCGGATGATTCGCGACTACTTCGGCATGCTGGTCCACGAGATCGAAATCGAGGAAGCCGCCGAAGCCGCCCGCGCCGCAGTCATCACCGCCTCCGGTCAGATCGCTCGCGACCAGCGCCATCGCGATTGCGTCGGCAAGATGAAGCAGTTCGCCAGCTGGTTCACCCACGGCGTCCCCGGCGGCGGCGCTCTGCGCAAACAGATCTTTGAATCGAAGAACGGCTCGGCTGTTCTGGATGCTATCGAAGCCTTCTTCGAATCCAGGCACGAAACCTCATCGGAAGATTTCATCGAAGATTCCGAGACAACTCTGGAAGCGCTCGGCGCTGGCTGCGATTGAACCCGGTTTTCTCACTTCAATAACTCGGTTGCCTCACTTCAATAAAGGCCGCTGCGATTCAACCTTTTTGAGCACCTGATCCAAAGACCCCTGAAAGATCAGGATCTTCACGTCCCACTCCACCTTCGCCCGTGGCGGTAGCGGCCTTTCGGGATCGACATGCTGGCAGGTGAGTTCAGGATTGCTCCATACATTCCCCGTTGTGTTGGTGAAACTTGCGGCTACCCATTTGTGATCGCTGGAGACCGTAGCGACCAGAGGCACATCGACCGCCTGTGACGCGTTGTAATACGTGATGCCATCGTCGCGGCGTTCCACCCTCTGAGCAGGCACCGGCCAGGTATAAGAGGCCAGATAGCGGGATGGGAGCCACTGGCTGAGCGGCATCGCAAGCCGGTCTGGCGTCTCAGCGGCAAGCAGCACGAAGCCATCCTTGCGATGCACATAAGTCCGCTCCAGACGGACGTCGTGAAAGACGCCGGTCATCCGAGGATCGGTAACTGCAGTGATCATCGTGTAATCGACGTTGGAGTGGTTCTCGAACTCGTAATGAAAGAGCACGCCATCATCCTGCAGCGTGGCCCGGGCCAGCATATGAATTCCCGCTGAAAAATCTCGCTCATACTCCAACGAATCTCCAGACCGTTTCCATCGTGGCTTTTCACCCTGCAGGCCTGGTCGAAACAGATACAGGTGCTCCGCGTCGGCGTTTCCTTTCTTCTTTGCCGTGACGTGTTCCGGAAAAAGAACCCGAATCGCAGGCGGATTGGAGGGTTCACCCGGCAACGCAATCGTCAGTGCGGGCTGAGTGTCAGCCTCTGAAATTGAAAGCCGCAACCCCTCGCGGTTCGCGAGACTCATTGGCTCCTGCGCAAAGAGTGCAATAGGCAACTGCACTATTGCAGTCACGCAGATCAGTCGCACACAGTACAACGGTCGCAGATTCATCGATCACCTGAGGGTACGGTTGGTTGCCAGCTTACTCCAAGAGCCAACCAGCTGAATGATCAGACCATCGATTTTGACCAATCGGTGAGAGTCCATTACAGTTTCGTCTCATGAAACGAATCCTCTTGCTCGCCTGCGTGCTCTCAGTTCCGGCACTCGCCCAGCAGCCCACGCGCCCTGCCATCACCGGAGTCGCCTTCGCTCGTTTTTACACCACCGATCCGGCCGCCGCGCAGAAGTTTTACGGCTCTACCCTCGGCTTCGAGCGCAAGGAAGGCGACGACGGCATGTGGCTCTATCCGGTTAACCACTCGCAGTGGATCGAGATCCTCACCACACCGCCGCCTCCGCAGCCCAACATCCGCATGGCAGCCGTAGCCTTCACGACCGATGACGCAGCCAAGCTCGAGCGTTACCTCGAAGCCCACAACATCAAGCCGGACGTCCCCCTCAAGAACGGCCAGTTCGGCGTCCGCGACCCAGAGGGCAACCTCGTCATCTTCGTCCAGCGAAACTCCGAGAAGCTTGTCGCGACAGCGCTCTCCTCACCCTCAGCAGCCAGCACCCGCATCATCCACGTCGGTTTCATCGTGACCGACCGCGCCAAAGAGGACGCGTTCTGGCAACAGATCCTCGGCTTTCGACCCTACTGGCACGGCGGCCCCAAAGACGATGGCGTAACCAACTGGGTCAGCCTCCAGGTTCCCGATGGCACCGACTGGCTCGAATACATGCTCAACGCCGGCCCCAACCCCAGTCTTCACCAGTCGGGCGTGATGGACCACTTCTCCCTCGGCGTCTCGCAAATGAACGACGCCGTCGTCGCGCTGGCCCACAACCACTGCGAAGGTCCCAACTGCACCAAAACCCAGATGGGCCGGGACGGCAAGGTCCAGCTCAATCTCTTCGACCCCGATCAAACCCGGGTCGAGTTCATGGAGTTCGCTCCGGCACAGGAGCCTTGCTGCTCGCCCTTCACCGGGAAGCACCCCACTCCCGGCGACCAAAACAACTAGCTCAGGGCACACGCATCAGCGTCACATTCATCGTCGTCTCGATCGGCTTCAGATCGCGATCCAGTTGCTCCAGAGCCGCACCCTTGTCCTGAACCAGCAGGGCTTCGGAGTGTTGCTCGTCATCCGGATTGAGTTGATACACGGTCGCATCCGGATCGGTTGCATCCCCGCGAAGAACGGTCCACTCGCCTCGATCGGAGAACGTAACGTCTCCATGCGACGCACCGCGATAGGTCTGCGTGCGAACGTAGAACGCATACGTCGTGTCGAACTTGCCCTTCGCATACAACCGCAGCACCGTCTCGAGCCCGCTGCAATCGGCGCACGGCATCGTTCCCTTGTAGACCCCAAACAAGATCGCCGTTCCCGGACGCGGAGCACCCGAAGCGATATGAACCCGCACCGAATAAGCGGACGTATCCTGCGGTGCGGCGCCAGGAACTTTCTCCGCAGTCTCGAAGCCAAACACCAGCGCAAAGTCTCCAACCTTCGCCGCGTTGAAGCGGAAACGCTTGATCTGCACTGGCACAGCAGCCTTCTTGTTGGCGGGCACCAGATCGTCGTTCAAGGCGGTCAACCCGGAATCCTTTGGCAGATGCGAGACCCAACCGAAGCCGTTGACATCACCCGAAGACAACTCCACCACCAGTGTGTCGGCAAGGTTCAGCGAAACATCGGTCCGATTGTCCGAGGAACCCAACGTCACAGTTTTGGCGGGTGCAACGCCACTGCAGGCCAAAATGGCCGCAAGCCCAAACACGACTGCAACGCTTTGGAAGATCATTGCTCCTCCTTGATTCGGATATCCAGAAGCTGATTCGAATATCCAGAACGCTAAACCAGAGCCCCACTTCGCTTGCGCCAGACCGCCTTCACCTTGGCCCGCCAACGCTCATCCAGCCCAATCAGAGTCCACTCCACGCGCGGCGAAAGATACCGCAGCACCACTTCAGTCGCAGGATGAATCCGCAATGCCGGCGCGACCAGATAAAGCCTTGGAGCCTCCGCAGACAACCTCAATCCTCCAAAGTACCCATGCCGCTGAAACTCGCCCAATCCGGTGACGTTATCGGGGTTTTGCAGATGATGCCAGCGCACGCGCACCCAATAATCAAGCCCCTGCAACGCAAGCTGCAGATCTTCGTCTGCCTTCAATTCAATCACCGCCAGCCGTCCATCGTCTGTGACGCCCAGCAGGTCGAGCATACCCCTATCGGCCGCGGCAAACGCAGGCACCTGCGTGTAAACATGGGCAGAATCAAGATGAGCATCGAGCGGCTCGACGTCCCGCCGCAGAACGCTCTCGAGCCACCGCTCCGGCTGCATCCTGTAGAGCGGATCGCGCTTGTCGCCACCGGCGATACGCCGCGCAAACAGCCGCGAAACCAGCTCACGCAGCTCGCCCGCATTCTCTTCCGTCAGCGGAGTCTCATTTGCACCCGCGCCAAACGTGATCTCCTGTGCGCTGTTGAAGGAGTTGCCCGCATAACCCATGCGCACACGCGCAAACTCCAGCCCATGCAGCAAAAAAGCCATCTCCGTTCCGCTGCGAAGGCGCTGCTCCACCACATCGCGCATCGTCTCCGGCACCAGCGCCATCACCCGCGACTTCGAGTCGGCAAACCGCTCCTGCGCAGCCCGCTCGTTCGGCGCATGCATCAGCCGAGTCGTCAGGTTGCCATGATCGGCGGCGTCGCGCTGCTCCAGTTCTTCGGTCTTCTGGTCCAGCTCCCACAACTCCCACTGCGCGACATTCGTGTTCAGCCACGCCATCCGCGACAGCGTTAACGCCGCCATCCCGCGCGGCACGATCAGCTTCAATCCCTGATACAGCCTTCGGCCGTCGCCCGATTCGCGACAGTGCTGCAGCCACAAAATCCCCAGCGTCAGAATGCCGTCGACGGTCGCCTGTGTCTCTTCCTCATTGACGGCGATCACGGCCCACGCTTTCTGCCCCTGCAGCAGAGAGCCCCGCGCATACGCCGGGCCAAAGCTTTTCTCCAGATCCATCGCGGTTCGGAATGCATCCGTTTTGAACTCCGGAAAGCTCCGCAACAACACTCTCTCCAGCACGCGCAGATACTTCACCCGCGTAGCCTCGCGCGTGGACGGCGTGCGCCGATCGCGGTCGGCCACCAATTCCAGAGTTTGCGGCTTTGTCTGCCCGAAGCGATGCGTGCTCAACCGCAGCACACCGTTCCGCATCGTCGTCCCACTCACGCGCCGGACCAGATTGCGTTCCTCGCCCCACAGATGCAGCGTGCATCGGCCATGTTCGGTCGCCAGCTTGTACTTCGCCTGACGCATGTCGAAGAGCACTTTGCCGTCTTCGAGCACCACGGCACGCGCATGCTCCGCAAGAAATTCTTCTAGCGCTGCTGCGATCTGTTCTACGTTCTGTGCGGGGGTCTGCTCCGCGGAAGCTGCTCTTGGCGGCATAGTCGAACCTTAATTTACTTGCGAACAACGCACATGCAGCGGCTGTTCACAGAGGAAGCGAGAAATGAAAGCTTGTAATCCTTAGCCGCTGGCGAAGGTAAAACGCATGGGCCTCCTGGCGCTGTGTGCCGGAGTCGAGGCTGAAGGTGTCACAGCCGGCGTCCGTGGCCAGCCCGATGAGCCACTGCAGCATCGCCTCGCCATGGCCCTGTGAACGCGCCGCCGCATCGGTGACCAGATCATCAACGTAGAGGGTCTTTCCGCTTGACAGCATGTTCTGTATGCGAAAGCCCGCGACCGAAACAACGGCGTTTTCGTGCTCCAATGACGCGAGCTGATACCCCTCGACCTGCTGAGCCTGGATGCGAGTGAAAAACTCTTCCTCGATGAGTAATGGCCGAAGCTGACACATCACCGAAAAGCAGCGAGCAATCTCCTTGGGCGTCGTGGCGATCTGGATGGTCCGCATCCCTTGTCTACCAGTTTTCTCTGGCACGCAGATGCGTGATGTGCGAGACATGGTGGCGCGAGTGCCATGCATAAGCGAGCGCCAACAGCTCCACCGTCATCGGGCCATTCTCTGGATGATGGCACCCGCGTTTCCACTGCTGGTCGTCGAGCGACTGCAGCAACATCACCCAGCGGGCATGCAGGCTTTCCACAAGCTCCAGCGACCACTCCACCGGAGCCGCGACGTCGTGCAGCTTCGCCCAGGCCGCTTCATCATAGGGTTTGATGGTCGGCCAGTCTTCGGTCAACGCAAGCTTGACGCGGATGACGGCGTTCATATGACTGTCCGCGACGTGGTGCACAACCTGCCGCAGAGTCCACCCGCCCTCGCGATACGGTGTGCTCA
>WNFD01002107.1_pt1 | contig 24890 bp, 14 predicted proteins | sample 5400491 | NCBI WGS metagenome assembly WNFD01 (sample SAMN13153343, study PRJNA577476) | soil metagenome | isolation source: 120 cm saprolite under Douglas fir tree site 2 hole 2 replicate 2 | place: USA:California | collected 2015-04-18
TAGCGATCTCGGAGGATACGGTCAAGGGCCACGTCAAGAACATCCTTTCCAAGCTTGGCGTCAATGACCGAACCCACGCGGTGACCGCAGCTTTGAAGCGCGGAATCATCGAATTGTAAATCCCTTATAAACCACCCAAAAGAGTCTAAAGCGCCCCCACATTTTGGGGATTCGCAGGGTCCCGCTATCCCGTTACATTCGCCTAGTAGGAGTGTGAAATTAGGGCAAAGTAAGGGGAAAATTTGCAACGATTGTTTACGATGTTTCCTGGCGCTTGGCCCGGGGCTGGACTCCTCGTCCTGCGCCTAGCCGCAGCTATTCCACTGATTATTGGTGGCGGCCTTGCAGTTCGAGATGCACCGCAATTGGTGCCTCATGCAATATATTTCGCAACGATCGGCGTCGGAATTTTGTTGCTGGCCGGATTGTGGACACCGGTTGCCGGAGCTTTGCAAGCGATCATCGAGGTTTGGATTTTCTTTTCTAGAGGAGACGGAGCGAACTTGCACTTCTTGCTCGCGGCGCTCGGAGTAAGCCTCGTCATGCTTGGACCGGGCGCATGGTCCGTGGACGCCCGGCTATTTGGTCGGAAGCGAATTGATATTCGTGGACGCTAAAGCCCCTCTGATAAAGGCATCACGAAGTACCTCCCACGTTGAAAACAACGGACCTTCATTTGGGTTTCTTGGGCAGAGTTGGTTCTCTATCACCCAGAAGAGTACCTCTCCCCGCCTTGATATAGGCACTAGGCGCGCCCCGAACTAGTTAGGAGTCCGCGACCCCATTTGGGGTTGTCCGCAGACGAGACAGGCTCCACAATGCGCGCAATGAACAAAGAGATTTAGAAAGGTGCAACGATTCTAGGTCAGGGGGCAACTCATGGCTAGCGCGGCAATATTCATCGCTGATCCACAGCAGTCTCAAGAGAGACTCCAACACGAGAACCTGGCTCTGCGAGATGGAATCGACAGTACGTCGACCTGCGACGAGATCATTGGGAGTTCTGGCGCCTTGCAAAAAGTACTCTCTCATGTGTCTAAGGTTGCTCCCACAGACGCCACCGTTTTGGTCACGGGCGAAACTGGGACAGGCAAGGAACTTGTTGCGCGTGCGATCCATCGGCGGTCGCGGCGCTCCTCACGCGCTTTTGTAAGCGTAAACTGCGCAGCCATCCCGCGCGATTTGATCGCCTCAGAATTGTTTGGCCACGAGAAGGGCTCTTTTACCGGAGCGTTGCAGCGGCGCTTGGGCCGCTTCGAATTGGCAGAGGGAGGCACGATCTTCCTGGATGAAGTTGGAGAGCTTCCTATGGAGACGCAGATCGCGCTGTTGCGTGTCTTGCAGGAACACGAATTCGAGCGTGTTGGCGGAACTCGATCCATCCAAACAAATGTTCGCGTGGTTGCTGCCACGAACCGCAACTTGCAGATGGCCATCGCTGCGGGAATCTTTCGTAGCGACCTGTTTTACCGGCTCAACGTTTTCCCGATTGATATGCCTCCTCTGCGGGAACGAGGAGAAGACATTCCTGTGCTGATCGAATACTTCGTCGATCATTGCGCGAGGAAAGTGGGAAAGAATATTCAGGGGATAACCAAAGAAAGCTTCGACTTGCTTCGCTCCTACCCCTGGCCAGGGAACATCCGCGAATTGCAGAACGTGATTGAGCGATCTGTCATCATGTGCGAAACAGAGAATTTTTCAGTCGACAAGACCTGGCTTGCTCAGCAACCGCTTGCGACCGAACCGATAATCCCGCTGGGCCACTCCGAAAAACTCGCCGCACAGGAAAAAGAAATGATTGAGGCTGCCCTTCGAGAAAGTGCAGGGCGGGTCTTCGGACCTTCAGGCGCGGCTATCAAACTGGGCATGCCTAGGTCTACCCTGGAGTCGAAGATTCGGTCACTGAAGATAAGTAAGAACAGTTTCAGAACCTTCGCTGAAACGCTATCTCGCCGGTCCTGTTTGGAATCAGTTCAATAGCCCCCAATGCGAATGCGGTAGGAAACTGCGGGAGCCCCGGCGACCGCGGCGCTGCGTGCAGAAATGTTAGGTCTTTTCGTTGCACGATATGATGTACACCAAGCATGGTGACGACCACCACGATCTACTCTTGAATAACAAACTCGTATTTGAGGAAGACCACAACTCGTGGTTAGAGTCATGTACTCAAACCAACCGCCGGAAGTCGCGTAACCTTAATATAGGAGCGTCACGATAGCGCGATGAACGGTTCGACCAGTAGGACAGATCAGGGAAAGAGCTACCCTCACGCCCATTTACGATTCACCGGGATCTTGAGATATGCCTTGATTGCGCGCTGACGCTCTCTGATACCGGCACGCCCACCGTCTGCCGATATTCCCTGAGACGGTCCAGGTCGTCGTTATCGATCCAAACCGCACACTTCTCGCGTTTCCTCGTCTCGAATACGAGCGGCTCTCTGGCATGAGTCTGCCCCGTTGCGCTGTGCGAGTCAGCTAGGACTCGGAAACAATCACGGACTCGCGAACCAACGATACAAGACCTGAGTCGGAATCCTGAACCCGTTCGCGGTTCAAGCATAAAGGGTGCCAACCCGCCTTCCGCGTGGGACCAACTGTAGGACCATTAAGCGTTTCTGACCGCTCTAAATGCTACTTAGTGCTCCCGAAAGTGCCTCGTAAGTTGTTGACGCTCCATTCCCTGCAGACTTGCCAAGGTTCAGGTGTCGGTTCGATTCCGATAGGCCGCTCCATAAAATCAAGCACTTACCGCTTCTGCTTCCTTCCGCGTGGAAACACCCGGGGACAGAACCTGTTCCGCCACCCGTCGAATCATCACAACCACCTTCGGTTGCGCTGTACGGCCTTCCGCTTTTTTTTGGTGAGATCAAGGCTCACTCTTGCCAACATTCAACACAACCGGTTGTTCATGCGACTCGAAGTGATAGGATGTGCGCATCCAAGATGTATCGCTACATTTGGTTGTGTGCATTCTATTTCCTAGTGGCCATGCGGCTGGATGCGGTTTCATTGCGCACTTTGCCGGACGGTTACACTCGACGTGTGTGGCAGACCCAGGATGGACTTCCGGAAAACACGGTACAAGCGTTTGCGCAGACACCCGACCACTACCTCTGGATTGGGACGAGCGGCGGACTAGTGCGATTTGACGGAGCGAGGTTCGTCGTCTTCGATCGCGGGAACACACCGGAGATACGCGAGAACAGTATTTTCTGCCTGACCGTTTCACGTGACGGAAGTCTGTGGGCTGGTACAGATGGCGGCGGGTTGCTCCGCTACCAGAAGGGTGGTTTCCGGGCCTACGCTGTGTCGGACGGCTTGACGAATGGCTTCGTCAGGGCTGTCTATGAAGACCGCGAGGGAACTTTGTGGGCGGGAACGGATGACGGATTGTTCAAGCTTTCGGGTGAGCGGTTCATCCGCACTGACGGAAACGGCAAGATTCCCGCGCTCGCCGTGCATGATATCCGAGAGGACCATGCGGGGCGCTTGTGGGTTGGTGGCTCAAGGCTGGTGATGATTCAAGAGGGTGAATGCAGAGAGTTTCTGCTTGAAGGCTATCCGAGCGCCACCCGAGTTAAATCTATTCTCGAAACCAAGAACCGTTTCGGGTCTACAGCGTCCACGCGGTTCCCTGGAGAGCGGGCGTTTCGAGAAGATTTCCGAAGTCTCCAGCACGGTGCGCGTCCTCCGGGAAGATCGCAGCGGCACGTTGTGGATCGGCAGCATCGGGGGTGGCCTCATTCGTTTTCGCGACGGCCACTTCACGCGAGTCCCGACGCAAGACAATCCTCCAGGCAGTACCGTGCTTGCCTTGTTTGAAGACCGCGAACAAAACATCTGGGTAGGTATGCAGACCGGTCTCTTACGGTTGAGCCGGACGGCCATGAGTACGTTCCCTCTGCCGGACGTCCCGAACGCAGATTTTGGCACGGTCTATGGTGATCGAGACGGATCACTTTGGGTGGCGAGCACGCACCTGTATCGGATCAACCCGCGACGCGACGACTCCGAGCTGATTCCGGCACCGGAACCAGGAATCCGCGTCCGCAACGTACTTCGGGACCGCTCGGGCGCTTTATGGCTCGGCACTGATGGCCACGGAGCGTTTCGGGCGAGAGGCTCCGACAGAGTCCACTACACCACGCACAACGGCTTGACGAACGATTTTGTCCGAGCTTTCCTGGAGAGTCGCGACGGGAGCATCTGGATTGCGACGGACGAAGGCATCAATCGCTGGCACGACGGCGCTTTGACCAACTATCGCATGGGTGACGGCCTCTGTTATTTCAGTATTCGTGCGCTGCTAGAGGACAGCCGCGGCGGCATCTGGATCGGTACCGACCGAGGCGTGAGCCACTGGCGAGACGGTGGCTTTGTACGGGATGCCGTTGTGAACCGCCTTGGCGCCGAGAAAGTTTGGGCCATTCACGAGGATGGCGACGGCGGGCTGTGGTTTGGCACGCGCGGTGGAGGACTATTTCGCTGGCGTGACGGCGGACTGGCCACGTTTGGCAGTGAACAGGGACTGGCAAGCAACAGCATTTATCAGATACTCGAAGACTCGCACGGGACGTTCTGGATGAGCGGGCCGAATGGGATTTCGTCGGTGTCACGCCGCGATTTGGACAAATTGGCGGACCACCCCGAGTCTCGTCCCGCAGTGACACTTTACGGTCTGTCCGACGGCGTCGAAGCGACTCAAATGCATGGTGGTACTCAGCCGGCCGGAGCGCTCACGCCGAGCGGCGAACTGTGGTTTCCCACCAACCGCGGGCCAGTTCGAGTCCTTCCCGACCAAACACGGCCGGGCGACTTGCCGCAAGTTGTGATCGAACAAGTCCTGGTGGACGGACGCGAGATGCCAGGGTCCGGCCGCCTTGTTGTTCCACCCGGTGAAGGGACGCAGGAACGCATTCGTTTTCGATACAAGCTGGAAGGATTCGATCGCGAATGGGTGGAAGCGCTGAGCAGCCGGGTAGCGTATTACACGAATTTGCCTGCCGGAGGCTATCGGTTTCGGGTCCAGGCTTTTGAAATGAATATGCCGGAGAAAGTGGCTGAGGCTTCGTTAGCATTCCTGTGGCGAGCGCACGTTTACCGTACCGGCTGGTTTTTGGCGCTGTGCGTGGCTTCGGTGATGGCGGTTGTGTTCGCCGCCTATCGTCTACGTTTGAGGCAAGTACACGCCAGATTCGAAGCTGTGCTCGAGGAGCGCAATCGCATCGCGCGCGAAATGCACGATACCGTCATTCAAGGTTGTGCCAGCGCCTCAGCTCTGTTGGAGGCAGTGGTGGCGCTTGAGAACGGGCAGTTGGGGGGACGCGGGGAGCTACTCGATTCCGCGCGCAGTCAGATCCGCACCACGGTTGACGAGGCACGGCAGGCAATTTGGAATCTCCGCAAGAAAGAAACGGCGTCTCCTCAGATTGGCCAGTTGCTCGATAGTATGGCTCAGCAGGTCAGCCATGTTTCGCATGTCCCGGTGCGTTTCGAGGCTTCTGGGAACCCCATCCAGCTTGACCGGGCAGTTGAATACATTGTTCTCATGGTGGCGCGAGAGGCGGTTTACAACGCGGTGCACCACGCACAGCCTCGGGAAGTGTGCATACGAGTCTCTTTTGAGCCGGACAATGTACGGATGCAGGTGCTAGACGACGGCTGCGGATTCGATCCCGCGGAGGTTTTGGCGGCACAGAGCGTACATTTCGGGCTCGTGGGGATGCGCGAGCGAGTCGAGCATGTAGGTGGGCGCTTTGAGGTGAAAAGTGCTCCGGGAAGGGGAACTCAACTGTCGGTCGAGCTGCCTGTGCATCCTGCGGCCTCCAGGACGCATCCAGTGGGCGCAAGGGAATGACGACTGGTCAAAAAATCGGCGTGTTGGTGGTTGACGACCATCCGATTATGCGACTTGGTGTCGCCGCGATCATCAACGCGCAACGAGACATGAGAGTCTGCGCTCAGGCAGGATCAGGGGAAGAAGCCGTCAAGATGTTCAAGAAACATCGCCCAGATATCACCCTGATGGATCTCCGGCTCCCCGCCATGAGCGGCCTCGAAGCGCTTCGCGCCATTCGACAGGATGATCCGCAAGCGCGATGCGTGGTACTCACGGCGTACGAAGGGGATGAAGATATTCACCAGGCGCTGGCGGCGGGAGCGATGGGCTACCTTATTAAAGGCATGTCGCACGATACGCTCGTGGATGCGCTGCGCAGGGTGCAAGCAGGAATTCGCTTCCTCCCTCCTCCCATTGCGCGCAGTTTGGCGGATCGCACACCCAATTCAGATCTGAGCCCCCGGGAACGCGAAGTGCTCACCCTGATGGTCCATGGAAAAAGCAATAAGGAGATCGCCGCAACCCTCGGAATCACGGAAGCTACAGTGAAATGCCACGTTAGTGTGATACTGGCTCGCTTGGAAGTCAGCGGCCGCACGCAAGCGGTCGTCGCTGCCCTACAGCGCGGGCTGGAACATCTCTGAACCCGCAATTTGTGCTGCCTTCTTGCGGTCCAACCTTAGTCGGATTCCCACCACAAGATACTCGGATAAATTCACCGGGAGCGTGCAACCCAAGTCCATCTTATGAGACAAAACCTGGGAAGAAGTCTGATCGCAGTTTTCTTGATGATCCCAGGAGTTCTCCTAGTCGCGTCTGTCCCTGCTTCGGCGCAGGACAAGTCTTCGCAGGTAGTGATCGATGCGAGCAAAGAACCGGCCCCACCGCAACCGCTTCCTTTTGACGTGGGCGGGCGTTCACCAGACGGACACGTACTCTCTGCTAACAGCCGCTATCTAGTCTTCGATGGCACCCCCTGGTTCCCGGTGATGGGCGAATTTCATTTTGCACGATATCCGGAGGCTTACTGGGAAGAAGAAATCCTCAAGATGAAGGCCGGTGGCATCCAAATCGTCTCGACCTACATATTCTGGATTTACCACGAAGAAGTCGAAGGGCAGTTTGACTGGTCAGCGCAGCGCGACTTGCACCGTTTCGTTGAGCTTTGTGCGAAACACGGAATGTACGTTTGGATCCGAGTCGGACCGTGGGCGCATGGCGAAGTTCGCAATGGCGGACTCCCGGATTGGCTGCTCAACGAATGTACGACGCGGCAGAATGACCCCACGTATCTGCTCTACGTACGCCGCTTTTACGATCAAATCGCGCAGCAGGTGAAGGGCCTGTTTTGGAAGGACGGTGGCCCGATCGTCGGCGTCCAGATCGAGAACGAGTATGGCGCTCGCGGGGCTGGCAAGGGCACAGAGCACATGCTGACTCTGCTCGGGCTTGCTCGAGATGTGGGCCTCCTAGCGCCTTTCTATACCGCCACCGGATGGGATAGAGCGGAAGTTCCTTCGCGGGAAATACTTCCCATTTTTGGCGGTTATGCGGACGCTTTCTGGAGCCGCAAGCTGGACGAGCTTCCGCCGAACGCGAACTACTTCTTCACCACCATCCGCTGTGAAGAAAATGTCGGCGACGATCTGCGTTCGAGACGGCCGGACATCGACGCCCGATACGCTTCCTATCCCTTTCTTACCGCAGAAATGGGGGGAGGAATGGAGCTTGCGTATCACCGGCGGCCTCTGATGAGTGGAGACGATACGGCCGCGATGGCGCTCGTGAAGCTAGGTTCCGGAGTGACCCTGTATGGCTACTACATGTTTCATGGCGGCACGAACCCCGAGGGAAAGAAGACGACGCTGCAGGAATCGCAGGCGACTGGGTATCCGAATGATATGCCGGTGAAATCGTATGACTATCAGGCGCCGCTCGGCGAATTCGGGGTCGTGAATCCATCGTTTCGCGACGTCAAGGGACTCCATCTATTCCTGCACGATTTCGGTTCAAGCCTCGCGTCTATGACCGCCTACTTTCCCGAGCAAATGCCCCAAAGCAAACGGGACACTGCAACACCACGGGTTGCCGCGCGCGTCGAAAAAAATCATGGGTTCGTCTTCATCAACAACTACCAGCGAAACTATCCTCTTCCGGAGCGCAAGAATTTTCAGGTTCACTTGAAGCTAAGGTCCGGCGCCGTGGACCTGCCGCGCCATCCCTTGGATATCCCGAGCGGAGCCTACACGATCTGGCCCGTGAACCTCGACGTTGGTGGTGTGACTCTCAGATATGCGACGGCGCAATTGCTCTGCAAGCTAAACGAACCAAGTACCTATGTCTTCTTCACTTGGCCGGGTGCGCCTGCAGAGTTCGCTTTCGAGTCGGCCAACAGCGAATCGATAGAGGCTCCGCACGGGAGGGTTACGAGAGAGCGCGGGGCCGTTTATATCGGCAACATAGAACCAGGAGATGAGGAGGCCATTCGCATTCGGAGTCGAAGCGGAAAGGAGACAAAGATAATCCTGTTGTCGCGAGAAACCGCCCGAAATGCCTGGAAGGCTACTCTGGGAGGGCAGGAGAGGCTCATAATTACTTCTGCCGATGTTTTTTTCGAAGGGAATAGAGTGCACTTGCGTTCCAACGATCCCGCTGAATTCAAGTTTGGCATTCTTCCCAAACCAGATCATACCGCCGCGGGCTTCATCTCAGCAGGCCACCATGGGGTCTTTGAACTCTACGCAAGTCAAGTTTCCCCCGTACACGTAACTGCGAAAGTCGAGCGAGTCAAGGAGGCCAGTCCTCGGATGCCGGTGTCTATGGGCAAGGAAGTTGCGGAGGCGCCGGATGAAGCGGCGTTCGATGGCGCAGCAAGATGGGTTATCCGCATTCCCGCGGTTGAGTCGAGCGCCATCAAGAATGTATTCCTTCGAATTACGTACGAAGGTGACATCGCCCGAATCTACGATCGCGGCAGACTTGTCAGCGACGATTTCTTTAAGGGGACTCCGTGGGTGATCGGGCTGGCCCCGATAGTGGCTCAAGAAGGGGATCCTGAGCTCGAGCTTAGGATCCTGCCTCTACGAAAAGATGCGCCGATTTACTTGCCGCCTGGTACCCGGCCTTCGTTCCCTTCGACCGGCGAAGTTGCGCTCTTGAAGGATATCCAGGCCATTCCTGAGTACGAGGCTGTGGCCGATCTGAACCCCTGAACTGTCCTGGCTGTATGCTGGTCCTTCCGCCTGCTTAATCACGGCCAAGAGGCAAGTCCTGTTCAGAACGGGGCCATAAGAAAAAACGATTCTTTCCATCAGCAATCCTACTTTAGACGGATTTACTGTAATGAGGCCGGACATAGAATTCGCCTACTTGTGACCACCCCGGATTGTTGTGCATGCGAACGTGGGGGTTCAGTTTGCACCGCGAAAACACGGAAAACCGTCGAGGGTAACAGCGTACCCCGAGTGGCGCTACGCCGTGCTTGAGTGGTGGGCTGTTTGGAATTCTCGAAGCTGTGGGGTGCTTGGTGACGTTTCCAGTTCTCAGGAGGTTCAAGTGATTAACGCGGAAGCGCTTCGTCGGTATGGTTTCATGTTTTTGCTGATGGCGGCGATCTTATTTGCTCCTCTCGCGAGAGGGCAGAACGCCAACACAGGGGAACTCAAAGGTACTGTGATGGACCCTTCGGGAGCCGCTGTGCCAGGAGTGACGGTCTCTGTAAAGAATGTGCAGACCGGCGCCGTCACAGCAACGACGACCAACCAGTCCGGCCTATACGATGTACCGTTTCTGGCACCAGGGAACTACACGATCAAATTCTCGAATGCGGGCTTCAAGGAGTTCATCCGCGAAGGAATTGCTCTCCACATCGAAACGCTCGAGGTTAGCGTGACCCTCCAGGTGGGAGTGGCTACCGAGCAAGTCGTGGTGAACGCAGCGCCGCCGCTTGTGGAAACGGAAACTACCGATCAGCACGTGGACCTCGACGCTGTGGCCATCGCCAATGCTCCCATCACGGGCACGGACTGGCGCACTGAAATGACCCAGTTGATCCCCGGCGTAAACCCTGGACTTTACGGGGGATCTCAGGCCGGCGGCCAGGGGGTCGGCATCAATGGTACGCAGGCATTCAACATGAATTTCATGATTGACGGGTCGGTGGCCACCGCGCCGCGGGATTACAACAGCAGCAACTTCTACATGCCGCTGGATTCTATCGGCGAGGTCAGTATCAATTCCGGTAATGCTCCCGCGCAATATGGCAACGGCTTGGCCGCGATCAACGTCATCACGAGGAGCGGCACGAATACCTGGCATGGCGACGTGTTTGAGTACGTCCAAAACACCGTATTCAATGCCAGGAGCGTCTCTAACCCCGCGCCGAACCCGAAGAGCGTCGAGCACTGGAATGAATATGGCGGCAGCGTTAGCGGTCCCGTCCTCAAGGACAAGCTCTTCTTTTTCTTTACTTATCAGCGCAACCCTTCTGCCACACCCACTGGCGGAACCTACAGCTATCCGACGGCCGCCATGCAGGCGGGGGACTTCTATGGCATATATGGCTCCAACGGATCGGCCTTCGATTCCAATGGCATTCTCCAGGGGACCTATTCTCAAGTCGCGCTGAATATGCAGAAATTCTTTCCCGCGGCGAACGCTCCTGGCTGGGTCAAGGGATGCCCGGGCCCAGCTAATCCGGGACCTACAGTCGCGCAGACGTGTCCTGCCACCAACAACTACGTATTCAATGGCACCAGCCCGAACAAGGCCACTTGGTACACAGGCCGGGCCGATTACAAAATTTCTTCTGTCCAAAAGCTCTCGTTCACTTTCAACTACTATCCGACGGTTGCTTCTTTTGTCCCGCCGGACCCGCTTTTCCCGAATGACGCCTCAGCATTTTCGCAGGGCAATAATTACAATCTGACGGGGCAACTATCGTACGTGTACACGATCAGCCCCACTGTCGTGAACGAGTTTCGCATCGGCGAGGCCCGCGAACTCGACAAGTACAAACCATTTTCCTTCGGGAAGAGCGATCCCGCGAAGCTCGGCCTGGAGCCTACTTACGGGACGAACGTTCCTCCGAATGCCAACGTGTTTCCGCATATATCGATAGATACCCAGAGCGGCCCGCAGGGTGCCGTTCTCGAGGGAGGCGCCGCCCTCGGTGCCGGGAGCGGCAACGGCAATATCGACGCCGTCCTCGGCCAGGGAACTTTCAACGCCTCCGATGTGCTCACGCTCGTCCGTGGCCGCCACACGCTGAAGTTCGGCGGCGAGTACGATCGGTTCTACCAGAACTACACAAGCTGGGGGGATTTGGACGCCGGCCACTTCGAGTTCAATGGGACCGTTACCGGAGTCCCCTACGCCGATTTCTTGGCGGGCGACGTGTACTCTTGGCACGTCGGTGAAGCCGTTCCTACCAGTGTGCATTCCTGGGGCTCAGCCTTGTTCGCCGCCGACGACTTCAAGATCACTCCAAAAGTGACGTTGAATCTTGGCCTGCGCTGGCAGATGGTGTCCGGTTGGGGCGTGAAGCATAATCTGTTCGGCATCTATGATCCCCTTCTCCCCAATTCATGGAACGGTGGCAAGTATCCCGGCGCCATTCTCTTCGGTGGTCAGAGCGATAAGGCTTACGGAGTAAGCAACCTCAGCACAATCGAGAATGGCGATTACAAGGAATTCGCGCCCCGTGTCGGCATCGCCTGGGCATTCCGTCCCAACTGGTCCATCCGCGCCAGTTACGGAATCTTTGATGCTCCACGCGACGCCGATATCTACGGCGGAGGTAACAGCGGCACCCTGGGATTGGGCTTGAATCCCACCAGCCCTTACTTGGGTTATCAGAACGGCGTCGCGGCCTTTCCGTTGGATAGCGGTCCACCGGCGGGTTCCGTCAAATACCCCACGCTTCAGACTGCCTCCTCCATCATAGAAAACGGCGGCTACATTGCCTACTATCCACGCAGCATAGCGACCCAGTACATCCAGGAACTCCTCGTGAGCGTCCAGCACCAGTTCGCTGGGAACGTCCTCCTGGATACTAGCTATGTCTACACTCGTGGCAGAAATCTCGATTACACCACGGATGTCGACGCGGTCACAGCAAACAACCTGGCATGCACCCCGGGTTGGTGGGCGTGTAATCCCAACCCCAACTTTGCGTACATCGCCGGTCTGCTCTTTAATGGCTGGTCGAATTACAACGCCCTCCAGCTTCGCGTGCAAAAAAGAATGTCCCGGGGGTTGCAATTCCAAGCCAATTACGCGTACTCGCATTCTCTCGATACAGGTACTTCGAGGGGCTGGGGGTCGGGCGGTGTCGAGACCTATCAGAACGCCTACAGTCCAGCCTCGAACTACGCCTCTTCCGCGACCGACATCAGGCACTTCCTTGTTGGCCAAGTTACCTATGAGCTTCCGTTTGGCGCCGGACGTCAATATGTGCTGCACGGCGCCGCCAACCAGATTGCCGGAGGCTGGCGCGTTTCCTCCATTATGCAGTGGCACACCGGGCTGCCCTTTACTCCTTCCCTCCCCAATAACGGCAGCATCAGCAAGGCCAGCATTGACCCAGGTCTGAGTGTGTGCTGGAGTTGCACCCTCTACGCCGTCCGTGTGAGCGACCCCTATGCTGGTGGCCATAATGCCCCGGGGCTGTGGTTCAATCCTAATGCGTACGTTGCCCCGGCGGCTGGAACGTTCGGCCAAAACCTGCGCGACAGCCTCTACGGGCCGCACTTCTTCAACATGGACTTCGGCATTGGGAAGACGTTCTCTATCACCGAGCGCGTGAAGTTCGAGTTCCGAGCGGACGCGTACAACGTGCTGAATCACATCGACTTCGGCAACCCCAATAGCCAAATCAACACGGCTACAGCGGGCATGATCGTCGGCACGGATATTGCCAACAGCCCGCGCATCTTTCAACCCGGTAGGGCTTCAGCGGTAGCTGGATGCTCTACTTGCGTTTCAGTCTTGCGGCAATTGCAATTCTGACCGACGCCCCAATGGGCCCGAGACCTAACCCCGTTTCGGGCCCAGTTTTCTTGCTTTGTGTGCCTGTCGAAGCATTTACAATTGGCAATGCGCGCTTTCCCCAGTTCCTTTGCCATCGTCCTGACGGACATAATGCCTTCCCGGGCCATTCTCGCCGCCTGCTTGAGCCTCCTCGCGGTCCACGTGTATGCGGGTACCACCCCCCAAGCCGCGGCCCAGAAGCCATCGGAGATCCAGGATCATTTGCAGCGCGCGCAGACGGCCTTGCATGCCAACGATGTGAGCAACGCGGAAAGGGAATTTCGCGCGATTCTCGCACTCGATCCGAAAAACGCCGTCGCGCACACTAACCTTGGCGTGCTTGCTTTGGGCCACGGCGATTGCCAGGCCGCATCCAAGGAATTTCGCCTCGCTTTGGCGGCGCAGCCCTCTCTAACGCAGGCACAGGCCCTTCTGGGGATCTGCCAAAAACGATTGGGAGACCCCTCTGCCCGAGCCACCTTGGAAAAATCATTTCAGAAGCTGCAAGACAAGCAGTTGCGCATTCAGGTTGGCATGGAGTTGGCAGCCCTTTATGACGGCCAAGGAGACCTTGACGCCACGGCATCCGTGATGCGAACGCTCGTCGACCTGGATCCTGAGAACGTCGATATCTTGTATGCCGCCCAGCGCGTCTATGCTGAGCTCGCCGATGACACCCTGAACAAAATGGCCATCATCGGTCCGCAGTCCGCCCGCATGCAACAAGTCATTGCCGAGCGACTTGTCAATGCTGGGGACCTACAGGGCGCAATCGAGCATTACAGGAAAGCGCTGGAGATCAATCCGCGCCTACCTGGCGTGCGCTACGAACTGGCTGAGGCCATCCTCGAGGCGTCACCCCACGACGCGCAGGCGCAGGCCGAAGCTGAAAAGGAATTGGAAACTGCGGTAAAGATCGACGGCGAGAATGCCAGGACGGCATGCTTGTTGGGAAGAATCGCTGTTCTGCGCGCCGATCTGGAAAGCGCCTATTCTCACTACAACCGTGCCTTTACATTGAATCCGAGGGATGTCGAAGCCCAGCTCGGTCTTGGTCATACGTTAGCGACTACGGAGAAGCCTCAAGAGGCACTGAAGTATTTGCGGATGGCCGTCCAATCTGATCCGCTCAACGGCGAAGCGCACTATCGGCTGTCATCGGTTTGTAGGAGACTTCAGTTGAAGGACGAAGCCGAAAAAGAGTTGCGGCTGTTTCAGGAAATCAAGCAAACGAAAGAGCGCGTCAGGGAGCTCTACAGACAAATGAACAAGAAAACCAAGCCCCAGGGCGACCAAGTCCCCGATCCGGAATAATGGGAGTCCATCGATTTTTCTGCTTCGTCTTTGTCCTCGTCTTTCCCCGCGATTCTTGCCGAATCCAACCTTAGTAGGATTGCCCCCGCGAATCACAAAGATAAAGTGTTCACATCAATTTTTTAGATAGTTCGCGCCCTAGCCCGTGGCGGTTGGCTTTCGGGCCAGTCATCCGGAGTGAGTGGAAAAAGTGCCGACACAACTGCGTTGCCTCTCGTGCTGGATCGCGATGATATTCGGCCTCACTTGCCAGTACGCATGCGGCGGCGGTTATTCCAGTGGGCCGCCTCCCCCGCCCAGCATCCTTCCGCCAACGATCTCGAAATCATTTGGAGCGGCAAGTTTGGCTTTGAACGGCACCACATCGCTGACATTCCACCTATCCAACCCCAACACGGGCGCTTCCTTGACGGGCATCGGATTTACCGACACGCTGCCGGCCGGGTTGGCGATAACGACGCCTAACGGCCTGACGGGTAGTTGTGGCGGAGGAGTGATAGCGGCAACGGCCGGATCTACCACTGTTAGTCTGTCTGCTGCGACTCTTGCCGCCAGCGCCTCGTGTAACTTTGCCGTGAATGTTTCCGGGATGGCCGCAGGGATGAAAAACAACGTCACAAGTGCCGTGACTTCCACGGAAGGTGGAAGCGGTGGGACCGCATCCGCCAGCCTCAATGTTGCCGGTCCGAGCCAGCAACCGCCTCCACCCACCGATATCACGCCAATAAACCTCGACGTTTACTACATCTTGAATCAGAAAAGCGGGCTCCAAGCCGACCTCACGTCGGCGAGCCCCGGCACCCAAGTCATCCAGCAGCAGCGCAGCTTTACAAACCTCGGCCAGAGATGGGTCTTCACCAAGCTGGCCGGAGGCGGTGGTTTCTGGCAGATCAGCAATCAATCCAGCGGCTTTTGCTTCGACAGTTCCGGAACGAATGTCGTGCAGAATCCTTGCGCTGCCACCACGACACAGACTCAACAGTGGACTCTCACCCCTGCGTCCAGCGGGTATTACACGATCACAAATCGCGTTACCACACTCTTGGTGGACGTTCCCTTCGCGGCGGCCGGTGCGTCTCTGGATGAAACGGCCCTGGGTGCCAGCGCCACGCAGAGCCAGCTCTGGTTGTTGCGTCCCGCATATTTCCGGGGAGTGGACAACGCACTTCTCGAAAAACAAGAGGCTGCGCGTGCTTCAACGGGCTTGCCCTGGTGGAAGGATGGGGGCCAGCAAATGGACGTTCTTCAAATCCTCAAAAGCCATGGAGTGAACATGGTGCGCGTAAGGCCAAGCTCGGTGCCGCCCTATGGGAATGCCTCGCAGGCAGGATGCAGCGGCAATGACTCCTGCTACGCGGAAACGGAAGCGCAGGATTTGGACCTGGCAAAACGCACCAATAACCTCGGCATGAGCCTGCAATTGACTCTGCTCTTCGATGGCGGCCGCTCCGCCAGTGTTCCATCAGCATGGACCGGACACACGCTCGCGCAATTGCAGTCGGACATCTACGGTTATGTAAAAGCTGAGATCATGGCGTACCGACAGGCGGGAACAATGCCCGACTTGGTTTCGATCGGCAATGAAGTCGATACCGGCTTCCTAGGCTCCATCGGCAGTCCAACGGGAGCGAACTTTGGCGGATTTGCCGCCTTACAGATCCAAGCCATGCAAGCGGTCAAGGACGCTGCCGCCGACACATCGATGGGGCCTGCCATTCCAGCACCGCTAACGTGCATCCACATCACGCCTGCTTGGGATCTCACTCAGTTTTTTACACTCGCAAATCAAAACAACATTCCATACGACGCGATCTGTCAGAGCTACTATCCACTTTTCCATGGCCCTCTTACGCAAGCGCAAGCCAACGCCTCTAATCCCAACAACCAGCCTGTTGAGCAAAACGTCCTGACCGCAGCGGCGACTAGCATCGCCAAGCCTATCTTGATCCTGGAAACCGGCGAACACTATGAGAATGGATTCCAGTCGAACGATCCGTGGTATCCACCAAGCCAGGCGAATCAGAATCAATTCCTCGTTGATCTCCGGACCGTACTGAAGGGTTTACCAAACAATTTGGCGACGGGCCTCGCTTACTGGGATCCAGCCGGTGTAAACATTCCCAAACCGGGCGGCGGACTTTTCAACGGTGACAACCAGCCGGACGCCATTTATGTTTGGAACGGCCTGACCATCTTTGACAATGCCGATAGCTCCGGAACCACTAATGTGAATGATCCAAACTATTCCACACCACTCCCGGCGCTTGATGCGCTGGGGATGCACTAGGGAATAGGCCGGACTCTGATTGCCCGAGGGGGGTTACAGACATGAAAAAGACTTGCTGCGTCATCGTCTTGTCGATGTTGCTGCTTTTGCATTGCGTGCCTGTGCGCGCCTCCGAGTATGCGATTGGCGCCGATCTATCGTTCCTGAAACAAGCGGAAGATCGCGGCAAGGTTTTCAAGGACAGCGGCGCAGCCAAGCCAGGATTGGAAATATTCAAGAATCATGGCTACAACTGGATTCGCCTGCGGCTCTTCCACACCCCCACGGAACTTCCCAATAACTTGGACTACACCATCGCGCTCGCCAAAGCCGCCAAGAAACTTGGTTTTCATTTCCTGCTCGACTATCACTATTCCGATACTTGGGCCGATCCGGGCAAGCAATTCCTTCCAAAAGCCTGGGAGGGCATGTCTCATACCCAGCTCGTAAAGGCAGTGCTTGAATACACCAAGCAGACCACAGCCGCATTCCGCGAAGCGGGAGTGCTTCCAGACATGGTCCAAATCGGCAACGAGGTCATCAATGGAATGCTCTGGCCGGATGGCCGTCTGCCCGGCAATTGGGATAACTTCGCCGATCTGGTTAAAGCGGACATTGCAGGCGTGGAGGCGGGAACTGGAGATGCACCGCATCCCCGGATCATGATCCACATCGACCGCGGCGGCGACAAGGTTCGAACCAAGGATTTTTTCGACAAACTCCATTCCTATCACGTGAATTATGACGTGATTGGACAGTCTTACTATCCCTGGTGGCACGGCAGCCTGAACGATCTCCGCGAAAACATGTTCTTCATGGCCCGGGAATACAAGAAGGACATCATCGTCGTGGAGGCCGCCTACAACTGGATGCCGTCCGAATATAAGAAGCGGCCTGGACCCTTTCCAGAATCTCCTGAAGGGCAAAAGCAGTTTCTAGAAGAAGTAAATCGCGTTGTGCAAGAAACTCCCGATGGCCTCGGCAAGGGTGTGTTTTGGTGGGAACCTGCAGTCGTTGGGCCGCTAGGCTCCCGGGGCTTTTTTGATGATACGGGCAACGCCCTCCCGGTGATCACCACATTTGATAAGTTCACGCGGCACTGAGAGAGCGCGATGAAGAAGCACAGCCCGTCGCCGGTTTCCGTGAATCGGCGAGAACTCCTAAAGCAAGCCGGTGCTGCCGCGCTGGTCTCAGCGATTGGCGCCGCGCGTTCGAGTCTCGCGCTAACTCCCTCCGATGGCGCCACTCCAAGAATCCGTGAGACTTTTGATTTCGGCTGGAAGTTTCACAGAGGTGACTTCCCAGACGCGCAGAAACCTGAATTTTCCGACTCCGGTTGGAAAAGCCTGGACCTTCCACACGATTGGAGCATCGAAGGTCCATTCAACGAGAGTGAGCCAGCTGGCGCTCCCGGAGGATATTTACCCACAGGTATAGGCTGGTATCGAAAGCGCTTCACTTTGCCAGCGTCTTACAAAAACAAACAGCTCACCATCGAGTTTGATGGCGTCTATCAAAACAGCGAGGTGTGGATCAACGGCGAATATCTTGGCAAACGCCCTTACGGATATGTCCCGTTTTTCTACGACCTCACGCCACACCTTGCTTTCGGACGCGAGAACGTAATAGCGGTAAAGGTGGACAATTCCCGTCAGACCAATTGCCGCTGGTATTCGGGATCCGGCATCTATCGCCACACCTGGCTAGTCTCAACGAGACTAGTTCACGTCGTGCATTGGGGCACTTTTGTCACCTCGCCTCACGTCTCGAAGGATTCGGCAACACTTCGGATCAGCACCAGGGTCAAGAACGACGGCAAGGGTCCTGCGCCCTGCACACTAGAAACCGCCCTGTTCGATGACGACGGAAAGGCGGTTCAGCGCGCAGCGGCGAGCCAGGAGATTGCATCTCACGCCGAATACGAGTTTGTGCAGCAACTCACTGTGGAGAAACCGCGCCTTTGGTCCGTGGAAGATCCGCATCTGTACAAGGTCCGCAGCACCATCCAAGAGCAAGACAAGCGCATCGACGAATACGATACGCCCATCGGCATCCGGGATGCCGTCTTCGACGCGGACAAGGGATTTCTGCTAAACGGCGAGCGCATCAAATTGAATGGTGTTTGCCTTCATCACGATGGCGGCTGCGTTGGCGCCGCCGTACCGGAGCGAGTTTGGGAGCGGCGGCTGGAAATTTTGCGGGAGATGGGCTGCAATGCCATTCGCACCAGCCACAATCCTTATGCCGCGGAATTCCTGGATCTCTGCGACCGCATGGGCTTTCTGGTGATGAACGAGGCCTTCGACGAATGGAAAGTGCCCAAGGGCCAGATCGGTCCCCATGGTTACAGCAATTATTTTGACGAATGGTTCGAGCGCGACGTGCGAAACTTCGTTCAGCGCGATCGCAACCATCCCTCAGTTGTATTGTGGAGCGCCGGCAACGAGGTTGGTGATCAAGGCGCCCTGCACGGCGCGGAGACTCTCGCAAAACTACTGAAAGTGTTTCACGCGGAGGATCCTACGCGTCCCGTCACGGTTGGCTGCGATCACATTTCTTCCGAACCTATCTCCGACGCCGCGCGCCCGGAATTCCTCGCCCTCCTCGATGTCGTGGGTTACAACTATGTCGACCGCTGGCGCGACCGAAGGGAGAAATACTACAGCATCGACCGGAACATGTTTCCGAAGCGGCGCTTCATCGGCACGGAAAGTGAGTCCATCGGTGGCATCCGAGGCGATTATCGCGATTTGTTTCCGGCTGAGGCGCCTGACGAATCTCTCCGGTTCAGGGCAACAAGAAACATCGATGTCGAGCAGTTGTGGAAATTTGTGGGCATTCATGATTACGTTGCCGGCGATTTCATGTGGACCGGCATCGATCACTTGGGCGAAGCACGATGGCCGATGAAAGGTTCTTCCACGGGCGTCATCGATATTTGTGGCTTCAAGAAAGATGGATTCTATTTTTATCAAAGTCAGTGGACCGGCAAGCCCGTCCTGCACATCTTTCCTCATTGGAACTGGAAGGGTAAAGAGGGCAGCATCGTTCCTGTAACTTGTTTTACGAATTGCGACACAGTCGAGTTGTTTCTGAATGGCCGTTCCTTCGGCGTGAAAGGTTTTGCTTTCCCGCGGTTGGGTATGGAAGGCCGTTATGGCAACTATCCTGCCCGTGCAAAAGTTACCAGGACCACGGCTGACTTGCATTTGACCTGGGACGTGCCCTATGAGCCAGGAGCTCTTAAAGCGGTCGGAATGAAGGATGGAAAAATAGCGTCCACCGTTGAGGTTCTCACAACGGGAGAGCCAGCCACGCTAAGCTTGTCGACCGGCCGAGAGCTCATCCTTGCGGACCAGCGCGATGTGGCGCACGTAATCGTCCAGATCTTGGACGACAAGGACAGGGTGGTACCTATCGCCGACAATGAAATTACCTTCGAATTGGAGGGCCAGGGGTTGCTACTCGGAGCGGACAATGGAAACCCTGAGAGCCACGAAGACTATAGATCCAACCGGCGAAAAGCATTCAATGGATCATGTCTGGCCATCGTACAATCGACTGGCAAATCGGGTCAGATTCGAATCACGGCGGCTTCACCCACCCTCAAATCAGCGAGCGTGATCGTCGCCACCAAGGGGTGAATGTTTATACTGTTCGATCGCGCCGTTAAGACGTTGACAGTCTCCGCTCTCGCCCAAGTTCTGCTCTTCGCTCAACTACTCAGTGTTCCTTCTCACAACCAAGAGGGCACCTCACACAAGTCTCTCGACGGGCGCGCTGCATTGCCTGAGACGGGGCGGCTCCCACCACCACCCGTTTTTCAAGACGTCTCGACGCAAGTGGGTTTAAGCGTGCCTCATATTTCAACGCCAGACATGAAATACATTGTTGAGTCGATGAGCGGAGGCGTGGGCCTTTTCGACTGCGATAACGATGGCAGGCTGGACATTGTCGTTGTCAATGGCTCAACGATAGACCGCTATCGCCACGGCGGCGATCCCATGGTCACGCTCTATCACCAGGGATCTGACGGCAAATTCACCGATATCACCAAGTCGGCTGGACTGACGCGGCTCGGCTGGGGCATGGGCGTGGCCGTAGCGGACTTCGACAATGACGGACGGCTCGATCTGTACGTGACCGGGTACGGCGGCAACGCGTTGTACCGGAATCTCGGCAATTGCAAGTTTGAAGACGTCACGGAAAAAGCCGGAGTTTGCGGCGGGGGCTTCAGTACGGGCGCCGCCTGGGGCGACTACGACCTCGACGGAAACGTCGATCTGTTTGTCTCGCGCTACGTGCACACGGAGATCGATCACCTCCCCGAGTTCGGCAAAGGGCAGCACTGCGTGTACAAAGGCGTGGCCGTGCAGTGCGGGCCCTGGGGCATGGAAGGCGAAAGCGATCTTCTCTACCACAACCGCGGCGACGGCACCTTCGAGGAAGTCTCGGAGAAAGCTGGTGTCCACGACGCGTCCCACCGCTACGGTTTGGGTGTCACTTGGGCCGATTATGATAATGACGGCTGGCCCGATCTCTTTGTTGCCAACGATGCAGGTCCCAACTACCTCTATCACAACAACGGTGATGGCACCTTTACCGACGTCGCGACCCTGGTCGGCGTTGCCTACGGCAGTTCAGGTCTCGAGCAAGGGAACATGGGCGTGGACTTTGCTGACTACGACCACCGCGGTCTGCTCGACATCTTTGTCACGACTTTTGCCGAGCAACTCAACGCTCTCTATCGCAACCTGGGTCCCCAAGGATTTGACGATGTCAGCGGAACCTCCAAGCTGGGTCCTCCCGGTTATCCGCTCGTGAAATGGGGCACTGGTTTTTTTGATATGGATAACGACGGCTGGCTCGACATCTTCGTAGCCAATGGCCACGTATTTCCGCAAATGGACCATGCTCAGCATTCCGCGCCATATCGTCAGCCCATGCTCTTGCATCACAACAATCGCGACGGCACATTCGAAGACGTCACCATGCAAGCCGGACTCGGCGCCCTGCCTCCTGCTTCCCGTCGTGGGGCGGCATTCGGAGACATTTTCAACAACGGGAACATTGACATCATTGTTCTGAATGTTGGCCAGCCCCCTTCGCTTTTGCTGAACACCGCGAAGAACGCCAACCATCGCGTGCTCTTCAAGCTCGAAGGCATGCAAAGCAACCGCGCCGCCATCGGCGCGCGTCTCACAATTCAGGCTGGCAAGTTGCGCCAATTTAGTGAAGTGCGTGGCGGTTCCAGCTACCTGTCCCAAAACGATTTGCGCTTGCATTTCGGATTGGCCGGCGAGAACAAGCTGGATTCCGTCGAAATCCGCTGTCCGAGCGGAAAAGTCGAGATCTTGAAAGATTTAGCAGCAGATTACATCTATGCGATAGTTGAGGGGAAAGGGGTTCAGAGCTCAAAACCATTGCCGTCATTTGCTACTAATTAGCCGTCCCCCACTGGTGGTGTTCCTTCGCACTCACGCCTCTCCCGAGTTTTCCTCAGCCTCAGGAATTCTTTGCGAATTTCCCTCTAGTGCCATTACAATCGGCCCGTCGTTCTGCCTTGCAAATGAAAAAATTCACCATCGCCGTCGGCAGCAAGCGCGGACCAAAGCTCAACGCCGTCAAGGAAGTGCTCGAAGCAATATCTGGCGTCCTTGCTCGCGAAACACAATTTGAAGTCATCGGCGTCGAAGTCGAGAGCGGCGTCAGCCACACGCCCGCGTCGCGAGAGGAACTGATGCGCGGCGCCCGCCAGCGCGCGGAAGCGTTGAAGGATCAAGCGCGCCACAGCGGAGCCGCTTGGCAATACTTCGTGGGCCTCGAAGGGGGCCTCGATGTACTTCGTGAAAGCGCATCAACGAACGAGACGCTGCGTCATTCGGCTTTGCAGTCAAGCGGGCGGCGACGCGTCTTCTTGGAAAGCTGGGCCTACGTCTCCGACGGTGCGCAAGGCCATTACGGCCGCTCGGGGAGCATCGAACTGCCGGAAGCTTTGGCTCACGAAGTTCTCGAGAATGGCGTGGAGCTTTCCGCTGCCATCGATCGGTTTGCCGGCGCCGTGGGCATTCGCGACGCGCAAGGCGCTTGGGGCGTGCTTTCCAACAATTTCATTACCCGGCAGGAAGCGTTTCGAGTTGCTGTGATCGCGGCGTTCGCCCCGTTCTATAATGCCAAGATGTATGGCGCGGCCGCCGCTGCGAATTCGCATACGTAGGCCAGGATAGATCGCGCCCGCGGTTGCAGATAATTCGCCGAATTCATTTCGGCAGAAGCATGAAGAATAGAGATTCAGGCATTCAAGATTGATTTCTCACTGAATGCTGAGAACTGAAAACTGCTTTCGAGGGAGCAATCATGGACATTGTCAAAGGCAATATGGGCTGGATTGAAGTCGTCGTCGGACCAATGTTTTCCGGCAAGAGCGAAGAACTGATCCGCCGCCTGCGCCGCGCGGAAATCGCGCGCCAACGGGTCCAAATCTTCAAGCCCGCCATCGACGCGCGCTATGCCGCCAACGAAATCGTGTCGCACTCCGGCCTCGGCATTCCATCCGACAACGTCTTCAAAGCCGCCGAAATCATGGAAAAACTCTCCCCGCGCACGGAGGTTGTCGGCATCGACGAAGCTCAATTCCTTGGCGACGAAGTTGTAGATGTTTGCACCAAGCTAGCCAATCTCGGCAAACGCGTTATTGTCGCCGGTCTGGATACCGATTACCGTGGCCGCCCGTTCGAACCCATGCCGCGCCTTCTCGCCATCGCAGAAGAGATCACCAAGCTGCTGGCCATCTGCGTCCGCTGCGGCAATCCCGCGGTTCACACCCAGCGCCTCGTCGAAAGCGAAGAGTTGATCGTTGTCGGCGCGACGGGCGCGTACGAAGCCCGCTGCCGCCGCTGCTTCGAACCCAATCCAGCCCTCGCGCAGGAGAAGAAAGAGGGCCCGCTGTCCATCGCACGCAACCGCGTCACCTCCGCCGGCGGTAGGTGATACCCTCCCTCCAGTTCAGTACAAATGTTGTCGCACACCGCTGCAGGCGGTAGTGCCTTTCCGCTGACAGCGATCGCGTTCGCCCGTTGAGATGGGCATCTTCTTCCGTCAAACTGGCTCGACAGAAAATTCCGCCCGAATCGAGCTGGATCGCAAAAATGATCATCGAATCCAAAGCACCGACCCGCGTGGACTTCGCCGGAAGCACGCTCGATATTTGGCCGCTCTACCTCTTTCATCCCGGCGCGGTCACCCTGAACGCGGCCATCTCGCTCTATGCATCGTGCTCCATCGAAACTCTTCCCGTTGGCGACAATCGCATCAGGCTGACCTCCCGAGACATCAAGCGCGAAGAAAGTTTTGCTTCCTTCTCCGCTCTCGTGCAGGCCAAGCGTTACCGCCTCCCGCTCCTCGCGGAAATCACCAAGTTCTTCCACCCGCAGGGCGGTTTCACACTCACCACGGATTCCGAAGCTCCCGCGGGGGCAGGAATAGGCGGCTCCAGCGCCATGGCTGTAGCGATTTGTGCCGCGCTTGACCGCTTCACCGGAGCAGGGAAGAGCAAAGTCGATTGGATCCACATCAGCCGCGACGCCGAAGCCATCGTCATCAATGTTCCCACCGGAACACAGGATCACTATCCCCCGGCCTTCGGCGGAGCTGCGGCTATCGAACTGCCGCCCGGCGGCGAGCATCGTGTGGAGCTTCGCGTCAATCTCGATGAACTCGAACGCCGCGTGATGGTCTGCTATACCGGCAAGCCGCGCCAGCACGGCATAAACAATTGGGAAGTCTTCAAGGCCCATATCGGGGGCAAACGCGCGGTGCAAAATAGTCTCGAGCGCATTTCCGAAGTCGCCCAGGAAATGCGCGTAGCCTTGGAAAAACCCGATTGGCAGGAAGCTGGCCGCCTCATGCGCGAGGAATGGTCCTTCCGCAAGCGAAACCTGCCCACCATTTCGACCAAGACCATCGACCGGGTCATCGACAACGCTCGCCGCAACGGCGCGCTGGCGGGCAAAGTCTGCGGAGCAGGTGGCGGCGGCTGCGTCGTCCTTTTGGTTGAGCCTGGCGCTCGTGAACGCGTGGAAAAGGCCATTCGTGAAGCCCGCGGCGAGGTCCTGCCTATGACCATTGATCGCCAAGGCGTCCAAGTAGTCTCACGCTAAGAGTAATGTCTGGAATCCCCGCCCGGCAGTACAGCTCACCCCTCACCGAGTACAGGTAAGAGAGCAGGGTCCGCTCCGGAGCGGGGCACCTGTTGTAGCAACGTGATTCTGTCACCCTAATGGCAACATGAAAATGTCACCCCCCTGGTAGGGCTGAATGCTCTAAGCGGGTGTCGCCGTAGTAGAGCGAGACGCGCCCGTCGAGGGCTTGGTAGATGTGCACTTTGGCTCCGGCGAAGCTGAAGCGGCGGGCTTGTTGGGGGATTTGGAAGCGGCGG
>WNFD01005297.1_pt1 | contig 24889 bp, 23 predicted proteins | sample 5400491 | NCBI WGS metagenome assembly WNFD01 (sample SAMN13153343, study PRJNA577476) | soil metagenome | isolation source: 120 cm saprolite under Douglas fir tree site 2 hole 2 replicate 2 | place: USA:California | collected 2015-04-18
CCAGGGCGATCGAACACACGAAGAACATAACGAAACTGCTTAGAGCGATGCGTATTCTCATTGGTAGGCCTCCACTTCAATCTCTTCTCAACTTGGTTGCACGTTGCGGGAGTTCATACTTCAAGCGATGCGGATCATCTCTTGATTTGCGTGTGCTGTCTTCGCCTGAAGAGGAGTTGCGCTCCGCTGCAGGTCTATGGGGTGAATCTTGATCGCTTAAGACAATCCCTCCGGAGGTTCTCGGAAAAGGCCTTCAGGTTTCAAAAATTTATGGGTTCCTCTGATTGGCCAAATAGTATAGACAACTGTACTGAGATGCAAGTAGAAAATTGAATTATTTTTTCGGGAAGAATGCTCGCTTGCCGTTCTACACCGCCTCAAGCATGGAGTAGAGCGCCCTCACCGCTCGACGCAGCTTCAAATCAGCAACCGAGAGTGAGGAGAGAACGGTTGAGTAAGCGAGCCGCGCAGGCGATGGCTCCTGATAGCAGCAGGTCTGGTTTTCCTTGAGAGCGAGAGCTTCCAGCAACTGCAGGCGGGATCGTGTCTGTTCAATAGCGTGCGGAGCGGTTACCTGAGCTGAGGATCAACTCGAGGTTTTGAAGGAGGCCAGTAAGCGTTCGCGAACAAAGACGATATGTTCCCGCATAGCAAGCCTTGCCTCTCGCCTGGTTTCCTTCTTCAGAGCCTGGTAGATCTTCATGTGCGCGACGGGCGCCGTTGTGGCAGAGAGCTCGTAGGACTTGGAGCGGCAAAGCAGAGCCTTTTGCTGAATATTTTCAAGGACGCGACAGAGCTCCTCATTGCCGGTCGCGGCAGTGATCATGGCATGAAACCGCATATCCTCTTCAATATGTTCGAGCTTGTTACCGTCTTTAAGAAATTTCTTTGTGCGGTTGATGCTGGCAGCTAGATCATTGAGCAGCTTTGGCGTGACGTTAGCCGCATCGATGGAATGGACTTCGAGGATCTCGCGAAGTTCGTACAGGTCGCGTATCTCCTTGGCAGAGAACTGCCGAACGTAGGCTCCGCGCCTTGGTTCGATACAGACGAGACCTTCCGCTTCCAACCGATTCAACGCCTCGCGCACGGGAGACTTGCTGATTCCAAGCTGCGTTGCAAGAGATTCCTCGGTGAGGCGGGAAAGCTCGCCCAGGGTTCCATCGAGCAGGTTCTGCTTAATGCTTCGATAGGTGAGTTCGGTAAGGTTTGGGATTTTCGCCAGCTTAATCATGATCGTTATAGGTCTCGTGGATTTTACACGACTGGAAGGCATGGATTGCCTCCGCGATAGGAGAGTGGCTAATTTCTGCAGATTTTGGGCCATTTCCGCACAATTCACTGTATCGTCGGGTGAAGTCAACAGCCAGTCGGCAAAATGGCGGCAAGACTTGAGGATAGGACCATACCTCGAATGTTCGCGATACATGTCTCTGCATAGAGTGTCCGTTTCAGGGTCATTGATAAGACGGCAATTGTAATCGGAAAGACTCACGAGCGATATTGTGTCAAAGAAGAGTAAGGGCACCATTGAACTCAATAAACGAGTAAATAAAGGTTAGTTTCGGGCGATAACACCTACTTCCATCGACCGTCCCGAGGCGATCTGCTTGTAGAAAAACCCGCTGGGAATCTGTTGGACGAGAGATTTGTCGAGCAGGATGATTCGCGGTTCGGGGGCGACAGCGTCTTCTAACGTCTCAGGCTGGAAGAGGTATCTGTCAGTGGGGGTGCCGGCGGGTAGAGGCTGGAGCTGGACTTGCTGGACGGGACGCCTGGCGTAGAAGATGCTGGTTGCGATCGACCTCGCGTTGCCCTCCCACCAGACGAGGAGCGGGCCCGGTACTGGCTGCGGATGGCTGAAGACATCGCGCAGGAGTTGGATCGACTCCTTCTCTGCGTAGACAACATCGGTGCTGACCTTTGCTTCGTGGAGTTTTCGTCGCGGACCGCTGGTCAGGAATGCGCTGGCGATGCAGATGGAAGTAGCGAGGATGGTGAATGTCGTCCAGAACGAGAGGAGAGACTGCCGGCGTCTTCGCTGGAACGCTCTGAGACGGTCTGCGAGGAAGACGGAGGTGAGCATTGCAAGCGCGGGATAGGCGGGCGCGATGTAGTGGGGGAGGCGAGTCTGGACCGCGGTGAAGAAGACCAGGACTACCGCGACAAAGGTTGCCCAGGCACGAAGTTCCTTGCGTCTGAAAGAGTCTACAAGTGCGAAGGGATAGAGCAGGGCGAAGGGCGCGGCTGAGATGAGAAGGACCCAGAGGTAATACCACCAATGCGTGTTGTGCTCTTCGATCTGATGGGTTGCGCGCGCCACGACGTGGAAGCCGAGGTAGTCGGTGAGAAAGCTGGTGCCGAACCTGTGGAACATATGGAGATGCCAGGGAAGGACAAGGATCAGGAAGAGCGTGAGGCCGAGCCAGAAGGATCTGCCGAGACGAGTTGGGTTCCAGCGTTCGAGTGCGGCGACGAGGAGAGCGGCGATGATCAGGACGATGCTGGCTGCGCCTTTGGCCATCAGGGCAATCGCCAGGCCAGCCCAGAAGAGATACCATCCGTTGAGTTGGCGATCCTGAATCGCCGTGAGGCCACAGAGCGCGATGCAACAGCCCAGGGAGAGGAGAACATCCATCTCGCCGACTCGGCAGACATGTAGGAAGCCGAAGGTGCCGAGGAGCATGAAGCTGCTTAGCCATGCGGCGAGAGTGTCCTTGCGTGCAAGCCATCCGTGCAAGAGAGCGACGATGCAGACGCCCGAGAGTGCGGAGCCTGCTCGAGCCCAGAACTCGGTGACGCCAAATATTTTGAAGAAGGCAGCGGTGATCCAGAGCATCAACGGAGGCTTTTCGAACCAGGGTTGATAGTTCCAGTGGGGAACGAGCGCTCCGAGCGAGAGCATCTCCCGCGATATCTCCGCGTAGATGCCTTCGTCCCAGTTGGTGAGTGGTTTGTGGCCAAGTAGAGGCAGGAGCACGATGCACGCCAGCAGAACGGCTAGTGATGTGGAAGCGGTTTGCCGGTTTCGCCCCAGGAGGTCGCGAAGACTGGACGATCGTATTGTGTGGGCGCTGCTGTTGTCCATGAGGTGCGCGACGTGAAAATTACTTGCCGGGATGGTACTCCCTCTTGATGTGGTTCTTGAGGTCTGAACGGTAGAAGTAGACGTCACGTAGATCGCCGGTGCTGTACCGTTTGGCCTGATCGTTGAACTCAGGCGACGATGGATTGCCGCTCTCGCCACCGGCGGTGACAGCCTTTGCGCGCACTTTTTCTCCGAACTCAACCACCGCGACGAAGCTGTTGCCGCTGGTGCCGTACCACTTCTTCGTCCCTGGGTAGGGTCGCGCTCCGAAGGAGGCGAGCGAACCCCAGAGGGACGAGGTGAAGCCGACGGGAATGCTTGGGCCGGCGTCGTTGAACGGTTGGACGATGTCGCCGGTGAGGCGCTGGAAGCGGTTGATGTCACCCCACGGGGTCTTCCAGCTTCCGAAGTCGGCGGTAAGCCGGTCGGAGGCTGCGGCGAGGGATTGCAGTAGATGGTGCGGGGGAGTTCGGGTGCTGATGTATTCTTCGGCGGAGATGCTGTTTTTTTTGGCGTCATCGGCTGCGCGGCGGCGAATGTCCTCTCCCCAGAAGACTGCGAGGGAGGTGGGAACAGAGGCTACTCTCCAACGGTAGTCCCATGTGCGCAACGCGGCGATCTGATCGGCGAGCTTCGATTTCAGGGGATCGGAGGCTGGGGCATCGTCCCATGCCTTGATGAGAGCGGGGAGTGGCTTCTCGAACCAGGGAAGATAGCTGTCGTAGGCCGCGGTGATCAGGGAGTCGAGGGTGAAATCCTTCTTATCCCTCAAGACCCGGATGGCGTGAAGACCGCGCGCGGTTTCTGTGCCGGTCTCGACATATACGGGGTAGTCCTGCTTGCGCAGACTGCTTTCACCAGCGCCGGACCATGGCCAGTTGTTGCTGTTGTAGAGCCAGCCGCTTTCAGGGTTCAGCAACTGCGGAAGTTCGTGGACGGTGAGGAGACCCTTCCAATCGGTTGCCGGATTGCTGCCGTCGACGGGCTTGGTGTAGTCGAACCTGGTGTCGCGGCGCGGGATGAAGTTGCCGTGGAAGTAAGCGATGTCGCCTGCAGAGTCGGCGAAGATGGTGTTGTTCGACGAGTTCGCTTTCAACTCCAACGTTTTGCGGAAGGATTTGTAGTCTTTCGTTTTGGTGCGGATGTAGGACTGCGTCAGGGCTTTGACGGGCTCATTCATCAGGCGAATGCTTACCCATTTGCCGTTGTCGTTGCGAATGATGGGGCCGTGATGGCTGAAGTAGACGGTGAACTTCTTTTCGGCCATGCCGTGGTCGGTCTTGTATGGGACTGTGATCTGCTTTGAAACGAGCGGACGCTCCTCGCTTCCGTACTTGTAGCAGAAGCCGTCGCCCTTTTTCTCTACGGTTTCGAGATACTCATCGACTGCATCGACGCCGCTGGAGGTGTGCATCCAGCCGGTGTGTTCGTTGAAGCCCTGGTAGATGAAGAACTGGCCCCAGGTGACGGCACCGTACGCGTCCAATCCCTGTCCGCTGAACATCTGGAGTTCGGAGCGGAAGAAGAAGGAGGTGTGGGGGTTGATGAGAAGCAGGGCGTGGTGGCCGGCGGTGTTGGAGGGTGCGATGGCCATGCCGTTCGAGCCTGTCGGCTCCGGGGGGTCGCTGTCGTGGACGTAGGCTGTTTCGATAGCGGGAGGAGTTTGGTTGCTTGCCTGGATGACGGGGGGTTTGCTGTAGAAGGCTTCGAGCTGGTTGAGATTGACGCGCTCGATGTCGCCGCCGATGCTGCCTTCGGTGAAGGAGAGGGCCATCCATGGCTCGAAGTGCTTGATGACTCGCGGTTTTACCTCAGGATGTTTGTAGAGGTAGAAGTTCAGGCCGTCGGCGAAGGAGTCCATCAGGGTCTTCAGCCAGGCGGGGCTGGCTGCGTACTGCGTCTTCAGCGTCTCGGGGTCGATGAATAGCTTCATGCGGAGGTCCAGGTAGATTTTGGATTCGCCTTCGGTCTCGGCGAGGCGGCCCATTGCGTTGATGTAGTTCGTCTCGACGCGGTTGAAGTCGTCTTCGGCCTGGGCGTACTCCATGCCGAAGACGGCATCGGCGTCCGTCTTGCCGTAGACGTGCGCGATGCCCCAGTCGTCGCGGATGATGGTGACGTTGCCTGCTTCTCGTTGCCAGTGCGCGACCTCCGGGTCTCCGTTCGCGTGGAGCAGCGCGGAAGAGGAGGATAGGAATAGGAGGAGGAGAACGAGGTTCTTCAGGCAACGGCAGTTCTTCATGCGCTTCTTTTTCTCCGTTCAGGACATGGTTTACTTTTTTGTTGGTGCCGCGTTGCCGATGGGGCACGCGGTGCGAACAGTTTATCTGCCTGACCCTTTTCCAGGGGGTACCCCTCCCCCTCCCGGGGGTATTTTGGGCGCAAAGTATTTGTCTTCAATAGCTTGCCGGGTGTCGCTGTCTGTAAAATATTGACAGCAAATGAGTTGCCTGCAAAATATTGCATCGAAACGAGTTAGCCCCGAGAGGTGGGTCTCCCTCGGGGCTTTTTCCTTTTTTTAGTTCTCTATATCCAGTATAGCGGTTTGGGCATAACTAAAATGCCATGCGGAAGTCATTGGTTGGTAAGGGGTTATGTGTTTTAGGGGCTTGACATGCGATTTTTGGGCTGAAAACGCGAAAAATAAATGCAAAAGCAACAAACAAAAGCAGATCCCTCCGGGATGACAACAAGAAAAGCAAAGGCAGAGGCAAGACAAAAGCGAAAGCAGATCCTCCGCCTGACTACCCCAATGAGCAAAGAGCGCTCATTGGGGACCCCGTGCGGCGAAGGATGACAACTAAAAAGCAAAAGCAAAATAAAAAGGGACCGGGAGCCAGGATTCGGTTTAGAAGGAATGTGGATGAAGAAGGTTAAGTTCGAATCGTGGGGAGCAGGATCGCGCGAGAGGGGGAGATTTTTCGGTTCCGAGCGACCTCAGCAGGTGCTACGCTATCAGCCTCCGGCAAACGGACTCTTTTGGATAGGCAGCCGGCAGTTACTCGGGCCCCGAAGCAACGGGCGCAATGCCGCCCTCGAACTATACCCTCAGCCAAGGAGTGCACCGCTATGGTTTGCCCAGCCTGCAAGACCGAGACAGGGAGCGACTCGCAATTTTGCCCGCACTGCGGTGCGAATACAACGACAGGCGTCGCCGCTTCGGTGCCTGCCCAACAAAGCGGCCTCTCCGAGACTGCTGCCGGTGTGGTCGCTTACATCACTATTATTCCGGCGATTATTTTTCTGGTGATGGAGCCGTATAACCGCAGCTCGTTTATTCGCTTTCATGCGTGGCAGTCCATCTTCTTCGGGATCACAGTAGCGATCGTGCATTTTGTTCTGGGGGTGATCCCGATTCTGGGATGGCTTCTCCTGGTCCCGGTGGGCATCGCATTTTTTATCTTCTGGATCTTTGTGATGATCAAGACGAGCAAGGGAGAGCGCTACAAGATTCCGTTTATCGGAAACTTCGCGGAGCAGGCGGCGAATTAGCGCGCCGTTACTCGACAAGGATTCTGTGCGGCGATAAGTTGGTACAGAGATGGCCCTTGAAACGAGTGGTTCCGTGAATTCAGCAACCGCTTCCGCGGAAGAACCTGCAAGCAAGCGGACGTGGCTTGTCAGCATGACGAGTCTCCTGTTTATCGTCCTGCAGAGTGCCTGCACGGCGGTGATTGCGATCAGTGGTATTCGCGTCGCGATCGGTCTGAGTGCGCTGGGTGCAGCAACCTTTGGCATCCACGCACCGGCGCATGGCTTTCATCGCGATGTGATTCGTATTCCGATGATGATCGCGGCGTTGGTCGGCTCTGTGATCAACCTCTACGTGATCTGGCGCATTCGTACGCTGCGCGCGAGGCCTTCTTCGCAATGGCGCGTGCAGGCTGTCAGTCCTAAGCAGCGTCGATCAGAACTCCTTCAGATCGCGCTTTCGGTTATCACTTTGGCTTTGGTGGCTGCAGAGTGGATTACTCATCCGATGGTTCACCGGGTTCCGTAAGTGGCTCTTTCCTTACAAGTGTGGTCTAAAGTTCTCGTCATAAATGAAACAGACAACAGCAAGAGCGAAATACAGGGGTTCTTCGCTCCGCTCAGAATGACGAGATAAAACGAATAGCCAATAGCAGAAGTAATTGCTAACCCCGTACAAACAGCAGATCCCTCCACTCCGCTGCGCTCCGGTCGGGATGACATCTTCTATGCGGCGATATGCGTATGCGGCGAATTTGCGACTCAGGACACTAACTGGTCTGCTATTCCCCGGGGTCTGAAGGTGGGGGCGTAATGCCGCGTATTTCGGCTTCGAGTCTTGCGTGGAGGCGCTCACTGAATCCGAGGGGAAGCTCGAAGACGCGCTCGTCCGCGGTGAGGATGAGGATGTTTCGCGTTGAGTCGAGAATTGCCGAACAGATTTCGCAGTGCTCCAGATGTTTTTGCACCTGCTCAAGAACCTCCGGGGAGAGCGTGCCATCGAGGTAGCCGGAGATGTGCTCCCAAACGTGCTTGCACTCTATGACCATGAGAACCACCTCCGTTTTGGATTGACCCTCTTCAACTGTGGAACGAGCTTCTTCTGCAGCATAATGCGTGCTCGATGCAGCCGTACCTTTACCGATGCGACGGATATGCCGAGCGCCTCGGCCGACTGGTTTACGCTCAGCTCTTCGACATCGCGCAGCACGAATACTTCGCGGTAGATCAACGGAAGATCGGTGATTGCCTCCTGCAACAACAGCCGGATCTCTTGCCGCTCCAATGCCTCGGAGGGTATCTCGCGCCAGTCGCGCAGGAGCGCCGGGGTGATTGATTCACGGCCCTCCGGCGGCTCGTCGAGTGATTCCATCTTTACGTTCTTTTTGCTGCGAAGACGGCTTCGGGCTTCGTTCAGAGTGATGCTGATCAGCCATGTGCTGAACTTTGATTCGCCGCGGAAGTTTGCGAGGTTACGAAACGCCTTGAGGAAGGCTTCCTGTGCGGCGTCCTCAGCATCGGCCTCGTTGTGGAGCAGGGACAGCGCCATGGCGTAGACACTTCGCTCGTGAGGGCGAATGAGATCGTGAAACAGATGGGTGTTGCCGGCGAGGATAGAGGCTATGGTCTGCGCCTCGTCCGTGCTGTCGGAGATTCCGGTCATCGCGTCTCAATCGCCATTCGCAGGAGCGTCATTGTTTGCACTATGTTAGAACCGTGACTCGCGGATTGGTTACGAGAAACTGGAAGGTAGATTTTTTCTGCGGGGTGGGTTGCGGCCTGATAGTGCTTGACCCCACGATTCCCTTCGGGGATCATGGGGCACCCGTGTGGGGTTTTGATGGTGAGTTTGTGGTGAATTGCGTGGTAAATGTGGTTGCTTGATGGACGCTTTTTGGAGCGCGCAGGGTTCTGCGTGGTTCGACCAGACGCAGGTGTTTCAATGGCAACCTTTTCGCTTAATTCTTTTCCATCAGCCGGCATAGCCGTTCGAGGGATTGATGCCACATCCTGGAACACCGGGCACTTTCTTCCGGATCTTTGAACCCACTGTGTTTCAAGGCCAGGACACACCCGCCTGCGCCACACAGAAGCTTCATGTCGACCAGGGTTTCCGTGGCGCCGATGGGAGAGGTTGTCTTCCAGATATATCTGACCTGGTTTGTGCCCACAACCCAGCAGGTGCCATCGACGCTCGCCTGAAGGGTTTCGCCGCGATAGAGATCGATGCGGAAGGTCTCTTCGGCTATCTGATTGAAGACAAATTGCAGGTCGTCGGTGTCCGGGGCCTGTAGCCAGGCTTCGATGTATTCCGGGATGCTGAGCGCGTAGAAGACTCGGCTGCTGTCGGCCTTGAACTGAAAGGAAAGAGCGACGTCCCTCTCGTGCTGGACGGGGATCCTGGCTATCATTCCGGGATCGATTGGGGTGTTCTGTTTTGTGCCGGTCAGTCCGTTCACTTCATCTCACCTCGTTCGCAGAAGGAGAGAGCATTTCACCTTCCTAACCGGTAGATCATGGCCGTAACAAAGGAACAATGTGACAACAATGCAGGGATGGGGGATGAATGGATTACAGATGGGACCACCGCTGGTGGAGGCTAGTTCGCGGACGGCGGTGGTGCCGGGTTCGGAGCTGTTTTCTATGAATTTGTAGAAGTCGTTGGGAGGGCCGTCCATATTTTGAGATTCTGAGGTGAGACGCTGCCGGTTGGGAGGAGTGGCGCGAACTGCCGGATGTTCTACGTGGTTCGACACTAGATGCTTTGCAGATCACGGCTCTGAAAATGCAGAAATATGTATGTTTCTGGATGGGAAGAGAGAGCGGTTCGCGCGTGGCGCGAATAACCCACCCTTCTCCACCCCACCAGCAAAGCTGGCGGGGACCCCGGTTCGCGGTGAGGCTGCGAAGGATGGGCCACCCGATGTCAGGGATGGGCCACCCGATGTCAGCACCCGACGTCAGCTATGAGTGAGCCATCCGTTGATGCGAGAGCGGTAGCCGCGGCTCATGGTAAGTTTTTCGCCGTTGACCAGCACGACCGCATACTCGCCGTCGGCTTCGGTGCGCACCTCTTTTACATGCTGCAGGTTGACGATGGAGGAACGATGGACGCGGAGGAACATGTCCGGGTCGAGCTTCTCTTCGAGGCGGGCCATGGTCTCGCGCAGCAGATGCGTCTCGGTCTGGGTGCAGATGCGGACGTAGTTTTCCTCGGCGCTGATCCAGCGAATGTCCGACACGGGAAGGAAGACGATTCTTCCGCGAGATTTGAAGACGATGCGGGTGGTGTAGTGGCTTCCAGCCTGACTTGCGACACCGGTTCCAGCCGGATGTTGATCAACGAGCAGGATTTCCTTGCGAGCTCGTTCCACGGCAGAAGAGAGGCGCTCCTGGGTGAACGGCTTGAGGAGGTAGTCCATTGCGTGAATCTCGAAGGCGCGCAGCGCGTACTGATCATGCGCGGTGGTGAAGATAATGTGCGGCTTGGGCGTGATGTTGCTGGAACAGAGCTCTGTGGCAACCTCGAAGCCATCCATGCCGGGCATCTGGATATCAAGAAAAAGCAGTTGCGGTTTGGTGGCGCGAACCAGATCGATGGTCTCGCTGGCTGTGGCGCCTTCCCCAACGACGTCTATTTCGGGCTCGTTCCGCAGGAGCTGACGCAGCTTTTGTCGAGCCAGCACTTCATCATCGGCCAAAACAGTATGAATCATCACACACCATACCCTGTGAGTTGCCTGGTTGGACGTTCTGAGAACTGCAGGGGCAGCGTTAACGCGACCCGGACTTTACCGTGTGCCAGTTCCTCGATAGTGAAAGCCTGGCCGTTCCCGTAGTGCAACCGCAAGCGATCCTTCACGTTGGCGAGCCCGACACCCCGCCGTCCGGCACCATTGGAGCTTTCTGGATGCAGGCCCAGCCCGCTGTTGATCACGCTGATGGCGAGCGTTGTGTTGTCGCGGCGCACATCGATGGTGATCAAGCCATTATTGTCCAGCTTTGAAAGACCGTGAGTGTAAGCGTTTTCGATAACCGGCTGTAGAATCATGGCTGGAACCAGTGCATCGTACAGACCCGGTTCGACGGAGACCTCCTGACGTACACGGCCGGTGAATCTCCGGTCCTGCATCGCGAGATACATCTCTATAAATTCCATCTCATCGCTGAGGGGGATCAATTGCACTTCGCCGCGTTCCAAGGTAATACGCAGAAGACTGCTGAGTTGTTCCAACATTTTGTCGGCGGCCGCAATATCGGTCTGCATGAGGCTGGAGATGCCGTTCATCGTGTTGAAAAGAAAATGCGGGTTCAACTGCATGCGGAGTGCCCGCAGCTGAGCGTTGGCGAACTGGGTCTCCAACTGGATAGCCGCATAGGCGGTTTCGCGATAGAGCTGGTAGTAGCCGATGCCGCGAAGCAGAAAGAAGACCGCCCAGAAGATGACCAGGCTGTCCACGATGTCTGAATCCAGATGGAATGCGAGCCGATGCCAGTAGGTCATATGTGGCAGGCCAAGGGGCAACCCTGGGAAGATCGCAACCCAAATCATCTCTTCAAAGACACTTACCGCGAGGCTCAACGGCAGGATGCGCGTCGCCATGCTGAATAAGGTTGCCTTTTGGATATGGTGTCCCAGGAGCCACCAGAGCACCCAGCAGATGCTTCCTAAAAGGAAATAGTGCACGCCCCAGGCTGCCATCAAAAGCCTGAACGTGATCATAATGTGGCTGTTCCACGAGTGCAGGCTCACCCACTCCTGCAAGGCGAACAACAGGCCCAGTAAGGTGAATGCTCCCACGAAGACGACGGGGTGCAGAAAGGGAGGTACGGTTCGACCTTTAATCGTGGTGAACAAGTTCAGTGGTGAACCCACTTTCTAAGCAAACTGTAGCCCAAGTCTCAGGAACCGGAGGGAGGAAGCAATTGGCCTGCAGATCCATCGGGCGCTAAGGCTATACCAACCATTGGAAAATCATGCCTTGGAGCCCCCTCCTTATAGACGAAGACTAGAGGAAGTGAGTGATGCTCAAACCATGTATTCGCGGCGGAAGCAGCTGCCTGGCTCTCCTCTGCGCCTATTTTCGCGATGAGGGTCTCGATGTCCTTCTTTATTACCTTGTCTGCCTCCGCTCCTCCCTGGAGAAGGGCGACGCGGAAATGATAATACGCGGCTTTGTAGTCAGTCGGGATGCCGTGCCCGTCGCGCGCCAGGATACCGAGCACGATAGAGGATTTCCAACTGCCAGCGTTGGCCGCCGTCTCGAGCAGAGTGCGGCTTTCCTGAGGGCCCTGCTTTAGTTCAGGGTGGTTTACCAGCAGAAGTCCAAGCGAATGCATCGCGGGTACATATCCTCCGTCGGCTGCCTGACGCAGCAGTTCCGCTGCCTTGGGTAGATCGTGCGGATGGTCTGCATTGATCGAGTACATCGATCCGAGATCGTAAGCGGCGAGGGGATCGTGAAGCTTCAACCCTGATTCAAACCATCTTTCGGCAGCGGCCCTGTCCTGTTTCACTGCAATGCCGAAGTAATAGAGGAGGCCGAGATAGGTAGCGGCGGTGCCGTTACCGTCCTGAAAGGCCTGGTTGAAGAGCCGCACCGCCAGCTCGCCGTTCTGCTGGACACCGATTCCACGCAGATAGGCGACCGCCAGGTTGACCTTGGCTTTGGGGAAGCCGGAAGCGGCGGCGAGTTGATACCAGTGGACCGCTCGCTTGGGGTCTTTGGGCACCCCGATTCCAGCCTGGTAGAAGTAGCCAATCTGATTCTGCGCCTCGGGGCTTCCGTGTCCGGCGGCTTTCTCGTACCAGTAAGCTGCCATCTTTGGGTCCTGGGCTACGCCGGTTCCGGTAAAGTAGTCTCCCGCGAGCAGGATCTCGTCGCGAATGGATCCCTGCTCGGCGTGCGCACGGACATTTGTCAGGTCTGCCTCGCCTGTAGCGTAGACAGGCGTGGCGGCCCAGAGCGCGCATGCAAGCGGTAGAACAGAAATTCCGGAACGGTGGATGATCGTCCAGGTGGTGTGCGTCATGGTTCCCTCCTAGAGTCTCGAGGCGGTGAATCTCGAGGCGGTCTTACTTTTGGTTTGTCGGGGGCCGACCGGGAGCGTGTTCGGTGCCTGCTAGACGTAAGCGCTACGCACCGGTAATCGCGATAGTTCCGCCATCCTGAAACGTCCACCACCAAAAGCAGACCCTATACCCCGCTCATCTGCCGCTGGCCGAAACAATCTGTTCATTCGTCACAAATTTGATTGTTTAAAAACGAAGAGGCCAGAAGTGGGACTTCTGACCCTCGTGAAAGCAACGGAAAACTGCTAGAACGGGAACTTTGCCCACAGCAGCCTGATTACCTGCAGAGACTTCACTGGCCTCAGTGCGGATGAACTGTGCAAGTGGGTATCCGAAATGCGGTGGGTATAGACGTATGTGACGAGGAGCACTTAGCATGTGACGGAATGCATTGTGCCGGACTGGAGATGTGAGCGGGTGCTGCGACGCGTGACAGAAGGCGAATACAAAGTTCCAACGATCTCCATTAATTTAGAGGATCAACCGAATCCTTCTTCGGTTATCTATAGCCTGTGACGAATATTTACTCCATCGGGATGAATCTGTTATGAACGGTGACCAATGGACGGCGGAGGATCCGTCCCTCTCTCTGACCAGTTAGCCTGCCTACTGAAATTGGAATTGTTGCACTGACCTGGGTAGTTGCCGGAGACTTTATATCTCGCGCCGTTGTTCTTGGTTTTTCTTTTTTGTCTCAGCCTTATGTCGTGCCGCATTCCTTTTCACGTACCCTTTGATGGAAGGTAACTCTCTGAATGCTTACGAACCGTTATCGCAACTTTCCTTTGGCTGGTTTAGCGACACTGCTCCTATTGGCCTCTCCACTTTTCGCACAAAGCGCAGGACCAGCGCGCCCGAAGATCACAGGTATCTCGCACGTCGGCTACTTTGTCTCCGATCTTCCTCAGGCTATAGCGTTCTGGCATGACTTCCTTGGCTTCGATGAGTCGTACAGCCTCACGAAGAAGGACAGCAAAGATATCCTCATCCGCCCAACATGATGAGCCATCTTTGCTTCACGGTCGACAATATTGAAGCGATGCGCACCTACCTGCGGTCCAAGGGATTCGATGTGAAACCAGGCGATGGCGGGAAGACACGCACCGGCGACTACGCCTTCGAGATCAAGGACCCGGATGGCACGCTGGTCGAGTTTGTTCAGACCCTTCCTGACGGCCTTGAAGCGAAGGCAGCCGGTAAGTTCGAGCCTGCAACGCGGATCTCCACCAAGATTTATCACGTGGGTTTTCTGGTTGGGAATAGTGAGAAGGCGATGGACTTTTACGGAAAGATACTCGGCTTTCAAGAGACGTGGCGCGGAGGCGCGAATCCTAAAGAATTGAGCTGGATTAATATGCGCGTTCCGGACGGAGACGACTATGTTGAGTTCATGCTGTACCGCGATGCGCCTGACAAGTTCGGCACCAAAAATCACATCTCGCTGGTGGTGCCCGACGTTGCGAAGGCAGTCGATATTCTCGAGGCTCGGCCAGCGTTCAAGACCTACGGCAAAGAGCTCAAGGTCGCTACTGGCGTCAACCAAAAGCGTCAGGTGAATCTTTACGATCCGGATGGAACCCGCGTCGAGCTGATGGAAGCGAATACTGTCACGGGCAAGCCGACGCCGTCTTCCACTGCTCCGCCACCACCGCCGGCGCATGACGAATGATGTAGATGGTGGCTTTGCCGCTTAGGGCAGCGGATAGGTCTAACGACAAAAATTTAAATTAGGAAGCACACATTTATGAAGACGCGTTCCACACGTCGTACCTTTCTCGCAGGCCTCGGTGCAGTTGCAGCCGCGACGACTCTGCCGTCACTCGCTGCGCCTAGCCGACTACCGGGTGTCCGCTTTGGCTACGCTGCTATTACCTGGGGCAACGAAGAGAGGAAGGCGATTGACGATATTGCGGCGGTTGGCTTTCGCGGCATACAGTTTCGCGCCAATGCCGTGACAGATTTCAAACCCGCAGAGCTCAAGGAGCTTCTGGCACAGCACAAGCTCACCTTTGTGGCTCTTTCCAGCGGCGAAGTCTCCGTTGATGAGCCGGAGGCGGAGCAGATCGCTAAACACGTCGCCAATGCGCAGTTCGTCAAGGATTCAGGCGGCCTTTATCTTCAGATACTGGATCAACTCACGTCTTATACACGGTCGGCCACTCCCGATCAGTGCAAGCGGCTTGGCAGGCTCCTCACTGAACTGGGTAAACGAACTGCCGATATTGGCATTCCACTCGGCTACCACAACCACTTGAACACTCTTAGCCAGACTCCGGCGAATCTGGATCTCATCCTCGAACAATCGGATCCTAACTACGTCAAGCTTGAGCTGGACACTGCGCATATCGTTGCGGGCGGTGGTGATCCTGCAAAGGCGATTGAAAAGTATCACGACCGTCTTCTCTTCCTGCACCTTAAGGATGTGCACGATATTCCTGCCGATACACCGAAAGCAAAATATCCTTTCGAGTTCGTTGAACTTGGTCGCGGCCGCGTTGATCTTCCGTCGGTCTTCGCTGCACTGGAAAAAGTTAAGTTCCGTGGCTGGGCGATCGTTGAACTCGATCGAGTTCCCGATGAGTTGAGAACACCGAAGCAGTCGGCCATCATCAGTAAGGACTATCTCGAGCAGAAGTTGGGCACGACAATCTAATTCCAGGCGTTCCTGGGTGTCCTGAAGCCTGGACGCCCTGAAGCGAGAAAAGCCCGTTTGCGAGACGCAGAGATACTATACGAGCATGGTTTTGGCTATGCGCTTCTACGTTCTGCTTGTTGCCGTGTCTTTCTGCGTCGAGCTGCAGGCTCAGGAGAGCTGCAACTTCGAAGCTAAGTTGCTGCTGGTCCCCACGCAGGTACAAGCGGCGATTCCGCTGCTTCACGCTACGCGAGAGTCGCGGACCCGCATTTATTTTTATGACACACCTGCGCTTGACCTTCTTTCGAAGGGGTTGATCCTGCGGTTGCGGCAGGGCGCGAGCAGCGACCTTACGGTAAAGTTGCGCCCGTTGCCCGGCAAACAATTCTCCGATCCTTCGAGCGGAAGTGAGCGGTACAAGTGTGAGGTGGAGATCACGGGCGGAGTGGAGGGGCGCTCATACTCGGTGGGGACCAGGTATAGCGCGGGGCATGTGCCGAAGACTGGTGAGGAACTCCTGCGTCTGCTGAGTTCCGGGCAGAAGAGGCTGCTCGAAGACTCGCGAATTCAAATTGACTGGACGAAGGTGAAACAGGTCGCCGATATCCAATCAACGAGTTGGACGGTTCGTGCGCAAGCTCCTTTGAATAAGTTCAGCATGGAGCTTTGGGAGTGGCCGAATGGCAAGGTTCTTGAAGTGTCGACCAAAGTGGCACCAACTACCGGGCGCGCGGCATACACGGAGTTGGAGAGTCTGGCGAAGAAAAAGGGATTGGCTTTGAGTGCAGTTCAACAATCCAAAACCGCCACAGCGCCGGAAGAGATGAACGCTGTTCCGGCGCGCTAACGATGGTTGAATAGCATTGCCGAAGCGGTCTGGTTGTTGGCTACTTCGGAGCCTTCTGCGGGGAGCGTGCGTCATAGTTGGCCTGCAATTCCCTCAGCTTCAGGACGCTATAGAACACGGTGAACACCATGATGATTACCAAGACGCCAGCGCACCTCTTTTCCATGCCGTAATCGCCCTGGCGGTAGAAGACATAGCTGGCGATGATCAAAGCGAGAATGACGGCGTTGATAATCCAGTTCACCGCCTTCGGCATGACGTAGTGCAGCGTGCCGAAGCCGGACAGCTGATAGAGGAGGAACGGGAGGATCGCCACCATCGGGAGCAGTTCTGAGGCCCCCAGCGCAATGTCGACAGTCTCGGGCGCCTTGGCGTGCAGGAGCGTACTGTGTGCCAGTTCATGGAACAGTGAGGGTATTGCGCAGAGGAAAGGCACCACGGCTAGCAGTTCGAGCACCAGGCAACCGCTCCAGACGCCGATCCTGGACGAGTCGGTGGCACCCGCGCCCTCCGATTCGGACCCGACGAACAGGCCACCGACGATGGCGGCTGCACTGGACAGCATCAGGAGCTCCACGGTGATGCCGAAGCTCGCGGGCTCGCCGGTCTTGATCAGCAGCAGGCCCATGAAACCGGGGGTGTAGAACATGATGCGCACCAAACGAGCCCAGACGCGCGCATCGCGTTCCGGCGGCAGGATGGGAAGCGGGAGTCCATCGGTTCCGACTGTCTGTCTATCTTTCGCCATTTCAATAGCCTCGACGAGCTTGAGATTGGATTGACTGGTACGCTAACACACTTATATCCGTTCCCATCGGAGTTGCCTTGGGCTAGGCGCGGGACTGGTATTTTTTTAGTGGGGGGTCTGGGTCTTTTTTTGTTTTTGCGGGGGATGTTGGGGAAATTTGGTCGCAAAACGTGGTGTTTTGGTGGTGAGTTTGTGGTGAATTGCGTGGTGAAACGTGGTGAGTTGACGGTCATTTTTTGAGGACGAAAAATACGCCACGGATTCTGGATTTATTTTTCGTGGTTCCCATTTTGAGAATTGGCATGGGCTGCGTCCGGGAGGCGGAGGAGGCGGACGAGCCTGGTTGAGGTGAAGACCAGAGCCAGGGCTATAAGCAACGACACTCCATAGAGAACATGTACGACCCAGAGTGGAGCGACGCCGATGTGGCGCAGCAGGGACGGCAGAAAGTTCCATGAGGTGATGTGCGCTGCGTCCCAGGGGTCCTCAAACATGGCGTGGGTGTTGAGACCCCAGGCTGCACGCTGGCCCAACGCGAAGGCGGCGATGTTCTTGAAGCGCAGAAGCACGACGAAGGTGTGGCGTCCGAAGGCCTCCATCTGGTAGATCTCGAGCGGCAACCAGAAGGCGAGGGAGGCGCATTGGATGACGACGCTGGCAGCGGTGATGGTGAGGGACGCGTACCAGATTGTTCGGCCGAGGGCCTTCCGGTAACGGAGCAGAAGCGGAATGGCGAGCAGGGTGGTCAGTTCGACGGCGCTTGAGATATAGCGATCGCCCCAGGCGAAGTCGCCGGCCCACCAGAAGTACCGGGCATAGAAGACGATGTAGGCGCCGAGCATTATGAACGTGGCCGCTAGAAACGCTCGCGGTGCGGATGGGAGCCGCTTCCAGAGAAGAGCTGTGAGCAGCAGAACCAGCAGGAACATTGGGTCGAACAGGAAGATGGTCTTTGCTGGTGCGAGGAATGGACCGAGGATGCCGGAATCGATACCGCTGTGGATCCAGTCTCCGTTGAAGGGGAAGCTGGCGGGGAGCGTTGGGTCCATCTGCCGTTGCTCGCGCGCGAAGACGTCGACGTAGGTGTTGGTCCAGGAGCCGAAGCGGATGTATTGATAGATCCGATCGAGCAGAAGGAAGACGGCGTAGATGGGAAGAGCGGTGCGCAGGTATGTCCGAATGGTGGGATGGCCGGCGGGGTTTGCTGCCGTGACGGAGGCTGTCTGTTTCGACGCGCTGGAGATGTCCGTGCTTCGAGATGCTTCGGTTCGAATGAAGAGCAACGCGAGCAGGATGAAGCAGGCCGCTGCAAGAATGTCGAGGGCTGTGGTGATGCGTGTGAGCAGGTTGAGGCCGAGGGCTGCCGAGCCCCAGAAGAGGGCGCGGCGGCTGCCAGTCGCGAGCCATTTGTATTGCAAGGCGAAGCCGGTGATGGTGAGCAGCAGGATGTAGTTGTTCTCCGTCATGTTCTGCGCGTAGTGCAGGTGCGTGGTGGCGCATAGCAGAGCCAGGGTGCCGGCGACGGATTCTCGTGTTGAAAAGCCGAGCAGACCGAGGAGATGGAAGGCGGCAAACGCGGTGAGCACATTGACCAGGATGTTGGTGCTGATGCTGACGATGATGCTGCGGATGGATGGATCTGCTTCAGTGCTTGCGTAGTTGCTCCAGAACGGCAGACGGATTGCGGCGGAGCCGATGAGGTCGGCTGGAAGCATGAGTAAGGATTGGCCGATGCCGTACCAGGCGTAGAGGCGGCCGTCGCGGCCGTGAAGTCCGAACTCGGGGTACTCGTTGGGAAAGACCTGGGGCTGGCCTGTCCAGAGAGAGTGAGCTACCTGCAGACGGTGGGTGGTGTCGGAGGTGCCAAGCTCGCCGGACTGGATGAGGAAGGTGAAGAGAGCGGTGACGAGCAGGAGCAAGGAAACCGGATGAGAGGGAGCGAGGCGGGGCATTGCTTTCTATGGTACTTGCGGCGTCAGGCTTTCGTGTTTTCCGTGCACGCTATTGACCGCTGCTGGTCTTGTCGGCATCTAACGTACCGGTAATGTCGGGGCTCTCTTCATCAATCGCCTCGACGGTTCTGTCGTCGGTTGACGGACGGCCGTCGCGGATGCTCTCAGCGCCGAGGGATTTTTCACTGCCCGCGGGTGCTACGGGATCTATTTTGGAGGGCGGATCAGATTCAGCGGTCGTCGTTGCGGCCTTGCCGAGCTTCGTGGTGTTTTTTTCCTGGATTGCGGCCATATGCGTCTCCTTGTTTTGCCTGAAGGTAGGATGCAAAGGAAGCCTGGAATGTTGGAGATAAGCGCATTCGGTGCGCGCCAAATATCAAGGGAACAACCAGGCATCCCGGCGAAGGCAACGCATCATCTATTTATTAGACGCGTCGGTTCTCCAGGTTACGGCGAGGGCAGTTCTCAGGGCCAAAAGGGAGCTGCCCTTGCTGTGTGTGGGATGTGGTTGAACCCAGTTTGAAGCGAACCCTTCTTGGTCCGCATGTCCCGCTCAGTCACAGGGGAAATATACCTCTACCACCTTCGCGCAGATACCCGCGTGCAGAATGCTAAGCCAGCCGAATAGCAGGTGTAGCATTGGGACCATGCTCAAGACGCTCGCCTTGCTGATGTTGCTTCTGCTGCTGGTTGGTAGAACTCATTCTGCAGCGGCGCAGGCTACAGTCTCGAAGGTAATTTTCGACACGGATATCGGCGACGATATCGATGATGCGTATGCGCTTGGGTTTTTACTGAGGAGCCCCGAGGTGCAAGTGCTCGGCGTAACGACTGCTTTTGAAGACACACATTTGCGTGCGCGGCTTGCGACGCGGTTTTTGAATTCGGCGGGACGTGGGGATGTTCCGGTGTACGAAGGCCCGAAGACGGCCGGAAAGTCGCATTTTACCCAGGGCAAGTGGGCGGAAGGCTCGCCCGATCGGACCTACCCGGATGCGATTGAGTTCATGCTGAATACGATTCGCAGAGATCCGGGGCAGATCACGCTGGTGGCGGTTGCGCCCCTGACGAACGTGGGAGCGCTGATCGCGAAAGATCCGAAGACTTTTGGCAAGCTGAAGCGGGTCGTCATGATGGGCGGATCGGTTGCGCGTGGCTATGGCAATAAGGAGCAGCCCGATGCGGAGTGGAACATCGTGAACGATGTTGCGGCTGCGAAGGCACTGTTTGGATCGGGAGTACCGCTGTATGTGATGCCGCTCGATTCAACGCAGATCCAACTCGATCCGGCGCGGCAGGCGGAGCTGTTCGGAAAGAAGACGGGAATGACCAAAGCGCTGGAGGAGTTGACGGCGGAATGGGGCGCGGCGACGAAGTATAGATCGCCGACGTTGTTCGATGCGGTTGCGGCGGCCTATGCGGTGAAGCCGGAGGTTTGTCCGACTGCGCCGATGCGGATCGAGGTGGATGACAAGGGATTTACGAAAAAGGTTGATGGGGCTGCTAATGCTAATGTTTGTCTGCATTCGACCACGGGCTCGTTCTTTGATGTCTTCTTGCCGCGGTCGTTCTAGGGCGGAACGCTTGTGGCCAGAGAGCTGTGGTGTTCGGGCTAATATGCTCGGAATTCGAAGCTGCGTTTACCACTAAGGGAGAGTATGAGCGATACCGCAACGCCGGTTTCCAGCCTTCTCGAAGAAGGTGCGATTCGCAAGATTACCTGGCGACTCATTCCGTTCCTGATGCTGCTCTATTTCGTGGCTTTTCTCGATCGAATCAACGTAGGGTTCGCCGCACTGACGATGAACAAAGATGTCGGCCTGACGTCGCAGATGTTCGGCCTCGGTTCGGGTATCTTTTTTCTTGGCTACTTCGTCTTCGAGGTGCCGTCCACCATCATCCTGCACAAAGTCGGAGCACGTTTCTGGATCGGCCGGGTGATGATCACCTGGGGCCTTGTGTCTGTCGCAATGGCTTTTACTCGCGGCCCGATTAGCTTTTATGTCCTGAGGTTTCTGCTTGGGCTTGCAGAGGCCGGGTTTTTTCCTGGGATTATTCTTTATCTCAGCTACTGGTTTCCTTCGAATCATCGGTCGGCTGTAACTGCAATGTTTATGGCCGCCGCGCCGGCCGCCGGACTGATCGGCTCGCCTGTCTCAGGTGCCTTGATGGAGCTCAATGGGCTGCTGGGTCTGCATGGCTGGCAGTGGCTCTTCCTCGTCGAAGGCATCCCTGCATTGGTGCTCGGCTTCATAACTTTCGGGTTCCTGACCGACCGTCCCGCCGTTGCCAACTGGCTCGCCGCGGACGAACGCGATTGGCTTTCCTCTGCGATTCAGCAGGAGCAGAGCGGGATCAAAGATCCCCGCAGCCACAGCGCTTGGCGCGCGTTGGCGGACTGGAAGGTCCTGGCACTCTCGCTCGCATACTTCGGCACCTCCGCCGGGCTTTATACGATAGGGTTCTGGGCTCCGCTCATCGTGAAGGGTCTCGGCTTCTCGGTCTTCAACGTGGGACTCCTGGTCGCCGTTCCGAACCTCATCGCGGTTATCGGCATGGTCCTCTGGTCGCGCAACTCCGACCGCACCGGAGAGCGCTATTGGCATGCCGCGCTCGCGTGCTTGATCGGCGCTGTCGGGATGGCTGTAGCGGCTCGCGCAGGCTCCTCTGCTTTTCTGGCCATCGCCGGACTCTCGCTCACCGCATTCGGCGTCAGCGCCGCCAAACCGCCTCTGTGGTGCCTCCCCACCACCTTCTTTGCCGGCACCGCGGCGGCCGCGTCTATTGGACTCATCAATTCGCTCGGCACCCTGGGCGGCTTCGCTGGACCGTACATGATCGGCTCAACTAACGGGACCAGCGGAAACTTCACTCGCGGACTCTACCTCGTCGGCGGTACGCTGATAGTGTCCGCTGTCACGATCATCATCATGCGTCTCGTCGTAGCGCAAGGCGATGCTGACTAAAACCTTCCAACCGGAAAGGCGCTCTGACAATGCCCTACGCTAAAGACCCTAGCAACAGAGATCAAACCAATCGGATCTATAAAATCGCCGTTATCCCGGGCGACGGAATCGGCAAGGAAGTTGTTCCCGAAGGGGTACGGGTCCTCGAGGCCGCCGCCGAGCAGTACGGATTTCGACTCCAACTCGACGAATTCGACTTCGCCTCCTGCGACTACTACTTGAAGCACAACAAAATGTTGCCGGACGACTGGAAGGAGCGGATTGGCCACCACGACGCTATCTTTTTCGGCGCTGTAGGCTGGCCGGAAAGGGTCCCCGACCACATCTCACTTTGGGGATCGTTGATCCTCTTTCGCCGCGAATTCGATCAGTACGTGAACCTGCGTCCGGTTCGGCTGATGCCCGGCGTACCCTGCCCGCTCGCCGGCCGCAAGCCTGGGGACATCGACTTCTTCGTTGTCCGCGAGAACACCGAAGGCGAGTACTCCTCCATCGGCGGCAGAATCTTTCCCGGGACCGACCGCGAAGTTGTCATCCAGGAGACCATCATGACCCGTATAGGGGTTGATCGCATTCTTAGATTCGCATTCAACCTTGCGCAGAGACGCGAAAAGAAACACCTCACTTCTGCCACTAAATCCAACGGAATCTCCATCACTATGCCCTATTGGGACGAGCGTGTGCTCGAGATGTCCAAAGCCTTCCCCAACGTCACCTGGGACAAATTCCACATCGACATCCTCACCGCACACTTCGTTCTCAACCCCCACCGCTTCGACGTCGTCGTAGCCTCAAACCTCTTCGGCGACATCCTCTCCGACCTTGGTCCGGCCTGCACGGGAACGATCGGCATCGCTCCGTCGGGCAACATCAATCCGGAACGCCGCTTCCCTTCTCTCTTCGAACCCGTGCATGGGTCCGCTCCGGACATCGCGGGCAAAGGCATCGCGAATCCCATCGGACAGATCTGGTCAGCGGCTATGATGCTCGATCATCTCGGCGAAGTCGAAGCGGGCGCCGCCGTCCTTAAAGCCATTGAGACTACGCTGGTCGACAAATCCCTCTGTACCCGGGATGTTGGCGGCGCCGCCAATACCTCCACCGCCGGAAGAGCTATCGCCAGCGCGCTGGCCTCGGTCCACGTACCAGCTTGAGACCCAATGGTTTCATTTCAAAGGACTGCGTTTGTCGTGGCCTGTCCTTTCAGGAGTCAGATCGCTGCAGATAGAGTGCGTTCCCGAAGCTCAGAAGTCCGTCATGAGATGAACTCAGAGAATACAGACCACAGAGGCCGAACCCGAAGTTGCTCAGCTGAGCGTTCAGGTCCCAGAACATCGGCATGCCGTCATACACAGGGCGAAAGTATACCTCGACGAAGACAGAGCGAATGGCGCGGCGAGAAAGCATCTCTTTTGCACCCCTGAACACGCGGTCCTCAGCGCCTTCGACATCTACCTTCAAAATATCAATATTGGAGATGCCGTGTTCGCTGCAGAAATGGTCGAGCGTGTCCGTCTGGACCTCGATTGCCTTGCCAGTATCAGTCTCCCTGCGGAGGAGAGAATTGGTGATGCTTACCGCCCCGATGTTGAGTTCGGCTTTTGAGATGCGATCGGAAAGAGCCAGGGCGATGGGATGGAACCTCTCGTCGGCGAGAGAGCGACAAAGATGTTCGTAGGTGACGGGAAATGGCTCGAAGGACCAGATGTCAGCCAGCGGGTAGAGCCGGCGGTAGGTCTTCGCGGACTGTCCGACATTGGCACCTACATCAAAGACAACCTGAGCGTCGGCGACCAGACGCGCCTGATCGTCGTCCGAGTTCCATGAGTCGATTTTGAGGGCCTTCTTGGCTAGACTGCGGATTGAAATCGTCATATTTTCACTCAACAACTTGGCAGAGACTGCTCAATGAAGCGCAGTGAAAATACAACAGCGTCAACCTCCAGTTAATTTGTTTTGATGCAGGGACGGTGTCTCGTGACGCCCGATGCGGTGAATTTTTTAAAAGGGGGAACCTGCTGTGTGGAAAACTCAGGCACTTATCGCAGTGAAAAAAGTGGCTTTGTCATTGGCTGCGGTCGAAGTCCACGAAAGTATCTAAGTCCGCGTAGTTTGTGATTCGCGTGCGCTGAAAACATGGCGGATAAGTACTAATGCATCTCGCGGCCGAGGACGAACTTCGTCTCGGTCGGAACGCCGTCGCGGTAGCGGACCTGGAAAAGCACCTAGTAGAAGCGCGGAACCTTACCGCCGGTCTCCTCGTTGAGCTTTGCCGCCAACATGTGGGCGAACTGTGGATCGGTGAAGCTCTGCACCGCGCCGAGATATCCGGCTGAACGGTTACTGGTGAAGCTCTCAATGTCGTTCTTTCCGTTTGGCCCAGGCAGGTGGGTCACCAGGGCGTAGATCGTTCCCCGTTCGGTCGGCGCCGTTGTGTACTCGTCTGCATAAACGCTCGGTTGTCCGCTACCGGGATGTACATCTCGAACGCCGTTCAGCTCTGGAACTAGCTGTGGAGTGATCGGCATGTTACGGAGCTGGTTAAAGAAGAGATTCTGCACGCCAACGAAGATAACGTTGTTGTCCGCGAGCTGCTGCCACGAGAGTTGGCTGGTTCGAACAATTGATAACGCCCGCTCAGGCGTTTTCAGCAGCCCGCCCAGCAGAAAAGAAGCCTCCGCCTCGCCAAATGCCGTGTAATAGCGGCTGGGATGCACCTCTGACTGATTTAACGCCCCGGTCAGCTTAATTAGCGCTGCCGAACTCACTACATCCGACCACTCGTTCATCGAACGGTCGCGAACGTACACCCCGGGATTCGAGCGGATCTCGGCGAAGAGGGGATCTTCGATTGAAAGGATGAGCGGCAGTTTCTGGCTGAGGAACGGGGCCCATAGAGTTTCGAGATCCTGGCTACTGCGATCGGCCACGCTCTCCGCATTGGGGACGGTGCCCGTGGCCGGGATTGCTCTTCTCCTCGGGGTCGACCGTTTCCTCTCGGAGATGCGCTCGATCACCAACATCATCGGCAACGGGGTGGCCACGATTGTGATCTCTCGTTGGGAGGGTCAGTTCGACGCTGAGCGAGCGCGCGCGGTGCTCGACGGCA
>WNFD01002418.1_pt1 | contig 24882 bp, 26 predicted proteins | sample 5400491 | NCBI WGS metagenome assembly WNFD01 (sample SAMN13153343, study PRJNA577476) | soil metagenome | isolation source: 120 cm saprolite under Douglas fir tree site 2 hole 2 replicate 2 | place: USA:California | collected 2015-04-18
CCTGGAAGCGATGCAGACCGAGCACGAGGCCGACCGGACGACGAGCATCATGATGGGCCGGGCCCTCGTGCCCGCCTGCGAGCTCACTGGCGACATGCTGCAGCGGATGGTCGTCCTGATGGACGGGCTCCAGGTGTTTCCCGACCGGATGCGGGAAAACCTCGACCTGTCGGGCGGCCTGATCATGGCCGAGGCGCTCATGCTCGAGCTGGGCAAGCAGATTGGACGGCAGCGGGCCCACGACGCCGTCTATGAGGCCGCTCAGGCGGCGGTAACCCAGTCGCGGCCCTTTCGCGAGACCCTCGCCGAAGACCCGCACGTGAGCGCCGGGCTCAGCGCCTCCCAGGTCGAGGCCCTCCTCGATCCTGCCCGCTACACGGGGCTCTGTCGCCAGTTCGCCGAGCGCGGCGCCGCGACGGCCCGCGACATCGTGGGGGCCATCCAGCGCCGGAGGACCGAGCGCGGCCGCACCGCCTGAGAGACGACCCGCCACTTCTCGCGGTCCGTCAATCGACGACGGCGATCACCTCCACCTCGACGACGAGGTCGGGGTGGGCGAGTCGACGCACCTCCACCGTGGTGCTCGTGGGGAGCGCGCCGAAGTACTCCATGCGGACGTCGATGTGCTTGAAGTACTCCTCGATGTCGGTGACGTAGGTATTGGTCTTCACGATGTCGGCGAGGGTGGCCCCGGCCGCGGCCAGGGCCGCCTTGACATTCTCGCCCACTTGACGGATCTGCGCGCGCATGTCGCCGCGTCCGACCACCTCTCCTTCCCGGCTCCGCGCGAGCTGGCCCGACACGAAGATCGTCTTCCTGCCCTCGACGACCACCACGTGGGAATAGAGGACGTGCCCGCCCACCACTCGCTTGCTCAGCGTCTCGGGCTGGATGTTCTGTCGCCTCATGGCTCTCTCCTTTGCCTCGATCTCGACGTATGATAGCGGAATGCTCCCGACCCACGGACGCTACGAGTACTCGAACATCACGACGCGCGCCGACTATACCTGGCCCGGCGGACGCCGGCTCGCCGTCTACGTCGCCCTCAACATCGAGGCCTTCCGCTTCGGCGAGGGCAAGGGCGCGGCCATCGCGCCGCCCGACCAGGCGCAGAGCCACAGCATCTACAGCTGGCGGGACTACGGCAACCGCGTGGGCATCTGGCGCCTCTTCGAGCTCCTCGACGAGCTCGGGATCCCCGCCGAGGCCCAGATGAACACCGCGGTGTACGAGATGGCACCCGACATTCCCGCGCGGCTGCGCGCGCGGGGCGACGAGATCCTGGGTCACGGCGTCACCAACTCCGACGAGCAGGGCCATCTGGGCGAGGACGAGGAGCGCGCGTTGATCGAGGGCGTCACCGCCACCATCGAGCGTCACGAAGGCGTCCGCCCCATGGGCTGGATGAGCCCCTGGCTCTCCAACAGCTCGGTGACCATGGACCTGCTGCAGGAGGCGGGCTACCGGTACGCGATGGACTGGACGATGGACGACCAGCCCATCTGGATCCGCACGCGCAAGGGCCGCATCCTCGCCATGCCGTATCCGATCGAGGTGAACGACACGCGCGGGATCGTCTGGTACCGGTACACCGCGGACGAGTTCGCCGACATGATCATCGACCAGTTCGACGAGATGCTGGCGCAGTCGGCGCGCCAGCCCCTCGTGTGCCCGATCTCCCTGCACCCCTTCGTCATCGGGCGGCCGTACCGCATCCATCGGCTCCGCCGGGCCCTCCAGCACATTCTCGAGCACGGAGAGCGCGTGTGGCTGACCCGCCCGCGCGACATCTGCGCCCACGTCGAGTCGCTGCCCGCCGGCGTCGTCCCGGGAAGCATGCTGTGAGAGAGCGCGAGATCTTCTACGGCTGGTGGGTGGTGGCGGCCTTTTCCGTCACGACGTTCATGTCGACGGGCGTCCGCCACGCGGTGGGGCCCTTCCTCAAGCCGATCGTCGGCGACCTCGGGCTCGATCGCGCGAGCTTCTCCGCGGTGATCGCCCTGAGCCTCTTCCTCTACGGTGTCTTCATGCCGTTGGCCGGCATGGTCCTCGACCGCTTCAGCGTGCGCACCGTCACCACCGCGGGCACGTTGCTCCTCGTGGCCTCGCTCGTGCTGACCGCGATGGTGCGGAACTTCTGGGAGTTCGCCGCCGTCTACGGCGTGCTCGTGCCGCTCGGTCTCGCCGGCACCGGGCCCGTGATCGCCTCTGGCGTGGTCGCCCGATGGTTCAGCAAGCGACGCGGCACCGCGCTCTCCGTGCTCGGCAGCGCGTCGATGACGGGGATGAGCCTGCTCGTGCCGGGCGTGACCTGGCTCATCATCACCACGGGGTGGCGCACGACGTACATGCTCATCGCCGCCGGAATCCTCGTGGTCGTGCTGCCTCTCTGCCTGTGGGTGGTCCGGGACTCTCCGGAGTCGATGGGACTCACCGCCGACGGCGCCATCCCAACGGCGGGGGCGGGCGCGGTCGCCATCGAGCGGGTGAGCGCGGGCGAGGCGCTGCAGACCCTGGCCTTCTGGCAGCTCGCGGGCTCCTTCTTCACCTGCGGCTTCTCCATGAGCCTGCTCTCCGCGCATGGGATCCCCATGCTCACCGATCACGGCTACTCGCCCATGTTCGCGTCGTGGGCGCTCGGCGTGCTCGGCGGCTCGAGCATCGGCTTCACGGTGATGCTCGGCGCCCTGTCAGACCGGCTCGGGCGCCGCCCCGTGCTCGCCGCGATCTACGCCGGCCGGGTCTTCATCTTCGCCGGCTTCTTCCTCCTCCGCGACAACCCCGCCGCGATCCTCGCCGTGGCCGTCCTCGGCGGCATCACCATGGCGGGCACAGGCTCGATGACCTCGGCGCTGACCGCCGACATCTACGGACGCTTCTCCGTCAGCTCGGTCTTCGGCCTGATCTTTCTCGTGCACCAGACGGGCTCTGCCCTCGGCTCCTGGCTCGCTGGCGCGCTGTTCGAGACGACCGGTGGCTACGGGGCAGCGTACGTGCTGGCGTGCGGCTTCCTTATGGGCGCGGCCGTCGTGGCCCTCAAGATCGACAAGGGCGGGCGACGGATCTGGCGCGCCGCCACCGTCTCGGCGACGACCTGACGGGCTCGGCGGCCCCGGCAGCGGGCGTCCGTGCGCGGCGCCCACGCCGGCGTGACGCTCACGCGATCAGGGTGAACCCCTCGTACCCTTTGGCCGCGACGTCATCGCATTTCTGCCTGTAGGCCCCTACCCCGCCGACGTATGGCATGAAGATGCGCGGCTTGCCCGGGACGTTGGCTCCCATGTACCAGGAGTTGGCCAAGGGATAGAGGGTGGCATGGCCCACCTCGTTGACATGGGCGACCCACTCATCCTCCGCCTCCACGCTGGCCTCGATGCCTCCGAGCTCACGCTCGCGCAGGTACACGAGACAGTCGGCGATCCAGTCGACGTGCTGCTCGATGGAGACGATCATGTTGCTCAAGACAGAGGGGCTGCCGGGGCCGGTGATGGTGAAGAAATTCGGGAAGCCCGCCGTGGCAACCCCCAGGTAGGTCCGGGGCCCCGCCGCCCACTTCTCGCGCAGCGTCGTGCCAGCCCTCCCGCGGATGTCGATGCCCAGCAAGGCGCCCGTCATGGCATCGAACCCCGTCGCGAACACGAGGCTGTCCAGCTCGTACTGCGCGTCCCGCGTCCGCAGCCCGTGGGGGGTGACCGCTTCGATGGGCGCGCGCCTGACGTCGACGAGGGTGACGTTGTCCCGGTTGAACGTGTCGTAGTAGTCGGTGTCGACGCAGAGCCGCTTGGTGCCGACGGGATAGTCCCGGGGCGACAGCATCTCGGCCACCGCCTCGTCGCGGACGATGGCCTGGATCTTGGCGCGGAAGAACTCGGCGGCCGTGTCGTTGGCGTCCTTGCTGGTGAGCAGGTCCGCAAACGTCGCGTTGAAGCCGAGGCCGCCGCGGCTCCAGCGGCTCTCGTACGCGCGCTCCCGCTCTTCCGCTGACACCTCGAGGGCCGACTGGTCGTTGCGCTCGACGACGAAGCCCACGCGCGACTCGCGGGCCTGGCGCCGGAACTCCGCGTAGCTCGACTTCACCTGCCGCTCGTATTCCGGATCCAGGGGGGCGTTTCGCGCCGGGACGCTGAAGTTCGGGGTCCGCTGGAAGACGAAGAGGCGGGCCGCTTGCCGGGCGATGACCGGGATCGACTGGATGGCGGAGGAGCCCGTGCCGATGACGCCGACGCGCTGGCCGGTGAAGTCGACACCTTCGTGCGGCCAGTGGCCCGTGTGAAACCACGTGCCCTCGAAGGTCTCGAAGCCCTCGAGCGTGGGCACCTGCGCGTCGGACAGGCAGCCCGTGGCCATGATGCAGAACCGTGCGGAGACGCGGTCACCGCGGTCCGTCTGGATCGCCCAGCGGCTCGTGGCCTCGTCGAAGACGGCCGCGGTCACCCGCGTCTCGAGCTGGATGTCGCGGCGCAGGTCGAAGCGGTCCGCCACGTGATTGATGTATGCCAGGATCTCCGGCTGGGAGGCGTACCGCTCCGTCCACGTCCACTCCTGCTGGAGCTCGTTCGAGAACGAGTACGAGTAGTCCATGCTCTCGACGTCGCAGCGCGCCCCCGGGTAGCGGTTCCAGAACCACGTGCCGCCGACGCCGCGGCCCGCCTCGTACACGCGCGCGGAGAGCCCGAGCCCGCGCAGCCGATGCAGCATGTAGAGCCCCGCGAACCCGGCCCCCACGACGACCGCGTCGAAGGCGCCGGTCGCCCTCTCTCGCTGCGGAGACTCGGACATCTCTTCGTCCTCCTGACGCTGGCGCGCTCGTGGAACGCGAATGATGTCCAACTATAAGCCGGGGCGGGAGAGGAGTCGAGCCGGCTACGCGAGTCAGATCGCGGCGGATCCGCGCTACTTGTCGGTCAGAATGATGGGCAGGCCGCTCTTGTCCCCGAGCACGATGATCTTCGCGTTGGGGCTCTTCGAGAGCTCGTGAGCCACTTCGATGGCCTTCCACTTGAGGAGCTCGGCGCTGATGCCCCTGGCCACGATGCTCTGGAAGTCCGCGATGCCCTGAGCCTCCACCCGCTTGCGCTCGGCTTCCTGCCGCTCGCGGTCCAGCACGAAGCGCATGCGCTGAGCCAACTGCTCGGCCTGAAGCTTCTCCTGGATGGCCGTGGTGAGCAGCTGGGGCAGCTGGATGGCCCGCAGCAGTACCTGCTCGACCTCGATGCCGCGCGGAGCCACCGTCGCCTGCATGTGCTTGAACATGTTCTGGGCGACCATCTCCCGGGAGGCGGAATAGAGGAACTTGGCTTCGTACTCGGCGGTGACATCACGTATGGCCGATCGGAGCTGGGGCTCGATCACCACCTCTTCGAAGCGCCGCCCACCGTCTTGTACATGCGCGCAGCGGCGGCGGGCTTGAGCCGGAAGAGCAGCGACACGTCGAGGTTCACGACGAGACCCTCGGAGGTGGGCACGGCCGCCGATTCCTTCATCTCGCGCGTCTGGGCGCTGAACTTGATCACGCGGGTCCCCGGCATGATCACGTTGATGCCGGGGGCGAGGGCCCGGTCGGAGACGCGGCCGAAGAAGTCCTGCACGCCCACGTGGCCGGCGGGAACGATGCTCATCGAGAGATAGAGGAGGAGCAGGACGCCGAAGACGATGAGCCCGACGCGGAGCCGGCCGATGGCACCAGGGAACTGTGGCATGGCCATGCCCTCCTTGTGAGGGAGCCGCGGAAATTGAGCCATCGCTTCCGCACAATGATAGGCGATGGGCGGGGCCGCCACCAAAAAAAGCAGACCGGGGTCAGGTCTTACAATCCGACACGGGCTCGCTGACAAGAGCGTGTGTGCCCGTGTCGGTCCGCTAGGGTATGACCTCGAGGGCCGCGTCGCCGAGCTCGTCGATGGCGAAGCGCACGCGATCGCCCGGCGACGGGAACTTGGTGGTGATGCTGCTCCCCGTCATCACGATCATGTCTCGACCGAGCACGCGGCCGCGCCCGTTGAGGAGGTTGGCCAGCCACGCCACCGCCTCGAAGGGATGGCCGAGGGCGTCGCCCGTCTTGCCCTGGCCGGCGGCCTCGTCGTTGAGCCACGCACGCGTCACCGCGCGCTCGAGGTCGACCCCGCGCCACGCCGTCACCGGCGCCCCGAGCACCACCCCGCCGTTCCAGGTGTTCTGGGCCACGAGGGTGAAGGCGTCGAGCGTCTTGTAGTCGGCGCCGCCGTCCTCCACCAGCTCGAAGGCGGGCAGGCGGGCAGGCAGGCGGCGACCCGGTCGGCCACCGAGGCGCGCGTCCAGGGCCCGCTGCTCGAGGGCAGATCGTCGCCGAGGCGCACGGCCACCTCGAACTCGACGCCGAGGTGATGATACGCGGCGAGGTCGACCCGCGCCGGCGAGGGGTGCACCACCGTCGAGAAGATGGCGCCGGCGGCGGGCTGGTCCACCCCCGTCATCTGCTGCATCGTCTTCGAGGTCAGGGCGATCTTCCAGCCCGCGATCTCGCCCCGCCCCGCCTCGGCCATGAGCCGATGGAGCGCGTCCTGGATGCGATAGGCGTCGTCGAGCGGCGCCGCGCGCACGGGCGCCGCGAGGGGGCGATAGCGCGCGCGCGTCCGATACATCTCGAGGCACTCGCGGGCGGTGGCGTCGATGGCGGCCGGGGTGAGCATGGGTCTCCTCCGCCTACTGGACGGGGGCGCGCGTGGTGACGAAGTACCGCCCGCCCTTCATGCCCACGGGCACCGCGCCGTTGCCCTGGCTCTTGCCGTCCTGGCTCTTGAAGCGGTAGGCGAGGTAGCCGATGACCGGCAGGTTGAAGTCGAAGCTGACTCCATCGCGCTTCACGGGGGTGCGGGTCAGGGCCATGCCTCCCGCCTTGCGGACCTCTTGATCCATCTGCTCCAGGGTGAGAAAGCGAAAATCGCTGGCGGCATTGCTGGCCTCCCACGTGAACCCGGACTCCAACGACTGCTTATCCTGTGGACGCACGCGGTCCCAGCAGACGAGAAGGGCATACACACTGGCGTCCTTCCGGGCCAGGGCCTGGGAGTACCGGGTGCTGAGCTCGGCGGGGGAGGCCGCGCCGGCCTGGGCGGCGGCGGGCGAGGGCATGGACAACCACACGAGCAGGGCCGCGATCACCGCGCCCAGCGTTCCTCGACCGTCGCGCATGGAGCCTCCCCTCCGGGTCACACGCCGAGATAGTACTTCTTCACCAGCTCGTTCTCGCGAAGCTCGCGCGTGCTCCGCCCCTCGAACTCGATCTTGCCGTGGACGATGATGTAGCCGCGGTCGGCGATCTTCGTCGCCTGGTTGAAGTTCTGCTCGGCCATGAGGACGGTGAGCTGGTATCGCTCCTTCAGCTCCTTGATCTTGGCGATCACGCGGGACACCAGGATGGGCGCCAATCCCACCGAGGGCTCGTCGACGAGGAGAATGCGCGGCGACGACATGAGGGCGCGGGCCACCGCGAGCATCTGCTGCTCGCCGCCGCTCATGCTGCCCGCGAGCTGGCGGCGCCGGACGTGGAGCACGGGAAAGGTCTCGAAGCAGAAGGCGAGGTTGGTGGGGATGCCCGCGCGCGCCTCCGCGCGGTAGGCGCCGAGGAGCAGATTCTCCTCGACGGTCAGCTTGGGGAAAAGCCGCCGTCCCTCCGGCACGAGGGCGATGCCCAGGCTCACGATCTCTTCCGTGGTCTTCTGCGTGAGATCGACCTGCCCGCCGTCGGTTTCCAGGAAGATCTCGCCCGACTCGGGCGCCACCATCCCCATGATGCACTTGAGGAGCGTGCTCTTGCCGTTGCCGTTGGCGCCCAGGAGGGCGACCGTCTCCCCTTCTCGAACCTCGATGGAGACGCCGTGCAGCACCCGCACGGCGCCGTAGCCCGCCTCCACGTTCCGCACCACGATCCTACTCGCCAAGGTAGGCCTTCTCCACGGCCGGGTTCCGCACGATCTCCTCCGGCGTTCCCTCGGCGATACGCTCCCCGGCGTCGAGGACGACGATACGCTCGGAGAAGCGCATGACCGCCCGCATGATGTGCTCGATCATGATTATGGTGATGCCCCGCTCGTTCAGGCGGAAGAGGATGGCCAGGATGTCGTCCACCTCCGCGCTCGACAGCCCGGCCATGGCCTCGTCGGAGATGAGGAGCTTGGGGCGCGCGGCCATGGCCCGGGCCAGCTCGAGCTTGCGCATCTCGATCTGGGTGAGCCCGGCGGGCCGCAGGTGGGCCTTCGACTCGAGCCCGATCGCGCTCAAGATCTCCATGGCATCGGCGGCGGCCGCATCGGATCGGCGGTGCGCCGCGTACTCGAGCGGGATGTCGAGGTTCTCCAGGACCGTCATGCTGACGAACGGCTTCGGGATCTGGAAGCTCCGCACGATGCCGAGCCGGGTCCGCCGATGGGCGGGGAGGCCCGTGATCTCGCGGCCCTCGAAGAGGATCCGGCCCCCGTCCGCGGGAAGTGAGCCGGACACGCAGTTGATGAGGGTGGTCTTGCCCGACCCGTTGGGGCCGATCAGACCGAACCGCTCGCCGGCCTTGACGTGAAGGCTGACCCGGTTGAGCGCGGTGAAGCCGCCGAAGCGCTTGGTGAGGCCATCCACCTCGAGCAGCGTCACGGCCATGGCGTCAGCGGCCTCGCAGTCGCCGCACGAGGCCCAGGATACCTTCGGGGGCCAGGACCACGAAGGCCACGAGCACGACCCCCACGATGAACAGGTTCATCTCGGAGGAGATCGTCACGGTCGCGAGCTGCTGGGCGGTGCCCAGCAGCACCGCGCCGATGACCGGGCCCACCCAGCTCGTGGTGCCGCCGATCATGGGCATGGCGAGCGCGTTCACCGCGTAGTCGAGAGCGAAGGCGGAGTTGGGCTCCACGAAGGTGACGTAGTACGGGAAGGGCGCGCCCGCCACGCCCAGCAGGAAGCCGCTCACCGTGGTGGCGAAGAGCTTGAGGCGGAGGGTCGGCACCCCCATGCACTCCGCGGCTTCCTCGTTGTCGCGCAGGGCGGCCAGTCCGCGCCCGATCCACGAGCGCTCGATGAACCGCGCCACCGTCACCGCGATGACCGCGAGCAGGACCATGACGGTGAACAGGAAGGTGACGTAGCTGCCGAAGGGCGGCCCGCTCGGGCGGAGCACGCTCAGGCCCCGCGAGCCGCCGACGTACTCCCAGTTCATGATCATCGTCTGGAGCACGATGGACAGGGCCAGGGTAGCGATGGAGAAGAAGACGCCGCGCAGGCGCAGCGTGAGATAACCGATGCCGAGCCCGAGCAAGGCGGAGACCAGACCACCGGCCAGGATGAGCACGGGCAGCGGCGCCCGCATCGACTGGATGAGGAAGACGGCGGTGTACGCCCCCAGCGCGAAGAAAGCCGGGGTGCCGAAATTCACGTAGCCCGCGTAGCCGCCCAGGATGTTCCACGCGGTGGCGATGACGACGTACTGGAGGATGACGTAACCGGCGAAGTAGAGATACGGGTTCACGCGCAGCGAGGCGACGACAATCCCCGCCGCCACCACGGCCAGGCCCACCAGCAGGACTGCGCCCGTGCGCCGCATCAGCGCCCGAAGAGCCCCGCCGGCCGCACCGCGAGGGCGATCAGCAGGATGCCGAACGACATCGCGAGAGACCATGAGGGGCCGAAGAAGGTGCCCATCAGGCTCTCGATCACGCCCAGGATGATGGAGGCGACGAGGGTGCCGCCGATGCTGCCCATGCCTCCCAGGACGGTGATGGCGAACATCCGCCCGATGTAGTCGCGGTCGGTCGACGGGATCACCGGCGCGATCGTGATCAGAAGCGCGCCGGCCAGGCTGGCGGCCGCGATCCCGATGCCGAAGGCGATGGTCTTGATGTGGACGGGATTGGCGCCCATGAGGCGCAGGGCGGGGCCATCCTGCGAGACGGCCATGATGGCCCGCCCGTAGAAGGTCCGGCCGAGGAAGAGGTAGAGGGCCAGGGTCATGGCCAGCCCGACGAGGCACGGCACGAGCAGGCGATACGCGATTCCCACCCCGCCCAGGTCGATCGACTTGCCGATGTATGCCGCCTGCACGAGCCGGTAATCGACCCCGTACTTCAGGCTGAGGCTCACCTCGATGATGAAGAGGAGACCGAAGAAGAAGACGAGCCCGCGCAGCGACTCCTCGCCTCGGCGCTCGAAGCTGCCGTAGTAGACGCGATAGACGACGACCCCGAGCCCGTAGAAGAGAGGCGTGAAGAGCACCCCGGTGAGGATGGGGTCCAGCCCGAACGCCGTGTTCATCACGTAGGCCGCGTAGGAGCCCAGGATCAGGAACGCGGGCTGCGCGATGTTGGCGATATCGAGGAGGCCGAAGATGAGCGAGATACCCAGACTGACGGCGGCGTAGAAGCCGCCGAGCAGCAGTCCGGCGACGAGGGCATTCGCCAGCAGCTCCCAGGAGAACACGAGCCGCGCGCGCTATTTCAGGGCGGCGGAGTACGGGTAGATGATGCTCCCGGACTTGAACTCGTCGGGATAGAGGACGGGCTTCTTGCCCGGCCCGCGGAATTGCTCGATGTCCGTACCCTGTACCTTCTGGTACTGGACCATCAGCGTGCGCCCCTTGGCCCATTCGCCGTTCTTCCCGAACTTGATCTTCCCGACGATCGTGGTGAACTCCGTGGCGCGGATGTAGTCGGCGATCTTCTGCTGATCGATGCTCTTGCTCGCCTCGACCGCCTGTCCCAGGACCTGCATCGCCGCGTAGGCGTAAGGCGGCAGGTAGTACCCGAGCGTGTCGACACCCTCCTTGGCGGCGCGCGGCTGATACTGCTTGAAGAAGTCCTGAATGCCCGGGAACATCATCGTCGGCTCCGGGACCCAGTAATCGTAGTTCACGATCCCGTTCAGCATCGGGCCCATGCTCGTCATGACCGTGGTGAACTGCAGGCCCACCATGCCGCCCCCGAAGAGCTTCGGCTGCAGCGAGACCTCGTGCGCGGCCCGCAGCATGCCGACCGAGTCCGGGGGATACGACGCCACGAAGAGCACGTCGGGATTGAGCGCCTTGATGGCCCGGACGATCGGCGTGTAGTCCACCGTGCTCGGCGGATACGTCTTGTCGTAGACCGTCTTGAAGCCGTACCGCTTGACCAGCTCACGGGCGCCCACGAGCGCCGTCTGCGGGTACTCGGCATCGGCGCCCACCAGCGCCACGGTCTGGGGTCGAGGATTCTGCTTGGCCGCCAGCTCGAAGAACCCGGTCGCCGTGCTGGTGGCCGGGTCGGGCCCCGTCGGCGAGATCTGGAAATAGTTCGGGTAGCGGTACTTCTCGTTGTTGGCGAGCCCGAAAATGCCGATGACCGTCAGCTTGCGCTCCATGGCGATGGGCATGAGGGGAGCGATGAGATTGGTGCCGTAGCCGGAGACGACGAGATCGACCTTGTCGACGTCGAGCATCTTCGTGTAGATGCCGGGCACGGTGGAGGGGTTGGTCTGGTCGTCGTAGTAGACGAGCTCCACCGGACGCCCCAGCAGGCCGCCCTTCTTGTTCACGTCGTCTTTCCAGATCTGCATGGCCAGGAGCGCCGGCTTACCGTTGGCGGACAGCCCACCCGTCAGCGCCATGCCGAAGCCGATCTTGATCGGGTCCGCCGCGCGAGCGGTGAAGGCCCCCGCGCTCGCCAGCACCAGCGTCACCACGACGGCCCCCACCAGGGTCCAGGTGATCGATCGCTTCCAGGACTGCTTCATGCCGTCCCTCCCTCTCTGCGCGCCTCGTGTGGGCGGCGGGCCCCAAACTGCGCCAGGGGCTGTAGGATTGTCAAGGCCTGATGCTGCCGGGATCCGCCTCGTGGTCGAGGTTGCGCCGGGCGTCGCCGCCATGTTGCGAGACGACCAGTCGTGAAATATCGTAGATGCGGTGAAGGGAAAGGCCGTCTCCTGTCTGCGCGATTGGTCTGAGGTGAGGCGCCGGATCTGGCGCGGCGGCGGTAGTCTGGCCATCGCCGTCGGTCTGTTCGCGCTCGCCGGGCCCCGCTCCCACGCCCAGGGCATCCTCGACTTCGTCTCGTTCGACGGCATCGACTATCTCCGCTGGGCCGAGGAGCCGGGCCGGCCTCTCGGGCGGGGCGACCTCGGCGTCGAGTTCGCCACCGTCGGATGCTCGATCGGCGAGGACCGCCGCGGCTGCCCGTTCGGAGTCGACGCGGCTGCCGCCTTCATGCCCGCCGGTACCCGGATGTACGCGGTCCGCGGCCACGCGACGGAATTCCGGCTCGCCGCCGTGTGGAGGGATCGCATCTTCCTCTACCAGGCCTGGCGAAACCCTCGCGCGAAGGTCGGGGGCAAGCTCTACGACATCGCCGGCAAGGTACGCGCCATCGACGTCCAGCGCGGCGAGCCGACACCGGCGGCGCCGGGCGCACCCATGAAGATCACATCCACGCGTGACGTCGAGACACTCGTCGACATGATCGTCCACAGCCCCGTGCGCCGTCCCCAGGCGCATGCCTTCGGCGAGCCCCGCTACTGGCTCACCTTCTGGCTCACGGACGGGACCACGCTCGGCCGCCCCTACTTCGTCGAGACGAGCGAGCTGATGGGCGGCGCCGTCCTTCCGGGCGAGTTCGCGAGAATTCTCGAGCGCTACCTGGGCGAGTGACGGACCGGGCTCGTCCCTACCTGATCAGCTGGAGGCGCGACGTGAAACGCAGCACCGAATCGGCGGAGGGGGCGCGGCTGGCCACGCGAGCGCTCTGGGGCTCTGGCTGATCGTCCGGTGGATCACAAGGCCCGGCTGGCCCGGGCCCGCCGATCCCTGGACGGGCTCTCGGTGGGGGATGCCTTCGGCGAGGAATTCGTCGCCGAGCCGGCGACCATGCGGGAGCGGCTCGAGCAGCGCGTGCTCCCGCCGGCGCCCTGGCCGTACACGGACGACACGGTGATGGCCCTCTCGGTCGTGGAGACGCTCGAAGAGCACGGGCGGATCGAGCAGGACGCGCTCGCCTCGCGGTTCGGCCGCAAGTTCTCCTTCGATCCCTGGCGGGGCTACGGGCAAGCCACCCATCGGATGCTCGGGGAGATCCATCGCGGCGGCGACTGGCGCGAGCTGGCCGCCGCCGCATTCGGCGGCGCCGGCTCGATGGGCAACGGTGGGGCCATGCGCGCGGCCCCGATCGGCGCGTACTTCGCGGACGATCTCGAGGCGGCGGCCACGCACGCGCGGCTGGCCGCGCAGGTGACCCGCGCCCACGCCGAAGGACAAGCCGGCGCCATCGCGGTGGCGGCGGCCGCCGCATGGGTGGCCGCCGGCGCCGCCGACCCTGCCGGGCTGTTCACCGCCGTGCTCCGCGTGCTTCCGCCCGGTGAGACACGCAACGCGATCGAGCAAGCGTCGGCGATCGGGGGCGATGCGGACGTGCTGACGGTGGTGAGCCAGGTCGGCAACGGCCTCCGCACCCTGGCGCAGGACACCGTGCCCTTCGCCCTCTGGTGCGTCCGCTACCACCTCGACGATTACGTGTCCGCCGTGTGGACCGCCGCCTCTGCCTTCGGCGACTGCGACACGCTGTGCGCGATCGTGGGTGGCATCGTGGCGCTGAACGAGGGCGGCCGTGGTGTGCCCGAGGAGTGGCGCCGCCGCCGCGAGCCTCTCTCCACCTTCACCCGCTTCAGCTGAGCGGCAGCCCGAGAGCGTCCCCGGCTCGACTCCTGCCCACCCGCGCGCAGCCTAGCGTCCGCTGCCCGTGGAACCTTTCTGCAGCCAGTCGATGACGGCCCCGAAATCGGGATTTTCTGGGTCGTTCGCCGCAGCCGCCCGGTCACGCGTAGGTCCTGCCGGCGTCTGCGGCGTCGCCGGCTGCACTCGGCGGTCCACCCGGCGCGGTGGTGCCACGGAGGAGAGCGGCGACGGCGGTGTGGGTCGCGCCACGGCGGGCGGCGCCACCGCGGGCGTGGTCGCCTCGAGAGGCGACGCCGTGCGGACCTCGGTGGTGAAGGCACTCGAAGCCGGGCGCGCGGCGGCCGGCGTGTCCGCGGCGGCCGCCGCCGGCGGCGCCGGGCTCGCGAGGGGGTGAGGCGCCGACGGGCCTGAAGCGAGCAGGGCCCAGCCAACGACCGTGGCGATCGATGCGGCCAGCGCGCCGCCCCCCGCGATCGCGGCTTTCCGCTTCCAGCGTATCTTCGGGGCGCGCGCCCCCTCCCTGAGGGAATTCAGAATGCTCTGGAGCGACGGCCGCAGCGGCGGAGCCTTGGAGAGGGCGAGCGCGACCACGGACTCCACCGAGACGGGCACCGTACGACGCTGGCGGCGCATCAGCGGAGGCGTCTCCGTCAGATGCTTTGCCAGGAGGGTCTCGCGCGTTTCCGCCTGGAAGGGCGGGCGGCCGCAGAGCATCTCGTAGAGGATGACGGCGAACGCGTAGACGTCCGTCGCCTCGGTCGCAGGAACGCCACGGATCTGCTCGGGCGAGAGATACTCCGCGGGCGACTCCTCGGCGATGATCTCCTTCATTGACCACGCGTCGCGCAGGCCGATCAGCTCCACGTCCATCAGCTTGACGCCCCCGTCCCCGCGAACCATCACATTGTGCGGGCGCAGCGCGCCGTGGACGAGGCCGAGCTTGTGAAGTGTCCCCACGGCCCCGCCGAGGTCGACGGCCATGCGCAGCGCGGCGTCCACGTCCAGAGGCCCTTCCGACAGGACCTCGCTCAGGCGGCGGCCCTGGGCGAGCTCCATGGCCACGAAGGCGTGGCCGTTTTCGGGCTCACTGAACTCCAGCACACGGACCAGCGCCGGATGGGCCGCCGAGGCCACGACGATCGATCCGCCCGTAGGCTGTCTCGTCGGCGCCGCATGGGTGTCGCGCGCGACCCCGCGGGGGAGGAACCGGATCGCGACATCCTGTCCGGTCGTCTCGTCCTCGGCACGAGACACGTTCCCGAAGGCGCCGGCACCCAGGTCGCCGACGATTCGATAGCGGCTCTTCGGCACCACCGTCGGCCGCGTCAGGCTCTCCCGGGTGTCCCCAGTCTCGCGGCCTTCAGCCTGGCGAGTGCTTGGAGATTGAGGTCGGTCCGAGCGTAGCTGGTCTTCCGGCTCGGTGCGCTGATGCCCACGGTCGTCGCGAGAGCGACCGGACCCGGGCCAACGGGGCAGCGACACGGCTACGACTGAGCTGAGGAGAGATCGCAGCATGGCTATGATTTCCGCGCGTCGTGCGGAACGACGCTCCAGCCCGCCGATGAATGATTCGCGCCCGCCTCTACACCAGGGCAAGTGTCGGGCAGGGCCATACATGTGAGCATCCCCCGCTACCGGAGTCAAGGGAAACGCAACCCCCAGCGCAGGGGCCTCCCCGGGTCGGGCCTTACACCATCTAGCGCGAGGCGAGCCGCGCTGCGTCGAAATGATACAGGCGCGCGGTGTTGGCGCCGACGATCTTGGCCTGTTCATCCTCCGGCACTCCGGCGAGGATTTCCTCCAAGATCTTCCGGGACTGCGGGAAGGTGGATTCGCTGTGCGGGTAGTCGGAGCCCCACATCATGTTGTCAGGCCCGATCACGTCTCGCAGACGAATGCCGATGCCGTCCTCCTGGAAGCTCAGGAAGACATTGCGGTGGAAGAAGTCGCTCGGGCGCATGGCGTCCTTGAATCGGTAGAGCGCCTCTTCGTGGCGCTCGCGATACGTGTAGTCCATGGTGGAGAGCAGGTGGGGGGCCCAGGCCAGCTCGAATTCCGCAATGACGAGCTTGAGGTTGGGATAGCGCTCGAAGACACCCGAGAAGATCATGTCGCACATCGACATGGCGGGGTAGAAGGCCTTGGTGGCGCGGCTGCTCGCGTCGCGAAGGGTCTTCTCGCCCGCCCCCCGGATCTTGCCTTGCCGCCGCGTGGCCGTGTGCAGGGTGAGGGGCAGGTCGAGCGCCTGCGCCGCGGCCCAGAAAGGCTCGTACTCCGGCTGGTCGTAGCGTCGCTCCTCGGGCGGGTATTCCGTGATCATAGCTCCGGCAAAGCCCATCCTGGCGGCGCCCTCCAGCTGCTTGATGCCGTCCGGGATGTCGTCGAGGTTGACCATGGCGATGCCCTTGAGCCGCGCCGGATCCGCGCGGCAGAACTCGGCGAGCCACTCGTTGTAGGCGCGAAAGATCGCGGACATGAGCGGGGGATCCGTCACCTTGAAGTAGAACAGGCCCTGCGATGGATACAGCACCTCGCCCGCGACCCCGTCGAGCTGCATGTCCTTGAGGTGCTGCCCGGGGTCATATCCTCCTCGGGGGACGTCTTCGAAACGACCGTGGGAGGAGATGGTCTCGGGCGCCTCGAACCGAGCTCCGGCATTGGAAATGAGCCCGATGCCGGACACGGCCTGCTGCCCTTCCACCACGAGCTGATCGACGCCATCGATCCGCCGCATCCGGGGCGCGCGATCGCGAAAGGCCGCGTCGATGCGGGTCGTCCACAGATCGGGCGGCTCGAACACGTGAGAGTCGGACGAGAGAATGAGCGCGGGTACCATCGGCGCCTCCGTTTTTACGATCGGTGCGAGCTCGTCCGCATCTTAGCAGGCAACCCCCGCCCGAATCCACGCCTCTCCACAAGAGGATAACGACCCGCTCCGGCCGGCCGCTCGAGGAGACGCGCGCGCGCCCGGCTCACGGACGCGGTAGAATCGCTCGCGTGCACCGGATGGATCTGACTCTGGACGAGGAGGGGAGAATGGCGAGGATCGAGCCCCGGCGGGATCCGGTATGAAGATACGCATCGGCGTCGGCGCCGGAGGCGCGACCTCCATGGCGGAGGCGCTGCCCGAGCTCGTCATGGGTCTCGATGAGCTCGGGTTCGACTCCTTGTGGCTCTCGGAAGTGCTGACCGGCCCCGTGCTCGATCCCGTGGTGGGCCTCTCCTGGGCGGCCGCGAGGAATCCGCGCTTGAAGCTCGGGACGACCATGCTGCTGCCGGGACGCAATGTCCTGCGGCTCGCCAAGCAGCTCGCCAGCCTGGACGTGCTGAGCAAGGGGCGGCTCCTCGTCACCCTGGTGCCCGGGCTCACCTACGCGCCCGAGCGCGACGCCATCGGCGTCGACCCCAAGCAGCGCGGCGCCGTCATCGACGAGGCGCTTCCGTTGCTGCGGCGCCTGTGGGCCGGCGAGACGGTGAGCCATGACGGCGTGGCCGGCCGCTTCCGTGACGTCAAGCTCTCGCCCTTGCCCGTGCAGGAGCCGCTCGAAGTGTGGCTGGGCGGCACGGTACCGGCCGCCCTCGAGCGCTGCGGGCGATTGTCGGATGGGTGGCTGCCCTCGTTGTGCACGCCCGAGGAGGCGGCGGCGGGACGCGTCGTGATCGAAGAAGCGGCGGCGCGCGCCGGTCGCTCGATCAGCGGCGAGCACTTCGGGGTGAGCATCGGCTACGCCGGCGCGCCCATCGACCCCGCCACCGCGCGCATGATGGTCGCCCGCCGTCCCCGAGCGCTCGAGTTGACGCCGGTGGGCTTGCCCGCGCTGCGAAAGCTCGTCGAGCAGTTCATCGCCGTGGGCTTCTCCAAGTTCGTCCTGCGTCCGGTGGTCGCGCCGACATCGTGGCGCGCCGAGCTCGAGGCCCTGGCCACGGCCGTGGGCGATCTCCAGACCTGAGGAGGCTTCGGCCATGAGATGGTGTCGGTTTCAATCGGGAAGCAAGATCGCTTATGGGGTCATCGAGAAGAACGCCGTGACTGAAGTCACGGGAAGCCCCTTCGACGATCATGCCCGGACATCGACGGCCTTTCCCCTGAGCCAGGTCAAGCTCCTCGTGCCCGTCATTCCTCCCACCTTCTATGCCGCCGGGGTCAACTACCGGGAGCACGTGACCGAGATGGCCACCCGCCGGGGCGTGAAGCCGGAGTTCCCCCCGCACGCCGACGTCGGCTACCGCGCCAACAATGCGCTGGTGGCTGCGGATGAGCCCATCGTCATCCCCAAGGACGCGACGGAGCAGGTCCAGTACGAAGGGGAGCTGGTGGCGGTGATCGGCAAGCGATGCAAGCGCGTCTCGGAAGCCGAGGCCCTCGACTACGTCTTCGGCTACACCATCGGCAATGACGTCAGCGAGCGGACCTGGCAGCGGGGCGACCGGACGCTCTGGCGGGGCAAGAACACCGATACCTTCAAGCCCATGGGCCCCTGGATCGTCACCGGGCTCGATCCCGACGATCTCCGCGTCACCATCCGGCTCAATGGCCGGGAGATGTTCTCCTACGCCGTCAAGGACGCCCTCTTCGGCGTGCGCCAGTTCATCAGCCGCATGAGCCAGTACCTGACCCTCTACCCGGGTGACGTGCTGTGGATGGGCACGGACGGCGCCACGGAAAACATGAAGGATGGCGACGTGGTCGAGGTGGAGATCACGGACATCGGCGTGCTGCGGAACCCAGTGGTGAGGGAACGCTAAATAGCTCGGAGGGGACTAGGCCGTCCGTCCTTGCCGACGGTGTATAGTTGCTGGGCCGGGCCTGAGCCCGGATCCAGCATGAAGATCGGCTCCGTCGAGATCTCCGAGCTCTGCCGCCTGGCGCCCATGGCCGCCATCAGCAATGCGCCGTTCCGGCTCGTCGCCAAGGAATGCGGCAGCGGGCTCACCACCACGGAGGAGATCGACGCCTTCGCCCTCCTGATGGAGACGCCGCGCTCGCACGACATGGCTGCGTACTTCCCCCAGGAGCGCCCGCTCGCCATGCAGCTCCTGGGCAAGGACCCGCAGGCCCTGGTGCGCGCAGCCCTTCGCTGCGAGGAGCTCGGCGCCGACATCGTCGACCTCAACATGGGCTGTCCCATGCCCAAGATCACGAGCAAGGGCAAGGGCGCCGCCCTCATGAAGGACGTGGCGGCCACCGCGCGGCTACTCCGCGCCATGCGCCAGAGCATCGCCGTCCCCTTCACCATCAAGATCCGCGGCGGCTGGGACGACGAGCACCTCAACGCCGTCGAGGTCGCGCGCATGGCCGAGGGGGAGGGCATCGACGCGATCACCGTGCATCCGCGCACGCGCTCGCAGCGCTTCACGGGCAAGGCGCCGTGGACGATCATCGCGGAGGTCGTGCAGGCCGTGCGCATCCCCGTCACGGGCAACGGCGACGTCCACTCCACGGCGGAGGCGCGGCGCATGGTCGCCGAGACGGGCTGCCAGTCCGTGATGATCGGCCGGGGCGCCCTGGGCAGCCCATGGATCTTCGACGAGGGCTTCGATGTCCTCTCCGCCGAGGGCCAGCGCGCGCATAAAGACCGCGTCATCCGCCGGCACATGGCTCTGCTCCAGGAGCATGGTGGGGAGCGGCAGGCCTTCTCGCAGATGAAGAAGCACCTCGCCTGGTACACGGAGGGGCTCGCCCACGCGACGGACTGCCGCGCGCGCATCTTCCAGACGCGAAGCCCCGCCGAGGTCTGGGAGGTGTTCCAGGAATACTGGGAGGCTTCGGTCCGCCCCTCCGAGCCAGCGCCGACGCTCGCCTGAGCGCCTCACGACGCGACTGCCCTGCTTCCTCAGGCGGCCTTCCGCACGGAGGTGGGTTGGTCCTGTTTCAGGAACTCACGTCCCTTGGCGAAGACCTGGTAGATCACGGCGACTCGGAAGAGCACGAGAAGCACGCCCCGGCGATGTTCAGGATGAGGTCGCGGGCTGCCCTGATGGCCCAAGTGACGACCGTCAAGAACAACCCGGAAGGGTTCTTCTTGACCTTCGGCCAGTATCGTCTGATCGCCATTGCGAGCCTGGAACTCAAGATCTCGCGCCGAGAAGCAGCCCCGCGATGGCGGCCAGCCCGCCAGCAACGGAGAGCACGAATCCCACCCCGCCCAGCCGATACCACAAATTGATCCGCCGTCGCTCGACATCGGTCAGATGGATGTGCAGCACGGAAGGAGACATCCACCACCGGCGCGGCAGCCGGACCTTGGGCGACACCACACGGTAGAGGATCACGTGATACCAGAATCCGGTCGGCACGCCCACCACGAGGCCGAGACACATGGTGGCCATGGCGACCACCGTGACGAGCGGAGGCGTCAACACCGTGACGAGCACACCGACGAGCCCGACCGACACCACGGCGAGCAGGACGAGCGTGATCTCGAGCACGGTCACAGTCTACTGGGTCGGGGCGCCATTTCGTGCATCCGAGAAAAGTGATCGGAGAGTCGTCGAGCAGGGCGTTCCAGAACGCGCGTCCAAAGGCGGCCTCGCCTTCCGGGGAAAGTTGCGGCGGATGCCAGCGAATCTGCCGGAACCCCGCCGACCGGAGCTTCTCCTCGTGCGTCGCCACCTCGAGATGGTAGTTCTCGATGGAGAAGGGCCCGTCCTCGAGATAGAAGGTCCACGTGATCGGCGTGCCCTCGCGCCACTCGCCCGCTGTGGTCGTCTCGAAGCCGTACGGGCGATACGACGGCGAGTCGGTGGTCACGAGGCCTCCCCATCAGTCCTGCCACGCCACCCGATAGCGGCCGTGCGTCTGGCGCAGAAACTCGTCCAGCTCGTTGATGGTCAGCGCCGGCGGGCTCGGATGGCGCGCGGATATCTTGCGCAGGAAATCAAAGTGGTACCGCACGAAGACCGCGAAGTCGCGAGGGTAGGCCGCCTCGTCGACGCCGATGAAGTCCGCCCGCGTGCGGGCTCGAGAGAAGAGGCGACGCCACTCCCGAATCGGCACCAGCCCGATCGAATCGACGCCATGCGAGAACAGGGTGATGAGCAGCTCGTCAAAGGGGGGCGCTTGGTCGAGATATTCCTCCAGCGCGCGCCACGAGCCTTCGGTATTGAAGACCATCCAGAATGGGACGGACCGAGTGCGAATCGTCCAAAAGGGCTCCATCAGGATGAAGGAGTCGACCACGAGGCGATTGTCCGCGGCGCCGAGTCGCGCGTACCACCAGCGATACAGGTCTGCCACGAGCGGGCTCATGTCCTCCGGCTGCTCGAACACGACGCGCCGGACCCGGTACCCGTGGCGCCGCGCGAATCCCTCCACGTCCTCCCGCAGCGCGGGCGCGAACCCCCACTCGGCCTCGGGGCTCGTCCCGTCCGCGGGCGGCGGCTCCCATCGTCTTCTCGGCGATCGGTGGTTACGCAGATAGGCTTCCACGCGGTCGCCGCCATGCATCATCTCGTCCGCGGTGGCGCCCCCGAGCGCTCCGAACTGGAAGACGTGCCGGTCGCCCCGGCGAGTCGTCGGCCACTGGAGTCCGCATTCCATCACGATGATGGTCCCTCCAGGCGCGAGGCGCTCCCGCAGGAAGCGCTCATAGGCCTCGCCCAGGGTCCGCCGCTTGAGACGGAAGTAGCTCATGCGACGGACCATCAACCGATCCTGCACGGGGTCCTGCATGTGATGAAGCTCGAGGTCGGGGTTCCCTCGCAGCACCGTCTCGGCATGCGGCTCGGCCCAGCGCATCTCCTCCCGGGGCTCGTCCGGGGGAATGCCCGAGCGCCCCACGGGCACGAGAAACGTCTGGGGCAGCCACGGGATGCCGAGGGCGGCCCACAGATGGACGGCGGCGCCGTTGGACGAGCCGACCACGACGGCCGGATATTGTCGTGACGGGTACAGGCCGGCCATGAAGGTGGCCACCTCGTCGCCACTGACGGCCGCGAGCTTTCGCGGCGACACCGACTCCATCCAGCCGCTCACGATATAGACTTGCTCCTGGAACGACTTGGGCAAGCGGTTGACCGCTGATGCCACCAGCTTCATGAGCGGCGCCCTCGATCGCTGCATCGCGCCGAGGAGGGGGAGACCCTCGCCTCGCAAAGACGCGGCGAGAGCGCGGAGCATGCCGGTGGCGGAATCGAAATCCGCCAGGTACTCGATCTCGTGAGCCATCATCCGCTCACAGGTGCAGGAACGGCCGCAAAGCGGTCACGAATTCCTTGGGCGCCGTGTAGTTGATGGTGTGTCCAAGGCCGGGGAGGACCTTCAGCTCTCCCTTCGGGAGTCGGCGGACCACTTCTTCCGCCCACTCCTGAGGAACGAGCGGATCCCTGCCGCCCCGCACGACGAGAGTCGGCGCGGTGATTCCTGGCAGCTTGTCCTCGATACGATCCTCTATCGCCATTCGTATCGTTGCGCGAATTCTCCGCATCCCCGCCTTCACGTAGTCCACCACGGTAATCCAGCCCAGCCCAGTTTTTTCCGACGAAGAATTCTGGAGCAGGCGGCCAAGCTGTTGCCGCACGGTCCGGGCCTTCGGGTCGACCGTCGGGCCCTGAAAGACCAATCGGTCCACGCGATGGGCGTGCCGCAGGGCGAACTCCGCGAGGACCTGGCAGCCGAACGAGTTGCCGACGAGATGCGCGGCGGGGAACCGCATCGCGTCCATCCAGGCCGCCAATGCGTCCGCGAGCTCCGGGAGACGGAGGACGGCTTGGGGCTTGGCGCTGTCGCCATAGCCGGGAAGATCGATCGCGTACACGGGGCACAGCGCGGCGAGCTCGACGGCCGTCGGCACCATGTAACGACTCGAGATGACCATCCCGTGCACGAGTATAACCGGCAGCCCGTGGACGCCCTCGCCCCCGACTCGCGCGTGCATCCGTCCGGCAGCGGTGTCCGTCCAGACACGCCTGAGCTCCATCAGGTCTCCCGGATTCCATGCCCACGGCCGGCTCTTCGAGCGACTTCTCGCCAGGCCGCCCGGTTCGAGCACGTCGACTGCTCGGCGGTCGGATCGTCGTCAGGGGCCACGATGTCTCCTCCCGATCCTCCTGATACAGGCGGGGCCGTGACAAAGTCAATCCCACCGTGCGTTGCAAGCCGGCGGTGCCAATGCTACGGTGGGCGACCATGAGCCCCGCATCCACGAGCCCGCTGCCCGTCCGAGAGACACTGGCTTTTGTTCAACGTCGCTGGGAGGAAGATGTCCTTCCCGCCCTCACCCGCTACATCGAGATCCCCGCCAAGTCGCCGGCCTTCGATCCTGACTGGTCGAGCCACGGCCACATCGACAGGGCGGCCACCCTCATCGAGGAATGGGGCCGGCGGCGGCCCATCGAGGGCCTCTCGATCGAGACCGTGCGGCTTCCCGGCCGCACGCCCGTGATCCTGATGGAGGTGCCGGGAACCTCGCCGGAGACCGTCCTGCTCTACGGTCACTGCGACAAGCAGCCGGAGATGATCGGCTGGGGAGAGGGCCTCGGGCCCTGGACGCCCGTCCGACGCGGCGATCGCCTCTACGGCCGCGGCGCGCAGGACGACGGCTACGCGGCCTTCTGCGCGCTCACGGCCATCGAGGCCGTGCAGCGGGCGGGCGCTCCGCACGCGCGACTCATCGTGCTCATCGAAGCGAGCGAGGAGAGCGGCAGCCCCGATCTCCCCGCCTGCATGGAGGCCCGCGCGGCCAAGATCGGCGAGCCGGATCTCGTGATCTGCCTCGACTCCGGGTGCGGGAACTACGACCAGCTCTGGGGCACGACCTCGCTGCGCGGCGTGATCAGCGCGCTCCTCACCGTGGACGTGCTGACCGAAGGCGTGCACTCGGGGGCGGCCAGCGGCATCGTGCCGTCGAGCTTTCGTATCGCGCGCCAGCTTCTCTCGCGCGTCGAGGACGAGCGCTCCGGCGCGCTCGTGCGGGATTTCCACGTCGAGGTGCCGCCCGCGCGGGCGGCGGAGGCAAAAGCGGTGGTGGGCGTCCTGACCGGCGAGCTGGCCGAGCGCTTTCCCGTCGTCGAGGGCATGCGCTACGCGCAGGAGGATCCCGTGGCGCTCCTCCTCGCCAATACCTGGGAGCCCGCCCTGTCCATCACCGGCGCGGCCGGCCTCCCCTCGCCCAGGGACGGCGGCAATGTCCTCCGGCCCTCGACGTCGCTCAAGCTCTCCCTTCGCATCCCGCCCACGCTGGACGCGGCGCGGGCAGCCCGTCGCCTCAAGGAGATCCTCGAAACCGACCCGCCCTACGGCGCCCGCGTGCGCTGCGAGACGTCGACGCCGTCGCCGGGCTGGGACGCGCCCGCCACCGAGCCCTGGCTGCTCGAGGCGGTGCAGGCCGCGTCCGAGCGTCATTTCGGCCGGCCCGCCATGTTCAAGGGGCTGGGAGGCTCCATCCCGTTCATGGCCATGCTGGGCGAGCGCTTCCCGCGCGCGCAGTTCTTCATCACGGGAACGGGCGGCCCGGGCTCCAATGCCCATGGCCCCAACGAGTTCCTGCACGTCCCTTACGCCCAGCGGCTCACCGCGTGCGTGGCCGACCTGATCGCGGCGCACTACCGCGCGCGGCGAGGCGCCTAGGGCGAGCCGGTCAGCCAGCGAGCGGAGGCCCGCCCCACCGCTCGCGCATCGCGAACTCCTCCACGGGCTTCCGCTTCAGCTTCGTCACGCGCCGGACGGGGCGGCCGAGCGGCATGACCGCGCACACGGCGACGTGCGTGGGCAGGCCCAGCAGCTCCTGGATCTTCGCCTCCTGGGCGACGGCGAGCGTGGTGATGGTGCCGCCGAAGCCTTCATGGCGCGCGGCCATCAAGACATTCCAGGCGAAGGGGTAGATGGACCCGCCGCTGACGATGCCCACGCGCTTCAGCTCCTGGTCCGTGGAAGCGACGACCTTGAGGTCGACGCCGATGACCAGCACCACCGGCGCCTTGGCGATCGATTCCGTCAGGTGCGGGGGAGCCGGCGTGCGCTCGATGGTGGCGGCGTCCACGCCCGGAGGATCGATCGTGTTCCACGGATTCTCGCCGTTCTTCGCCTGGGCGGTGTAGCGCTTGGCGGCAATGCCGCTCAGATCGGCGAGGGCGCGCTTGGTGCCGGGATCGCGGACGACGATGACTTTCCACCCCTGGCGGTTGCCGCCGCTGGGGGCGAAGCGCGCATGGTCCAGTATCTTCACCAGGGTCTCGTCGGGAAGCGGATCGCTGGTGAACTCGCGCGCGGAAAAGGTGGTACGCAT
>WNFD01001335.1_pt1 | contig 24868 bp, 27 predicted proteins | sample 5400491 | NCBI WGS metagenome assembly WNFD01 (sample SAMN13153343, study PRJNA577476) | soil metagenome | isolation source: 120 cm saprolite under Douglas fir tree site 2 hole 2 replicate 2 | place: USA:California | collected 2015-04-18
CAACGCCAGTGAGTGCTGGGGGCGGTGGGATCAGCCTGAAGGGTCAGGCCGGTCGTTTCGACACGACGACGTTCAAGGCTCTTGGGAACTCGACAGACGCGCAGGCATCGTGGACGAACAAGGTGGCCCTGGACGGCAAATTCTCCATGTTCCTGGAGAAGACCACCGATGACCAGTTCGCATTCGCGGCGGCGATCGTCGACGGTGTGAACGGCCAAACGGTCGGATCGCTGGGCGACCTGGCGTTCTCGTTCACCGGGGTCTGCAATGGCGGCTCGCCTCGCTTCAACCTGTATTTCGACTCCGACGGAGACGGGCAGGCCAACGGCATCGTGTTCTTGGGCTGCAACAACGTAACTTTGACCTCGGCCGGGGCGCCTGGCTGGCAGACCGCCACCTTCTCAAGCGCCTACATCGTTGCGGGTGGAGCCTTCTGCTATGACTTCAACCCGGCAGGGCCATGCTCGGTCAGCGCGTCGGCGACGGTGACGTCGCTGTCCGTACTGATCGACATCGTCGGCTCCAACAACATCGATCGCGTCACGGTCGGCGCGGATGTCACCGGAGAGCCGAACGGCAGCTAACGCAGCCATATAACTCAGGTTTATGAACGGCCTCGGCCAAGCGCCCGGGCCGTTCAGCTACTCAGGGCCCCCCTCCACAAGTTGACATTTGTACAAATGGGTGCTTGAATTGTCCGGATGGCGGGCAAGGCGGAAGCGGTCGACGGAGCCCTGCAGGCGTTGTCGGACGGGACCCGACGCCGGATACTCGCGCGGGTTCGCGATCACCCTCTTGCTGTCGGGGAGATCGCGCTGCAGCTTGGGGTCTCACAGCAGGTCGTCTCCCACCATCTGAGGGTCCTTCGCAGCGCAGGTCTCGTCACCGAGCAGCGCGATCGCACCCGCCATCTGTTCCTGGTCAGCACGGACGGCCTCGCCGCGGTCCGCGACTTCCTGGACGGGTTCTGGCCGGCGCGCCTCGCCGGGCTGAAGAGGGCCGCCGAGGCCGAAGTCGGGCGGCGCCGGCAACGCGGGCGGCGCGATGGCTGACTTCTCGACCTCGATCGACATCGAGGCGCCGCCGGAAGTCGTGTTCGCGCACCTCGTCGTCGCGGAGCGGATGGTGTCGTGGATGGGCCAGCACGCAAACCTGCGCCCGATCCCGGGCGGTGAGTTTGCGGTCGAAATCAACGGCTACCTAATCCGCGGTGAGTACCTCGAGGTCGATCCTCCGCGTCGGGTTGTCGTGTCGTGGGGAATGGCCGGCGCCGAGGACCTTCCGCCCGGCTCATCCCGGGTCGAGTTCATCCTCACACCGACTTCGACCGGTACCAACCTGAACCTCCATCACACCGGACTGCCCGACACGCGCGCGAAAACACACGGCGCCGGGTGGGGCAACTACCTCCCTCGGTTGCGCGCGGCAGCAAGAGGCATCGACCCTGGTCCCGACAACTGGCTACCGGCGGCCGGAATCTCGCCTTGACAAGGAGGCACCATGGATATCGCCAAAACCAAGACGGCTGAGCTCATCGACGATTACTACTCGAGCTGGAGGAACGGCATCTCATCTTTCGATGAGACTCGCGTGCGAGGCGTGCTCGTGGAGAACCTCGACTTCGAGGGACCGATCGCCGGCAAGCGGCAGGGCGCGGCTGGATTCGTCGGTGGCCTCAAGAGGTTTGTAGAGGGCCTGCGAGCGCCGATCCACATCCTCCACCAGGTCGATTCGGGCGATCAGGCGGCAGTCCTCTACGATGCGGACCTTCCCGAGGGGACGATGCGATTCGCCGAGTTCTTCCACGTCGGTGATGGGCGGATCCAATCGATCAAGCTGCTCTACGATGCAACTCAGTACCGGGCTCTGGGAGGTCGCTGAGACCCGGGCGGTTTCTGCACGTCCAAACTAGGGACGTGCGGGCGACTCGATGGCCCGGACCTCTCCAGTGGCGTCTGTGGCTACGATGCGCATCCCATGTTCACCCGCGACGGCGCTGCCCCTACCTGAGTAACAGCGTGGACACGAGCACGTAGCCCGCCACAGCCAGCAGAACCGCGCCAAGCATCGTGAGGCTGGTCATCAACATGACGTGCTGGGCGCCCCATCCGAACGCGTTCGGAAACTCACGCCGCGCATCCTTCGCCGGGATAGGTGCGTCTCGGACATCGAGAGCACGACCGGTCGCTTCGATGAAGTCCTTAAGATCGTCCGGCTGCCACGCGCGAACGTTCAACGCTAGGAGCCGCCTTCCGTCGATCCCAAAGCAATAGATCGCGCGCAGCGGCTGCGAGGACTTGCCGTAGCTAACCGCCATGCTGACGACGCGGTCCATCTCAGCACGCGACCAGAAGCGACTCCGTCCGAAGAAGTTGCGGTAGCCGACAGCTCCCGGTCCGATCAGCAGTCGCACGTTGATCAACCACAGCCACATGCCGATGAGGCCAAGCCCCCCCGTGATGAGTAGAATCGCGCCCATCCCGAGAGTGCGGCCGCCTGCAATACCGGCTCTGGTGGCGAGGCCAACCATGGTTAGGACGGCCCCGAATACGCTGACAGCCCCGACAAACACCAGCGTTCGCCGGGTCGTCTTCGTTCCGGGCGCGACCGCCCTGAAACCGGCCGACGCGTCCCAGGTTTGTTCTGGCATCGGCAAGATGTTGCGGCATCGACTCCAGCAATGAGCTGTGTTAACGAGAGGGGCGTTCAAAAAGTAGCGGTATGGGGTCGCTATGGGGACGACTCTAGAACCGCCCTCCTGAACTCAAGCCTGGTCAAGTGAGCTGGCCGGCCTGGCCGGGAAACGCGTCCCGGCGCCTGAGAATCTAACTCTGGACCCCTTCTTTCAGCCCTGTCATTACGGGTTGGTAGAACGAAACCTCCTCGGCTGTGTGCCAAGCGATGCCCACAAATCCTGCAAGTTCGGCAGCTCGTTTTAGCACAGAACGTTTGACAGCTCGGTAGCGCGTGCTGTATTGCTCAACCGTCCACCCCGACTGGCCTTCCGTGAGGATCAGGAACCGCACCGTGTACATCGGACTGTCTGGAGCGTCCCAGTCATGGAGGCGAACGACGACTCGACGCGGGCGCCCTGCATGGATCACCGGAAGAGCTGTAGGCGGACGCTCGATCATCGCCTTGTCGTAATCACGAACGCTGATCACGATCAACCCGCCTCGACGCAGCTTCGCGTACATCGCCGCGAAAACGCTGTAGAGATCGTCGTCGGTCAGCATGTGAGGGATGGAGTTGTCGCATGAGATCACTACATCAAAGAGCCCGTCGACCGAGCTGAGATCGCGGAAGTCGCAAACCCCGAAGGAAACAATTGCGCCGAGCCTTTCCGCCTCTTTCCGCGCACGATCAAGGGAGCGTTCGCTGATGTCCGTTCCGTGCACCCGGTAGCCACGTCGCGCGAGACCAATTGCTTGTGTCCCGATGCCGCAAGAGCAGTCAAGAATCTCCTTTGCTTGTGGGCAGACGCTCCTGATCAACCGATCAAGGGCATCGGCCTGACGCTGAATGGCGGCCTCCCAATCCTGGTAGACAAGGTGGTAGTCAGGGGCAAGCTGATCATAAAAATCGCGTGCAGACATGCCTATCCGTTGCGCCCCGAGCGACCGGTGACTATGATCGCGGATTCCGCTTGCGGCTTGGCGAGCCGACACGCTCGAGCCTTCGAATGCCTTGGTCGATCAGCGCCTTCATCAGTGACTGATATGGAACTCCGCGTCCTTCCGCCGCGTGCTTGGTCCGGCTGAGCAAGTCTTTGGGAACCCGTAAGGAGATTTTCGTAGTTGCTTGATCGAGCGATTCGAGTACTTCACGCTCGAACTCCTCGTCACTCAGCTCGTCGAATGGGTCGTAGAAAGGTTTCCTGGTCGCTTCGGTCTTCATTTGCTGATCCTCCGAATGATTCGCTTGGTCGCCTCACGCACATGGTTTGGGTAGCGACCGTCTCGGGCAGATCACCACTAGCCAGCGGCCCGCCGCCATCCGGCCGATCACCTGATTCGCTCGACGATCGACAACCTCAGACTCGATCCGATCGGCGTCGCGAAGCGCCTCTTCAATGTCTTCCAGCGAGATATGTCGTTCGGGATGGTCAGAACCAAGGTGTCGCCGGCTGGTGGCGTCCCAGACGATCGGCCGATCGTCAATCCATTCAGTATATACGCGGCGGATGGACAAATTGGGGTCGCTACCTGGACGATTTTAGAACCGCGATTTTGAGTTCAGAGCGAGCTGCGCGGGGCGTGCTCAACACAGGGCAGGCCGCCGATTGCTCGTTGTTTGAACTCTAGGTGCGTCCGTCCAGCACGCCATGTACCGCGATGTGGCCCACCGCTGCGCTGACAGAATGGATTGATGCGGGATCCATTGGCGACGCGGGTGGTCGGGGCAGTGATCGGGGCCTTCTACTTGGTGACCGGCGCCTGGGCATTCCTGGCGCCGATGAGCTTCTTCAGCGCGGTAGCGACCTTCGCACCGCTCAATATGCACCTGCTCCACGATGCAGGCGCGTTCCAGGTCGGCCTGGGTTTGGCCCTGACGGTGCCAGTCGCGCTGCGGGCTCCGCTGCGCGCGCCCCTCATCGCCGTGCTCGGCGCATCGGTTCTGCACGTGCTCGCCCACGTCGAGGACATCCGTCTCGGCGGCCACCCGACCACCGATCTGCCGGTGCTCATGCTGATCTGCGTTGCACTGGCCGTCGCGCTCGTCGTTGAGGTGAGGGCACACCGCGCGTGAAGGTCTTTCTGGCCGGCGGAAGCGGCGCGATCGGGCGGCGCCTGATTCCACAGTTGGTAGCAGCCGGCCACCAGGTCGCAGCGACGACCCGGTCAGCCGCCAAGACAACGATGCTCAAGTCGCTGGGCGCCAGTCCGGTGGTGGTCGATGCGCTCGATGCGCCGGCCCTGAACAAGGCCGTCTCACAGTTTCGGCCTGAGGCCGTGATGAACCAGTTGACCGATCTGCCGCAGCGATACAACCCCCGCAAACTGGGTCCGTTCTACGAGCGCACATCGCGGTTGCGGGTCGAGGCCACGCACACGTTGCTGGCCGCCGCCCGAGAGGCGGGTGCACAGCGTTTCGTGTACCAGTCGATCGCTTTCATGTATGCGACGGCCGGCCCGGCCGTAGTCGGGGAAGATGCGGCGCTGGCGTTGGATGCACCTGACCCTTTCGGCTTGACTGTTCGTACGACGGCCGAAGGGGAGCGGCTCGCGCTTTCGGCCGATGGCATCACGGGAGTGGTGCTGCGCTACGGGCAGCTTTACGGGCCGGGAACCTATTTCGACCACGATGGCGACTTCGCCCGCCAGGCGCGGCGACGGATGCTCCCGATTGTCGGCAGCGGCGGCGGGGTCTTCTCGTTCGTCCACGTGGACGACGCTGCCGGAGCGGCGGTCGTGGCGCTGGAGCACGGCGACGGCGTCTATAACATTGCGGACGACGATCCCGCCGCGGCCCGCGATTGGATCCCAGCGTTCTGCCGCGACGTCGGCGCGCCCGCGCCGATTCATGTGCCCGGATGGCTTGTCGCGCTCCTGGCCGGACGCCTCGCCGAGGCGACTCTGCAGCTAGGCCGCGGGGCGTCCAACGCGAAGGCGAAACGGGAGCTGGGCTGGGCGCCCCGCCACCCCACGTGGCGCGGCGGCTTCACGACAGGCTGATGCGGCTCACTCGTAACGAAGGGTCTGCGCCACCCGTAGCCGCGCCGCGCTGAGGGCGGGAATCACGCTGGCCAGGGTGGCGATCCCGAAGGTGAAGATCAGCATCGGCAGCAGGTTGAGCGGGTTGAAGGCAAAGCCGATGTTGATGAGAACCGCTCCAATCAGGCTGATGAAGCCATAGGCGGCCGGGAGGCCGAGCACCACCGCCAGTACCCAGGCGATGCCCGCCAGGGCAAGCCCCTCGATCCAGAAGACGGCAGCCACCCGTGCTCCCGTCGCGCCGAGCGAACGCAGCACCCCGATCTCCCGACGCCGCTCGAGAACCGACGTGGTGAGTGTGTTGAACAGACCGAGGATGCCGACCAGCGCGACGATCGCGGCCACCGCATACAGAAGCAGGTACAGCACCTGGAACTGGGTCTGGTTGCGCTTGATGTTTTGCGCATTCGTAGTCACGACAGGCGCCAGCCCCTCGCCGGTCAGCTTGTCGTCGAGCCGGTTGGCGGTCTCGTCGACCGATTTCTGCGAGCGGTCCTGGGTCGAGATCATGAAGCCGCTCGCGAGGCCGGCCGGCCGGTCCTTGAACTCGTCGAGTTGGCCAATCGGCGCCAGCGCGACGCCGACCGTCCCAAGGCCGCCGTTGAGGTCATGGACGATTCCGATCACCTGGAAGGTCTCCGCCTTGGCGCCGAGCGAGAGGGGCAGGCCGTCCCCGACATCGAGGCCCGCCTTGGACGCCAGCTGCTCATTGACCAGGACGACGCCCATCTCGCCGGGGCGGAACCAGCGGCCGCGGAGCACGTCTCGCCGGTAGAGCTTCGGGTCGTCCTCGGTGCCAGTGAGGATGACTGTGCCCCACTTCGACGTAGCGCCGGTGTTCTCGAACCGCTCCACCGCGGCCACGTTGGGTGTCGAGAGCAGCTCAGCGCGAATCTGATCTGCCGGCTGCGGGCGATTCGTGGAAACGAACAGGTCCGCCCCGTACTGCTCGAACAAGTGGCCGATGAATGTGTCGACCGAGTAGGTGGTCGTCTGGATGGCCAGGAACGATGTCGCAGAGAACGTCAGGGCGAGCAGCGTAAAGGCGGCCTGGGAGCGGCGCCGGAAGACCGAGCGGAGACCGAGCCATACGATCTGGGGAACCCCGCTGAGAAAAGAGGGCACCGGCCGTGCCGACCGCTTTCCTCCGCCGCTGACGCCGTACGCGCTGATGGCTTCACGGACTGAGATCCGGGTCCCAGCGAGGATTGGCAAGATCGCCGCCGCGAGCGGCACGCCGAGTCCGACTGCGATGCTGATCGCGATTACTCCGGGATCGATCCGGAAGGGACCGATGTCGAGCGTGATCAGGTCGGCCAGGAACCGCATGAACAGATACCCACCGACCAGGCCCGCGGCTATCCCAAGGACCGTTCCGGCGACGCCGAAGAGGGCGACCGTGGTCAAGTAGCCACTGAGCACCCGCCCTCGCGAGGCTCCGATCGCCTTCATCGTCCCGATGATCCCGGTCTGTTCCCCGACGAGGGTGGTGATCGTGTTGAGGATCAGGAATGCAGTCAGCAGCAAGGCGATCAGGCTGAGGGCGTTCATCACTGTGAACAGTCCGTTGGCCGCGGTGGGGTCGAAGTCGTTGCCCCTGATCGACGCGCCGAGCACGACGACGCCATGGCTGCGGAGCTCCTGGATTATCGCCGCCAAGGTGTCACGGCCCTGTTTAGGATCGCGCAATTTGACCGACACGGTGTTTGGCTTGTCGACGCCGGTGGCGGCGGCCAGACCCTCCTCGCTCATGTAGGCGCGGGCGAATGAGCTGAAGCCGGCACTGGTGTCGCCGAGGGTTCGAGACAGCCCGACCACCCGCAGCGAGACCGGCCCGTGCGCAGTGGCGATGGTGACCGAGTCGCCGATCTGGAACGGCTGCAGCGCCCGGTCGCTTGACTCCATGACGATCTCACCCTTGCCCGGATACCTGCCGTCCGAGAGCTGGAAGGGATACAGGGCCGAGTGCGTAAGGTCCGACCGGGCGATGATGCCCATGTTGACGTGGCCCGGCGGCGCCAAAATTTGCCAGCGGGTCGGATAGTTGGTGTCGATCATCACCGTCTCGACGTTGGGGATGGCACCGAGGCCTGCCGCCAGCGACGGGTCTACCGCCTCGGCGTCGACGACCAGGTCCGCGGTCGCCCGCTCGCTGTGACTGTAGGCGAAGGCCGAATAAAGGGCGCCTGAGGCGACATTGATGGCGGTCAGGCCGCCAACGCCGACCATGATCCCGAGCACGACGAGCACGGTTCGCAGCTTTCGCCGGGTGACGTCCGCCAACGATTTGCGGGTGAGCGGCGTTAGGCCTGGCATCAGACTTCGGCTCGAACGATCGCCGTCGTGCCCTCGGCGGCCACGATCCGGCCGTCGAGTAGCTCGACCCGAGCGATTGCGCGCGCCGCCAGGCCGATATCGTGGGTCACGTAGATAACCGTCTTGCCCTGGCTCGGAAGGCCGGCGAGGACCTCGAACACTTCGTGGGCTGAATGGGAGTCGAGGTTGCCGGTCGGTTCGTCGGCGACCAGCACCGGAGGGTCATTGGCAAGGGCGCGGGCGATGGCGACTCGCTGCTGCTGGCCGCCCGACATCGCACTCGGCAGCCGGTCGCCGAGGTAGTCGATGCCGACTAGCTCGAGGCATCGGCGAGCGCGTCCGTCCCAAGCCCGCCGGGGCAAGACGCCGCCCAGCTCGAGGGCGAGCATCACGTTCTCCCGTGCGGTCAGCGTGGGCAGGAGTTGGAAGAACTGGAAGACGATGCCCACGTTGGTACCCCGCCACCGCGCGAGCGTGTCCTCGCTCCTGGCCTTGAGCTCCTGGCTGCCGAAGATGATGCGACCGCTGGATGGGCGGTCGAGGCCGGTGAGCATATTGAGGACGGTGGACTTGCCGCTGCCCGAGGGGCCGTTGATCGCGAACAGGCTGCCCTGGGGGACCGAGAAGGTCACGTCGTCGAGGATCAGGGTGCGCTGTCCCTGCTGGTCGAGATGCCGGCTCAAGTGTTCGACCTCGATGAGCGTCGACATCGCTACGTGGCCGCGTGCGCAGCATCGAGCAGGCCGAGGAAGACCGGGTGTGGCGCTCCTGGCTCGGACCGTAGCTGCGGCTGGTACAGCGTGCCTACAAAGAATGGGTGGTCGACACGCTCTACGGCGCGGACCTCTGCGGTCGCGTCGGTGGCTGCAATTCGCATCCCATGTTCGCCCGCGATGTGCTGCAACTCGGGCGTCAGCCCATACGAGCACGTCGTGTGCTCGACGACGTGCTGACGCCCGTAGAGCTCCGCGAGGAGCGACCCAGGTGAGAGCTCGACTGTGATCGTCTGATCCTGGAGCGAGCAGGCGAGCAATGTGATAACTGGGGTGCCGCCCGGGCCGTACTCGGCGTGAGCGGCATCACGTATCCCCGCCAGGTTTCGAGCGTGCTCGACCAGCACGTGCTGAAAGCCGCCTCAAGTGCCGACCAGCGGGATGTTCCGCTCGCGCGCTTCCCGCACGACCGCGTGGGCCGCCTCGGGATCGCGGTATGGGCTGCCGGGCCCAACGATGAGGGCCGATGCAGCGCCGGCGACCTGGGACGCGTCACGAATCCTGTCAGTGGGCACGACCCGGACATCGATGGGGATCCCCCGTACCTCGGACGCATGTCCGAGGGCGGCGAGGGTCGCGCGGTGGTACCGGTGGTCGGCCGGCAGATCTATCAGCACCGTGATGACTACGGCGCGCACCGATAAACGTTAGCAGTGAAGCGCCACTTGGTTCCCGAGCGGAACCTGTGCCTTCGGCTCGTAGGTACCGCCAAGCTGAGCCGAGGAGGTCAAGATGATGACGGTTTCATGACCGGGGCAGACACAACGGTTCCGCGCAGAAGACGAAGGTCCACGCTGGTCAGAGCTGTCGCAGCAATCCTTGTGTTGCTGCTCGCCTTGCTCGTGAGCTATGCCCTATGGACGGTTTATGAGAACAGGCTGACGCCTGCGGCCTTGGATCAGGGCTCAACGAACAGCACGAAACTTTCGCCTCAGGGCGCTCTCTCACCAACTGCGGCTCGGGCACTGGAGGCCTACGGCGGAGAAGCGGTCTGGAGAGCTGCGACCGCGGTGGATAGCACCGTGACCGTGGGGGGACTCCTGTTTCAACTCAAGGGCATCAACATCCCGCCTCACGCGAGGATCACCGTTGATGTTCAACGCCCCCGCACCGTCATCGCACCTGTGGACGAATCCGGTGATATCGGTGTTCTCGACGGTTTCAGCGTGATGATCCTGGCGCCGGGTGGCAGGATCCTCGAGCAGCGAGCCGACGCTCGGGAGCATCTCCAGAACGCCAGCATCACAACCAAATGGGACCGATTGAATCTTCTGTACTTCTTGGGCTACGCCTTTTGGGGCTACTACACGCTCCCGTACCAGCTCATGCGAACCGACATCCAATGGACAGAGCTCGGTGACGGCATGCTGCAAGCCGACTATGGAACCAACCTGCCCGTCCACAGCCGCATCCAGCGATTCTGGTTCGACACCAAAACCGGGCTCCTGAGGCGCAATGACTACACGCCTGTGGCAGCCGACCCCAATGCCAGGGTGGCCAACGTCGTCTTCGAGCATGGTGTGTCCAACGGCATCCGTTACACGTCCAAACGCCGCGTGAAGACGTCGCTCCAGCAGTACGGTTGGGTTCTCCCCTTTCCGGACTTCATCACCATCGACGTCGAGAGTTGGCGGCTGCAGCGAGTCTGAGTCATGCGAAATGCACAAAAGGGTGGCTAGCGGGACTTGAACCCGCGACACCCAGATCCACAATCTGGTGCTCTGCCATGCTGAGCTATAGCCACCACGATGCGGGCCAAGAGTCGTCGGGCCCGGAAGCGAACCCCGATTTTACCCGGCCGGTTGTCAGAGAATGGAAGAGCAATGGCAACTCAGGCCGAGTTCGACCAAATGATCAAGTCGGGTGAGCTCATCGAGTCCCCCCGGGAGATGACCCCCGACTACCTGCGGGAGCTCAAGCACACCCTCATTGTCTCCGGCGATACCGAGCTGATCTCGGCTCCCGCCTACTACCTCGCCGCCAAGCGTGCGCCGTCCATCAATGCCTTCATGACCGGCATCGCGATCATCCAGGACGAGCTGGCGCACGCCCATATCGCGTACCACATCCTCGAGGAGCTGGGCGAGGACCAGGAGAAGCTGATCTTCAGTCGCGACCCCAAGAGCTTCCGCTACCCCTACGCGTTCGACGTCCCGCTCGATACGTGGACCGAGCTCGTGGTCGCCAACGGAATGTACGACCAGGCCGGCTTCTGCCTGCTCGGCGACATCCACGACAAGTGCTCCTACGGCCCGTGGAAGCGCGGGCTCAACAAGGTGATGGCGGAGGAGAACTTTCATCTCCGCAACGGCCGCACGTGGATGAAGCGCATCAGCGCCGCCGGCGGCTCGGCCAAGGACGAGCTCCAGCGGGCGGTGGACTGGATGTTCCCGCTCAGCGTCGAATGGTTCGGGCTGCCGGACGACCTCAAGATGCACTCGACCCAGCTCGAATACCGGCTCAAGGGCCTCACCAACGACCAGCTGCGGCAGTGGTGGCTCTCGACCGTCGTGCCCTACTGCGAGCAGATCGGGATCAAGGTCCCGGCGCACAAGGAGACGCGGGACGGCAAGGACGTATGGGACCTGGACTATCCGTTCCCGTGCGAGTTCGACGCCGAGGCGAAGCGGTGGGATTTCAAACAGCCGAGCACCTGGGACGATGTGCTCGTGCGCTGGCGCGCGCGGGGGCCTCGCAACATCGAGATGGTCGCCATGTTCCAGGAGGAGTTTCACAAGTTTCGCAAGACCCACCACAAGAACGGCTCATGACGGACAGGCTCTGGGCCGCGCTGGCCGAGGTCCAGGATCCCGAGATGCCGATCAACCTGGTCGACCTGGGACTCGTCTACGCCATCGAGGAGGAGGACGGCGTGGTCGCTGTCGATCTCACATTCACCGCCATGGGTTGCCCGGCTTCCGACTTCATCCTCGAAGACGTGCGCGAACGGTTGCTGCGCGAGGCCGGCGTGCGCGAGGTGCGCGTCAATGTGGTGTGGGATCCGCCGTGGACGAGCGCTCGCATGACTCCTGCCGGCCGCGATGCGCTCGAGTCTTGGGGCCTGGCGGTATGACGCGGTACAGACGAGTCAGCGGTGACGCGGTCGAGTACGAGGTGTTTGCTCGGAAGACGCGAGGCGAACCTCTGCACCAGGTCGGCAGTGTGGTCGCCCCGGACGACGACCTCGCGGCCGCATATGCCCGCGCGACCTACGATGAAGAGCGCTGGTGTGAGATGGCGATCGTGCGCAAGGACAACGTCATCGAGCTCTGGCAGCCGGGCGAATAATCGCGACGACGCAGCCGTCCAATCCAGCACGCGCGGCCTGGGTCCTAATCCGATCGAGGCTGCTAATTTTCACGCCCCTTCAAGGACCCTTCTCCCCACCCGGCGTGCTCGCTGCGCGAGCAGGCCGGCCTCCCCGCGGGGCGGGGAGGCGAGAGTCCCTTCTCCCCCACACGGTGGGGAGGCGAGAGGATAGTTAGAGCGCGATGAGCCTTTCGGACCTGGTCCTGAGCATCGCCGACAACAAGCAGATGCTCGGCCTCCGTTACGCGGAATGGGCGACGCGCGCGCCGTCGTTAGAGGCGGATATCGCCGCCGCGGCGATGGGCCTGGACGACCTCGGGCACAGCCGCGTGCTCTACGGCTGCCTCGAGCCGCTCGGCGAAGATCCGCGCGGTCCCGAGCGCGAGACGGATCCAGGCAGCCTCCGCTCCCTCCCCTTCTTTGACCAGCCCTGGTCCGAGTGGGGCCAGTTCGTGGCCGCCAACGCCATCCTCGACACCGCCTTCACAGTGATGATCGAGGCCTGCGTCGGTGGATCGGTCGACGTGCTGCAGCACCGCCTCCGCAAGATGCTGATGGAGGAGCGCTATCACTTTCTCCACGGCCGGAGCTGGCTGCGCTCGGGCATCGACACCAAACCACTGCATCGTGCGTGGCGGGAAGCGATCGAGTGGTTTGGGCCTCCCGACGGAGACACCGCCCAGCTCTACAAGGACGGGCGGTTGAGCATGGGCCCGTCCGAGCTGCGCGCCCGGCTGGAAGAGCAGCTCGAGAGTCGGGCGCCCGATGTGACGATCGACTGGAAGCATTGGGATCCGGTTCGCCGGCGTGGCCGGCCCGGCTCCATCGACGAGCCCACCTTCGCCATGCTTCGCGGTCTGGAAGAGAAGCGGTTTGCCTCAGCGAAAGAAGCCTGAGCCGCGGTCCGAGCCACGCGCAGAGCCGCGGTGCACCCATTGCGGCGCGCGTGACGCCGAGGTCATCTCGCTCTTTGGCACCCAGGCCATGACGCTTCAGTACCGGTGCCGGCGTTGCGGCACGCTTTTCGAGGCGATCAAATACGACTAGGGCGAGGCGGGCGCCACGAGGACGTGGTTGATGCCGTCGCGACCCGACTCGACCGTCGCTGCAAGCCCGTCGAAGCCGCAGTAATCCAGTAGCCCCCGCATCACCTCCGGCGGGTAGTAGTTGGCGCGATAGCCCATCGCAGCTCCGCCTACCGCGTACGCGGCCGGCGTGAAGCAGTCCGTGACAACGACCCCGCCCCCTCCAAGGTTCGAGCGCAGCCACCGTAAATGCGACAGCATCGGCGGCTTCGGGAGCCACGACGAGAGACCGACGAAGAGGGCCAGGTCGAACGGACCGAAGCGCTCACATTCGGCACGGAAAGCGTCCGCGGTGAGGTCGCCTTTGAGAAAGTTCACCCGGGCCCCGAATCGTTCCGCCGCGGCCGTCACCTCGCCAACCAGGTCGCCGGCCGGGTCGAGGTCGGCGGCCACGAGCACGACCCGGCTCGCCAGGTCGCGGTCTTCGGCGGCCAGCCTGCGCAGCGGGCGGAGAAGGTCGTACGCGAATCCGCTCGGAGCCGTGAAGACCGTCACCTGCCCGCCCCCGGCAAGGCGGCGCCGCAGCTCGGCTTCGATGCGGCGCTCGAGGATCGCGAGCCGGTCCCGCACCGCGCGGTGGAGCGGATATCCGTAGAAGGCGCGCTCGAGCGGCCCCGGAGTGGGCGGCTGGTCGTAGATGAGGCGCATGACGCCGGCCGAATAGCCGTCGCGCAGGAATGCTCGCCCAGGCGCGCTCAGCGGAAAAAGGGGTTCACGCCAGGCGCCCTCGAAGAAGTGGCGTGCCAGGTAGCGGCCCAGGTACGGGTAGCTGAGCACGCGCCTGGCGACGCTCTTACGGCCGGTTGCTTCGTGGAGCGCGCCGGCTCGCTGCACGCCGGGGGAAGCTGCCGGCAGATAGGGCGCGAGCGCCTTGGCCGCCGCTCTCAACACTTCGCCTGGCCGCATCGCTCCCACGTCGATGACGTGGACCGACTCGTCGCCCTTGTTCCGCTTCATCACGTCGATCACCCGCAGGTAGCCGTCGCGCGCGACCACGAGATCGCCCGGGTTTTCGTGGCGGTCCACCTTGCCGCCCCTGGCTCGCACCCGACCGAGCGCCGCTTCAGGCGCAAGGTCCAGGAACACCGCCTGGTCCGGGATCCAGATTCCATGCAGGCGCGTGAGCCTGGCCGTGAAGGCGAGAGCGTCGGCCGTCTTGAGGTCCGGAAGGCGCCGCCGGCTCTCGGGTCCGAGACGAGTGCCCTGGAGCAGGTGCTGGAATGCGTGATCGACGTCGTCCGCAGAAGGCGGATTGTCGGACGGGCCGCGGTAATTGAAGGCGCGCCCGGCTCCCGACAGGAGAAGGTTGCCGTCGCTGATCATCACGTCGACGGCGTAACGACGTGAGAGCTTGACCGCCGCGTTGTCCTGCACCAGCATCTGGAATACCTTGGCCGCCGGATAAAGGGCCTTGTGGGCGACGACGAGGTGCGAGAGCCGTCGGAACAGGCGATTCAGTCGAGCGGCGATCGCGTAACCCTGGGGATGGAAGCCAGGGCCGGCGAGATCCATGTCGGGAGCGCGGATCCAGAACTCATCCGAGGCCGCCGATCCCGCGACGAGCCCGCGCTCGGCGGCGATGACCACGGCCAGCGAGGCTGCGAGCGAGCTCTTGCCGCTGCCGTCGATGCCGATGACGGCGACCTGCAGCGTCAAACGTCTCGGCCTGGAACGAATGCCAGCAACCCGGCCACCTCGAGCCTCAGCCAACCGGTGGCGCGTTCCGGGTCTTCGTCGAGGAAGAATTCGACCGAGTCCGGATCGAGCAACCTGACGGCAAACACGTCGCCGCGGACGAGGCGCCTGCGGAGTGGCCGGCCCAGGCGCGGCACCACCGTCAGGCCGACGGCCTCATCCCCCAACGCGACGCCCGGGTTGGGCAATGGCGGCAGGGGCAAATTCATGGCGACGGCGGCGAGGAGACGCAACCTGCGTGCGCCATCGATCTCGACCGTGTCGCAGCGAGACGCCAGCACGGTCCCGGCCACCATGCGCCCAGCCCCAAATGCGACGTATTCAAGCGCGTTCACCCGTTCGAGGCCGACCCATGAAGCTGCCCGCGCGCGGCCTCGTGCGTGGCGCAGTCTCCAGCGTGCGATGTCGCCCGGGACGCGGCCCCACTGCCCAAGACCGCACATGGTGACCGCGTGGCGCACAGATGTGCCGCCGTCGGGCAGACCGAACGAGCAGCGAAGCACGGCGCAGGGCCGCACGAGCCCACTTGCAAAACCCTCTCCTACCTGGCGAGCGGCCTCGACGGGATCCTTTGGGATCCCCAGCTCGCGGGCCACCACGTTGCCCGACCCCATCCGCAAAGCCGCGAGCCGCACCGCATCTCCAGGCGGCGGCGAGATCGGGAATGAGTCCATCACGCCCTCCACGACCGCCCGGAGCGTGCCACCGCCGCCGGCGGCAACCAGCAGCGAAGGCCGGGACGCGAACTCGACGAATTGCGCCGCGAGGGAGCGAGCTTCCGGATGGCCGTCGACGACGACCGTCTCCAGGTCGAACGGAGAACCATGGCCCGACCGGAGCGCGCTCCCAAGCGCCTCCACGATTTGAGCGGGATGTCCGGTTCCGGACGAGCGATTGAGGATGAGGAGTCCGGCCGGGCTCACGGCTCCGATCCGTCTGCCTCTCCATCGTCAGGCGTCTGCCGGCGGCGCATGATCGCAAGCGGGATGCCCGCGACGATCACACCGATGATCAACACGGCGATCGCGATGGGCAGCAGCTGGCTCCCGCCACTGTGCGAGATGGAGTTGGACGGGTACCCGGCGGCGAAGTAGCCGAACTTGTCGATTGTCGTATTGATCGTGAACGGCTGCGCCTCCGACAGCGCCCCGAGCGACGAATACGGCCCGTCGGCCGAGGCTGCGTAGTACACCTTGCTCGGGGCGGGAATGATGTCGGAGTAGCGCATCACGAGGTTGGCTTTCTTGACCAGCGGCGCGTCAGCCGTGACGAGGTAGGTGTTGGTCGAGAAAGTGAGGCCCCCCGGCTTGGGGCACGGACTCACGGGCGTGATGTCCACGGTGACGGCAGTCTTCCGGGTCACATCGAACGCGCCTGGCAGGAAGTCGATGATGACCTGGCCGTCGTCCGTGAACGCGAAGTTGGCGTCGCTGACCCCGCCGATGACCTTGATCATGAGGTGGCCAGAGCTGGGCGACTGGTTCGAGCCGACATGGACCGGCGGGCACACCCAGTTGTAGGGCTGCTGGGGAGCGAAGCCGTCGTAGAAGCCCGGCGCCACCATCCATGCCGCGAACAGGTAGACAGTGGCCGCAGTCGCCAGCAGCGCAAGGCGCCTCACAGGGCGAGGTCCGCAAGGACGTGGCCGATGATCGGGGCCACCAGGTCCTTGCAGGACCAGCGCCACAGAGCCAGGAGGAGGCCGGCCGCGGCCACCGCGAAGAGAAACTCCGGTGGATGCGAGAGCGCATGCGCCGCCGTCCAGAGCGCCGTGCTGCCGATGATCGCCACTGGCGCGCCACCGAGGTCTTCGAGCGCCGCATAGAGCGCGCCACGAAAGGCGATCTCCTCACCCACCGCCACCACGACCGCCGGCAGGGCCAGGAACACGGGGAGGATCGGCGCCGCGCTCGCGCGCGCGGCCGCGGGCAGAAGCAGTACTGCCGCCAGCGCGAGGCCGCCGAGGATCCTGAAGGCCAGGCGCGACCTTCCCAATCCAAGCCTCTCCGCCGGCAAGCCTGCGGCAGCGACCACGAGGGCGAGGCCTCCGAGCGTGAGGGCCGCCATCGCAACGTGCGGCGCGGTCGAGAGGAGGGCGCGCGACCACTCCACCAGGAGGATGTAGGACCCGAGCACGGCCACCCGGACCGCCGGTCGTTCGGCCAGGACCGATAGCACGGAACGATTATCCTGAAGTGTGGAGGCGCTCCTGGCCGGCGTACACGTTGAAGCGCTCCCCGCGGAGGAATCCGACCAGGGTCTGGTTGAACTCGCGCGCCAGGGCAACCGCGAGGCTGGACGGCGCGCCGACGGCGGCGACGATAGCGATGCCGGCGCCGATCGACTTCTGGACGATCTCGTAGCCCGCGCGCCCGCTCACGACGAGCAGCATTTCGGCGGCGGGTAGGCGCCCGTCGAGGAGCAGCCGCCCGACCACCTTGTCCACCGCGTTGTGGCGGCCGATGTCCTCGCGCAGAGCGACTACCTCGCCGTTGACGTCGAACAGGCCCGCGGCATGAAGGCCGCCGGTGCGTTCGAAAACGCCCTGGCCCGAGCGCAGCCGGTCGACGAGCGGTGGCAGCAACGCCGGGTCGACCACGAGGCCGGACCGTAGCCGGGCAAGGTCGCGGCGCAGGTCCTCGATCATCTGCGTGCCGCATACGCCGCACGCCGAGCTCGCCAGCATCGAACGCTCGAGCTTGCGCCGCGGCTTGCCCGCGAGGTTCACGTCAACCTGGTTCGACTCCACGAGCACGGACTGGACGCTGACGCCGGCCTCCGTCTCGCCCGCCTCCGCGCTGATGCGAATGGCCCGCACGTCTAGCGACGTCCGGATGACGCCCTCCGCGAACAGTAGGCCCAGGGCGAGCTCGATATCGTTGCCCGGAGTTCGCATCACAACCGCGAGCGGGTCGCCGTCGAGCAGCAGCTGCAGCGGCTCCTCGGTCACCACAGCATCCGGCACGTCGGTCCATTCGCCGGCGGCGTAACGCCGGATTCGAAGCCCAGGAGCCGCGGGCTTGGCCATCAGAGGTCTACTGCGCCACGCGCAGGCGCCGCGCCGACCGGGGGACCGTGGTCGCGATCGAGAAGCCGCGCCATGACGTGACTCGCTCGGCCCGGAGCTCGACGGCTGTCGGAACCTGGGCCGGATCGATGGCGTAGCGCTCAGCGATGGCCCCGCGATCGGCAGGGCCGCCGAACGTGCCCCGCACGCACGCACCGACCATGAGCGACGGTCGGAAGCGGTGATGCGATTCCACCACCAGGGCGCCCGGAGACCCGGCCCGAGCGCGCCCGTCGGTGGGGGCCATCATCACCGTCCCGCGATCGACCTCCCACAACGCGGGTCGGATCACCGGCGCGCCGCCTTCGAACCAGCACGCATAGCCTCGCGGCACGCCGGCCAGACGGCGGCTGACCTCCGCGGGCACGGCCGGGACGCGGGCCGCCTGCGCCGCCGGGAACGGCCAGACGTCGATGACCTCGACATCGTTGGGATGGAGCTGGAGCACGATGCGGTTGTACGGCATCCATTCGCGGGGGAGGCGCGCGATATCCAGCATGTAGCCAGTCACGAACGGGATGTTGCGCAAGGCATACTCGGCCATCCCCAGGTACAGGCCAGGCCCTGCGAGGGCGGCGCGAACCTGGTTGGAAAGCGACAGCGGATCGAAGACTTCGAGCGTGCCGCGCATCAGGACGGCCCTCGAGCCGGCGTCGACGAAGAAGGCTGCGCGCGGGTCACGCCGCACCATCAGGCTCTTGGCCGCATACCGAGACGTGGTCATCCACAGCGATCCCGCCGCGTAGCTATAGGCGGCGGGGTTGACCAGCGGCAGGCGGGCGGCCCTCAGGGCGAGCATGCCGATCTGGGCCCGCCCCAGGATCCCCTGCGCCTCGTGGCTCAAACGCACTTGACCAACTCTAGTGGTCTGCCCTGGGAACAAGCTCGCCAAGGCGCGGCCTCGGCGGCCGGTGCCAAGGAGCCGACGAGCACGCGACGGAGCGCATCCCGTAGATGCGTGACCGAGCGCGCGCAGAAGGCGACGCCGGCATCAGCGCAGCCCGGCCGACTAGGCCGATGAATTGGCGAGCGACTTCCCGGGCGGACCACTCAGGCTTCGAGGGCGTCGCGGATGCGGTCCATGGCTCGCTGGAGCCGGTCCTTCACGACCCTATCCAGCCGCCTGGCCACGAACGCCCCGATCACGAAGGCCGGAGGCACGTAGGCGATCCGGAGCTCGACGCGAACGCCATTCGCCGTCTTCGTGAACGTGAAACCGCCCTCTTGCTTGATCAATCCCGACTCTGACACCCAGCCGATCTCAAGCGGCCGCTGCCAGCGGTTCAAGCGCAGCACGCTCCGAAGCGGGAATCCCATCGCCACCAGGGCGACGTTGTAGCGGGCGCCGATGCCGGTCGCGCGTGAGCCGATCGGCTCCCATCGGGTGACACCCTGCAGGACCTCGGCGACGTGGCGGTGGTCTGCGAAATAGTCGAACGCGCGCTCGGGCGAGGCGTGCACGTCGACCGCCGCCGAGAACTCGAGCCGTGCCACGTCAACGAAGATATTCGCGTGCGGACGGCTGATGGACGTGTAAGTGTCGAAGACTCGGTGGCGATCGTCGGGCAGGTCAGCGGCAAGGAGCTTCGCGATCGCTTCGTCAGCAACATTGCGGCCATGTCGCTGGGCCTCGTCCGCATGCGCGGCAACTCGATGCGATTCGGACCGATCGAGATACTGCGGTTTGGACGCCCGAAGGTGACACGAACCGGCGTGCAGTGGCCCATCGAGGGCGGCCTTGCAGCCGGCGGGGCGGGCGGCCAGTTCGCGTTCCGATCCGCCGGCGGCCGCGTGGTGGCGACCCTCGACGGCTACCGGCCGCGCCTGCCGCTCGGCATCTATGCGGTGACCCAGCGGCCCTTCCACCACCTGGTGATGCGACTCCACCTCCTGTGGGTGCGAGGCCGGGTCCCGAGCCCGGGGGTTCCCGCCGGGCCCGCCCGGCGCCTGGAAGCGGGCGCCATCGACGTCGCGCTGTGCGCGGCCGTGGCGATGACGGCCGGCAGGGGCAGGCGCCTGCCGGCGCTGGTGGGGATCACGCTCGCTTATCACGTCGCCTGCTGGAGCATCTCGGGGCGCACGGTCGGCGGCCTGATCACCGGGCAGCGGGTGGTTTCCGTCGACGGCTCGCCGGTAAGCGCCGGCCAGTCGCTGGTTCGCCTGGCCGCGCTGCCCCTGGCGGCGCTGCGCCTGCGCGCGGTCCACGACCAGGTCGCCGGCACCGAGGTCGTCGCCGACTAGCAACTACGATTCCCAGTGCAGTGCTCCCCGGGGTACGCAGACGGTGGCTGGCATCGGCGGCCGACGCCAAGGAGAGGCGAGGACGCACGAGGAGTGCATTCGTTATGCGTGACGAGTGCGCCCGGAGCCTCGACATAGGCGTCAGAGCCCCGTGGGGCGCTCGGCCGCCTAGGACAGTCCACCGGCAAGTAACTCCGGGGGCGCTGCACTAAATGGCTTCAGGGGTCGATCTCGTCATCTTCGGCGCGTCGGGCGACCTCGCGCGGCGCAAGATCCTCCCGTCGTTGGGAGCGCTCGTCTCGCGCGAGGGCACGAAGCTGCGCGTGATCGGCGCTGGGCGGAGCCACACCTCGACCGATGAATTCCGCGCAGTGGTGAAGGAGACAAGTGGCAGTCCCGAGTTGGCCGCCTCCGCCGAATGGGTGCAGCTCGACTACGCCGACCCGGCGACATTCGCCCCGGTCAACACGCTGATCACCGGCACCAAGGTCGTGATCTTCTACCTGGCCACGCCGCCGGATACGTTCAGCCCTATCCTGGGCGCGATCGCCAACTCGGCGATGGCGACCAAGGGCGACCCGTCTCGTCGCGTCGTCCTCGAGAAACCGCTCGGCCACGACCTCCCGTCCGCAAAGAAGCTCAACGCGCAGCTCGCGACGGCCTTCGACGAGGAGCAGGTCTACCGCATCGACCACTACCTCGCCAAGGACACCGTCCAGAACGTCCTCGCCTTCCGGTTCTCGAACTCCCTCTTCGAACCGGTCTGGAACCGGAACCTCGTCGAGACGATCCAGATCACCGTTGCCGAGGAGGAAGGCATCCGGCAGCGGGCGGGCTATTACGACCAGACCGGCGCCGTGCGCGACATCTTTCAGAACCACGTCCTCCAGCTGCTCGCGCTGGTGACGATGGAGCCGCCCACAACCTTCGATCCCGATTACGTCCGGCGCGCCAAGCGTGCTGCACTGCGCGCGATGTCACCGCTCGACGTGACTTCCGCAGTCCGTGGACAGTACGAGGGTTACCTGGATGAGCCGGGCGTCGCGCCCGAGTCGCGAAGGGAGACGTACGCAGCGGCGCGTGTGGCGATCGAAAACTGGCGGTGGGACGGCGTACCGATCTTCGTTCGCACCGGCAAGGCCTTACGGCGGCGCGCGACCGAGGTCGTCATCAAGCTGCGAGACGCTCCATTGCTTCGCATCGGCGGGCGCCGCCAGCGCGGCATCCCGACCTTGATCGTGATTCGGGTCCAGCCCGACGAAGGGATCACGCTGCGGATCGGCGCGAAGCGCCCGGGCCCGAAGTTCGAGCTCGTGCCCGCCGGCATGCGGCTCGATTACGCGAAGCTGACGCGCGCCCCGCTGCCCGACGCGTATGAGAACGTCCTGTCTGAGGTCCTCACCGGCGGGCACTCGGCGTTTCCGGGCGCCGAGGAGATCGAGCTGCAGTGGGAGATCGTCGATCCGCTGATCAAAGCCTGGGAGGCCGAGGGCCACCCCGAGGTCTACCCCGTCGGCTCCTGGGGCCCGCGTGCGGCCGACGACCTCGTCGCGGCGGGGGGCGGCGGGCGCTGGATCGTCAGTGGGGACGAGCCGGGCACTACCTAAAACCTATCAACGCGTGGCAATTAGGCCTGGCTTAGCCAGGCCGTCTATCCGCGTTCTACCTCACGCCTTACGCGGCGTGGAGAGACTATTTTCGAAAATCCCATCCTCTCAGGGAAAGAGCGCAGCCGCGTCGGCGTAGCCGACCCGGCGATGAGGGAAAACCGCCAGGTTTTTCCTCATAAACAAAAAGAGGGGCAGTGTGAGCTGCCCCTCGGTTGAGATGAAGAGCTACATCTTCGAGCGGGACATGCCTCCGCCCATTCCGCTGGGCATCTTCATGGTGCCGGCCATCCAGAGCTCCGGCTTGTTCGGGTAAAGCACGATCAGGAGAACCCCTGCGAGGATCGAGATTATGAACGCGACGATGTCGAAACGCCCGATCGCGATCTGGTCGAAGACCTGATAGACGACCTGCAGGATCGCGTACAGGATGAGGGCGCGGACCCAGCTCACGTTGGCGACCGGGTCAAATCCCGCGATCATCAATCCGGCTCCGAACGCCACGCCCGCCACGGAGGCGGTCACGCCGAAGTACGAGTCGAACGGGAAGAAACTACCGCCGATGAACCCCAACCCCGATCCAGCCACTATTAGGATTCCCATTACCCACATCAAAAGCTTCAACGCCAGGGGGTTCCACTTAACCACTAGTCCCTTTCCTCCATTTCGACCGCGGTTGATTGTTAGGTTTTATGAGCACAGCGGTCATTTGTAGCCCACGTTGTACGCCAATTGCACGTGACTTGCAACGCTAGTCAACTCAAAACTTGCGCTCCGCCCCTCCAAACTCGAAGCGGCCGGAGGCCATAGGCCCAGGCGAACGCCCCCTCGTGATCGGCGTCCCAGAGCACGAGGTCGGCCAGCATCGACGGGGCCACGGCGCCGCGATCCGAGCGTGAAACGGAGAGCGCGCCGCCCACGGTGGCCGCGATCAGGGCCCGTTCGACCGAGAGCTTGAACACCGCCACGGCCATCGCCACGACCACGCTCATGCTGGTGATCCCGCTCGTGCCGGGGTTGTGATCGGTGCCCAGGGCGATGACCGCGCCGGCCGCTATCAGCTCCTTGACGGGCGGCAGCCTGCCGATCGACAGCGCCGTGCCGGGGGCAAGAGTTGCCACGACCCCGGCGCGCGCCAGCGCGACTGCGTCACCGCGATTGGCGCACAGCAGGTGGTCGGCCGATGCCGCGTGCAGGGCGGCCGCAAGTCGCGCGCCACCCGTGCGCGCAAGCTCGTCGGCATGAATGCGCGGGATGAGCTGGGCTTCGAGCGCCGCCTTGAGGATCCGGCGCGACTGCGAGACCGAGAAGTAGCCGCGGTCGCAGAACACGTCGCAGAACCGTGCTCCTGCAACATGCGCGTCGGCGCACCAGCTCGCCACCTGCTTGGTGTAGGACCCGAGCCTGGCGCCTCGGTCGGGGGGCTTGGCGTGGGCGGCCAGGAAGGTGACCTCGATCCGCGGCAGGTCTTTGCGATCGCCGAGGCGCTTGAGGATGCGCGTAGCCTCGAGCTCGCCCTCGCGCTCGAGGTGATAGCCCGTCTTCGCCTCGACGGTGGTGGCGCCGCCCTCGAGCCATCGACGCAGCCTGTCCGCGGTCGACTGCTCGAGCGCTGCAGTAGTCGCGGCCCGCGTGGCGTTGACGGTGGCCACGATGCCTCCGCCCGCCTTCGCCACCGCTTCGTATGACGCGCCCGCGGAGCGCATCGCGACCTCGACCATCCGGTTGCCCGCGTACACCGGATGCGTGTGCGCGTCGATGAGGCCGGCGGTGACGAGCCCGCCCCCGCAGTCCTCCTCGTGCGCGACGTAGCCGAGCAGGTTGAGCGGCTCCTCGCCCTCGCGCCCGCACCATGCGATGTGCTCGTCGTCATCGCAGATCACGGCTGCCTTCTCGATGACGCCTGCGCTGGTGCCCGTGAACAAGCGGCCGATGTTGTGCAGGCGCCTCATTTCGAGAGGACGGTCTTGCCGCCGACGACCACGTTGGTCACGTCGGGCGCGCTACAGCAGAACATGAGATATCCGAGATCGATCTGCCGCCACGTCGCTGGAGGCTGGTAGCGGATGGTGACGAAGTCGGCCAGCGACCCAGGCTTCAGCTCGCCGGCGTTCCAACCCAGCGCACGCATGCCGTCGACCGTAGCGGCTCGAAACAGATCCTCAGGCTGATGCAGGACTCGTCGCCCGGTCGCGCGCCGCTGATCGAGCTCCACGCCGCGCGCCTCCTCGAGGATGTCGATGACCGCGTTGGAGTCGCTGCCCACGCATAGCGGACTGCCCGCGTCCACGAGCGCGCGGATCGGGCCGACCTGGTCGCCAAGGTCACGCTCGGTCGTGGTGCACGCGCAGACCGAGACCTTGTTTCCGCCGAGAAGAGAAATGTCGTCGTCGTTGACGTGGATGGCGTGGACGGCGGTCAGGTCCGGGCCGAGGATGCCCTCCCGCTCGAGCAGCTGGGTGGGCGTGCAGCCTTCGACCGCCAGGCACTCCTCGACCTCGGCCGATTGCTCAGCCAGGTGAACATGCAGCGGCGCGCTGCGTTCGCGCGCCCATGAAGCGATGACGTGCATTGACGGGGGGTCGACCGCACGGACACTGTGGATCGCGGCGCCAATGCGAACTCCCTCGCCTTCTTTCAAATCACTTACGCGCGCCGCCCAATGATCAACGTCTCCGTCGGAGAACGTCTTCTGAGCACCCTCGAGTGGCCGTCCGTCCATACCGCCCCGTAGATAGCACGCGTCGATGAGGGTGATCCGGATGCCGACCTGTTGCGCGGCCCGGATCAACGCCTCGCCCATGGCGTTGCCGTAGCCATGGAGGTAGTGGAACTCGCCCACGGCGGTGATGCCCGCGTCCAGCATCTCGCCAAAGACCGCCACACCGTGCTTGATGTAATCGGTCGGGTCGAAGTCCTGCACAGCTCGGTACATGAGGCGGCGCCATTGCCAGAAGTCGCCGCCACCCGACTCCGTCCTTCCACGCAGCGAGTGTTGGAACGCGTGGCTGTGGACGTTGGCCAGCCCTGGAATGGTCCAGCCCTCGAGTCTCACAGCCCC
>WNFD01001340.1_pt1 | contig 24841 bp, 16 predicted proteins | sample 5400491 | NCBI WGS metagenome assembly WNFD01 (sample SAMN13153343, study PRJNA577476) | soil metagenome | isolation source: 120 cm saprolite under Douglas fir tree site 2 hole 2 replicate 2 | place: USA:California | collected 2015-04-18
ATAGGAAGAGAAATCGCGCGCTCATAAGCATCTTCAGCATTGGGAAAATCTCCCTTCTTGTAGCCATACCGGTTGCGATAGTGAGAATGCAGGTGCAGGGGAATGAAATGCACGCTCGTCCCGATGCCGGCTTGTTTTAGATCTTCAATGAATTCCCGTCGACTGCTGCTGAGATATGCAGAACGAAGCCGCACAATGAACAAATGCCATGAATGGCCATCCACCAGTGGGGGCATTTCCAGTTCTTCCATTGTGGAAAGAAGACTAAGGTATCTCGAAGCTATTTCCAGGCGGCGCTGGTGGAATCGATCTGCCTTGCGTAGCTGCGCCAGACCGATGGCCGCGAGCAGGTCGGGCATGTTCATCTTGAATCCGGCCTCGATCACGTCGTAATACCAAGTCCCTTCTCTGGAATAACGCTTCCATGCGTCTCCGCTGATTCCGTGCAGTCGCATAAGAGCGGCCCTGCGGGCGTAGTTTTCGTTATTGGTTACAAACATACCTCCTTCACCGGTGGTGATGGTTTTGGTTGCGTAGAAGCTGAATGCGGTCGCTTCGGAGTTCGAGCCTATACGCTCCCCGCGACAAGAAGCCGGCAAAGCATGCGCGGCGTCTTGAATAAGATGAAGGCCGTTGCGAAACGCGATTCGCCGGATCGCAGCAAGATCACAGGGCTCACCAGCGATGTGGATCGCCATGATCGCCTTGGTTTTGGACGTAATGCGGCGTTCGAGATCGGCGGGATCTACATTGAAACTTCCTGGGCGTGAGTCGCATAGCACGGGGCGTGCGCCCATGTGGGCCACGACCGCAGCGCTGGCGGTAAAAGTATAAGTGGGAACCAGGATTTCATCACCCGCTTTGACTCCTATCGCGTCAAGCGCAAGTTGAAGCGCCGCGGTACATGAATTTACCGCTATGGCATAACGGCAACCTATATAATCTGCGAATTCCCGCTCAAACTGCTGCGCCAATGGGCCTGTTGTGAGCCAGCCAGATTCAAGCACTCGCGCTACTGCCTCGAACTCCTCCGGTCCAATAGACGGTCTGTGGAAAGGAATAAATTTGTCAGCCATGGTTTCTCCTCATTCCGATCATGTGCGACTGGTCAGGCAGCGTGGGGGAGGGTCCGAGTGGCAGGCGATAACTTGGTAACAACACCAGTCAGTTCGCGGCACTCTGCGTTCGCAATGACGTAGCGCCGGCCGCATTCCGAACAGGACGCCTCCGATGGCGAATCCGGCAGTCGAGCGCCGCAATAGCACATCCAGCCCACCTGCTCAGCGGGAACACCCATAACGAGGGCGTAATCTGGCACATTGCGCGTAACCACAGCGCCGGCTGCGACAAAGCAGTACTTACCCAGAGTGACCCCGCAAACCACGGTTGCGTTGGCGCCGATGGAAGCACCACGCATTACCAGTGTTCGCCGGTATTCGTGTTTGCGGAGAACGTGACTTCGAGGATTGATAACATTGGTGAATACCATTGAAGGTCCGCAAAACACATCATCTTCAAGTTCCACGCCGGTATACACCGATACATTGTTCTGGATTTTTACATTGTTTCCTATCAGTACACCAGGGCTGATCACCACGTTCTGACCAAAATTGCAACGTTCCCCTACTCTCGCCCCTCGCATGATGTGCGAGAAGTGCCATATTTTTGTGTCGCAACCAATCTCGGCCCCAGGATCAATCACTGCAGTGGGGTCGGCGAAATAATTGATTTTTGACGCGTTTAGTTCGACCGGACTGCCGCCGCTGCGCAGGGATCGCTCACACGCATCCAGCACCTCCAATACCTGCAGTGCACTCTTTGCATCAGTGCGCGGTTGCTTTCCCTTGTCCATGCACTCCAGAAAGTGCTCGCATTCAACGCGCAGCGGTTCCGCTTTTTCGATGGGCACGACCTGAGCATGATCACTCCGCGCCACCGGTAAGCGGTCCACCCAGTCAATGCGATGCGAGTACAGCACCAGCTTTGCTTCCGGCTGCATATCGTCAAACACCGCCATCTTCTTGCCGCCAACAATCGTGAGCTTTTGCTCCTTGAAGGGGTGCAGCCAACTGACGAAGATGTGAACGTTAACACCGCTGGCAAATTGGCAAGTGCTCAGGGTTGTATCTGCGATTCTGGGATCTATGTAGGTCCCCCCGTGGCTCGCAATCCGCGTGGGCATCTCCTCGAGTAGATACAGGACGGCCGAAATATCATGGGGAGCGAAGCTCCACAGTATGTTCTCTTCCGCTCGCAGCTTTCCCAGGTTGAGCCGCGAAGAATAGATGTACTTGATTCTGCCCAGCTCTCCAGCCGCAATGAGCTCTTTCAGCTTAGTGATCGCTGGATGATATTGCAGAATGTGGCCCACCATGAGCACACGGGAACGCGACTGCGCAATCTCGGCTAAGTGCCGTCCTTCGGTGAGCCGCAAGGCCAAGGGCTTTTCGACCAGCACATGTTTACCTGCTTCCAGGGCCAGTTTGACCAACTCGTAATGCTGGATTGCCGGGGCTGCGATCGCAACGCCTTGCACTTCCGGGTCGGCGAGAACTTCCGCGATGCTTGCACTCACCCTCACGCCATATTTTGTCCGCGCATCTTCAAGCGCTTGCGGACGTACATCACATACATACCGCAGCGCACCCAACCCATGAAATGCGCGAACTACGTTCTTGCCCCAGTAGCCACAACCGATGACAGCAATGTTTGCTCGAGTCACAGCTACTCCTCCCTCTCATTGCTGGCGGAAACATGGTCATAAAAATCAGCCAGTGCCCCAGCGATTCTCCGTTGCTGGTCTTCAGTGAGTTCCGGATAAATCGGCAACGAGACGACCTCCCTTGCAGCAGATTCTGCACAAGGCAGGCTGCCTTCCCGATAACCTAGATAGGAAAATGCGGGTTGAAGATGGAGGGGATGAGGGTAATAGATCTCGGTAGGAATTCCGTTCTGAAGCAGATGTTCACGCAAACGATCGCGCTCTTTGCAACGAATGGTGAATTGATTGTAGACGTGGCGTGTTCCGTTCGGTTCCATAGGCATAACCACGGGGCTGTTGCTGGAGAGAGATTGGGCAATAAACCTGCGGTATCGTCCGGCATTCCGGCGCCGCTGCTCCGTCCATTGCTCCAGGTAGCGCAGCTTCACGCGCAGAATTGCTGCCTGGATTGCATCCAGGCGGCTGTTCATGCCGAGGATTTCGTACTCGTACTTACGCCGGCTGCCGTGGACGCGCAACAGCCGCAGGCGATCAGCGTAAGTGGCGTCGTTGGTTGTAACAATGCCGCCGTCGCCCGCTCCTCCCAGATTCTTCGAAGGGAAGAAGCTGAAGCAACCCAGGGAGCCGATGGTCCCCAGATTTTTCTCGTGATATGCGCCGCCAATGGCTTGGGCTGCATCTTCGATTACCGCAATTCCATGCTGCCTGGCCAAGTCCATGATTGGCTGCATTTCCGCCGCAAGGCCAAACAGGTGGACGGGTATGATAGCCCGGGTTTTCGGGGAAATCGCTTCGCGAGTCTTTTCTGGGTCTAGATTGTACGTGTTCGGGTCAACGTCGACGAACACCGGCACCGCACCAGCCCGAGTGATCGCGCTTGCTGTGGCAACAAAAGTGAAAGGCGTTGTGATGACCTCATCACCATGACGAATGCCGGCCGCCAGAAGCGCCAGGATAAGCGCATCAGTTCCGGACGCACAAGCCACAGCGAACCGGCAGCCTAAGTAATTGGATATTTCCGCTTCCAATTGCTCCACTTCCGGTCCGAGCACGAACCGCTGCGTTTCCAGAACTTGCACTACGGCTCGCTTCACCTCGGCGCGAATCTGCTCGAATTGCTTTCCTAAATCCAGAAACTGCAGCGGAGCCTCCTTCGCGTGTTCTGCGAGCGTTGAGGTACCTGTGTTAATCGCCACTGTTGCTCCTTCCAAGTTGGAATGGTGGATGAACCGGCCGCGATCGTTGCCCGATCGGGCATGTATCGTTGCCCGATCGGGCATGTATCGAGGCGGCGCTGGTCAAAACTAGATGTATGTTTCGCCGCGTCAGGCAGCGGCGTCGGTGAGAGTGCCGGCCAAACTCGCCCGGCCCCTGCGATAGCGTGATATTGAATCGTGACGATCGACTTCACAGAGCGTCAGAATCTCTTCACTCGGACGGTATTCAGGAACCAGCTTGGTGAGCATCGTTACAAGGCCGCTCACGTTTCTTGATTCCACGGGAGCGGAGAGCTCGTCCAACCAGCAACGCACCTGGAGGAAATCAACTGTGCCCCCTTGGAGCACGCGAATTTTTTCATGAGCGGTAGCGCTTAAATTTTCACCCTGAAAGCGCAGTTCTTCAATCAATTTCTCACCGGGCCGCAGACCGGAGTAGACGATCTTGATTTCTTTATCGGGCTGGACGCCCGCGAGCCGGATCATATTTCTGGCGAGGTCGTCAATCTTGATGTCTTTTCCCATGTCCAGGATAAAGATTTCTCCGCCTTTTCCCATGGTCGATGCCTGCAGCACGAGCTGCACGGCTTCAGGAATCAGCATGAAATAGCGCTTGGCCTCAGGATGGGTGACCGTGACAGGCCCGCCGTTTCGAATCTGCTCTTCAAAAATAGGCAGCACACTGCCGTTACTGCCGAGGACATTGCCGAATCGCACAGCCAGGAACCGTGTTTGTTGATGTTGCAGGCCAAGAATGATGAGTTCGGCAATTCGCTTGGTTACCCCCATGATATTGGTGGGCTTGACCGCTTTATCTGTGGATATCATTACGAAATCGTTTACCTGGAACTGACGTGCGACGAGCGCCACATTGTATGTACCAAACACATTGTTCGTCACGGCCTGGAAGCAATTCGTCTCCATCATCGGCACATGCTTGTAGGCGGCGGCGTGAAAAACGGAATGGGGCCTGTGGGCAGAGAAGACTTCCCGTAAGAGGCTAACGTCCAAAATGTCGCCCACTACCGCCACCTTATTCAGCATGGGGAAATTGCGGTGCAGTTCACAACAAAGGCGGAAGAGATCGTTTTCCGATCGTTCGAAGAGCACGAGCTTCGCGGGGCGAAACTTTGCGACCTGTCGGGCCAACTCGGAACCGATGCTGCCGCCAGCTCCCGTTATCAAAACAGACTGGTCCCGCAGCTTCATCTCGATATTGCGCAGATCCAGACGAACCGGTTCCCGGCCAAGAAGGTCTTCAAGACGCACTTGCCGTAGCTGATTAATGCGCGGCTCTCCTTCTATGCGTTTACCAATCCCATTAAGGATCTTGAACTCAACTTTTGACTGGGAGCATCTACCGACTATCTCATCAATTTTTTCCCCATTTGCGGATGGTATGGCAATCAAGACACACTTAACGCCATGAGCTGCGACCAGCGGGCCAATGTCTCTGGTGGCGCCGAGGACAGGCTTACCGTGGATCTTGATGCCAAGCTTGCTTCTATCATCGTCAACAAACCCGATCGGTTTGTAATCCAGACTGGGATTCTGCTTCAGTTCCCGCAAAATCGTACTGCCTGCAACGCCTGCTCCTACAATGAGCGTCTCCTTCTTGGCCACGCAGTTGTGCAGGGCCTCCGCATAGAAACGTGCAGCAACTCTGGCACCCCCAATGCAGAGAATTGTCAGCAATAAGTCGATGAGAATTACCGACCTGGGATAACCAAGCCGGGGCCACAAGCCAGCCCAGAATGCCGCATACAGCAACGCGCCGCTGGTTACACTGGCTTTGGTGATGTCTAAAAGGTCATTCATCCCCACGTATCGCCACCAACCCCGGAGGAGGCCAAAAGCAGCAAAAACGATGAGTTTTATAGCGAGCACCCAAGGCAACGAGTGGAAAAAAGCGAGCCGCGACTGCGGGTTTATCGAAAAGTCCAGCCTCAAGCTGAACGCCATGTAATACGTGGCTACAACCAGCAAAGCCTGCAAAATAATAATCAGTGCTTTTCGATGTTGGAAGAAGACACGCAAGGCGCAACTCAAATAAGGGAGTGTGAGTTATTGCAGTAGATCAATAGCCGTTGTATTTGCCGCAACTGTAGTCGCGGGACGACAAGGTATGCGCGTTCAACACGATCTTAATGACAGGAGCTGATTTCACTTCAGAAAGCAATTCCATACTGCGGACCATCGCATCGGCAGGCGTGCTACCGGAGCGGGTCACGAAAACTACCCCATCAGTTACGGTGGAGAGAGCCCTCCCGTCAGCGTAGGGAATGATCGGAGCGGAATCGATAATAATGAAGTCGAACTGCCTACGTAAGGAAGTGATCACTGATTTCATTGCGGTGCTGACGATCAGGTGCGCGTGGTCCTCATTCGCCTTACCAGCAGGGAGAATGACCAGAGCGGGCGAATCTTTGATGACTATCAGGGCCTTGTCCAAGGCCAGCGATCCGAGGAGGACATCTCCCAGGCCTTCATCGGTATTGCAGCCAAACAAGGCCGCCACGCAGGACCGGCGCAGGTCGGCATCAACGAGGCAGGTTCTCCCGCGTTGCGAGAGGGCAAGAGACAAGTTCACTGCCACGGTGGTTTTTCCTTCGCCAGGCAAAGAGGAGGTGACCAGCATAGCCTGTGGCTGCTCCATGTTTCCCAGGACGATGTCTAAGGCGCGTACCGCCTCCGATTCCGGCGAATGCGGCCGCTCCAGCAGGAATTTCGCGGGGACTCCCAGGCTATTACGCCTGGATGTGAGTCCGTTTGTGCCCTGGTATCCATTCCACGCGAATTCTGGGATGACGGAGACTGACGGGATACCGGTCCATTCGCGAACGTCCTGCGGGGTACGAACCAGGCGGTCCAATTTTTCGCGGGCAAATGCGAGCACGATTCCTCCGAGTAGCCCGGCTATAAGACCCAACGCGACGTCCCGAGGGCGATTGGGGCGTGTTGGGCGGTCGAGGATGCGTGCCGGATCAATTACACGAATGTTGCTGGACTGCGATGCTGCCGCGATCCCCGATTCTTCCACTCGCCCCAGCAAAGAGTTATATAAAGCAGCTTGTGCCTGCGCCTGTTTCTTCAATGCGTTGTACTGGGCCATTTCGCCGAAGGTCCGGGTGGCTTGGTACTTCTGCCCCGCCATCAATCTCTCTCTGGCCCGCGCTGCATTGTAGCTTGTCTTTAGCTGGTCAAGTGCTTCCTTCCTTTGTATCGACAGTTGTTTCTCCAGTTCATCAACCTGGTTCTGTAGTTTTTTGGTGTTCGGATGGTTGACTCCGTATACAGCGAGATCCTGCGAGAGTTGGGCGCGCACTTCTGCCAGGTTCTGGGTGAGCTTCTGCACCACCGGATTTTCGCGTACCTGAGGTAGCGAATCGAGCCCCCCTGACTGGCCTTTTTCTACGAAGGACTGTAGCTGGATACGTTCCGACTGCACCTGGGTTTGTTGCTTATTCAATTCGGTTATCAAATCGCCAAATGTATTTCTTGATTCGTCGATATCGGCAACGCCGGTTTTCTTCTGGAAAGCGGCAAGGTCGCGATTGGATTGTTCTACCTTGGCGCGAACTCCTTCGAGTTGACTCTCGAGCCATTCCCGGGAACGGGCAATCGTGTCGTGCCTCGCCTGCAGAGTACGATCCACAAATGTTTGCACTATGCTGTTGGTTACGTCGGCCGCGAGTCGCGGATCATGGGTGGTAACGCTGACCGCTATCACGTGACTGTTGGGATCGTGCAGCACTTTAAGCCGCGAGCGCAAGGTGCGCAGGGCCCTATTCTCCCCATGAGTAAGCACGAGCGGATCGGCCGAGACTGTGTCTGACGTGGCCTTCGGGGCAAAGTCGGAATTCTTGTCAAGGCCAAGCTTACGGATTACGGCAATAGCCAGATCGTCCGTCTGGAGGCTCTGCGCCTGTGTCTCCAGATACTGTAATTCGCTGGACGAATTACCCGCGCTCTGCATGGAGAATGTTTCCGATCCTGGTGGGTCAATCTCCAGTCGCGCCGACGGCGCATATTCAGGTTTGATAGAAAATGCAATTACCGCAGTCAGACATAATGCAATTGCGGCAAAACAGGCAGTAAAACGCCATCGCTTACGTACTACCGTGAGAGCCTTCACCCAATCGGATTCCGGCAGGCGTGCCGGCATATCCCTGCGCATACGGTAATGATCTGTGTTTCCAGCAAACCCTGCAGATTCTGAAAACTGGTCACGGTGATCAGCAAGTCGTGTGGGAGTGCCACCCATCTCCACCTTGCGTAAAAGTTCAAAGTCTCTACTCATGCCACGCTCGCAAAACCTGACCGCCAGGGCCGGAATGCTCGATTTTAGATTTCATTCCTTGCCATCTGAAGCCTGCAGCGTGAAATTGAATCGCACTCTTGTCACGGCCGGAGCCTGGCTTTGGGGAAATGGCGGGTACTCAAATCGGCGCGCCGCATCTTCCGCTGCCGCCGCAAGAATCGGCGTACCAGTGATCGCTCGCGCGTTTTGAACGTGTCCACTCGGGGCTACCCTCAGTTCGACGACCACCTCACCTTGAATGTGACGCAACGTCGCAACCTTTGGATAATCGGGTTTAACAACTTTGATTGGCTTTCCGAGCGAGTTCTGATTCGGGTCCGCAGGTTCGTCCATCACCGGTGGAACATCATGTTGTGGGGTAGACCAAGCGTGAGCGGTGGGCGCAAAGAGCAAGTCCAACGAGGTGGAACCGCGCAAAGCCAATGGATCGCCAACAAAGCCCTCAGCGGTCGCATTCACCCGGTGAAGTTTTGATGGAAGCAGGAGCTGAGGCAAGGCTTCGACTTTTTCTTTGCCGGGTAGCAATTTGGGGTTCGATGCGGCGGCGGGTCTGGCCGAACTGCTGCTTTCTCCAAACAATTCACTCGTGGTTGGTGCGACCGAGGGCGCTACCCCTGAGCTGCCAGGGGCACTTTGCAATGTTTTCTCAGGAATGCCGCCACTCGCCTTGGAAGCTGTGTCAGAATTGGCCCGAAATTGATACCAACCTATGCAAACGATTATCAAAATGAGCACGATGAGTACCAGGGAAAACCTATCATTGCTGGCCCGCCGGAATCTTCGAACCGGCAGGACAGGGACACTCCTGGCGGGGCCGACTAAAGGCAAGTGGTTCTGGTCTTGCTGGACAAATTGGGCAGCGCTCCTCTTAGGTTGGGAGGATGGGTTTTGTTTACTGTCATCATCTTTATCATCACCTTTATCATCTTTCGGATTGAATGAATCGGTCACCTCACCCGTGCGCCTAGCTTCTACGAACTCAGTGTCTCGCAAAGGAGCAGCCCCGGCGAACCAAGGACGGCCGGCTTTACTGAGAAATGCGTATTTTGTTTTCAGTGCAGAAATTCCAGAGTATTGTCTGGACTGGCGTTCGTCCTCTCCTTGTCTGGACGGGCATGACAGGTCAAGATTTCGTACAGCCTGCCTTACGAGGTTGCCCGTGATGTCCTGCTCATTGAGGGTGTATGCCAGCCAGAGGGCGCCATAGGACAGGGAGTTGAGGATTCGTGGTACGCCCTTCCCGTGTTCAGCGATTTCAGACAGCGCTTCAGGTGAGAAAAGATTTTTGGCGCGTGCGCAGCCGGCACGTTCCAGACGAAAAGCCACATAGGCATTCACTTCATCTGGGCGCAATGCCTCCAAGTTGCACACAGTAGAGATTCGCTGTGCCAACTGCGACAGTCCCGACGACAGCAAAGTTTCCCTCAATTGCCCGGAGCCCGCAAGGACGATATGCAAAAGCTTGGCCCGCCGGGTCTCAAAATCCGAAAGAAGCCGAATCGCTTCCAGTGACGATTCGCGCAGGTTCTGCGCCTCATCGATCATAACGAGCACTTTGCGTCCAGCATGGGCCTCATGCACGAACATCTCCTTGAGTTGACGATGTAACAAAACTTCATCGTGTTCGTTCTTAGGCAAGGGGACCTCAAACTCATACGCGAGATGGCGAAGCAAGTCGTGCGGCTTACATTGGGTCTGGAACACGAAGGCAGTGCGTGCTGAAGCTCGATATTGCGTTAACAACCTAAGGAGCAGGGAGGTCTTTCCCATTCCAGGATCGCCAAAAAGAACGGCAAACCCCAGGTTGCACTCGATTGAATTGATCAATGATTCCAGAGCAGCGCGATGGATCTCTGAAACGAAGAGATACGAAGGATCCGGAGTGACTCCAAACGGTTGTTCTCGGAATCCAAAGTGTCTGAGAAAGCCCTCGGCAGAATCGCCTGGATGCAGGGAGCTTACGCCCGGTATTTGGCTGCATTCCATCATAATTGTTCCTTTCAGGGCGCTGGGGAAACACAGTCCGAACTAGAAAAAGGGCTCAGCATAGAGCTTCTATTTCCGCTGGGTCGAGGGAAACGGCGACTGAACGGCACATCCATTCAAAGGAAACGATGACTTGTACCTGGTTTTTAATCTCGACCACGATGCCTTCCAATCCGACCAAAGGTCCCGCCGTAACTCGAACCCGTTTCCCCGACCAAAGGTAAGTGTGAGGTTGGGCCTTGCCAAAGGTGATTGCTCTGTTTAGACAGTCGATTTGCGAATCCGGCACCACCGCCGGACGCCCGTTGAACGACACGATGGAGACAATCCCTGGAACACTCAGGACCTTAACCCGATCTTGCAGATCGATCTGAACGAAAACATAGGATGGAAAAAGCGGTAAGAGGACACGTGCAAGACGCTGATTCCACCTGTGCTGCACACAGTAGAGGGGGAGGAAAGTGGTAACCCCCCGTTGATCGCACTGTTCCGCAACCGACTTTTCGTGACGCGTACGGGTGTAGACCGCATACCAGAACTGTTTTTGAAGCGACGCATCGCATAGAACCGAAAACTCAGGAGAACTTATATCGGCAGCTTTAGGTGCTGCAGCAACCCTCATGAGCATAGCTTCGCCCTCTCAACTACATTGATGAGCGATCCGGAAAACTATGAAAGCTCATTCCGTGGTATGAGGCGAGCATATCGGGGCGATGCTTTCACCCGCAAGAAGTAGATTGGTAGTTTCTGATTGCACTCAGTGTCCCTGTAATTGATGTACTTCTCAGCAGCGAAAGTTTTTGGGCCAAGCTTCTCACGGGCAGCTCTGATCTTGAGGGTAAAGCGGGTTTTGTCGTCAAAGCTACAAAGTTTAAGACAATGCGCGCACATTCAAAAAGAAAGGCGAGTGGCAACGGACATGAGAGGATCTTAACTCAACGAAGATTAACTATGAGGAAAATTTGCTCTTTCGATCCAGGCACCTCGCAAATAGAGTAAAGTATCCAAAAATAGCAGGGAAGTGTTTATGGGGAGCGTTGATTTTTCTCCTCCACCGGTACAGGATTCGCGATCAGGATCGGGACCGTGCAACAAGCCCCATTTAAGCGACAGTGACTTTCCTTTTTCAAAAATTGCTTTCTCCCCTTGAATCGCGAAGCTCCCTGAGATTGTTTTAGGTCACCAATCTGAACAGGATTGTTTCTTGCAAGCAGAGAGCCTTCAAGGTGACACATGTTCAAATGAGTAAGCGTTGCCTGAATATCTGACGGGAAGTGTTTATGGGAACTCGCGCGACTATCGCTTTGAGGAGTCGCTCGACCAAGCTCAAAGCAGTTGATAAATTTTCTCGGTCTCACGACCAGGCACAGACGGGGCCGGGACCATTGGATGAGAGCGACCAACGTGTATCCGTAGTCATCACTGACGCCAGCCATATGACGGCGGAGTTGCTGGCCCGCGTTCTGCGCCGAGTAAAGACACTCAATATCGTGAAATCAGTTGTGAATGTGCGTGAAGCTCTGGATGCGATCGTGAATCTCAGACCCAACATTGCGATCATCAGCACGCACCTTGCTGATGGACCTTATCGAGGTTTCGAGATTTTGCGGCAGGTACGCCAGGCATCCCCGGCAACGCAATGTGTGGTTCTGATGGACGATTCGGACCACGATTTGGTGATTGATGCCTTTCGAGCCGGAGCACGTGGGATCTTTAAGCGGTCCGGTTCTATGCGCCTGTTGGGGCGCTGCATCTTCGCTGTGCATAGTGGACAGGTGTGGGCGAGCAGCGCTGACCTGCAGCTAGTTATTGGAGAGTTGGAAAAAACTGTGCCATTCCGGTGCGTCAATGCTCGCGGGGAAGTCTTGTTAACCAAGCGGGAACAAGAAATTATCCCTCTTGTAGCCCATGGTCTTACAAATAAGGAGATATCCGCAAGGCTCAGCCTGAGCGAGCATACAATTAAAAACCACCTGTTTCGCATTTACGAAAAACTCGGGATTTCCAGCCGTGTTGAGTTAATTCTTTATGCCGTTTCAACCCGCGAGGAGGTTCCGTAAACGAGGGCATGGAGTCGCAACCAACCTCGTCCGGGCGAATGAGTTGTGGTGCAAGTTACCTGCATTGTTAACGAAGTAGTCGAATCGTTCCGCTCCGAGCGTCGTTAGCGCTTCGCGCACACTCTTCACAAAAGCCGTCGAATTTGCCGACACTGCCGGTATTGAGTCTACGGATGCCAACGGGTATTTCGATCCCGGGCTCACGTTCAAGACGACCGAACACCTTTCTCTGTACGCAACATACCAGATTGGAAATTCCGGCTTAACGCAAGGGAATCACCAGTTATTGCTTGAGCTGGGATACAACTTCAATTAGCCTGGGCGCTCGCTTTTCTTCGCGAAGACTTCACCAAATCTAATCGCGGGGGTTCAAAACTCCCCATGTATCTTCAGACTAAAGATGTTGACTGGTCCGCGGTCGGCGTTGAAGGCGGGATTGGTCAGGTGCTGGTAATCGCCTGACAACCAAAATGTCTTCCGATAGTTGAGGCTGTAAAACACATCCAAGGCGTTTTCTGCTGTGGGTTTGATTTGACCATCCCCGATAAAACCATCAATGCCACCAAGCCGCAGGTAGTCCACATGGGCATTGGAGATCCAGCCGACATTGAGCCCTAATCCCGCGACATCCCTGGGGCGTGACCACGAGGAACCTTTGGCCAGCACACCAACGGAGACTGAACGATCAGTGGATGTATAGGCATCTACTTCGGTCTTGCCGTCGGACACCATCGCGCGGGAGAATACGCCGATGTCGTGGGCGACATATTGCTGGGCAAAGATGCCAATACCGGTTTTCACATTCGGCTTGCGTACCCAGCAAAGGTCTGGCGCGTTTGCGTTATTCGATCCGTAGTTGAAGCCTGTACATGTAGTTGCGTTTTTCTGCGGGTTGGCTTCGAAGGCGGCTACGGCGTCAGCGAAACGCCCAATGTTTTCGTGATTGCGATATGCAAGCACGCGAACCATGCCATCTTGGCCGTAGATCTTGTGATCGTGCTCCAGTTCCACTTGGTCGCCATAAAACTTGAAGAGTCTGAAATCGACCGGCAATTGATTGGGGTCCTTGGGCGGGGTAGTGCGGCCAAAACGCAAGGCCCATTCATCCCAATATAATTCAGAGACAAATCCCCACGAATATCCGCGTGCGTCCGCGGCAAAATCATAGGCAGCGTAGGTCATGAACCCAAGGTTGAAGAATCCCTGTCGAGGATCAATGTCGAATGCGTTCTTATCGAGGAAGTCGAGGATCGTGAACTTGCCGGCAACAAGGACCAGTCTCCTGCTGTCGTCCGTCTTTCCCAGTTGCTGCTGGCCGGACTCCTTCTGAACTTTATGGCCGCCTAATCCGAACGTCTGTCGCACGTAGGCTCGCGAAAGATAAACTGCGGGAATCTCGTCGCCGGATTTCTGAAGCTCGAAGTCCTGAATGGCTCCTCCCAGTCCTTTGAGCTGAGAAAGCGGACGCTCCGAAATCAGCTCTGGGACTAAATAGGCTTCGCCGCCCTTCCAGAGCCGCGCGCCTAAATAAAGCGTGGCTGTACCTGTGAAGCTGCGTTCTGAAGTGGTGAGCAGGGAATTCGTGCTACCGTTCAGGTTGGTATAACGCGCGGTGAAAGTCGGCTTCCAGGCCGAGATGTATGTGAACTGCCCGTAGGCATTCCAGCTTTCATCTTCCAGATTGTGATGGCCGTGTTCGGCCAGCAATTTCATCAGGCTGGATTGCTCGTCTTCTGCAGGGGAAGGATTGTCTTGAGCACGCGCAGGCAGCAATGCGAGCAGAATCATCGCCCACAGCAAAACGCCAGTTCTTCGTTGCTGTCTTTTTCCATAGTGCAAGACTGTCATCCTCTGCATCCTGATAAAGCTGTGGGATTTAGTGTGACGGGATATTTTACGCAGGTCAGCGCGGCTTTGTTCTCAACGTTTCACAATGGATGCTCACGCTTTAATTCCCACATTGGTAGTTGCAGAACAATGTACCAGTGATTTATGAAGATCACGTAAATGAAGGCCGGCTTTGTTCCCGGTAATCTGTTTTGTGCGATTCTAGAAAACGCGAGTCGTAGTAAAAAGGTATTCTTGATTGTCGTCGTCTAGTGCCACAGCTTTCCAGGTATCAGGTACGTGAAGCCCACAAAACCCTCCCAGCGAGTACTGGCGCTGGTTAGTCCCCGATCAAACCCTCCGTCTAGAACGAGAAAACGAGTGACGGCGTACGACGGCGCCATGAGCAACCCAGATGCATTCGATTTAGTGAGAGGCTGAGAGAAATGCCAGAGTTCGCCTGAAAATGACAGCTTCCCGACCAAGGGACGCGAGATCGAAAGAGTTTGCCCGAATTGAGCGCGATGAATTCCGCCTAAGTCAAAAATTTGCTCGGTGACAATTCCGTTCGTATCAACGTGAAATTTCTTGATATCGAAGCTCACGAGCAGGAGAGCAGATTGGCGGTTAGTGCCAATGTCCAACTCGGGAGCCGGACTGGCATACAGTCTTCGGAAGTAGCTGACGGAAACCGTTGGCCGCGCGCCCTCACCCTGTTTAAGGACAGTCTGGAAGCCTGCGAACACCTCGCCCGGTTGCCGGTCGGGCTTGGACCCGAGATCCGAAAATACCATAGGTTCGGTCTGGACAAGAAGTTCCAACCGGCGTGTAAGTGAAAGCTTAACCACTGTTTCAATGCCTGTCCGATTGGAAAACTCGCTCGACTTTTCTGCTCCAAGAACACCGGCTTCAACCTGCACATAGCCTACGGGAGTCAAAGTGGCTGGCGTTGAAACCGTTGGCCGGCCGGGGTTCGCCTGAAGAACCGGTATGGCCGCAGCATTGTCGCTCTGCGGCGTTGCTTCCTGGCCGAAGACCAGGAAACTGGACAATGTCACGATGAACAGTCCGCCAAGGCAACGGAACGATGGCCTCGGAGTAGTTCGGGAAATTCTTCGAGGATCCGGCATCGTTTTCTACTTTAGCCTACGGACGTTAACGATGATGAGGTGCTCAACTGATCGCATCGGGAGTTTGCCCGTGGCTGTAATGAGAAGCAGTCCGGTGTGAGAAACGGGAGAGCCATTTACCGTATAAGTGACGAGAATGTTCGATACCATAAAGTTTTATAACCGCAAAGCCTGGTTCATCAATTGCCTTTTTCCCAGCTGCCTCGCCGGCTCACGATGCTTCTTGCCTCACACCGTTCGAAATTCGTTGCCTCTTGACGCCGGATCATTCTTTGCCACCTCTCACTTTCCCAGGTTTCTTTTGACCCCTTCCTTTGGCCAGAAGGTCAGTTGAACCGAGGTTACAAAATCAGATTTACGGTTGGTGGCGAGCACAGGAACGTTCCATTGTTCGAATTGCAAGTTCGTTCGCAGTTCCAAGTTTTCCCGAATTCGCAGGCGGGCGCCTGCAGCATAATCATTCTGCGTCGCTCCTCCGGGGATGAATTCCGGTGAAATTTTGCCGTTGCGATAGGAAAGTTGAATTGCGCTGGACGGGCCCAGCCAGTAATTGCTCCAGACCTGCGTGCCTTTGCCCTGTCGGCCAATCCAACTACCTAACAAATTGCCTTTGTTGGTATAGGCATCGCGATAAAAGGATTCCCAGTAAATAAACTTTCCCTCGCGCGAAGGCTCTATCGGACTGACGTCTGTATAGCCTGACTCGACCCTGAGATCCAGGCTGTCAATCCGTGGGAAATGGGAGATGTAGATACCTGGAACAATGGCGGCCCGTCGGGGCGCATCAACAGGTGAGACATCATCGTGCACGATTGAATCGCCGTAGATCGTGATCCAGTTGCGCAGGTACGGCAGCTTATAGGAAAAATCGAAGCCTCCATGCCGCGCTCCGGCGCTCTTTCGAATGTCAAAGCCGGGATTCGTGCTGCTGGTGGTGCTAAAGAAGCTGTGAACAAAGGTCGAGAGGGTTAAAGGCGTCAGGCCCTGGCCGGCAAACACGGCAGTGCGCGAAAATCCGAATTCAAAATTTGGTGTCGGCGCGAAACTGACCTTGTCGCCATAAAAGAACGGGTCAGGGGGAAAATGGTGACCGGATAACTTTCCAAAAAAATTGTCATATCGCATTGGGCCGATTAATTTCGACAAGAACGGTATAGACAAAGGGAGCGTTCGACTGACGCGAAGCATATAAATGGGCTCAGCATTGTCGCTCATGATCATGGCTCCCCCCTCTCCATTTCCCCACCACAGACTCTGTTTTCCGACCGATATCTCATTACCGAGTGCGGTAAAACCAGCATAGGTATCCAGCAGCCTGAATTGATTTGCTGCAAATGCGGGCGAAGTGGGTTGAGCGCAGGGCTGCCCAGGCTGCAAGCAGTTCTGATCAACTTGAAGTATCACGTTGCGAACGCTGGTTTGATATGCGGGCGCGCCAGGAGCCTCTTGATATTCACCGCGTGCATAGAAGAAAAAGTGACCCGACTCTGCCCGAGTGGTGAATCCGCTTGTTGCATTCAGTCCCTGCCAATACGGACGGCCGAAGTTGTTGATGATGGTTTCGCCGAAGTGATAACTGTCGTTTACTGGGGTGCCGGCAATTGTCGAGACGCCAGCATACAGCGATTCCAGACGGATACCCTGGTTCACACCTGAGTTTGCAAGCAAGCCGAGTTCTTGGGCGAATTCAGCTCTTAACGCCGTCTGTACAGCCACGACTTGGGAACTTTGATTGCTATCTTTGCTTGTCAATGACGCCTGAGCTAGCATTTGAGCGATGGCAGTGCGGCTCCATGGACGTAACCCGAGAAAAGGTCTATTCACTACTCCAACGGCAATGAGACGTTCAATAGCGGGATAAATCCAGCTATCTAGTTCAACGAAGGTTGATCCCGCGCCGCTCAATCCAACGCCCCTGGCAGTCTTATCGGAGAATGTTCCATAGGCACCTTTATCCAGATCGTGATCATGGTGGGCGCCGTATGCTTGACGGCCAATCAAATAGCCAAGGGTCGACCCGACAAAAACATCCGACGGGAAATGTTGTTTGCCGGTGACGCGCGCCAAACTGATAGCGGAAGCACCTCCGTAGAGGATGGTGTCGGTAAGCCATGAGGGATACTCATGCGCTACGACAGACGCAAAGGCGAAGGCGAGGGTCGCATGCGTTGAAGGAAAAGAATTCTGGCTTCCAGCTTGAAAGAAGCGTCCAGCGCCGTTGTCCTGAATGGGACGCTGACGCCGAAACGCGTATTTGAGCACCTCATCTACGACTAGCCCGTTGACCATCGCTTCTCCACCCAGAACTCCCGTTTCGCGCATCCGCAGGTCACCTGTGCCCCTGCCAAGCAGATAGAGGCCCGCGCTTGAACCGCCGGCAAGGGCGAGCCCCGCGTCAGAGAATGTTTTGCTGGCGTTAACGTGGGTTCCGCGCGAGGCTTCGTGCGATGCTGTCCGGTCCGTCACCATCAGACCTGTAGTGATACCGGCCATGGGGACAATCCATTTAAGATCGCCGGGTTTGACTTTGAATGGACTCGTCCAAATTGCTGCCTGATCCTGGCCCAGGTGCTTGACCAGGACTAGTGGATGCTCGGGGCCGCCAATGGCCTCATGTTTACCGTGACGATGATCAGCTTCGTCTGCATTCTCCTGTTGTGTTTGGCAGTAGCTTCTCGCGCCATTGCAGATAAAAATCGCGGCGAACGTCACAACGGCCAATATCCATGTGTTACGAAAAAGTTTCAAAGAACTCCATTCACCAGTCACGACGCCCCTTTGGACCCATGATGTCCGGTTTTTGCAATTTATCGTTCACAATAAACGCAGCATTTTGTTCTATGCCGAAGTGCCTTTCCGTTTCACAATCTTTGTAACCACTTCCACAAATGCATGAGGATCGCCACCCTCGATGTTGTATTCGGCGTACTCCATTGGTGGTTCACTGGGCCGCAGGAGCACGAGAAGCGGCGCATTGCATTGCAACTTCAGGCGTGCGCAGATGTACTGTTTATCCAACAACGGTACGGAGTCGTCCACAATCATCAGATCGAAAGACTGTCGAGCGCAGAGAGCCAAGGCATCTTCCAGACGCTTTGCAGACTTAACTTCAAGTCCGCTTTGTCTGCCGCGTTTTGAGTACACTGTCGGAGTAAGAAATTGAGAGAATACGTGGCATGATCACCATCCCTCCCAATCCGAGCACTGGAAGTCGCGGCGCGCATTTAAGTATGTGTGTTGGCCAATCCAGGCTGGCGCAACTGGGCCAAGGCTGTTGAGCTTTGGTGTCACGAACTTAGTTGGCCTCATTTCGGGAACTCGCGGCTGAGGTCTTTCCAGCGCTCGCCAGCAAACCAGTGCAGATTTGCCAAAAACGATGCGTATTCGCAGTAACTGACTGTAAAAACGATTTCCTTTTCGACGCTGTTGTCGACCCAGACAAGCCTGACCGGATATCTTTCATTGAGACGCTCGGCGGCCCTAGTCAACCGCCCTGGCGACGCGGCCCACGCAACGAATAGTGTTGGACCAGGAGCAGATTCGGTTTTCGGCATCAGGTAATGAGCCTGATAGCAGCCAGAACGCGGCATACGTTGAATAACATCGGATTGTTTCTGCGCCGTTGGATTAAAGTAGATTGCACGAACCTCATCTCTAGGAATGGCGACGAAAGGCATCATCTTTTCCCCTTCAGCCTCGTCCGTCAGAAACGCTGCTTTAAGCCACTCGTCCTTTTTCGCTTGTACTGAACCGGATCTGTACTTCAGGTCCCAGTGGGGACGGGGGAAGATCTGCTTGTCCTCGCCAGCAGGGGTGGCGGCAGCTATCACGCGCTCGGACGGTTCACGGCGAGTGGCTACCGCCGCCAGCAAAGCTGTGGTGACTACAAACATGAATAGAAACCGCAGTCGTCTCAATGAATAACTCCTTCCGCCTGCCGCAATTGCTGGAGTGCGACGGTGTAGTTCGCCACAGCCTGCCTGTACGCTAGTTCCGCGTTGCGATAACTGCGCTCGGCGTCGAGGAGGTCAATGAGCGCCAACGCTCCCTGCTTGAACGCAAACTCGCTTATTTCGCGTGACTCCTGGGCCTGCTTGAGATAACCGGAAAGGTAGAGGTTGACGATATTTTCATTCGCTTTCGCTTGTTCATAAGCAGCCTGTACATCTTTCAGGACCGTGTCTTGAGTGGCCTTAGCGCTGTAAATTGACTGCGTTTCCGCGAAACGGCTGCGCTCAATCTCTCCCTGGTTGCGATTGAAAACAGGAAGGGGAATGTTGAAAGAAAACGAAGACCCGCTCTGGCCTGAGGTGTGCGAGTAGTTGACTCCTGTCGTAAGGTCCTGCTTTGCATTTGCCCTGGCCAAGGCGATCTGGCTGTGCGCAGCCACGGTGGCTTGCCTGGCTGCGGCGAGATCCGGACGGTTCTGTAGCGCCCTGGCTTGAATCTGCTCCAGATTTTCGTTCAAGGGCTGAAACGCCAATTCACCCACGATCTGGAAATCCGCTGCTACCGCGTCATAGCCAATCAACTGGCGCAACGTGACCATGGCCTGCTGCAGGGCCACCTGTGCGGAACTCACGTCAGTTTCAAATTGAAGAACCTGCAGCTTGATTTTGAGCAGATCGCCCTGGCTGATGTCCCCGGCCTTGTAACGCGTTTCGCTTATCTCCACAGTCTTGCGAAAGCTGTCCCGGGCTGACGTGGCAAACTCGAAATTCGCCTTGGCCAGCAGCGCATTTACAAATTGTTGAGCCACGGAGAAGGCAAGGCTGCGCTCAGCGTCACGCACCTGGAAGCGGCTTACTTCCGTCTGGTCCCGCGCGGCCTGAAGCCGGTGCTGGCGCTTGCCGCCGCGTTCGAAGAGGTATCCGATGCCGATGTCATACTGCTGTGTCTGGTTGAAGTTGTCGAACGAGAACAGGCCCGGGCTGAAGATAGGAAGAAATTGCGCATCTCCCTGCAGTGTTGGATTTGGGCGCAGCGCGGCCGTAATCTCTTGCGCCCGGCTTTGATCAATCTGCGTGCGCGTCGCCTTTAGCGAAGGGCTGTTCGCCAGGGCCAGCTCAATCGCCTGATCGAAAGTGAGCGCGTGCGTTTGCGCGGCTGCAGAGCCGAGCAACAGCAGTGACAAAATCGCGCACCTCAGCACTTTCCGTGTCCTCCTTAAACTTCAGTTGCTTCGCTCGTAACCAAACCAAGGCTTGCTACAACCGGAATCACGACCAGAATCGCCACGGAAGTTGTGATCATTCCGCCCACAACTACCCGAGCCAGCGGTTGCTGAGCCTGCGCTCCAATGCCGTGCGATATTGCCGCGGGCAGCAATCCCAAACCCGCTGCAAGGCATGCCATCAGCACGGCACGCATTTCGCCCACGCTGGCGCGAATGATGGAATGCTTGATCCCGTGCTCATGCGCCTCTGCGCGACGAATGCCGGCAACGAAGACCAAACCGCCCAGTGTCGCCACGCCAAAAACGGAGGCGAATCCAACTGCCGCAGAAATGCTGAACGGCGTTCGAGATACAAACAATGCCCACACGCCGCCGGCAATGCCGAAGGGCAACACCGCCAATACGGCCAACGCATCGCGGATCGAATTAAATGCGACGTAGAGAAGCGCCAGGATCATTCCGATGGCTACAGGAATAATGATGGCGAGCCGCTGCTGCTCTTTGCGCAGACTGTCGTACTCGCCGGCCCACTCGTAGTGATACCCCTCTGGCAACTGAATCGAATGAGCGAGCTTCGACTGGACTTCCTGAATGGCTCCTGCCAGATCGCGGCCACGAACGCTAAACTTGATTGGGATATAGCGGCGCCCATTTTCGCGATAGACCATAAAAGCGCCTTCACGAAATCCAATGTTTGCCACCTCGCCCAGCGGCACGCGATTGGCATCAGGAGTCGCGAGCAGGATGTTCTTCATCGCCTCCGTGTCATGCCGGAACCCAGGTTTGTAACGAACCACGAAATCGAACCGGCGGTCGCCTTCCAGAATCTGACTGGCGACTGCCCCGCCAATCGCTGATTGCACAGCGGCGTTGACATCGGCAGCCATCAAGCCATACCTGCCTTGGCTCGATCGATTGAGATAATCAGGTTGGGCTGTCCGGTCTCTTTGAAGACGGCCAGATCGGCGACGCCAGGAACAGTTGCCATGACGGCCTGTATGCGTCCAGCAGCTTTCGCCAAAACATCTATGTCGTCGCCGAACAGTTTGAGCGAGTTCTCCCCTTTCACACCAGACATGGCTTCTTCCACGTTGTCCTGAATGTTCTGGGAGAAATTGAAGGCCGCGCCGGGGTAGCGCTGCAGAGCCTCATTCATCTTTTGAATGAGCTCGTCCTTGCTGTGGACGGTCTTCCACGAAGACTCCGGTTTTAGATCGACCTCGAACTCAATGTCATTGAAGGTCGTGGTATCAGTTCCGTCATCTGGTCTTCCAACCTGAGAAACCACCTGGTCGACTTCCGGGAAGGAGCGTAGGATGCTCCGCATCTCGTCGGCCAAACGAGAGGCATAGTCGAACGAGATGTCCTGTGGCAACGTAGTGCGGATCCACAAATTCCCCTCCTCCAGCTTTGGCATGAACTCACCGCCAATGACCCAGAACAACGAAAGGGAAATAAGTAGAAAAAGGACGGCCGCCGGCAGCACGAATCTTCGGCTCCGCAATACGAGAATGAGCAATCGCTCGTAATGGTGTCTCAGCCAATGCACCAGACGCGTATCAGCTACATGTCCGCTGCTGACTCCCCGGCGATAAGAAGCCAAAACAGGCGCGAATAAAAGCGCAAAAATCAACGCGCCCGTCAGAGCGAATCCGTATGTCATGGACATGGGGGCGAAGATCCTGCCCGGAACGCCCTCCATCGTGAACAGGGGGATAAACGCGACAAGAATGATCAGAGTGGAGAAGAGAACTGGTTTGGCTGCTTCAGCCGTAGCTTCGGCGATCAGGTCCAGCCTGTGCTGTTCGTCGGTAGCCTCATGCATCCGCCGATAAATGTTCTCCAGCACAATAATGGCTGAATCAACAATGATCCCGAAATCAATTGCGCCAATGGAAATCAGGTTCGCGGAACGTCCGGTTGCGGACATCATGCCGAAGGCGAAGAGAACTGCGAAGGGGATCGTGAGCGCAGTTACCAAAGAAAGTGGCACATCACCCAGAAAGACAAGCAGCAAGACCGTGACTAAGATCAGGCCGGCCAAGATAACGTGACGAACGGTTTCGGTGGTGACTCCAATAAGCGCCTTGCGGTCATAGATCGTGTCAATTTTCATGCCGCGCGGGAGGAGCCCGCCGTTGAGATCGGCGATCTTCTGCTTCAGGGCTTCAAGCGCCGGTAAAGATTGTTCTCCGCGCTGCAGCAGCACCGTACCCTTTACGATGTTGTTCTCACCGTTACGACCCACACGCCCAAGTGGCGGCTGATACCCTTCATGTACTTCAGCAACGTCACGAAGAAAGACCGGCGCACCGTTCCGCTCCGCAACAAGTACAGCCCCCATTTCGGAAACACCTTTTAGCAGTCCGAGCCCACGCACATTCACATTCTGAGCTCCCACCTCAAGGTAGTTCCCGCCGGCGTTCTGATTGCTGGAGGCGATCGCCGACAATACCTGAGGCAAAGCCACGTTGTACTGCAGCAGCTTCTGTGGGTCTATCTCGGCCTGGTATTGCTTGGTGGTGCCGCCGAAGGTGGTGACATCAATAATTCCCGGTACCTGTTTGAGTTCGCGGCGCACAAACCAGTCCTGCGTGGCCTTGATCTCATTTACGCTGTAACCCTCACCTTTGAGTTGGTACCGGTAGATCTCGCCGACAGCCGACCACGGTGAGAGCTGCGGCTGGAGGTTCTGCGGAAGGGTAACTGTTTGCAGACGGTTTAAGACTTCCTGGCGGTCGCGAAAATAGTCCGAGTCGAAATTGAAATAGAGTTTCACGTCGCTCAAGCCAAAGATGCTGATCGAGCGCACATACTCCAGCCGCGGAATGCCATTGAGTGCAGTCTCGATGGGGACCGTGACCTGCTGTTCCATCTCTTCTGCGGACCAGGAAGGGTTCTGAGTGATTACGTCGACAAGCGGCGGTGAGGGGTCGGGATATGCCTCAATATCCAGGCGTAACAGCGCCCAGATCCCGGCTGCAAGCCACGCCGCCATGCCAATCAAGGCAATAACCCTGTAGCGCAAAACTGCTCGGATAAGGCCACGCATCAATCGGCCAGACCTTTCAATAGTTCAGCGCCCGCAGCCGCAACTTCGTCGTCGGCGCTCAAGCCGTTCACGATTTCTACGCTCCCGTCCACGCTTTGGCCAACGGTAACTGTGCGTTGCTCCGGTTTACCCGCTTTGTTAACAAAGACCGTTGTGGTGTTCCCCTCGTGAATAATCGCCTCAACAGGAACGATGAGCGCCATATGGGTTCCCGCACTCACGTGAATGGCGCCGAACATCTCCGGCTTCAACTTCTGACCGGGATTCCCAAGCGTGACACGCACCTTCAGAGTTCGAGTAGTTGGATCGAGTGCGCCGGAGAGTGAATCGATATGGCCACTCCACTGTTCATCGGGATAAGCCTGAAGTGTGACTGAAACCTTCTTGCCGCGTTCAAGTTTTGCGAGATCTTTCTCGTAAACATCTCCCACCACCCAGACGGTGCTGAGATCGGCGATGGTAATGAGCTGATTTGCAGATTCGAGAGACTTTGAAAATTCGCCCGCTGCGGCGCCCACGTCCAAAACCACGCCGTTCGCCGGCGCAACCAGGGGCACGCTATCAGCATTTGAGGTGACAGGAACGTTGAGCAGCTCAAGCCGTTGTCGGGAGCGGGCAAGCTCGGCCTGGGCCGCCTCCGCCTGAGCACGTGCATCAATGTAGTCCTTCTCGGCGGAGGCGCCATGCTCGAACAGCAACTTCTGTCGATCCATGGCTCGCGTCGCACGTGCAGCTTCAATATGGGCTTTCGTGTAGTCAGAACGCGCACTCGCAACGTCGCTGCTGTTCAAAACGGCTACGGTTTGACCGCGGCGAACGTAGTCGCCAGGTTTCACTGCAATGGAGACAACCCGGCCGCTCGCTGGTGGGAAAATCCGCACAACCTTGGTTGGGTCGGCCTGGATTTTGGCTGCAAGATCGAGAGTATCGGGAAGCGATCGGCGCACCACCTTTACGTACCGAATGGGATCTTCGCCCGGCGGCGCAGCCTTTGCCGTATCCGGGCCCTCGTGTTGCTTACAGCCTGCGAGGCCCAGCACTGAAATCGCGATTGCAATGAACGCGCGGCGCAGACGAAATTTTCGGTTGGCAGTCATGATGCTACTTCTTAATCGCTTGATCTTGTAGTATCCGATTGGCTTCGGGTCCCTGTTAACCCTATCTTTCGCCAATTTGCATATCTTTCGGGTACAGCGTGACTATCTTTCGGTCAAAGGCTTCTTTGTTGGTTGGACATTGAGTCTTCATCCGTCCATCATTGAAGCGCTTACACTGGGAGTAAGCGTGATTTGATGCTCGATATTTTAGCCATCTATTCGGAATCGAATCGCAGGAAGAACCTGCTGATTG
>WNFD01004270.1_pt1 | contig 24838 bp, 19 predicted proteins | sample 5400491 | NCBI WGS metagenome assembly WNFD01 (sample SAMN13153343, study PRJNA577476) | soil metagenome | isolation source: 120 cm saprolite under Douglas fir tree site 2 hole 2 replicate 2 | place: USA:California | collected 2015-04-18
CGAGCGCTACGTGCCCGCCTTTGTCACGTTCATCGCCAACAAGCTGTCGCGCAGCGCCACGGCGTTTTACCAGCGGCGCTTCGGGGCCAACGTCACCGAGTGGCGAATGATGTCGCTGCTCGCGATCGAACCGGGCATCGCCGCATCGCGCATTTGTTACGTCATCGGCTTCGACAAGGGCCCGGTCAGCCGCACGCTGGCTCTGATGCAAAAACGGGGATTGATCGCGATCAGAACCGACCCGCGCGACGGTCGCAGCCATTCGATCTCGCTGACGCCGAAAGGAAGGCAGGTCCATGACGAAGTTATCGTCGCAGCACTTGAGCGCGAGCGCCGGCTGCTCGCCTGCCTGCGAAAGGACGAGCGGGAAGTCCTGATCGATCTGCTGCGGCGCGTCCACAGCAATCTCGGTGCCGTCACGGATCATGATGAGCCGGGCGAGGATTGACCTATTCGAAGTCGGACCCGGCATTTCCCGGCTCACGCCGTTGAATCGGCCGGCGCCGACGACCACGCCTTCATTCAACCCCGGCCCGCCGCTGCGCTCAGGCATTCGTCCACTCCCCTCACGGCCTGGCAGTTGAACTGCTCTGTCGAGACGCCGTCGTTACCTGGAAGCTCCCACAAACTAGTTGCCTTGGCAACAATAAAGATACAGCGGTTCCCAAGGCCAATCGGCGGCCGGGACGGACGCGCTTTCAATTCCGGAGGTGGCGCTCAGAGGCGGACGCAAAATGCAGCCGACAGAATTGGCGCTTCATGAAAAGCCTGGACGTGACGAACTAAAAGGCGACTTCGCAGCCAATCCAGTCAGTCGACTCATCGTCTTCCAGGATCGCCACGGCGCTTACGCGCCGCGTCAGCACGGCGCGCTGGTTGATATAGCCCTTGTCGGTGATTTCGCCGCCGTCGACCGAGGCCGGCTCGGCCAGCAGCAGCGCCCGCGTCGCATGACCGGAGGAACCACCGCCTTGCGCCTTGAGTTTTGCCAATCCTGACGCGATCGCGGCACGCACTTTTTCGTTGCCGATCGCCTCGCTCACATCGGCGCTCTCGGGCAGGCCGGCATGCACGCGGCAGGCACTGAGGTTCGGAAATACCAGAAAACGTACGTGATCGCCGCCATGGCCGGATACGACGATGTCCTGCGCCAAAGGCGCCAGCGCGGTGATCCCGGCGACCCGCAGCGTGCCGACGCTGACCCAGGTGCCGGAATTGAGTTTGAAATCCTCGGCGACACGACCGTCGAAAAACAATCCAAGCTCGGGGCGGTCCGGATCGGCGAACGTCACGGCGTCGCCGATCAGATAGAACCCATCCGCGTCGAACGCTTGCGCGGTCAGTTCCGGCGCCTTCCAGTAGCCCGGCGTGACATTAGGTCCGCGCACCCGCACCTCGAGCTTGCCGCCTGACGGCACCAGCTTCAGCTCGGTGCCGGGGATCGGCACGCCGATATTGCCGGAGCGTTTGGCCTGAAAATGGCAGTCGGTGGCGAGCGGTGAAGTCTCGGTCGAGCCCCAGGCCGACACCATCGGCAGCGCGCGCCCGACGGTCTTGATCGACAGCTCTTCCACTGCATCCCAGAGATTCTGCGGCAGCGCCGCACCGGCATAGAATGCGAACTTCACCTCGCCAAAGAAGCGGCGGCGCAGTTCGTCATCGTCACGCAACGCCGCGATCAGCATGTCGAAGCCGCGCGGCACGTTGAAGTACACCGTCGGCATCACGCTGCGCAGATTGGCCAAAGACATTGCAAACAGGCCCGGCGCCGGTTTGCCGCCATCGATATAGAGCGTGCCGCCATTGCGCAGCGCGAGATTGAAGTTGTGATTGGCGCCGAAGGTGTGACTCCACGGCAACCAGTCGAGGATCACCAGATCCTCTGCCGTGTTGTCGAGAAACGACCAGGTCTGCGCCTTGGCCTGCTGGCTCGAGGTCAGCATGCGCTGGGTGTTGATCACGGCCTTCGGCGTTCCGGTCGAACCCGAGGTGAACAGAAACTTTGCAATGGTATCCGGCCCTACCGTCGCAAAGGCTGTTGCGACGGCGGATGTTTCCGATGTCGCCGCAACGTTGCGAAATGGAAGCGCATCACTGCTGTCGGCATCGCCGCACACGATGTTGGCCGAATGCAGCGATTTGATCGCCGCCAGCGCCGGTGCGAAGGCTTTCATGCTGGAAACATAGATCGCCCCGGGTTCGAGCAGACGGATCATGCTCTTGAGCTTGTCGAAATCCTTCGACACCAGCGAATAGGCCGGCGAGATCGCAGCAGCGGGCACGCCGACATGCATGGCGGCGAGCGCAAGCAGCGCATGATCGATGCTGTTATCGGAGAGAATGACCAGCGGCTGCTCGGCGCTCAAACCTCGCGCCAGGATCCAGGCGGCGCTTGATCGCACCTGTCGCAGCGCGTCTTTGTAGGTGACGGTCGTCCACGGCACGTCAACGCTCGAACGCTCGCCGAGAAAAATCTTCTCCGGCTTTTGCCGCGCCCAGTGCTCCAGCCAGTCGCCGACGCAACGGTCGTCCCGTTGCAGCGGCGTTGTCGACCTCAACCAGATACTGCCGTCGGCGCGCCGATCGGCCACGATCTCAGGCTTGGCGAACAGGGTTCCGGCACGCTCGCGGCGGCCGGCGGCGGGGATCGACATGGGTTTCCTCGGGTGCCCTCTTATGCCCTCCGATGTCTTCGTTGGGCTTGGGCCTAGCGTTTGCTCTACGCGAGAAAAAGACGTCTCGGCAATATTTCGGCAGCGAAAGCCGCGCAATGCGGATGCGGCTGAGTCTTATCGCCCAAGCGCCTGCGCAAATTGTGCGCATGAATGAATCACGCCTAATGAATAAGCAAATGCCCCATCCTAAAGCTGCGAATAAAGAATGAGCAGCGCGCATCGATCTCATCCAACTACTTGAAAATGATAGTAGATTCCAGATCGATGCGGCGCCCGACGTAGTTGTACACAATGGCACGGGCCTTGCTTAATTCATCCCTAACCAATTCCGGCTCGGGGGTGTGTGCGATGGCGGGCTCGAACTATCCAACCAGCGGCACGGTCGCCGCGCAGCCAGCACCCATCGACCTCGACTGGACGAAAACGGCTCTCGTCATTATCGACATGCAGCGCGACTTCATGGAGCCCGGCGGCTTTGGTGAAACGCTGGGAAATGATGTCTCGCAGCTTGCCCGTGCGGTGAAGCCGATCGCGGCGGTACTGGCTGCCGCGCGCGACAGCGGCATGCTCGTCGTTCACACCCGCGAAGGACATTTGCCCGATCTGTCCGATGCGCCACCGGCCAAGGTCGAACGCGGCGCGCCGAGTTTGCGCATCGGCGATCCCGGCCCGATGGGACGGATCCTGATCCGCGGCGAAGCCGGCCACGACATTATCCCAGCGCTCTATCCACTCGACAATGAGGTCGTGATCGACAAGCCCGGCAAGGGCGCGTTCTACGCGACCGAGCTCGACGACGTCCTGCAGCGATACTGCATCGAGAATCTTTTGGTGTGCGGCGTCACCACCGAGGTCTGCGTCAACACCACGGTGCGCGAGGCCAATGACCGCGGCTACCGCTGCGTGGTGCTGGCCGATGGCTGCGCCTCCTATTTCCCCGAATTCCACGAGATGGGCCTGAAGATGATCAAGGCCCAGGGTGGCATCTTCGGCTGGGTCAGCGACTCAGCCGCGGTTCTTGAGGCAATGACACCGGAGACTTCAAAGAAGACCTTGGCAGCGGGGGCATCACGATGAGCACGAGCATGACCGCCGGAAAGTCCGATTTCAAACCGGCACTGTGGACACCGGGCGACTGGAACGCCTTCTTCGGCTTCGGCACCAATATCCTCGTCAACATGCTGGTGCTGACGGGGCTGCTGCGGTTCGTGCTGAAAATGCCTGACACGCTGGTGTTCGGCCGCATCCTGCCGGCGCTCGGCCTGATGATGTGCCTCTCCACATTCTATTACGCATGGCTCGCCTATCGGTTGGCGCAAAAGACCGGCCGCAGCGATGTCTGCGCGCTGCCGTCCGGCGTCAGCGTGCCGCACATGTTCATCGTCACCTTCGTGATCATGCTGCCGATCACCATCAAGACCGGCGATCCCCTGAAGGGCTGGTCCGCCGGCCTGGTCTGGGTGTTCTTCCAGAGTTTCATCCTGATGATCGGCGGCTTCATCGCGCCGTACATTCGGAAGATTACGCCGCGCGCGGCCCTGCTCGGCACGCTCGCCGGCGTGTCCGTGACTTTCATCTCGATGCGGCCGGCGCTGGAGATGTACATGACGCCGCAGATCGGCCTCGTCTGCTTTGCCATCATCCTGGTGAGCTGGTTCGGCGGCGTGAAATACCCGAAGGGAATCCCCGCCGGCCTCGTCGCCATCGCGGTCGGCATGGTCATCGCGTGGGGTTCGAACCTGTTCGGCCTTGGGCTCGGCGGGCTGAGCGTCAAGGGCGTCGGCGACGCGTTCGCGAGTTTCGGCTTCTCGGTGCCGCTGCCGGCGTTCGGTCAGGTGTTTTCCGGCTTCGAATTCCTCGGCATCATTCTGGTGACGGCGATCCCGTTCGGCATCTACGATCTGGTCGAGGCGATGGACAACGTCGAAAGCGCCGAAGCGGCCGGCGATGAATATCCGACCACCCGCGTGCTGACCGCCGACGGCGTCGTCAGCCTGATCGGCTGCCTGATGGGCAATCCCTTCATCAACGCGGTTTACATCGGCCATCCCGGCTGGAAGGCGATGGGCGGCCGGATCGGCTATTCGGCGGCGACCGGGCTGATGGTGGTGGTGCTGTCATGGTTCGGAATCATCTCGGTGCTGCTGGCACTGGTGCCGGTGGTCGCGATCTCGCCGATCCTGCTCTACATTGGCATGCTGATCGGCGCGCAAGCGTTCCAGACCACGCCGATCAAGCACGCACCGGCGATCGTGCTCGCCTTGACGCCGCATCTCGCCGCATGGGCCAAGCTGCAGATCGACACCATGCTGGGGGCAACGCTGAGTGCGGCCGAGAAGGTCGGCGGGCTTGCGGGCGACAAGGTCGTTGCCGTCAAAAGTGCCGCGATCGCCTCGCTGCCTCAGCAGGGCGTGCTCTACCATGGTCTGGAAGTGATGGGTGGCGGCTCGATCCTCGCCGGCCTCGTGCTCGGCGCGATAGGCGTATTCGTCATCGAGCGCGAGTTCGTGAAGGCCTCCGCCTTCGCCTTTTCCGGCGCGGTGCTGACCTATTTCGGTTTCATGCATGGCGAGGCGGTCGGCATCGGCGGCGGATTCGGCGTGACGCCGGGTGTGGCGCTGGCTTATGCTGTCGTGGCAGCCGGCTTCTTCGCGGTGGAGAAGTTCGGCACCAGCACTGACTCCGTTTCGCATCCGGAGATGCCCCTTGCAGCACCTGCCGAATAAGTTACCTCGCGGGCAGTACGCCTTGCCTGAGCGGGGCAGCGTGTGACCGAAACCGTCGCTGCGCTTATCGCCGCGCATCGCGCGGGAACCATGTCGCCTGCGCAAACCGTCGCGCGCAGCTTTCAGCGGATTCGCGATCATGACGATCCCGCCATCTTCATCAGCCTGCGCGATGAAAAACAGGCGCTGGCTGAAGCGGAAGCCCTGACCGCGAAGGATGCTGCCCGGCTTCCGCTCTACGGCATTCCGGTCGCCGTGAAGGACAATATCGACGTCGCCGGATTGCCCACCACCGCGGCCTGCCCCGCCTTCGCCCATTCGCCGGCGCACGATGCAACGTCGGTGGCGCGATTGCGCGCCGCAGGCGCCATCATCATCGGCAAGACCAACCTCGATCAGTTCGCCACCGGTCTCGTCGGCGTGCGCTCCCCCTATGGCATTCCCAGCAATCCGATGCGCGGCGATTTGATTCCGGGCGGGTCGAGTTCGGGATCGGCGGTCGCGGTTTCGGCGGGGCTGGTGCCGCTGGCATTGGGCACTGACACCGCCGGCTCCGGCCGCGTTCCTGCGATGCTCAACAACATCGTCGGGCTGAAGCCGAGCCTTGGACTGATCTCCACCGCGGGCCTGGTGCCGGCGTGCCGGACGCTGGATTGCGTGTCGGTGTTTTCGCTTAGCGTTGACGACGCGATGGCGGCGCTGACGGCGATGGCCGGGTTTGATGACGCCGATCCATTTTCCCGCAACCGGCCGCTGGCCGGGATGACCGCGTTTCCCGCCAATCTCAGGCTTGGTGTGCCGCGCAACGGCCAGTTGATCTTCTTCGGCGACAAGGCGTCGGAAAAAGCCTACCGCGACGCGCTCCAGCGCTGGACCACGCTCGGCGCCACGCTGGTCGAGTTCGATCTCGAACCGTTTTATGAAACCGCGCGGCTGCTCTATGAGGGACCGTGGGTCGCGGAGCGCTATCTGGTGATCCGCGATCTGTTGGCATCTTCGCCGGAATCGATTCACCCGGTGACGCGCGAGATCACAATCGCCGGCGCGCGGCTCAGCGCCGCCGACACATTCAGTGCGCTGTACCGGCTGCAGGCGCTGCGCAAGGTCAGCGAGCGTGCGTTCGCCGGCATCGACGCGCTGGTGCTGCCGACGACGCCGACCGTGTACAGCACTGCCCAGGTGCTGGCCAATCCAGTCGAGCTCAACAGCCGGCTCGGGACCTATACCAATTTCGTCAACCTGCTCGATCTCTGCGGCCTCGCCCTGCCGGCGGCGATACGGCCCGACGATATCCCGTTCGGCATCACCCTGCTGGCGCCCGCCGGCCAGGACGCGCATCTCGCCAGCATCGGCCGCGTCTTTCATGCCGATACCAAATTGAACATGGGCGGCAGGAGTTTGCCGCAGCCGCCGCTCGCGACCTTGCCGCAAGACTTGGGCGGAGACGAAATCGCCATCGCGGTGGTGGGCGCGCATCTGTCGGGCATGGCGCTCAATTGCGAATTGAAGGCGCTCGGCGGTCGCCTGCTGGAGGCCGCAACGACGGCGCCGGACTACAGGCTCTATGCGCTTCCCACCATGCCGCCAAAACCCGGCATGCTGCGGGTGGAGAAGGGTGCGGGATCGTCGATCGAGCTGGAGCTCTGGGCGCTGTCGGCGGCAGCGTTCGGAAAATTCGTCGCCGCGATCCCGCCGCCGCTGTCGATCGGGACGGTGCGTCTGGCGGATGGCCGCGGCGTGAAAGGTTTTATCGTCGAACCCGCCGACGTCGACGGCGCCCGCGACATTTCCGCGTTCGGCGGCTGGCGCGCGTTTGTGGCGGAGAAGGTCGCGGTGTGAAGGCTTGGTGTCCCGGACGCGGTGCAGCGTTCTTTACGATGCACTGCAGAGCCGGGACCCAGTACGGTGCATGGACCCCGGATCAGCAGCGCACCGCTTACGCGCTGCGCAGCATCCGGGGAACGTACCTGTCGGCGTCTGATTCACACCGACACCGCGTAGATCTCGTATTCGCCACGCACCAGTTCGATATGCGCGCGCATCGCGGCGGCGGCGCCGACCTTATCGCCGCGCATGATCGCCACCACGACACGGTCGTGCTCGGCATGTGACTTTGCGAGGCGACCGAGATTGCGGAACTGGGCGCGACGAAACGGCTGCACCCGCACCCTGGTGGCCAGGGTCATTTCGGCGATATAGCCGTTCTGCGAGCCGGCATAGATCGCGTTGTGAAAGCGCTCGTTGACTTCGTGAAACCGGTCCGGATTGCCGGCGTAGCTCAGCACCCGCAATTCCTCGTGAACCGCCTCCAGCCGGTGCCGCTCGATCGGCAGCATTCGCTCCGCGGCAAGGCCGGCGCACAACGCTTCCAGCTCCGCCATCGCCTCGAACATTCCGGTCAGCCGTTCGATCGAGGGCCGAGCCACCACCGCGCCGCGATGCGCCCTTGTATCCACCAGACCGCTGGCCGCGAGCTGGCGCAGCGCTTCGCGGACCGGCGTGCGCGACACGTTAAAGCGCCGCGCAATGTCGGTCTCGTCGAGCGCTGCTCCCGGCGGCAGCGCGCCGCGCACGATTTCATCGGCGAGCTGCAGACGCAATTCCTCCGCGCGCGTGATCTTGTCCGGATAGGGTGAGGCGCGGTCCACGCGCCGAACCACCGTCTCCGCCTCGGGCGCGGGACGTTGCGGAGCGCCGGTCGGAAGATCGTCGAGACTCATGCCTTCTGATCCAAGTCTTTAGAAGAGCCGGGTTCGTCGATGATGCTGACATGGGCGGCGACGATCTTCCAGCCCTCGGCGAATCGCACCCATGTCTGCATCTGCCGTCCCACCCTACCCGGAGCGGAGTCGCGATAAAACAGCGTCGAGGCTACCGCGGTGTCACGGCCATAGCTTGTGATCACCGTCTGCGCGGTCTTGCGCATCAGCCCCGCCGGCGAACGCGCCGCCCGAAACGCGGTGATCGCGTGATAGCCGTGGAGATTTTCGCCGATCCCGTAGCGCAGCGTGCGGGCATCGTCGCGGAACAGTTCGTCAAGCACGGCGACATCGTTCGACACCAGGGCCTTCTCATAGCGCGCGAACTGCTCGGTCACCTCCGTGAGCACCTCGGGCAGATCGACGTCCATTTCTATAGTCCTCTTGGCGGGGCTGCGGAAACCGCGCCGGCACGTTCAAGCGCAAACGCCACGCGCAAGGCGATGTCTTCCCGCCAGGGAGCGGCAATGATCTGCACACCGATCGGCATCGGCTCGAGCGGAATGGGCACCGCGACCACCGGAAGCCCGATGAAGGAAATCGGCTGGGTGTGGATGCCGATATTGGCCCGCACCGGAAGCTCGACGCCATCAAGCACGAACGTCGCCTGCCCGAGCTTCGGCGCGGTGCAGGGCGTTGCCGGTGCGATGATCACATCGACGGATTTAAACAACTCCAGTACCTGGGCGCGATACCAGCGGCGGAATTTCTGCGCGCGGTCGACCAGCGGCGCGGGGATCATCGCGCCCGCCAGCAACCGGTCGCGCACCGCCGGATCGAAATCGTTCGGGCGCTGTCGCAGGCGATCAAGATGCAGCGACGCCCCTTCCGTCGTGGAGATGACATAGGCCGCGGCGCGGGCGCGCGCGGCTTCGGGAATTTCGACGGTTCGCGTGGCGCCGAGCGCCTTGGCGACGCGCGCGACCGCCTCGACGGCCTCGGGGAAAACGTTTCTCTGGAAATATCCGCCCGCGATGGCCATGCGCAAACCGCCGATGTCCTGCGCCAACAGCGGCGTCACCGGTTCGGCGGGCCGGGTCGTGCACGCCGCATCTTCGGCATCCGGCCCCTGCATCGCGTCATAGGCCAGCGCCAGATCGTGGACGTTGCGCGCGAACGGCCCGAGATGATCGAAACTGGCGACGAACGGAAACGACCTCGCACGCGACAGCCGTCCATAGGTCGGCTTCAGTCCAAAGATTCCGCAGAACGACGACGGCACCCGGATCGAGCCGTTGGTATCCGACCCCAATGCCAGCGGCACCAGGCCGCCGCCGACCGCACCACCGGAGCCCCCTGACGAGCCGCCGGTCATCCGCGTCAGATCATGCGGGTTGCGCGACGGACCGTCGTGCACGTTCTCGCCGGTGAAGTCGTAGGCGTATTCGCCCATATTGAGCGCGCCGACCAAAACGGCGCCGGCCGCCTCCATGCGCTCGATCAGCGTGGCGTCGCGCGCCGACGGCTTGAGGTCACGGTTGATCTTCGATCCGGCGCGGGTCGGCAGACCCTGCACATCGAACAGGTTCTTCACCGCGAACGGCACGCCGGCGAGTGGGCCGGCATTTTGCCCCGCCGCGATCACGGCATCGACCTCCCGCGCCTTGGCGCGCGCGCGCTCTGCCGTTACGTCGGTAAAGCAATTCAGGGCTGGGTCGTGCTTGGCGATCCGCGCCAGCGCGGCTTCGGTTGCGCTGAGGGCGGACATTTTTCCGGCCGCCACCGAATGCGCGATTTCCGAGGCCGACAGATCGTCGCGATTTGCGATCATGGCGATATCAGGCTGCAAAGACACTGGCGGGCTCAGATTCGTCCGGCAACGTGAATTCATCGACCAGCCGCGCCAGCCTCAGCGACACCTCGAGATTGGCCCGCACCGCCGGCTTCCAGGCATCCTCGACCGGCAGCGCCAAGGCCTTCGATACGGCGTCGATATAGGCATCCAGCGGATCAGGACTCTTAACAATCAACCTTCTCTCCCTTCTCGTCATCGCCCGGCTTGACCGGTTGCATCCGCCCAGTAAACACCAGCGTTAGTGATTACTGGATGCCCGCCGGAGCCTGTCATCCGGCCGGCCAAAGGCCGGACCGGTTGGCGGGCATGACAATCAAGCCGGCAACGGCGGATGTGGGATCGCCGTCAGCAGTTCCTTTGTATAGGCATCCTGCGGGTCGCCCAAGACCCGTTCGGACGGCCCCTGCTCGACGATTCGGCCCGTCCGCATCACGATGACACGATCGCACAACAGGCGCACCACATTCAAATCATGCGACACGAACAGATAGCTCATGCCCATGGACTGTTTCAAGTCGTGCAGCAGATTCAAGACCACGGCCTGCACCGAGACATCGAGCGCGGCGGTCGGCTCGTCGAGAATGACCAGTTTGGGGTGAAGCGCGATGGCGCGCGCGATACCGACGCGGGCCTTCTGTCCACCCGACAATTGATGCGGCGCGCAACGCGTCACGTCCCCTGATGTCGCCAAGCTGCATGATCGGATCGACGATCGCGCGCGCGGCGGTGAAGCGCGGATTGAGGCTGTCGGTCGGATCCTGAAACACCATCTGGATGCTCTTGCGCAGCGGCAACCGTGCGAAGGCATTGGGCATGATGACGCCGATCTCGTCGCCGTCAAAGACGATGCGACCCGAGGTCTGGTTCAATAGCCGCATCACCATCATCGAGGTGGTGGATTTGCCGCAACCGGATTCGCCGACCAGCCCGACGCTCTCACCATGGCCGACGCCAAAGCTGATGCCGTCGACCGCGCGGAATTGTTCGGTTTCGACCGGTGGCTTGCGCGAGAACAGTTTTGTCAGCGTCGCCGTGGCGCCCTGGCGCGGATACTCCTTGACGAGTTTTTCAACGAGCAGGAGGGGTTTTGCGGGCGAGTCGCCACTTGCCGAACCGTCACCCCCGGGCTTGACCCGGGGGTCCATCGCTCCTGCGGAAGAGTCTTCTGAAGATAGATGGATGGCCGGGCATAGGCGAGCGGAAGCGACGCCGTCCTTCGGACGGCTGTGCCCGGCCATGACGACAGCGGCTTCATCCTCCGGCAAGAGGTCACGCAAGGAGGCGCCGATGCGCGGCGTCGCGCGCATCAGCTTCTTGGTGTAGGCGTGTTCCGGTTTGGTGAAGATATCGGCGGACAGCGCGGTTTCGACCACACGTCCTTTCTCCATCACCACCACGCGGTCGCAATAGGCCGCGGCCAAGCCAAGATCGTGCGTGATCAGGATCGTCGACATGCCGCGCCGCTTGGTGAGCTCGACGATCAGGTCCATCACGGCTTTTTGCGTGGTAACGTCGAGACCGGTGGTCGGCTCGTCCGCGATCAGAAGCTGCGGATTGCAGGCCAGCGCCAGCGCGATCACCACGCGCTGGCACATGCCGCCGGACAATTCGAACGGATAGGCGTGATAGCGTTCGCGCGGCCGCGCGATCTTGACCTGCTCCAGCGCTTCGATCGCCTTCTCGCCGCGATCGCTCGCCGCCGACTGCACATGCTGGCGCAGCACATCCTCGATCTGGTCGCCCACTTTGCGGATCGGATTGAGCGCCGCGCGCGGATTCTGGAAGATCATCGAGATTTCGCGGCCGCGCAGGTCGCGCATCTGGTTCTCGGTCGCCGCCTTGACGTCGATACCGGAAAACATCACCGAGCCTTCGGCGATCTTGCCGGCGCGGTCAAGAATCCGCATCACCGCATAGGAGGTGACGGATTTTCCCGAGCCGGATTCGCCGACGATGCCGAGCGTCTCGCCCTTGGCGACGGTGATGTTGACGTGCTGCACCGCCTTGACGATGCCGCGCCGGGTGGCGAATTCCACGGTGAGATCGTTGACGTCGAGCAGCGGCTGCGCGGTCATGGCTCTGCTCTCATTTGTTTGAGCATGATCTTTTCGGAAAACCGGTTCCCACTTTTCCGGATCATGCTCTACGTCCTCCGCTGCGGATCGACGATGTCGCGCAAACCGTCGCCGAGCAGGTTGAAGCAGAACACCGCGATCATCAGCGCGAGGCCGGGAAACAGCGCGATCCACCATTCACCCGACACCATGAAGCCCGCGCCTTCCGCGACCATGATGCCCCATTCGGCGGTCGGCGGCCGCACCCCGAGCCCGATGAACGACAGCCCGGCGGCGTTGAGGATGGCGTAGCCCATGGTCAGCGACATCTGCACGATCATGATCGGCATGATGTTGGGCAGGATGTGGACCAGCAGGATGCGAAACTCGCCATTGCCCGATAATCGTGCCGCCTGCACGAAGCCGGCGTCGCGCCGCACATTGGCCTCGGCGCGGGCGACGCGCGCATAGAGCGGAAAATTCACGATCGCGGTCGCAATGATGATGTTCTGCACGGTGTTGCCGAGCGCCGCCACAATCCCCATCGCCAGCACGAACAGCGGAAACGCCATGATGGTATCGGCGATGCGGCCGACGATGCGGTCGGTCCAGCCGCCAAAATACCCCGCAGAGATGCCGGCGAGCCCACCCATCAAAAACACCAGCACCACCGAGGCCACCGCGATGAAGGTGTCGAGCCGCGTGGCCACGATGACGCGGCTGAAAATATCGCGCCCCAGTTGGTCGGTGCCGAACCAATGCACCGATGACGGCGGCTTCAGCGCCGCCGCGGTGTCGGACGCCAACGGATCGTACGGAACCACATAAGGACCGAACAGCGCCGCAAACACGATCACGATCAACAGCCCGAACGCGAACGCGGTGACGCGGTTCTCGCCCAGCACATATCGGGTGTGCTCGAAGACCGCGGCGAGACCCGAGGTCCGCGCGGGGGCAACGGGTTCAACGGCAGGTGCAACGGTGCTCATGCTTCCAACCTCACCCTTCCAGCCGCACTCTTGGATCGATCACGCCATAGAGAATGTCGATCATCAGATTGAGCAGCACATACATCACGGCCATGGTCAGCACGAAGCCCTGCACCGGCGCGAAGTCCGACGAGATCAGGGCTTCGACCGCGTAGGAACCGATGCCGGGCCAGGCGAATACCTTTTCCACCAGCACGTTGGCGCCGAGCAGGAACGAGAACACCATGCTGAGCGTGGTGATGACCGGCAGCATCGCGTTGCGGAAGGCGTAGGTGACGATCACCGTGCCGGGCGACAGGCCGCTGGCGCGCGCGGTACGCACGAAATCCGACGACAGCACCGCCAGCATCGAGGCACGCGTCATCCGCGCGATCGGCGCCAGCGAGAAGATCGCGAGCGTCAGCGCCGGCAGGATCAACTGGCTGAACGCCGAACGGAAGATTTCGAAATCACGCGCGATCAGGGCATCGATCAGATAGAAACCGGTCACCGCCGGCGGCGCGCTGTAGAACACGTCGAGCCGCCCCAGCGGCGCTGGCGACCATCCGAGCTTGAAATAGAAAATATAGACCAGCACCAATCCCGTGAAGAATACCGGCAGCGACACCCCGGCGGTCGTGGTGACGCGACAAAGATGGTCGATCCACGACCCCGGGCGGGTTGCGGCGAGTACGCCGAGCGGCAGCGCGATGGCAACCGAAATGACGAGGCCGAGCAGCGTCAGCTCGGCCGATGCCGGCAGGCGATTGCGGATTTCAGTCGCCACCGGCTGGCCTGTGGTGAGTGAATTGCCGAAATCGCCGTGGGCGAGATCGGCGGTGTAACGGAAGAACTGCTCGATCAGCGGCTTGTCGAGGCCGAGCTTCTTGCGGATCTGCTCGATCGCCTCCTTGTTCGCCGCGGGGCCAGCGAAATATGCCGCGGGATCGCCGGGCAGCGCCCGCGTCAGGAGGAACGTGACGATCACGACCCCGATCAGGCTCGGGATCGCGAACATCAGCCGTTTGCCGATCATGGTCAGCATGATGCGACACCCATCACGCTCACGCCTTGACCATCGCCCGGTAATCCAGGCGGCGGTGAAACCAGTACTGGTAACCGGAAACGTTCTTCTGCATCGCGACGTTGACGTAGGGCTGATACAGCGGGATGCGCGGCATGTCGGTGAAAGCGCGATCGATAAAGCCCTTCACGTCGGTATCGTAAGTCTCCTTGTCGCCGTTCGCGCCCGCGGCCACGGCGCCATCGATGAAGCCGTCCATCTCCTTCGACTGATAGCCCATGGTGTTGAAGATCGAATTTCGGCCGTGATAGCACCAGATGAAGAAGTATTCGGGATAGTCGAGCCAGCCCGAGAACACGTTGGTGTAAAGCGGCATCTCCTTCTTGTTCAGTTCGGTGCGCCAGTTGGCGCCGGGAATCTTGTTGATGGTGGTCTTGATCCCGATCTGGCCGAGGCTCTCCTGCACCAGCACGCAAAGCGGCTCATTGACCCCGGCGAATCCAAGATCGAATGACAGCGTGGTCTCGAAGCCGTCGGCGTAGCCGGCTTCGGCGAGCAGCGCCTTGGCTTTCGCAATATCGGTATTATACGTGTGCGCCTGGGGCCAAGCCGCCTCGGTCGGCTTGCCGGCGGCACCGAACATCGGCTTGGCCAGCCCGAACAGCACGGCATCCATGATCTTCTGGTAGGGCACGGCGTAGGCGACCGCCTGGCGCACTTTCGGATTATTGAACGGCGGCTTGGTGACGTTCATGCCGAGATACTGGATGCCGTTGGAATAGGGCATCGAGACGATGTTGAGCTTGCCGCCGTCCTTCAACTCGACGAAATCCTTGTTGGGCAAATCATACGAAACATCGGCATCGCCGCGTTCAAGCAGCGCACGGCGATTGCCGGCCTGCGGCACCATGCGCCAGATCACCCGCCTGATCTTCGGCGCGGGACCGCCGGCCCACTCGTCATTGCGCTCCAGGATCACTTCGGTGCCGGCGGTCCATTTCGTCACCTTGTAGGCGCCGGAACCAACGGTCTGCTGCTTGGCAAATTCGAGACCCCAGGGATCTTTCTCGCTGGCATTCTTCTTGAGAAGTTCGGAATTGACCACGCAGGGAACGATCACGGCGAGGTCGGGAATCGTCAGGCGGTCTTTCTTCGCGAAATCCACCCGCACGGTATAGTCGTCGACGATGACGAACTGCTCCGGCTTGGTCAGCGATCCGGCGCTCATCTGGAACGCCGGGAATCCGCCGACGCCGATCGCACGATCGAGCGACCACTTGACGTCCTTGGCCGTCACCGGCGCACCGTCGTGGAATTTTGCATTTTTCTTCAATTTGAAGGTCGCCGACATGTCGCCGACGTTCATGTCCTCGGCGAGTTCGGGCTTGATCTTGTCGCGGTCGTAATACGGCACCCCGCCGGGACCGGTTTTCATCTCGTGGGTGATGAGCCGGTCATAGCAATTCCACGACACCTCGTAGCCGGGCACGTTGGTCCCGGTGCCGTGGATGTCGAGATTGTTGGGACCGCTTTCAGAAACGATCAGCAGGGTCTCGGAGCGGGCGTCGGCCTTGGCTGCGGACCAGATCGCAGGAGCGGGCACCATGGCGCCGGCGGCGATCCCGGAGACGGATTTCAAGAAATCGCGACGCTTCATGTGATGCTCCAAACGCCCGAGGGAAACAGCGTGGAACAGCTTCGCAAGGTTTGTGCCAGAACTTAACGGAACCCTAACTCTGGCTTAAGCATATGATTTAGCTTCGGAATATTTGAAGGAAGCCATGTCCGCTGTCGGGCAAGTGTGGGCCCTCATTGCATACAAAGAGGATTCTTTGCCCATATACAGTGCAAATATTCTGGACGCCTTTTTCTTGTGCGGCACTGGCTGCTCGCCTGCGAGAACCCAACCTCCTGTCCATCACGCCGGCCAGAGCAACTCCTGTAGTTCGAACAAGTCACCGGCCTTCTGCTGCCAATCCTCGATGCAAATGTGCCTGACAGGATCGCTGGCGCGATGAAGCAGAAGCAGCGCCATCAGCCGGCGCTTCATGGTGAAATTGATATCCGCGTTCGAATAGCCGAATCCCTCGAACAGGCTTCGGACGCGGCGCGGCATCCCGGCGGTCATGAAGGCGCTCGGGCCCATCAGGTCGTATTCGCCACATCCCGTCATCACGTCGCCGAAATCGATCAACCCTGACAGCCGCCAACCCCCGCTTTCGCGGCTCAACAGGAAATTCTCCGGAATGTATTCTCCGGTCAGGATCACGGGCGGTGTGTCCAGGGGAACGAGCGCTGCCGCATCGCGAAGAAGTTCGTCCAGCCCGTCGAGATATTTTTGCGGCAGTCCGAGACGCTCATGCCGTGCGCGACATCCTTGGATCTGCTTTGACATGAACTGGCGCCAACGCGGTTCAATGCGCGACAAATCGCCCACCGGCACCCGTTGTACTTCCGCGATGGTCTCGCCGATCTGAGCGAGGACGCGCTCTTTCTGATCCTCAGGCAGCGCAGGCCACGCTTCCGCGCCGAGGATGCCGGACAGGCGCGTGATGACCAGATATGGCCATTGGTCGCGTTCGCCTTCAACCACGATTTCCGGAATCGGGACGCTGAGCCGTCCGCGAAGCTGCGCCAGCGAAATGCGCTCGGACACGAACTGGCTGCGCAGGAATGGTGGGAAAATCTTCAGGATCAGCCTGTCGTCGAGCCCGACGACGAGATTGGTCCCGGTCGAAAACAAATGCGGATCCGCATGCGGCAATCCGTGACTGCGCGCGATATCGAGCGCAACCGACAGGCATTGCGACGCGTCGGCGCGCCATGCCTGGAAGGCCTCGAAATTCGACAGGCTCGGCAGTGAGTGCATCAGATGTCGCAACTATCGATCCGGATTCGCTCGCTCGAATTGACGCAGCAGCCGGTTGCCGCGCTCGACGGCGGAATCCAGCGCAGCTTGCGCGGATTTCTTGCCGCTGAAGGCCTGCTCCAGTTCGTCGTCGATCACATCGCGAATCAGAACGAACGATCCAAGCCGGACTCCCCTCGAATTTTCGGTCGGCGTTTTCAATGTGATCTGCTCGATCGAGATCGCCGTACCGGGATTGCGTTCGTAGAAGCCCTGCGCGCGGGTCAAATCGAAAGCGGCTCGGGTAATCGGCAGATAGCCGGTGTTCTGGTGCCAGGCGGCCTGAATCTCCGGCTTCGACAGGAATCCGAAGAACTTGGCGACGCCCTTGTATTCGGCGCGCGGCCGGTCCCGCAGCACCCACAATGTGGCGCCGCCGATGCTGGTGTTTTGCGGCGCGCCTTCGACGTCGGGCCAATACGGCAACATGCCGTATCCCACCTCGAATTTCGAGTTGGCCCTGATATCGGCGCGTGTCGCCGAGCTCCCTAAGAAGATTCCGCATTCGCCATTTTGAAACCGCGGCTCCGCCGAGGTGGAGCGGCCGCTGTAGTCGAACACCTTGGTGGTCTGCCATTCCGCCAGCTGCGCAATGTGGTGCACCATCACCGGATTGTTGAAAGTCAGCACCGCATCGAGACCGTCGAAGCCATTGGCCTTGGTCGAGATCGGCAGATTGTGAAATGCCGAAAAATTCTCGACGTTGATCCATGAAGGCCAGGACGTCGTCAAACCGCAAACGGTCCCGGAAGCTCGCAACCGCTTCGCTGCCGCGCCGACTTCGGGCCAGGTCTGCGGCGCCACTTCGGGGTCGAGCCCGGCGGCGCGAAACTGGTCCTTGTTATAATACAGCATCGGCGTCGAGGCATTGAACGGGAATGACAGCATGTTGCCGGCGACGTCGGTGTAGTAGCCGGTAACGGCCGGAAGATACTCAGCCGGAGCAAAGCTCTCCTGTTCGTCCCGCATCAATTCGAACACGGGATAGATCGCGCCTTTCGCAGCCATCATGGTCGCGGTCGCGATTTCGCTGACCTGGACGATGGTGGGCTGGCTCCGCGAACGAAACGCGAAGATCGCCGCCGTTACAGTCTCAGTATAATTCCCTTTGTAGCTCGGCACGATCCGGTATTCGGATTGCGTTGCGTTGAAATCCGCAGCGAGCTTGTCCAACTGCCGCCCGAGTTCACCCGACATCGCATGCCACCACATGATTTCGGTGACCGCCCAGGCCGGCGAGGCTGACATGAACGCCACGGCAGCAGCAGCGAGTTGCAAAAACCTCAAAGCCGATCTCACAATAAAACCATTCCAATCTGGCGCCGTCGAAACGCTTTCCTCACGTCACTCGCCCAAACCCTGCGCCGGCGGGTTCAAATCCGAAAAGGCCGCGGCGCAGCATTGACGATATCGGCGAGGCTGTCAGGATAGCCATATCTCATCGGCTTCTGCTAATCTCACTGGCTTGTTCTAAAGTTGCATTGAACCTTTTTTTCCCGCCGTAGACATCATCATAAGGGAATGAAGTTGCCTGTGTACAGCCGCGCCGGCCTTTCGCGGACCGTAGCACTCGTTGGCGCGCTGTTTTTGACGGCGGTCTCGACGAGTGCAGTCGCGCGCGTATTTCGCTCGGCTGCTACCCAGAACGAGGATTATCCGGCCGTCCAGGCGCTGCGCTTCACGGGCAGCGTGATCGCGGAGTGCGGCGAGCAGACCCGCGCCGGGGCCATCGATCGCACTCGGACCAACGTCGCGTTGATCGGGAATTTCGTGCTGGCGAAGAATGTGCTGGCGATGCCGTTTCTGTTTCGCTCCATTGAGCTTTTGCAGAAGCTGACGGACGGACCGATCGGCAACGAAATCCTAAACAGTTTCGATCCTTATCGACGCGATCCCGCAACCGCGGAACCGATCGAGCGAATTCGCAAGGTGGAGTGAATTGGTCTTGGGTACACCCGAGCAGGACCAGACTGCGGAACGGCCGGCGAGCTTCGCCGCGCGCGGTCGTTTTCGCATCGTCACGCTGCTTCGGGCGGTACCGATCCGCTGGCGCATCCTGTCGATCGCCGCGCTGAACTCGGCGGTCGTCGTGGTGCTTTCCGCCATGATCTGGAACGGCGCGCAGGTGCTCGGTTCGGCCTGGGACGACGTCCGGCAAGTGCGCGAGTCGGACAAGATCCTGGCGTTGCTGGAAAGCGAAACCGGCCGCCTGCAGAATCTGATCCATCGTTACATCAATCAACCGAGCCCTGAACTGTTCGCGGAGATATTGCTGTTGCGCGAGGCAGTTCTCGGTACGCTTACCACCCGCGCGTCGACCGATCCGATGCTGTCGGGATCGGTCGAGGAGCTTGAGCGCGTCACCGAGCGTTTCCTGAACGGCTTCGGCGAATTGCGCGGCGTCCAGGCCACCATTTCGAAAACCTACGAGGAGCAGGTCCTGACCCCCGCCAGGGAAATGGCCGGGCTTTATTCGATCATCGAAGGCGCGACAGGGCACCGCGACGCGTTGATCTGGCCGTCGCTTGGAAGGTCCCGCGAGGCGTTTACCGCCATGCTGGTCGCCGCCAACGCCTATTATCTCTCGCTGGCGACGGCATCGGCCGAGGAAGCCCGCCGCAGCACCGAGACGATCGAGAAAACCATACCGGTCATGTCCGACCTCGCCGACAACGACCTGCAGCGCATGGCCTTGCGGCGATTGAATGCGCGGACGGTGGCACTGCGGGAAGGCCTGGCGAAATTATCCGAGGAGCTCGCGAGCCGGACCGAACTGTTGCGCAATACCATCGACGCCAGCCAGGCCGACGCCATCGGCGCCATCGATCGATTGTCGGTCAAGATGCGGCAGCGCGAGCAGAAAGCGCAGGAGACATTCGATCGGACGCTGGCCGATATATCCCGCAGGGTGATGTCCATCGCCGTGATTTTTCTCGGCATCATCATCACCGTGGGCGTCCTGATCGCGCTGAGCATCCGGCTGCCCTTGCATCAGATCATGGCGGCGATGCACGCGATCACCACGGGCGATTACGACCGGCGCGTGCAGGGCACGGATGCCACGGACGAGGTCGGCGCGATGGCCCGCGCGGTCGAGGTATTCCGCGAAAACGCCATCGCCAAGCGCAAGACCGAAGACGAGTTGCGCAATTCCAAGGAGAAGGCCGAGAGCGCCCTGCTCGAACTGAACGCCGCCCAGCAAAACCTGATCGACGCAGAACGTCTGGCGGCGCTTGGCGGCCTGGTCGCCGGTGTCGCCCATGAAGTGAACAACCCGATCGGCATCAGCCTGACGGTGGCGTCCAGCTTCGCGCGCCGCACGGAAATGTTCGAGGCCGAGCTGAGATCCGATGGCCAGTTGCGCCGCTCTCAACTGGAGGAATTCGTCCGGACCTCGCGCGACGCAGCCCAGCAACTGGTGGCGAACCTGCATCGCGCCGGGGAACTGATCCAGTCCTTCAAGCAGGTGGCGGTGGACCGCTCGCATGCGGAACGCCGGCAGTTCGGCCTGAGCGAGGCGACCGACCAGATCATCGCCAGCCTGCGGCCGGTTCTGAAGAAGGCGGCGATCGCCCTGTCGGTCGACGTGCCCGAGGGCCTGGTGATCGACGGCTATCCGGGCTCCTATGGGCAGATCCTGACCAATCTCTTCCTCAACGCGGCAAATCATGCATTTCCCGACGGACGCTCCGGGACGATCTCGATTTCGGCCAAGCCCCGCGGCAGTGACGACGTTGAGATCATTTTTGCCGACAATGGGGCCGGAATGACGCCGGACGTGCAGCGGCAGGCGTTCGACCCGTTCTTTACCACGCGCCGCAACGAGGGCGGCACCGGGCTCGGCTTGCACATTGTCTATAATCTTGTCACTCAGCAGCTTGGCGGCCGGATGATGCTGGATTCAAGGCTGGGACAAGGCACCACATTTCGCATTATCATGCCGCGGGCCGCCAAAGGCGGCTCCACAACCGCAGACGCAACAAGCGACGGGACCCCTCAATGGCCGACCAGGACGATGTCCTCCACCTGATCGACGATTCCGGAGCAGCTCCGGAGGCATCGACCGCGCGCCGATGGAAGGTCGCGGTGATCGATGACGACCAGGCCGTGCACGAAGGCACGCGATTTGCGCTGAGCGACTACAATCTCAATGGGCAGAAGCTCGAGATCCTCTCGGCCTATTCGGCGGCCGAGGGCCGGGAATTGATGCGAGCGCACCCCGATATCGCCGCCGTGCTGCTCGACGTCATCATGGAAACCGACGCCGCCGGCCTCGATCTCGTCGAGTACATCCGCAATGAAATCAAGAACGAGACCGTCCGCATCATCCTGCGCACCGGGCAACCCGGACAGGCCCCCGAGCGGCGCGTGATCGTCCAATACGACATCAACGACTACAAGGCGAAGACCGAGCTGACGGCCGACAAGCTGTTTACCTCGCTGACCGCGGCGCTGCGCAGCTATCAGCAACTCGAGCGCATGGTTCAAACCCGGCGCGGGCTGGAAATCATCATCGATGCCGCCTCGACCCTGTACGATTTCAGATCGATGCAACGCCTCGCCGAAGGCGTGCTGACGCAGATCGCGTCGCTTCTGAATGTCGACTGCGCCGGCATTCTGGTGCTGCGCGACGGCGGCGTGGTCGGCGACGATTTTTCCGTGCTCGCCGGTTCGGGCTGCTATAGCCGTTTCATCGGCACCGCCGGATCCAAGTCGCTCGACCCCGACCTGCGGTCGATGGTGGAAGCCGCCTTCAAACGGCGCAAACATGAATTTGTCGATCAGCGTACCGTTCTCTACGTTCGCACCGGCAGCGGGCGGGAAGTGGTCGTGCTGCTGCAGGCGGAGCGCCAGCTATCCGAAACCGACCGGTCGCTGGTGGAAATTTTCGGCAGCCGGCTTTCAATCGCGTTCGACAATGTCATTCTTTATCAGCAACTGCATGAAGCCAACACGCAGCTCGAGGACCGCGTCGCCCAGCGCACCCGCGCGCTGATGCAGGCCAACCGCAGGCTGTCCGCACAATGGCTGCGGCTGCAGCGCGCCAACGGCTTCAAGAACGAAATTCTCGGCACCGTCGCTCACGATTTGAAGAATCCGCTCGGCGTGATCCTGGGCCGCACCGAAATGCTGACGGAACTGATCAGCGCCGGCTCTTCCAAGGAGAGCGTCACGGCCCAGGTCGAACACATACGCGATGCCACCAGGCGCCTGACCTCGATGGTCGACCATCTGATTTCGGATGCGATGGCGGATGCCTTCGACATCACCATTCGCCGCGAGCCGGTCGATGTCGGGGCGTTGGTCAGCGAAGTCGCCGATGCCAATCAGCCTTTGGCCGTCAACAAGCAGCAGGCCATCACGGTATCAGCGCCGCCGAATTTCGTCACCATGTGCGATTCCGACCGGATGCGGGAGGCGATCGATAATCTCATCAGCAATGCCATCAAATACAGTCCGATCGGCGGCAAGATCGCGGTGGTGGTTTCTCACGAGCAGAACAACACCATCATCCGCATCGCCGACGAGGGCGCCGGCCTGTCTCCCGAAGATCTCGGGCGATTGTTCGGTCGCTTCCAGCGGCTGTCCGCAAAACCCACCGCCGGCGAAAGCTCGACGGGCCTCGGGCTTTCGATCGTCAAGCGCATCATCGACATGCATGGTGGCCGGGTGAACGCGGATAGCCAGGGACCCGGACTAGGATCGACTTTCACCGTCATATTGCCCGCGACAGAGATTTCATGAGCCAGAGTCCCCATATCATCATCGTCGATGACGAAGCGCCGGCCCGCGAGATGGTCGGCGAGTACCTCAAGATGCACGGCTTTACCGTGACGCTTTGCGACGGCGGCAAGAGCCTGCGCGGCGCGATCGAAATCAGCGTGCCCGATCTCGTGGTGCTCGATCTGAATATGCCGGAGGAAGACGGGCTTTCGATCATCCGCGACCTGAAAAGCCGCACCAATGTTCCGGTCATCATGCTGACCGCTACCGCGAGCCCGATCGACCGCGTCGTCGGGCTGGAACTCGGCGCAGACGATTACATTGCAAAGCCCTGCGAATTGCGTGAATTGATGGCGCGGATCCGCTCGGTGTTGCGGCGCAGTTCTCCGGTCAGGGCGGCGGCAACCCCGGACGCCGCGGCTGCGAAGGCGGCGAAAGACCAATTGGTGCGGTTCGGAACGAAATGGCTCGATCTCGAGGCACAGGCGCTGCGCGACGACGAGGGCAACGAACACCCGCTGACCGCTTCCGAATTCGGCCTGCTCAAGGTGTTCGCGGCCAATCCGAAGCGGGTGCTGTCGCGCGAGCGGCTGCTGGAGCTGGCCAACGCCCGTGACGCCGAGGCCTTCGACCGCGCCGTGGACCTGCGGATCATGCGAATCCGGCGCAAAATCGAGATCGATCCGACCAAACCCGCGGTGATCCGCACCATCCGAGGCGGCGGATATCTGTTCTCGCCCGCCGGCGAAAAGGCCTGACGGGTATTCGCCCAAAACCCATCTACTTGAAATTGCTTTGGTCTGGGTCCCGAATGTTTCGTCGCCGACGTTGCGACGAAACAATTCTCCCGTGCACGAAACCATTTTCCACTTGGCGTGCAGACGTCCCGAAACGTTCGCTGACTAACAATCGGCCCAACGCAACGCCGCCAAGCGGCGATTATCGGGAGTTAGTCATGCAGAACGTCGTCGCCATCAACGCCGCAGCCGAACAAGGCATCATCGCTGCCCAGGCGACTTCGGATGAAATGCTGCTGGCAAGCATTGCCGGTGGCGGCCGAACCGCGATGCACACCCTTTACTCCCGTCACAATGTGCGGGTTTACCGTTTCGTCCTTCGCATCGTGCGCGACACCACCATGGCAGAAGACCTTGTCAGCCAGGTTTTCCTCGATGTGTGGCGCACCGCCGGCCAGTTCGAAGGGCGTTCCCAGGTTTCCACCTGGCTGCTGTCGATCGCCCGCTTCAAGGCGCTGACCGCGATGCGTCAGCGCCGGCACGAGGATATCGACCAGGAGGACGTGCTTGAAATCGCCGACGAGGCCGACACGCCCGAGGCTTCGCTGGACCGCAGCAACACCAGCGCCATCTTGCGCGCATGCGTGGCCAAGCTGTCCCCGGCGCACCGCGAGATCATCAACCTGGTTTATTACCATGAGAAGTCGGTGGAAGAGGCCGGCGCGATCATCGGGATTCCCCAGAGCACGGTGAAGACGCGGATGTTCTATGCCCGCAAGCAGCTCGCTGACCTGCTCAAGGGAGCCGGCGTCGACACCCTTGCCGCGTGAAAAACAACAACTGATTCAATTGGTTGCGGGTTATTTGACGGCGCAAAAGCGGAGTCCGGTTTTGCGAAATAGTTAACGCCCACGAAACAATTGAAACAATTCGCAACATCACCCGGAAAAACTTGGCTGTTACACCGACAATCAGCGACGCCAATCTTCTGGCCGCCCAGTCTTCCAACCTCCAAGTTACCTCCAACGACCCGGATGGGATGCCCCCCTCCGGGTCGTTCTGTATCTGGGGTCTCGGCATCGTGGCTTTCGCGCCTGTGAGAGCCTCACGAACACGTGAGGCCTCGCGAGGTAACGCTACGCCTTGCGTTCCGAAAGACCACTGAGACGTCCGCCGTGGCCACAAGGCCCGCCGGGATCGTTCGTGGGACCATTCGATGTTCAATCTCGTTCTCGCCTTGCTCGCCGGGGTGGTTACTGTGGCCGCGCCCTGCACGCTGCCGATGCTGCCGATTTTGCTGGGCGCATCGGTCGGCCAAACCGGCAAAGCGCGGCCGGCGCTGATTGCGCTCGGCTTTGTCATATCGTTCTCGGCCGCAGCCTTGCTGCTGAGCGCGATCACCCGCATTTTCGATTTCGATCCCAATGTTCTGCGCACGGGCGCCGCGATCCTGCTGCTCGGCTTTGGG
>WNFD01001341.1_pt1 | contig 24821 bp, 17 predicted proteins | sample 5400491 | NCBI WGS metagenome assembly WNFD01 (sample SAMN13153343, study PRJNA577476) | soil metagenome | isolation source: 120 cm saprolite under Douglas fir tree site 2 hole 2 replicate 2 | place: USA:California | collected 2015-04-18
GCATAGCGGGGATGCTTCTCGCCGCGCCAGTTCTTCATCACGAAGCCGAAGTTGTCGGGATCGAAGAAGAGGCGCTCCGTGTCGCGAGGCCGGGGTGGCCGCAGGTTGACGACGAACACGACTGGAAACTCGAGGCCCTTGGCGGCGTGGATGGTCAGCACCGAGACCGCATCCGGACCGGCCGCTTCCTCGGCGGCCTCGCCGACGGGCAGCTCGGCGTCGATGACCTGGTCGAGGTGGCGCACGAAGTCGCCGATTCCGGCGAGGGCGATGTCGCGCTCGAATCTCCCCGCCAGCTGAAAGACCTTGCGCAGGTTGAGCAGGGCGCGCGGGCTGCCGTCGCGCTGGGCGCGAAGTTCGGCCCAGCGCAGGTAACCGCTCTCTTCGAGGAGGCGGTTGAGGATGTCGGCGACCGTGAGCGTGTCGCGCAGCCGGCCGATGCGGTCGGCGAGCTCGACCAGGCGCACCGCCTCGGACGCGACCTTCGGCTCCATCTCGGGAAATCCCTCGCGCCGCGACTCGTCGAAGCAGTCGCGAAGCCGCATGCCGGACTTCTCGAAACGGCGTGACGCGAGCCGGTACATCCCCGAGTCCGTAAGCCGCACGATCGGCCCCTGGAGGATGCGCACCAGCGCGCCGTCGTCCATCGGGTTCTCGGTCAGGCGCAAGAGCGCCAGCACGTCCTTGATCTCCTGGCGGTCGAAGAAGCCGGAGCCGCCGCTCGTCACGTATGGAATGCCCTGGCGGCGCAGCTCGTCCTCGAACTCTCGGGGCAGCATGCGCACCGAGTGCGCGAGCACTGCGATGTCGCGAAAGGCGCGGCCGGCGACGCGCAGGCGGCGGATCGTCTCCGCGACCGAGCGAGCCTCCGTGCGCGAGTCGGGCGCCATCAGGATGCTGACGGGGGCCGCCCCTCCGGCGCCGCGCGTCGCGACCAGCTCCGGCTCCGCGGCGAAATCGGCATCGCGGCGGATGAAGTCGGTGGCGCAATCGAGGATGCCCTGGAACGAGCGCCTGTTGTGAGTCAGCGGCAGGCGCGAGCCCGGAAACCGGGTGCGGATGTTGTCGATCTCGGCGTCGCGCCATCCGTAGATCGACTGCTTCGCGTCGCCGACCGCGGTGACGTTGCCAAAGCTATCGGCCGCGGCGAGGCGGATGAAGTCGAGCTGGATGCGGTTGGTGTCCTGGAACTCGTCGACGATGAGGTAGCGGAAACGCTCCCGGCAGCGGCGCCGAAATTCGGGGACTCGCTCGAGCGCGTCGATCGCACCGAGGAGCAGGTCGTCGAAGTCGCGCAGCGACTGGGCGCGGAGGGCCTCTTCGTAGGCGCGATAGATGGTGAAGAGGACCTCTATCGCCTCCAGCTCGGCCCGCGCCGGATCCGGGCCGCCTGAGCCATTCGAGGCGGGCCGGCCGCTCCAGTGGCGGGCGTGCAGCTCGACCGCCCGCTCGTGGAACCGCTCCGGGTTGATGCCGCGGCCTTTCAGCTTGAGCAGGAAGCGGAGGCCGGAGCGCAGGAGGTCGTCCAGGTCGTCGACCGAAAGAGCGGTGAACGAGTCGGGGTCGAAAGGCGCGGCGGCGCCGCTGCGCAGCCTGGCCATCAGCTCCTGCTCGAACAGCCGCTGGCCCGTCTCGTCGAGGACGCGCAGCTCGCGCGGCGCGCCCACGAGGTAGGCGAACTCGTCGAGGAGGCGCGCGCACACGCCGTGGAACGTGCCGATCCACGCGCCGTCGAGGACCTGCGGGCCGAGGTCGGGCCTCCGCGCCGAAAGCTCGGCGGTGATCCGCTGCCGCAGCTCCTCCGCCGCACGGTCGCTGAACGTGACCGTGAGGATCTGGTCCGGCGGCACTCCCTGCTCGACGAGCCAGCAGAACCGCTCCGTGGCCGTGAACGTCTTGCCTGTGCCGGGGCCGGCCGCGATGAGAAACGCCCCCTGCGGACCGGCGTGCGCGGCCGCTGCCTGCTCGCCGCTGAGAACGGGAGCGCCCACCCGCGTGGCGCTCATTCCGGCGGCGCCCCGCCGTACGGGCACACGGCCGCGTGGGGGCACGTGCCGAATCGCGTCACGCACGTGCCCGCGATCTCCCGCGGCGCGGGCTCGAAGTGGCCGGCTTTGATCCGCTCGATCGCGTCGACGACGACGGCGCGCCCGCGGTCGAGGTCATCGACGGTGAGCGGCTTCTCGCGGTAATCCTTCAGACCGGCGGGCCGGCCGACGCTGAAGATGTCCTGCCGCATGCCTCCCCACACCCAATCCTTCGGATACCAGAGCGAGAGGAACCGCGGCTGGAAGCCGAGCGGGTTGCCCTCCTCGTCGAAACCTTCCTTGCAGGCGAGGTAATAGAGGAGGAGCTGCACGTCGTGGAGCTCCTGCCCGAAGTACATCTCGTACGCGTAGCGCATCGGCTTGCCGGAGCCGGTCTTGTAGTCGACGACCTCGACCTCACCGTCGCCGACGTCGTTGACGCGGTCGATCTTGCCGACGACCTCTGAGCCGTCGAGCTGGAGGCGAAAGCGTTTTTCGACGGCGACCGTGCGGAGCCGGCGGATGAACTGCATCCCGGTGACGGAGCGGATGTAGTTGCCCAGGAGAGACCGCACCTGCTTTTCCTCGCGCTTGCGATCGAGGACTCCGTCCATGCGCGACAGGTAGCCCTCTAGGTGCCGCTGCAGCGCTTCCTCGAGCCACTGCCGCTGCTGCTCGGGTTCGCGCGGGCGCCATTCGTCCTCGTGCTCGTGAAAGTCCTGCAGCACCTCGTGGAGGAAGCCTCCTCGCTCCATCGCGACCGAACGCGGTTCGTAGACCAATCCCGGGTGGTGGTTGTACCAGTAGAGGCGCGGGCACTTGAGGTAGTTGTTGAGCGTCGTCGGACTGAAGTGGCCGATCTGCACCGACTCCGGGTTGCGTCCCGGGCCGTAGGGCTCGAAGGGCTCGCCAGATTGTGGGTCGGTCAGGAAATCGAGGTCGAGCCCGAAACCCTTCGCGCGCGCGAGCACCGCCTCACCGAGGGCCGACGGATGAGAGGCGAGCAGCACCTCCGCCTCGCGTGGGAGGAGCACGTCGCCTGGCTCGAGGTGGGACGAGGCGCGCGTCAGCTCGCGGTCCTCGGCCTCTGGGGCGGCCATGTCGAGGAAGACGGACCGACCCGCCTGCCGCAGGTACGCGTCCGCGAACGTCATGTAGAGACGCCGGCGCGCCCGCGTCATCGCGACGAAGGCGAGCCGAGCCTCCTCGGCGAGGTGGCCGTCGGGATCGGACGGCCACGCCGGCATGAACCCGACCTTGAAATGCTCGAGCCAGGCGCGATCCTCCGCATCGAGGAGCGGATGCGGCCTCGCTCCAAGCGGAAAGAGCCCGTGCGCGAACCCGGAGCAGAACACCACCTCGAACTCCAGGCCCTTGGCCTGGTGCACCGTCATGACCTGGACCGCGTCGCGATGTCCGTCCGCGGCTTCTGTGTCGTCCGCCGCCGCGGCGAGCAGGCGGTCGAGAGGTCCAGTGAAGTCGGACAGCATCGGCTTGGAGCCGTGCAGTCTCTCGTGCACGACCTCGATCGACTCGAGACCCTCGACCGCGGCGCGCAGATCCGCGATCGCCTCCGCGCGCTGCACCGCAGGCAGGTCGAGGTCGAGGAGACGGCGCATCGCTCCGTCTTCGATGAGCACCGAATAGGCGAGGCCGGCGATGGGCAGCTTGCGCGCCTGGCCGAGGAGTCGCTGTCGCACGACCATCGCCCGGTGCAGGGAGTCGAGCTCCTCTTCGCCCAGGAACGCCATGAAGTCCGGCTCGGGCCGCGGCTCTTCGGGTGCGGCCTCTCCCCATGGAAGCGGGTGGCGCTGCGGATCGCGTGCGGCAAGCGCGTACATGACGCGATCGACGACCTTCTTCAAGGGGCGGCCGCGCTCCAGGGCGTAGGCTCGCAGCCGGCTGACGGTGTGCGGGCCGACCCCGCCGAGGCTTGACGCCAGCGCGCTCTCGAAGGCGTCGGGATCGTCGGGCCGCCTCAGCGACTCGAGGTAACCGACGAGGAACCGGACCACCTCGTTCCGCGCCGTGGCGCCCCAGCCGCGGACCTCGTAGGCCAGGCCGAGGGCGCGCAGGGCCTCCTCGAAAGGCGCGCCGAGTGCAGTGGTGCTGCGCAGCACGATGGCGAAGTCGCGCAGGCGAAGCTCGGGCCACTCCGACCGGAGGCGCTTGATCTCGCGGGCGACGAAGAACGCCTCGTCGACAGGGTCGGCCTCGCGCGCCACGACCACCGACGGCGCGCGGTGCGCCGTGTCGGCGCGCAGGACCCGAGCTTCACGGCCCGGTTGGGTCGCGACCAGCAAACGCTCGCCGGCGTCGAGCGACTCCTGTGAGCAGCGGTGACAGACCTCGAGGTGGCGAGTCGCTGCTCCGTACACGGCGCCAAAGTCATGGCTGAGCAGGCGAGGGACCGTGCCCCGGAATCCGTAGATGGACTGGTCAGGATCCCCCACCACGACGAGCCGCGGGTGCGACTCGGGCGGAGCGATGAGCCGCAGCAGCTCGAACTGTGCGGGGTCGACGTCCTGGAACTCGTCGACCAGCACGAGCTTGAACTTCGCGCGCATGCGGTCGCGCAGCGACGGGTTCGACTGCAGCATCTCGATCGAGCTGGAGATCAGGTCGCGAAAGTCGAAGAGATTCGCCTGCTGCATGCGCTGCTGGTACGCCTGGTAGACGGACGCGAGCACGCGCAGCCGCTCGCCTGCGCTGGCCTCCACCGCCAGCTGGAGGGCCGCCGGATGGACGAGGTTTTGCTTCATCAGCGCGACAAATGCCAGCACGTCGCGCGCGAACGCCTCCGATCCCCGCACCCCGGCGAGCGGTCCGAGCAGCTCCGGGTCGATGCCGGCAAGCACGTCCCTCATGACGATCCATTCCTGGAAGCCGTTCAGGAGCAGGCGCTCGCGGTCGGGAGCGTACTCGCGGAGGAGGCGGGCGCAGAAGCTGTGAAAGGTCGAGATCCATGCCTCGCCGTAATCGTCCTTCAGGCGCCCGTCGATCCGGCGCGCGATCTCACCCGCGGCGCCGGTCGAAAACGTGAGCGCCAGGATCTGGTCGCGACCCGCGACGCCTTCGCGCACCGCCCGCTCGTAGAGGTCGACCAGGGCGTGGGTCTTGCCCGTGCCCGGTCCGGCCAGCACGCGAATCGGTCCTACTACGTCATGGATGTCGAGTGGCAACAGGTCTCCCGAAGGTGGCGGCGGGCAACCTGATTATGCGGGGACGCGTCTGGGGGAGTCAGCCCCGCCTGTTAACGGCCACCAGGCCGCGATCAGCAGCAGGAGAAGCAGTGCAATCTCGAACCAGGGCCACTGGCGAAGGTGCGGGCTCACGCCCCTCAGATAAAGGAATGGGCTCGCAAGGACCCAGACGGCCACCAGGGGAACGCGCCAGCTCCACGCGGGGCGTTCCTCCCAGACCATCCAGCCGGCGGCGGCCAGCATGCACAGGTCCGAGGCGTGCAGGTACGGGGCGACGAGAAGCGAGCCGATGATGGCGAGCGGCATGACGAGGCCGGGCGAGCGCCGCAGCCTGTAGGCGGCGGCGAGCACCGCGCCGATGATCAGGACGCGCAGCAACGTCGCAAACATTCCAGTTGCGGCGAGAGCACCGTGCAGCGTCAGGTCGTCGGCGCCCTTCGGCAGTGGTCCGCGCAGCTGCGTCATGTAGTCGGCCATGCCACCGATCCCGACAGTCAGGAGCACCACGAGAAGCAAAAGGGCGGCCGCGCCGGCCCATGTGGCGAACATCCGGAAGCGCATCGCAAACAACATCGCGAATGGAACGAGGATCGCGTTGTTCGGTTTGAAGAGGACCGCGACGAGGGCAAGACCCGCGAGCATGTCGCGCCGGTCGCGCGCAAGCCGCCAGGCGATCACAAGCCCCGCGGCTTCCAGTGGGACGACCTGTCCGACGTTGACCGCGTGCATCACCCACCAGGGCGCGAGGGCACCGACGACCGCGATCCACCGGCCCCATCCCTTGCTGACGCCGGCCCACGCCAGGGCCGCCGCGAAGGCGAGGAAGATGAACACCGCCCACACGGCATAGGCGAGGTCGTAAGGCAGCCAACCGAGCGGAGCGGTGATGAACGCCACCGTTGGCGGGCTGAGAAACGGCTGCACGATGTGGGTCGGCGACAGCTCCACCTGCTCGACTGCCACCCAGGTCTGGTCGTAGATGTGGGACCAGCCCTGCTCGAGCCCCACCTGGCCGGCGGCCGCGTACGTGTGGAAGTCGACGCTGATCGGATCGTGGCGAATCGCCACGTCGAGCACCAGCGCAAAAGCCACGACCGCGAACGCCAGGGCGGCCCAGCCTTGACGGCCGGCTATAGGTTTTGCGGCGCTGAACACATCGACCCCCCGGACTTCCAGCCTGACTCACGAAGGCCAAACGTTTCTATATTCCGAAACGCATGGCCGCCCACCGTCTGACAGCTCCCTGGCGGCGGTTGGCCTGGCCCGTGGCCGCAGGTCTCCTGATTATCGTCGCGCATCTGCCTTCGTTCGTGCACCGGCTCCTGGACGGGGACGAGGCGATCTACGGCTCGATCGCCGCCCTGATGAACATGGGCGGCGGGCTCTACGCGGCGGGAGGGGTCGACAACAAGCCACCCGGGGTCTTCTGGATCTACGCCCTCGTCTTCCGCGTCTTCGGCGAATACCAGATGACCGCGGTCCATGCCGCCGGGTTCGCCGCGATGGCGGCCACGTGCGTCGTCATCTTCTTCATCGCGCGCGACCTCGCCGGTTCGCGCGCCGGCCTGATCGCCGCCCTCCTCTATGGCGTGCTCACGGCGGCCGGCAACCCGCGCCTGCTCGCCTCGAACACCGAGGTCTTCATGATGCTGCCGCTCTCCGCCTCCGTCCTTTTGATGCTCCGCCGGCGATGGTTCTGGACCGGCGCCGTGCTCGTTGCCGCGGGCGCATTTCGCCAGTCGGCGGCAGTCAACGTCGTGCTCGTCGGGCTTGCCCTCTTCTGGCTCGAGCCACGGGAGCGGCGTTGGCGCGCGGCGGGGCTCTTCGGAGGAGGTTTGCTCGCCGGGCTTGCGGCGGGCGCGGGACTCATCGCGGTCACCGGGTCGCTCAGCGGGTTCTGGCGCTGGACGATCCAGACGCTGGCCGGCTACGCGTCGACCAGCTGGGCTCCGTCATACGTCTGGTCGCGCGCCAGGGACAGCCTCGTGCCGTTCGTCGTCGACATGGCGGTCGTGTGGATCGCGGCCCTCGCGCTCGTCACGCGCCGGCGAACGTTGTCGCCGCAGGTCCGATTGATGGCCGCCTGGCTCGCGCTCGGACTTGTGGGGTCGCTCGCGGGTGGTCACCTTTCGTGGCACTACTTCATCCAGGCGATGGGACCGCTTGCGGTCCTGGCCGGCCTGGCCTTCGACGAGTTCAAGCTGAGCCGGAGGGTGGCGGCCGCCGCCGTCGCGGGGATCGCGATTCCGGCGGCGGCGTGGTGGGCGTTCGACGTCACGTCCGATCCGCTCACGTACGACTTCACACCGCCCGGACCTCAGCACCAGACGGTCGCCGCGTACATCGCCGCCCATACGTCGCCCTCCGACCGCGTGTTCGTGTGGGGCGACTGGCCCGCGCTCTACGTCGAGTCGGACCGCACGATGGCGACGCGCTTTCCCGGCTTTCTGCGCGGCTTTGATCGGGGTTCCGGCCTGCCGCCCAACAACTGGGACACGTCGCCCGACGTCTGGCCCCTGCTCCAGGCCGACCTGGACGCGCATCCGCCGGCGCTGATCGTCGACACCGCGGCCGGGAACTGGAGCGACTTTGCGAGCTATCCGATGGACGGCTACGTCGGCGACATCGTCGGCTTCGGCTATCACGAGGTCGCGACCATCGACGGCGTGGTGATCTACGCCCGGAACGGCTAGAGCGCGGGCAGATTGACCTTGACCGGAGGGGTCGGCAGCACCGGCACGGCGACCGGAAGCCTCACCGGCAAGTCCACCGCCGGGACGTCACCCCGCACTGCGGGGGCGGTGGACGAAGGCGCCGGCGGCACCATCGGAGCTGGCATGTTCGCATGCGATTGGGCGGGTTGTGCATGCGAGGCGGTGGCCGGCGGCTGGGCGACGATGATCACCGCGGCGCTCATGACCACAGCGGCCTGGACCGCGTGATGCGCGCTGTCCTGGAGCAATCGCCCGGAGAGCCAGATCGTCAGCGCGTACATCGCGTGCCGAACCTGCGTGCGCCCGTGCTGGATGTGCTCGCTGATCGCGGTGAGGGCTCGACGCAAACGCCGCTGCACGGTCCCCTCGGTCATGCCCACCCATAACGCGATCTCGCGGTTGGAGTACCCGCCGAAGTACGCGAGCTTCACCACCTGCTTGTCGTCGTGGGGCAGCGCGCGAATCGCTTCGTCGACGGCGTGGCGGATCATCGCGCCGGAGAAGTCCTTCCAGGCGTGCGGCCGGTCATCGCCGTTGTCCATGCCCTCGAGGAGCATCTTCTTCAGGCCCTTGTTGGCCCCGCGCATCCGGCGGCGGTCGACACCGTCTCGCCGGACGCCGGTCATCAGCCACGTCCGCCAGGTGTCGTTCGTGGCACCCGAAAGCAGGTGGTTCTCGGCTTCCCGCATCTTCTAGTAATCCGTTGTACTGAAAAACTCCGGGGCCTTGCGAAGCACCCGAAAGCGAGATCAGACCGGGGCGGGCCTGCGCGGGCGCTTGATCTCGAGGATGCGCGGCTCCGACGCCGCCACTGACAGCAGCCGGTCGAAGACCTCGACCGCCCCCTCGCCCTCGACCGGCTCCGACAGCCGCACATAGGCCGAGGCGCCGTCCGCAAACACGAGGGTCGGCGTCCCGAAGACGCCCAGCTCGGAGACCGCTTCGGTGTGGTCGCTCGCGAGCGCGTCGTAGATCCGCGGGTCGGCAAGATCACTGCGGAAGCGCTCTAGGTCGAGCCCGGACTCGGCGGCAGCCCGCTCCACGACCGCGACCTGGTCGAGGTCGAGCCGGTCGCGATGCCTGGCCACGAGGAGGGGCTGATGGAGGTCGTCGAACCGGTCCTGGCGGCGTGCGGCCTCGGCGGCCCCAAAAGCCAGCCGGCCTCTCACGTTGTCCGACGCGGGCGCGCTCCATACCGTCCAGCCGTCATCCTTGGAGTTCACCTGCGTGAGCGAGAAATACCTCCACCGAACGTCGATGGCGCGCCGCCCGGACCGCCGCACGGCGTCGATCAGTCCGGCCGCGCGGTAGACGAACGGGCACTGGTAGTCGAAGAAGACGTCGAACGTGATGGGTTCTGAGGCGGCCACTCCAAAAGCTCCAACGCGGCTGGAGCTCACGCGTATTCCAGACAGCTGGGCGTGGATGCGGCCCGACATCTTCGTCCGCCTGCTGCCGTTCACCGCCGCATTCGTGGCCGCCTACCTGGCGAGCGGGCGGGCGGGATGGCTCGGCCTCGGCGCCGGCAGGCTCGGCGCGCAGCTTGGGTTTGCCGCGATTGCGGCTCCGCTCATGTTCGCCGCGGCGGTCGCCGTCCAGCGGTGGCTCACGCGAAGGCGAGGAGCGTTGCTGGTGCCGGCCGGCGCGGATGACGCCTGGTTCCAGGCTGCGTTCTACGCGGTCAACGGACCCGTCGAGGAGGCGTTCTTCCGCGGCCTGCTGCAGGGCGGGTTGGGCGTCATCTGGGGCTCGCCCGCCGGCTTCGCGATCGCCACCGCCGCGTACGTGCTGTACCACCGGCTCGGCCGGTGGACGTGGCGGGATACATTCGCCACCGCGCTCGTCGGGGTCCCCCTCGGCCTCGCGTACTGGCTCCTGCCCGGGCCGCCTTCGCTCCTGGGCGTTTCGCTCGCGCACGTCGCGGCGACGTGCGGCTTTCTCGGCCCTGGTCCCTACCTGTTGAGAAAGATGCGCCTCCTCTAGTGGTGCAGCTCGACCGGCGCCAGCGCGTGACTCTCATCTGGGCCGGCGCCGCCGTCGTGCTGTCGGCGTTCGACGGCTCCGTTCTCGTGCTCGCCCTGCCCGCGATCGCCATCGACTTCCACGCCAGCACTCCCGCGCTGTCCGACCTGGGATCGGTGCTGGCGATCGGGACGCTCGGCGCGCTTCCCCTCGCCACGCTGGCCGACCGGTTCGGCCGCCGCCGTCTGATCGCCGTCGGAGTCGCGGGCTTTTCCATCGCGAACTTCGCGAGCGCATTCGCGCCGACGCTCGCGGACCTGGCGGTGCTGCGCCTTTTCGCGGTCTGCTTCGAGGTGCTCGTCTCAGGAGTCGCCATCGCGCTCGTGGTCGAAGAGGCACCCAGCGCTCAGCGCGGCCAGGCGGTGAGCGTGCTGGCGCTGCTCTCCGGATTCGGCACCGGCGTGACAGTGATCGCGTATCCGCTCATCGCGCCACACTGGCGCTGGCTCTTCCTCCCGGGTGGGATCGGCGTGCTGGTGGCGCCGTTCATCTGGTGGCTCCTGCCCGAAGGCAGGACATGGCTCGGGGTCCGCGTGACGGGCTCGGCGCTGCGGCTCCTGATGCAGCGACCATGGCGAAGGCGACTCGTCGTCCTGGCCGCGATGACCGCCCTCCTCGCCGTCCTGCTCGAGCCTGCCGGCCTGCTGTTCACCGTCTACGCGAGCAGGGTCTTGAGCATGTCGCCCGTCGCGATCAGCACCCTGATCGTCGTGTCCGGGGTGGCGGGCGCGCTCTGCTACCTCGTGGGGGGCTATCTGACCGACCGCTTCGGGCGCCGTGGGCCGGCGATCGCGCTGACCATCGCCACGGCGGCGGCGACGAGCTTGAGCTTTGCGACGGGGGCGATCGGATTCTTCATCGGGAACGTGCTGTGGAGCGCCTTCGCGAGCGCGGCGACGCCGGTCTTCGGTGCGTGGTCCGCCGAGCTGTATCCGACGCGCGCTCGAGCGACCGCGGAAGCAGCAAGCGCCGTCGCGGCATCGGTCGGAAGCATCGCGGGCCTGCAGTTCGTCGCCGCCCTTTCCGCGTCGGCGGGACTGGGCGGAGCGATCGAGCTGGGCGGGGTGGCCGCCATCGTCGGCGCGCTGTTCCTGTTCCTCCTGCCCGAGACCAAACAGCAGCCGCTTCCGGAGTAGGGTTCAGTCGCGATGGAGCATGCGCGCGCCGTCGTCATCGGCGGTGGCATCACAGGCGCCAGCGTCGCGTACCACCTGGCCAAAGCCGGCTGGCGAGACGTCTTCCTGCTGGAGAAGGATGAGCTGACCAGCGGCTCGACCTGCCACGCGGCAGGTCTCGTGACGCAGTTCAACCCGTCGCCGACGATGATGCGCTTCCGCCGCTACAGCATCGAGCTGTACCAGGAGCTGGGCGTCTTTGAAACGGTCGGCAGCCTGCGTTTCGCGTCGAGCCACGACCAGCTGATGGAGCTGCAGCGCGGCGTGAGCCGGGCGCGCGGCATCGGCCTCGACGTGGAGCTGGTCTCGGCCGACGAGGCGGCCGGGCGCATGCCGGTCATCACCCGCGAGTCGCTGTACGGGGCGGTTTGGGTGCCGGGGGACGGCCACCTCGACCCGCACACCGCGACGCATGCCCTCGCCGCGGCGGCGCGCAAGCTCGGCGCGCAGGTCCTCACCCATCGACGCGTCACCGGCATCGCGATGTCGGACAAAGGGGCCGTCGAGGCCGTCGACACGGAGGCAGGAAGGATCGCGACCGACACGGTCGTCGTCGCGGGAGGCATCTGGGGCCCGCAGCTCGCCGCGATGGCGGGCGCATACGTGGTGTCCACGCCGGTCGACCACCAGCACGCCGCCCTGCTCGCGGTGCCCGGCCACGAGATGCCGCACGACATGCCGTGCTTCCGCGACCCGGACAACCTCGTCTACGGCAAGGCCGAGGCCGGCGGCATGGTCCTCGGAGGATACGAGTCCGACCCGGTGGCGCGGTGGATCGACGGCGTGCCGTGGGACCACGCCGGAACGTCGCTCCCGCCCGACGAGAAGCGTTTCGAGCCGCTCCTCGCGGGCGCCGCGCGACGGTTCCCGTTCTTGCACGAGGCCGGGATCGTCAAGCTTGTCTGCCACCCGGACGCGATGACGCCGGACGCCGGCCCGCTGGTCGGCCCGGTGCCTGGAGCTCGGGGTCTCTTCATGGCCGCCGGGCTCTCGCTGAACGGATTCGGCGGAGCCGGGGGCATCGGGCGGGCGATCGCCGAGCTCGTCACCGCCGGCGAGCCTGAGCTCGATCTCTATCCGTACCGCCCCTGGCGCTTCGGTCCGGTGCACCGCGACCCCCGCTACGCGGCCGAGCTGGCGCGTGAGGCCTACAGGTACTACTACTACCTTCGCTACCCGTACGACTCCGACGAGTGGGCCCGCCCCTGCCGCACGAGCGCCCTGCACACGCGCATGCAGGACCTCGGCGCGGTCTTCGGCACCAAGAACGGTTGGGAAAGGCCGGACTACTTCGAGCCCGGACGACCGTGGCGACGTGCCGGCGCGGACCAGCGCGCGTTCGGTTTCACCCGTCCCCCCTACTTCGACCGGCTTGCGGAGGAGCACCGCGCGTTTCGCGAGCGGGTCGGGATCGTCGACATGAGCTCGTTCGGCAAGCTCGAGATCACCGGACCGGGCGCGCTCGTGCTCCTCGAGCGAGTGTCAGGCAACCTGATCGACAGGCAAGTGGGTTCGGTCGTGTACACACAGCTTCTCCAGAAAGACGGCGGCATCGCGGCCGACGTGACGATCACGCGACTCGGCCAGCAGAGATTCCGGCTGGTGACCGGCGCCGGTTTCGTGAACAGCGACGCCGGCTGGTTGCAGATGCAGATGCGCGACGATGATCCGCCCGGAGAGATTCACGAGACCTCGAGTGAAACGTCGGTCATCGGCATGTGGGGCCCGCACGCCCGTGACGTGCTCGGACGTGTCACGCACGACGACCTGTCCGACGAGGGTTTTCCGTTCATGCACGGACGCCGGATCGCGGTCGAAGGGTTCGATGTGTGGGCGCAGCGCGTCACATACGTCGGCGAGCTGGGATGGGAGCTCTACGTGGAACCGACCCGTGCGGGCCAGGTCTGGGACCGCCTGATGGCGGCCGGGCGCGAGTTCGGCATCATGCCCGGCGGCTATCGCGTGCTGGACTCGCTGCGCATGGAGAAGGGTTACCGCTACTACGGCACCGACATGGGCCTGCTGGACAACCCGTTCGAGGCGGGGCTCGGTTTCTGCGTCCACCGCGACAAGTGGCCGGCCCTGTCGAGTGAGGTATCGAGGCGGCTGCGCACGCTGGCGGTCGGCGGCCAGGAGTACGTCGCGATCTACGGCGGCGAGGCGGTGCTGAGTGAAGGGCGCGTGGTGGGTCGCCTGCGCAGCACCGCGTACGGCTTCACGGTGAGCAAGAACCTGGCGTACTCGTACCTGCCGGCCGAGCTGAGGCCAGGTGCTCATGTCGAAGTGGACGTCTTCGGCCAGTTGATTCCAGCGACTGTGATGCGGGACAGGGTCCTTGAGCCCCAGCACGCGAGCTGAAGAGGCCGCGGCGCGGGTTGCGCTGTGGCAAGGCCGCCGGGTCGCGGTCTCGCCACTGTCCGGCGGCCTGACCAACGAGAACTACCTCGTCGAGGTCGACGGGACGAAATACGTGATTCGCCTGCCGGGGCAGTCCACCGAGCTCCTGTCGATCGACCGTGCGAACGAGGTCTACAACACGAAGTCCGCGGCCACGACCGGCATCGGACCAAAGGTGCTCGAGCACGTCGCCGGCGTGGACGTGATGGTGCTCGAGTTCATCCCGGGCCCGACGATGTCGGCGAAGTCGCTCCAGTCCGCCCGGATGGTGGCGCGGATGGCCCAGTCGTTCCACCGCCTGCACGCAGCGCCTCGCTTCCTGCAGGACTTCAACATGTTCCGGCTCATCGAGCACTACCTCCGCATCGTCGACGAGCACGAGGTCACGATCCCGGAGGGCTATCGCGACTGGCTTGCCAAGGTCGCGGAGATCGAGCAGGCCGTCGACGTCCACGCGCTGTCGCGGGTCCCGTGCCACAACGACCTTCTCTGCGAGAACTTCATCGACGACGGGGCCGCCCTCCGCATAGTCGACTACGAGCTGAGCGGCAACAACGACCCGTGCTTCGACCTCGGCAACACCGCGCAGGAGGCGGAGCTCGACCAGGAGCTGCGGACCGCGCTCTGTGAGGCGTACTTCGGGCGGCCGGACCGCCGGCAGCTGGCGCGCATGAACCTGTTCGCGCTCATGTCCGACGTCGGCTGGACGCTGTGGGGCGCGATCCAGGCCAGGATCTCCGCGGTCGACTTCGATTTCCGGGCCTACTACGCCGGGCGTTGGGAGCGCGCGCTCCAGGTCCTCAGCTCCGACCGGCTCGAGGCCTGGCTGGCCGAAGCCTCCGATTGACGGGGCACCGGTATGGTGCTACGTTCGGCGCCGGTATATCGGTCGCATATCGCCCGAGTAGTAAGGGGAGGGGCGAAGGGGTTGATGGCCGTAGAGGCCGTCGAGGCACGGTCGCAGAGCGAGGAGGCGTACGCGCGCATCCTCGAGCGGATCGTCTGCCTCGAGATGGCGCCCGGCTCGGTGGTCAACGAGGCGCGCCTGCGCGAGGAGATCAAGATCGGCCGCACGCCGATCCGCGAGGCCCTGCAGCGGCTGGCCCGGGAAAACCTCGTCCGGTCCATCCCCCATCGCGGCACTTTCGTCACCGACGTCAACATCACCGACCTGGCGCGCATCACGGAGGTGCGCGTGGTGATCGAGTCGCACGCCGCCAGGCTCGCGGCCGAGAAGCTGGCGGCCGCCGACCGTGAAGCGATCGAAGAGCTCCTCGAGCTGCTCCACCGCGGCTACGTCACCGACCAGCGTGACCTGATGCAGCTGGACCGGCGCATCCACCGCACCATCTACCGCGCGGCTCGCAACCCGTTCCTCGAGGCGACGCTCGAGCGCTACTTCAACTTGAGCCTGCGGCTCTGGTATCTGGTGATCGACCGTGAGGTGCGCCTGCGCGAGGCGGTGGACGAGCACGTGAAGCTGCTGCAGGCGATCCTGGCCGCCGACGCCGATCGCGCCGAGGACATCATGCGACGCCACGTCACAGGCTTCGAGCGCGAGATCCGGAAAGTGCTGGTCGAGGGGTAGCGAGAGCATGCCGAAGATCTTTTTCGCCACCGACCTGCACGGCTCGGAGGTCTGCTGGAAGAAATTCCTCAACGCGGCCAAGTTCTACGGCGTCGACATCCTCATCTGCGGCGGTGACATGACGGGCAAGGCGATCGTGCCGATCGTCTCCGAGAACGGCCATTACACGGTCGCCCTCGGCGGCGAGACACAGGCCGTCGCCGCGGACCAGGTCGGCGAGGTGGAGGCCAACATCCGCCGCAAGGGTTACTACCCGCTGCGGATGAGCGTCGAGCGCCTCCACGAGCTCGACGGCGACCCGGTCAAGCGCGCGGCGTGCTTCCAGGAGGTGATGCTCGACGGCGTCGACCGGTGGATGGGCATGGCGGCGGAAAAGCTCCGTGGGTCCGGCATCCGGTGCTTCGTCTGCCCTGGCAACGACGACGAGATGGAAGTCGACGACGTCATCAAGCGGGCGGAGATGGTCGAGCTCGGAGAGGGACACATGGTCGAGGTCGACGGCTTCTACATGATCTCGACCGGGTGGTCGAACCCCACTCCCTGGAAGACGCATCGCGAAGAGTCCGAGGACAGGCTCGCCGAGCGCATCGACGCGATGGCCTCGCAGGTCCCCGATCCCTCGCGCGCGATCTTCAACCTGCACTGCCCGCCCTTCAAGTCGGGCCTGGACGATGCGCCGGCGATCGACGCGGACCTGAAGCTGCTGCACGGCGGACGCGCGCTCCGACCCGTCGGCTCGACCGCCGTGCGCGAGGCCATCGAGCGCCGGCAGCCGCTGATCTCGCTGCACGGCCACATCCACGAGAGCAAAGGCGCGGTGAAGATCGGCAAGACGCTGTCGATCAACCCGGGCAGCGCATACGAGGAAGGGATGCTCATGGGGGCGATCATCCAGCTCGACCCCCAAAAAGGAATCAAGAGCTACCAGCTGGTCAACGGATGAAGAGGTAAGGAGGAAGCATATGGCGGAAGGGACGATGGGGACGCCGGCCAGCGCGCAGAGGCCGGCGCTGTTCTTACGCAACGCGACCGGGCTGGTCAAAGCCTGGTCGACGTTCGACGCGTTTCTCTACTCGTTCTGGTCGGTCAACTTGATCACGCTCGGCCTTTATGGAATGTCGTTTGTTTACACCGTGCCGGACGGTCAGCTGATCGCCGGGATTCTCCTGTTCGGTGTGTTCGTCACCTTCCTCGTCATCACCTATGCCGGCCTGGTCAGCGTGATGCCACGCACTGGTGGCGACTACGCGTGGCAGAGTCGGATCCTGGGCGGCGGCGTGGGCTTCGTCCTTGCCATCACCGGGTGGTGGTTCACGCTCTTCCTGTGGGCGCCGATCTACGCCAACATCCTGATCGTCCAGTTCTTCTCACCCCTCGCCTACACCCTGGGCTGGACGAACGTTGCCACGTTCTTCGGACAGCCGTGGGGCGTGTTCGTCAGCTGTCTTGTCGTGCTGGCCTTCGTGAGCGTGGTCGTAACGCTCGGCATGGAGTTCTACGCCAAGGTTCAGAAGGTCTGTTTCTGGATTGGCATAGTCGGCTTGCTGGTCGTCTGCGGCCTGCTGCTTTTCTCCAGTCAAAGCGACTTCCAGGCAGCATTCAACCGCGAGGCGAGCTCCCTGTACGGCGTGACGGGGAACGCCTATCAGGCGACAGTCGAAGCCGGGACCAAGGCCGGCTACACACCTCACGACTTCGGATACTTCGCGATTGGCCCGGTGTTCCTGCTCATGCCGTGGCTCGCCTTCTACTTGCTCTGGCCCAACTGGGGGGCAACGCTGTACGGCGAGGTGCGCGGCGCAAAGGACATCCGCAAGCCCTTCTGGAGCATGTTCTGGGGACTGTGGGTAACGGTGGGGCTGGTCGCACTGGTCGTGCTCCTCACGGTCAAGACCGTCGGCTGGCAGTTCTATAACGAAGCCAACGCCGCGTACTGGTCGGGTACGGCGCCCGTACCCGGCTGGCCTTATCCAGTCGTGTACGCCGGCTGGTTGGTAAGCAATCACCTGTTCCAGGCCCTGCTCATCCTGGTCATGGGAGTGTGGTTCTTCGGCTGGGCGGGAACGCTCTTCCTCTCGTCGACCCGCGTCATCTTCGCCGCGGCCTTCGACCGAGTGCTTCCCGCATGGGCGGCAAACATCTCGTCCAAGCGGCGCGTGCCTTATGGATCGCTGGGGTTGATGATCGTCCCGTCACTTGTCGTCAGCGCGCTGTGGTCATTCGGCGGGACGAAACTGCAGGCGGTGTTCCTGGACGCGACAGCAGTCATCGCCGTGACGTTCCTCGGCACTGTGATCGCCGCGATCATCCTGCCCTGGCGACGCAAGGACATCTACGACGCGTCGCCAATCGCCCGCTACAAGATCGGGGGCATCCCGGTGATCACCATCACCGGAGCAGTCACGGCCGCCTTCCTGATCTTCCTGATCTGGGAGTGGTCGTTCAACGCCACCAACCTCTACTACACGGCTGTCAACGCGAGCATCCCGTCGGTGATCTATTTCGCCGCTACCTATGTGGTCGCCCTCGTCATCTACCTTGTCGCGCGATATGTGCGAAGCCGGCAAGGTATCGACTTGAGCCGGATCCATCACGAAATCCCGGTTGAGTAGCATTGCGAAGGCCGCCGGGCGCAAGCCCGGCGGCCCTTTGTAACCCCATGCTCGAGTACACCCTCCGTACCTACCAGAGCCCGACGCGCCTGGTCCAGCGCCTGGGCGCGATCCAGGAGCTGGGCAGCGAGGCGAGCCAATTAGGCATCCGCCGGCCGCTGCTGGTCACCGACCCCGGCGTCAAGGCGGCGGGCCTGCTGGAGGTCGCGCTCGAGGCGCTCCGCGGCTCCGACGTCGAACCCGTCGTGTTCGACCGCGTGAAGGCCAACCCTGGCGTCGAGCTCGTCGACGCGGGCGCCGCCGAGTACCGCAAGCAGGGCTGTGACGGGCTTGTCGCGATCGGCGGCGGCAGCTCGATGGACACCGCCAAGGGGATCGGCGTCGTCGCCGCCCACGACGGCAGCATCGTGGACTATGAGTGGGGACACAGCCCCATCCGCTCCCGGATCCCGCCGATGATCGCTGTGCCGACCACCGCGGGGACCGGCAGCGAGGTCACGCTGTGGGCGGTCATCACCGACCCGAAGCGAAAGATCAAGTTCAACGTCGGCGGCACGCCGAACATCGCATCGTGGGTCGCCCTGATCGACCCGGAGCTGACCGTGAAGCTGCCGCCGGCGGTCACCGCGGGTACGGGGATGGACGCGCTGGCGCACGCGGTCGAGTGCTACACGATGTCCTACCACCAACCCTTCACAGACGCCGTGGCGCTCCTCGCAATGGAGTACGTGGCGCGCTACTTGCGCGTCGCCTTCTCGCAGTCGAACAACCTCGAGGCGCGTTATCACATGAGCGCGGCCGCTATGCTCGCCGGGCTTGCCTACGGCACCGATTCGGCCGGTGCCGCGCATGCGATGAGCCAGACGGCGGGCGGCGTCCACGACGCGCCGCATGGCGCGCTTACCGCGCGCCTGCTCGGGCCGGTCATGGAGTACAACTACGCCGGCGAGCCGGAGCGGTTCGCGCGGATGGCAGCAGCGTTCGGCCTCGACACCACCCATGTTTCGATGTGGGAGGCGGCGGAGATGGCCGTCGAGTACGTCCACCAGCTGACCGTCGACGTGGAGATTCCCGGACTCCAGGAGCTCGGGTTCAGCGAGGCCGAGATCCCGATGCTCGCCGACAAGGCCTTCGCCGATCCGCAGACGGTCGGCAACCCACGCGACGTGGATGCGGCGGCGTACCGGCTGATCTACCAGCGTGCATTTGTCCTTGGAAGGAACGGAGACTGAAATGACGATCGACGTGGCCAGGTCCGTGGAGAAGATGTTCGTCGACGGCAAATGGGTGGAGTCGGAAAGCGGCCGGCTGTTCGACGCCGACAGCCCGGCGACCGGGGAGGTCATCGCCCAGGTCGCGAAGGGAACGCGGGCGGACGCACAGCGCGCGGTCGAAGCCGCCCACCGGGCGCGGTCGGCGATGGCGAAGCTGAAGGGATTCGAGCGGTCGACGCGCCTGCACCGCATCGCGGAGGCGATCGAGAAGCGAAGCGACGACCTGGCGCGCCTCCTGACGCTCGACCAGGGCAAGCCTCTGAAGGCCGAGGCTGTGGGTGAGGTCGCCGAGGCGGCCGAGTACTTCCGGATCGCGGCCGAGGACCTGAAGCGGCTCGAGGGTCGCGTCCTCCCGTCGGCGAGCCCGACCAAGCTCGTCATGGTGCGCCACTACCCGCGCGGCGTGTACGGGATCATCACGCCCTGGAACTGGCCGCTCACAATGGCCGCCGAGCTCATCGCCCCGGCACTTGCGGCAGGCAACACGTTCGTCTGGACCCCGGCCTCTTCGACCAGCGTCATCTCGGTCGCGCTGATGGAGTGCATCGCCGAGGCCGACTTCCCCGCAGGCGCTGTCAACCTCGTCACCGGGCCGGGCGCGGAGGTCGGCGACGAGGTGGCGGGCCACCCGCTCGTCGACGGCGTCGGCTTCGTCGGCTCGACCGAGACCGGCGCGTCGGTGGCGAAGCGCGCCGCCGGCAAGCACGTGATGCTCGAGCTCGGCGGCAACGGCCCACAGGTGGTGTTCGCGGATGCGGACATCGGCAAGGCCGTGGAGGGCGCGATCGTCGGCTGCTACCTCTGCGCCGGACAGAGCTGCACCGCGGGCGAGCGCATCCTGGTCGAGGAGCCGATTCGCGACGAGTTCGTGGCCCGCCTGGCCGACGCGGCCCGCGCCTTGCGGCTCGGCGACCCGTTCGCCGAGGACACCACGCTGGGCCCGCTCAACAACGAGCGCGTGGCGACCAAGATGGACCAGCACGTGGCCGACGCGCTGAAGCGCGGCGCGAAGCTGGTGCTCGGGGGCGAGCGCGCGAAGGGCTTCCCCACGCGGCTCTACTACCACGCGACGATCCTCGACGGAGTCGAGCCGGACATGCGCGTCAGCCGCGAGGAGACGTTCGGCCCGATCGCGCCGATCCTCAAGTTCCGCGACGAGAAGCAGGCCCTCGAGCTGGCCAACGACTCGCCGTACGGGCTGCTGGGCGCGGTCTACACGAAGGACCTGTCGCGGGCGCTGCGCTTCGCCGACGGGCTGGAGACGGGCTGGGTCAACGTCAACGAGTCGACCAACTACTGGGAGGCGCACCTTCCGTTTGGCGGCCGCGCGGGCAAGAAGAGCGGCATCGGCCGGGTGGGCGGCCGGTTCGCTCTCGAGCAGATGACCGACCTGAAGACCATCGTGATCGAGATATCGCCCGATTGACAGTCCCACTGGAAGACACCATCGAAGAGGCCGAGCGCGTCGCGGACGCGGCAAGGACGCAGAACGTCGGCGTCAAGCTGCTCGGCGGCGCGGGCATTCACCTGCATTCGCCCAGCTCGCACCACCCGCCGCTGAGGCGCAAGTACGGCGACCTCGACTATGTGATCTCGAGCAAGGACCGCAAAGCGGCCCTGGCCTTCTTTCCATCCGTCGGCTACGAGGCCAATGAGCGCTTCAACCTGATGCAGGGCGACCGCCGGCTCTACTTCTTCGACGGCACCAACGGCAAGCAGGTCGACGTCTTCATCGACGTGATCCGGATGTCCCACGTGATCGACCTGCGCGGCAGGCTCAACCACAACGGCCCATGCGCCAGCCCATCCGACCTGCTGCTGAGCAAGCTGCAGATCTACGAGGTCAATCGCAAGGACCTGGTGGACCTGTGCGCGCTCTTGCTGGATCATCCGATCGCAAGCGGCGATGATGAGGCGATCGACGCGGCGTACGTCGCGCGGCTGGCCGCGGACGACTGGGGCCTTTACCGCACGCTGCAGATCAACCTGGAGAAGCTGCGGCACACGGTCGCGGAGCTCGACGTCGACCGGGATCTCGTGACCTCGCGCCTCGATGAGCTGTGGACGGTGGTCGAGGCCCAGCCGAAGCCGTTGAAGTGGCGGATGCGCGCCCAGGTCGGGGACCGAATGCGCTGGTACGAGCTCCCCGAAGAGGTCCGCTCGCCTTACCAGCCCGAATGACCCTGCCCCAGCACGCGCGATGCGTCGTCATCGGGTGCGGGATCGTGGGCAACAGCCTCGCCTACCACCTTGCGCGCCTGGGCTGGCGGGACGTCGTGCTGCTCGACAAGGGCCCGCTGCCGAACCCCGGCGGATCGACCGGGCACGCCTCCAACTTCATCTACCTGGTCGACCACTCGAAGGAGATGACCGCGCTGACCATGGACAGCGTCCGCCAGTACACGGAGATGGACGTCTTCACACGCTCGGGCGGCATCGAGGTGGCGCGGACCAGGGAGCGGATGCAGGAGCTGACCAGGCGCATGGCATCCGGCCTGTCGTGGGGCATCGAAGGCATGTCGCTGCTGACGCCGGCCCAGGTCAAAGAGCTCGTGCCCTACATCGACGAGAAAGTGATCCTGGGCGGCTTTTACACCGAGGGCGTCGGAGTCGTGGACTCGCTCCGCGCAGGCACGCTGATGCGTGAGAAGGGAATCGCCGCCGGCGCGCTGCACGTCGCGCCAAAAACCGAGGTCGTCGGCATCGACGTCGAGGGCGGCAGGGTGAGGCGCGTGCGCACGACCGAGGGCGACATCGAAACCGAGACGGTCGCGATCACGTGCGGCGTGTGGAGCCCGCGCGTCGCGCGCATGGCCGGCACGCGAATTCCGCTCACCCCCGCCGTGCACCAGATGATCGACATCGGCCCGGTACCGCGCTTCCGCGGCGCGAAGTCGGACATCGAGCACCCGATCGTCCGCGACATGGACACCAACATGTACGAGCGGCAGGCCGGCGGCGACCTGGAGATCGGCTCCTACGCCCACGGCCCGATCCTCTACGACCCGGAGGACCTCCCACCAGTCGAGCAGGCCGCCCTGTCCCCCACCGAATTTCCATTCACGCAGGGCGACTTCGAGGAGCAGATGCAGCACGCGTTGGAGCTGATGCCCGAGATCGTCGGCGACGAATCGGTCGGCGTGAAGTACGCCATCAACGGCATCCTCTCGCTCACGGCCGACGGCATGCCGGTGCTCGGCGAGTCGCCCGACGTCAGGGGCCTGTGGTCCGCCGCCGCGGTGTGGGTCAAGGAAGGACCCGGCACGGGAAAGGCCGTCGCCGAGTGGATGGTGCACGGCGAATCGGAGATCGACCTCCACTCCTCCGACATCGCTAGATTCCACGAACATCAAAAGACACGCGCGCACGTGCGCGCGCGAGCCGCCGAGGGCTTCAACAAGACCTACGGCATCGTTCACCCGAGCGAGCAGTGGGCGTCCAACCGCAACGTCCGCCTCGCGCCGTTCCACGTGCGCGAGCGCGAGCTCGGCGCGGTCTTCTACGAGGCCGCCGGCTGGGAGAGGCCGCAATGGTACGAGACCAACGCCACACTGCTCGAGGAGTTCGGCGACCGGGTCACGCGGCGGACCGCGGAGTGGGAGTCGCGCTGGTGGTCGCCGATCATCAACGCCGAGCATCTCGCTATGCGCGAGCGGGCCGGCATCTTCGATCTGTCCGCCTTCACGGTCTTCGACATCCTCGGACCGGGCGCCCTGGCGTCGGTCCAGTGCGTGGCGCTGCGCCAGACGGACGTGCCGGTCGGACGCGTCGTCTACACGCCGGTGCTCAGCCGGCAGGGCGGGTTCAAGTCCGACCTGACCATCATGCGTCTCGGCGACGAGCACTTCCGTGTCGTCACCGGAGGCGCATCCGGCATGGCCGACAAGAAGTGGTTCCGCGACCAGCTCCTGCCCGATGCGCAGCTCGCCGACATGACCTCGGCGATGACGACCATCGGGCTGTGGGGCCCGCTCGCGCGCGAGGTCCTGTCGGGCGCGACCTCGGACGACGTCAGCAACGATGGCTTCAAGTTCGGCACGTGCCGCACGATCGAGATCGGCACCCAGCGTGTGCTTGCGTCGCGCATCTCGTACGTCGGCGACCTCGGCTGGGAGCTGTACGTGCCGATCGAGCAGGGGCTGAAGCTGTGGGACACGCTGTGGGAGGCCGGGGAGCCGCACGGCCTGGTCGCCTGCGGCATCGGCGTGTATGGCACGACGGGCCGGCTCGAAAAGTGCTACCGGGCGCACGGGAACGAGCTGGAGACCGAGTACGACGTCGTCGAGGCGGGCATGACAGCGCCCCGCGTGAAGGATGAGGATTTCACCGGCAAGGCCGCACACATGCGCCATCGCGCGGAGGACCCGGCCGCGATCCTGTGCACGCTGACGGTGGAAGACCACCGCTCGAAGGGCGGCGAGAGGCGCTACATGGTCGGCCGCGAGCCGATCCTCACCCGCGACGGAAAGCGGATCGTGGACCGCAAGGGCCGGGGGTCGTACGTGACGAGCGCGGGTGCGGGACCGTCCGTCGGCAAGCACATCCTTATGGCGTACCTGACGCCGGAGGAGGCGGTCGTGGGCAACCAGCTGCTCGTCGAGTACATGGGCGAGCGCTACCCCGTGACCGTCGCGGTGGCCGGCGCCACGCCGCTGTTCGACCCCGAGAACGCGCGAATCCGGTCGTAGCGATTGCGCATCGCGGTCTGCATCAAGCGCGTGCCGATCACCGGTGGGCGGATCGTGCTCACCGCGGACGCGCGGGCGATCGACACCACCCACCTCGGGTTTACGATGAGCCCGCACGAGGAGTGCGGCGTGGAGGAGGCCGTGCGGCTCATCGAGGCGAACAAGGGCGAATCGGTCGTGCTTACGCTCGGTCCGGCGGAGGCCATAGAGCAGCTCCGCGACGCGATGGCGCTGGGCATCGACCGCGCCGTCCACCTCCAGACAGACGGCCAGGAGTGGGACGGGGAGGGCACGGCTGCCGCGCTGCTGGAGGCGATTCGAGCCGACGAAGCCGCGAATGGACCGTTCGACCTGGTGTTTTTCGGCAACGAATCGGCCGACGCAGCCGGATTCCAGGTGGGGATCCGCGTCGCTTATGCGCTTGGCCGGCCGTGCGTCACCGGGCTGAAGAGGGTCACGCTCGACGGCTCATCCGTGCGTTGCGAGCAGGAGGTCGAGGCGGGCCGCGACGTCTACGTCGTGCCGCTGCCCGCGGTCCTCACCGTCAAGGAGGGCTTGAACCTGCCCCGGTATCCATCCGTGCCCGGCAAGATGCGGGCCCGGAGCAAGCCCGTGACGGTCAGCACTCCCGCGCGGCCGGCAACGCGCCTCGAGCTGGTCAAGCTCGCCGTCCCGGCAGGCCAGGGCCGGCGCGCCGAGTCGCTGGGCCTGGGCGCCGCTGCGGCGCCGGCAGTGGTCGAGATGCTGCAGAAGGCCGGAGTCCTTTGACAGTTCTGGTCCTGATGGACTCCACCGAGGCGTCGAGGCAGGCGCTGACCCTCGCGCGCAAGTTCGGCGAGCAGGTGTCGATGCGAATGGATGCATATGAGCCTTTTGCGCCTGACGCCCTGGCGCGCGCCGCGGCCGAGGTAAATGCATCAGCCGTATTTGCGGCCGGCACCGACCGAGGCAACGACGTGATGGCCCGCATCGCCGCGAGGTTGGGCCTGCCGCTGGCCGCCAACTGCATCGCCGCCACGCCTGGCGATCCGGTGACGGTCACGCGTTTGCGGTGGGGCGGCAGCCTGTTGGAGGAGGCGCGGCTGCACAGCCCCCGACCGCTCATCACGGTCGCGCCACAT